>VOFB01000393.1_pt1 | contig 120000 bp, 157 predicted proteins | sample 5384141 | NCBI WGS metagenome assembly VOFB01 (sample SAMN12384721, study PRJNA508395) | human gut metagenome | isolation source: healthy gut A | host: Homo sapiens
CAGCAGTCAAGCCGGCTGCTGTGCCGCCATAGGCTGCTGCGCAACCGCAGCATTAGTTTGCGCCCTGGTCACAGGATTCACGCCCTGCGCGAAGGCCGCGCTGAACATCATCGCGCCCCATCACCGAACCCATGTGCCTCAACACCATGCGCAATCTTCGCTGCGCCGCCACATTCGAAGCGTGTGCTGCGACACATCCTCTCATACGCCTTCAGATCCATCTTTGTTGGCGGAATACTTCTTGCACCAAGGCGCGTAATCCGGCGAGAACTCGGATGTTCTCGATACCGATTTTCACGATGTTGAACCCGAAACGCGACGGCCATGTACCGGCATTCTGCGTATCGTTTCGCGACCTTGAGCGCAATGTCGTTCGCCTGCGCTGGCAACTGCGAGATTCTGTACTGCGTTGACAGCGCATTCAGTGCCACCGTGAACGACTGCAGAAACTCAGCCAGAATCTGCGAACGTGCTCGCTGATCATCAAACGAGTAGTAGGTAACGTTCGCCGGAACGAATTACGGATGAACCGCACCGGGTCACCGATTTGGATGGTGAACGAACCATAGGCGAAGATCTCAAAAGATCCGTCCCATAGAACAGATCGTTATACATGAGCGGGCCGCGCGTGCCAAACTTGATGTCACGAATCTCACGCAGATTTACAAAGGCAATCTGTTTGTAATCGGAGGTGATGCCACCATAGCCAATGCGTTCGCCGATCTGTTTGAAAATCGATTTCTTTACTCCGTCGCCATTGAAAACACTATCCTGCCCGTCATGATATTCGTAGCCGCCTTGGCTGGGAGATGATGTTCTCAATGCCGGACTGGTTGAAAGATGAACGCCGCTGTGTTCGCTGGGCACGTAAATCTTTGAACCCGTTGGTGATGACCTTCGAGCCCGCCCGTTGGGGCCGCGGCCGTTATCGGTGTTCCGCCGTTCGCCGGAATTAACGCCTGCTCATCGAAATGTCCTGGGCGGTGATGATGTCTTTCCACTGATCACCGAAGGTTCCCGCCGACCGCCCCACCTATTGCCTGCAGAATGCCCATGTTTACGCATTCGCCTGTTAGCGCGACTATTTCAACGTCTGTGTGGTGTCACAAAGTGGCATTGATCGTCATGCCAGAACGCCCGGAGATAGGCGCCACATCCGACATTTGACCGACCTGCTGTGCCTCTGCGAATCCATCGTCTTTCCGGTAAACGTTTTTGGCGAAAAAACATCAAAGGTCCCCTTGATGGCCCCCGCCAGCATCTCCACACTGGTATGGGTCTTGCGCAATTCCGTAGCCTGACTGGACGGAAGTCCGTGGTGACAACGATAGCATCCAGCCATTGGGCTACCAGTTTCCGACTGGAGTACTTGTCACCGGTCTTCAAACACGAATGACACCTCATCCGGGACGAAGAGCAGATCCCAATACCGCAAGATCGTTCTTTTCCGCGTATTTCGCCTGCGCGACCCATCCAACTTTTTATAAGCCGGGATAACGGGTACACATCCTCATGCTCCGTCCCCTTACCGAACATCTTTCTGATCTGCATACATATATCAGGTTCCTGTTGGTCAGAGTCAATTCCACACATGCCTGTTCGCGATCATCGCCGCAACGGTGGGCCTGCGCGCAGGTCAGTATCTTCGTTTCATCCGATTGAAGCTGGTATCCGCTCATCGTCACCTCTTCCCCCTTGTTTCCTTTGCGCTGTTTAAAGAACCAGATCGCCGCAATGATAATGATGAAACTCAATCCAGGCCGAGAAAACTTTCTCCCCAGATCATGTACGCGATAGCGATGATGACGACCACGCAGGCGACGATGCCGATAAGCAGCATCTGCTTGTTCTGCTCCGTTTGGCAGCTTCGCTCTTCTGCGCGACGGCGCGAATACTCAGCTGTGCGTCAACATCTTGGAAGAATTGTTTGACGTGCTGCATGTACTGCGTCTCGTCATCGTTCTCTCGCTGCTCACCTTGACGAGAGCCCCATTTTCACGGGAGATACCACAGCCGTAAATGTGCCGCCGTTGTATGCGCTGAACAGCACCGTCATAGTCGTATCGTTCGCACCGGTAAGCATGAATGTCGCACTCGTTGCCAGCATCGTACGAATGGACTGATAAACCATCAATGGCGATGATGAGAAGCTGCCTTGTTGAACTGCCAAAACCATGTATCCGTATACCCCTCTCTATTCACGCAAGAGCTCCGGGGGCACCGCTAGATACCCGGAGCTTCTTGAATCCTTATGCGACGGATGCCAGCTTCTGCGTGATGCGCCCCATTACCTCGCGGTAGTACGCCTCATCGGCAGCGCTCAGCGAATTCTGATCAATCGCATTCAACTTGTTCATGGTGTCGGTGTATTGCATGCATCTTCGTGTAGTCCGCGAGCATGCTGATGGAGTCCCCCGAGTCTTTGTACTTCTTCATGAATTCGACGTACTGGTCGAAGAACTGCTCGTAGCTGTCCATCGAGGCCTTTGAAGTCAGCACTGACCTGCGATGGGTCGGATTGCTGGCTTTGCTGGTTCTGCTGCGACTGCTGTTCCTGTTGCTGCGTATTCTGCGACTGCTGCTGGTTCTGCGATTCTGAGTCTGCTGACCGTCTGTCGGATCCTGGGCTTTTGAATCATCTTTGGATTTCGGGGCATCCAACGTGATGTCCATGGTGTTTCCATCCTCCTCATCCTCCATGAAGAAGACCGTAATCTCATTGCCCTCAGCATCTTTCGCAGTATAGATATCCGCGGATTTGTCATAGTCAACGGTGAACCCCATTTTCTTCGCATCCTTACATAGAATCGAAAAGGATCGCGTCGCATTACACAACTCAATGGAAACATGGTCCGATGAATCGTTATAAACCTCGCTTTCTGATTAGCTAACGCCGGCAGTTTCTTGGCGAAGTCCCCATCCGGCCAAGTAATCGACTGGCATGATGCCTCAATTGCAGCCTTATGCTCGGCCTTCGCATGCACGGTGTAAGCGATCATTCTGCCGCCCCATGACCACTACGGCAGCCACAGTGACACCGATGGCGACATATGCCCCGATACGGCCTCCGACCTTGCCGTTCTTCCGCGTGAAGATCACCCCCAGAACGGACAACAGTGCAGGTATGAATGCCAATAACGCAATGAGCGGCACGCTGATATCGGAAGCGGTTCCCACCGACGCAAGCAGCATGAACACTGTGGCGGCGATAACAGCGAACACTACGATTTTCGATAGTTTTTTACGCTTCTTCGGCTGGGCTTCCTCCACAGGGGAACCGTCGAAATATAGGTTTGAGAGCTATCAGTCTGATGCTCCTGCAACTGTGCGGCACTTCGGCATCTGCCGCGTAGAGTCCTGAAACGAATTCCACTGCGCATAATCGTTCGGATTGAACATCTGCGTCGCTTCGGAATCCGCTTGCCGAGCATTGTGCCCCAACTGCACCGCTGCTTCTTTGGCATCCATCTCTTCTAAACCACCGGCATTCGCCCCAACTGCACCACTCTGCGGTTCAACTTCATCGCCTGATGCCTGCGGCACCTGAGTGTTCGGAATATCCTGCGACTTTGGCTTGTTTTCGTCATCGAACGTCATTGTCGTTTCGCTTTCTTTGGGAGTTCTCACCGCGATGATGTCCGCTCCGTTCCTCGTTGCAATCATCGGGGCGATTCATCTCGGTCGGCATGGTGTTCTTTGCCGCCTCATCGAATATGCGTACGCCGTGCAGAATCGTGTTTGCCAGTTGCGCGAACATGACCTTGCTTCCTTCCTGACGGCGTTCCCTATGAGAAACGACTGACCTTCAGCCATTCCAAGACCATGAATCGGCCTTGTTCCGGAACCCGTCATCAGGGGCGTGATTTTTCGCGAGCGGTTTCTCCTTTCTTTCACAAGACGAGAAAATGCGGCGTTGAGCCCCACAGCAGATGAGTTCTCTCCTTTTGGTGTCTATCCTTCTTCATCCCTGCTATGGCGTCACGACGTAACATGTTATAATTCACTCGTATTTTGAAGGGGCTTATACCATGAGTGGTATATCAGTACGAAGCAGCGCCTGCTGGAGTAGCACGACTCAGGCAATGCATACGAACGCGGCCTCACGCAACTGATTTCGTACGCGTATTAAAACCGGCAGTATCTCACGAAATTCCATCGTGACGTCAGCAGATGGTTGAACACCGGCAACCGCACTCATCGGGCGGAATCGGCTCCCCCAAATATGAGACCATGGCAAACCGCTGACTTCTTCGGCGTGGATGTCGGCTATCTAACCGGCGAAACGGATGAGAAAAACCTATGCCATGAGCCACGCCTGCGCATTCACTGGTTAAGCAGCAGCTCCATCACCGCCATCCGTCGGATCGGCACGATTTATGAATCACAGACAATGGCAACGGATGATTCCTGGAGACCAATCATGCAATGATGCATGGCACCCCCGCGCGAAGGCGATCCCATAAAGCCTGAATACCGCGCCGCCACCATCGACCGGCTGCTGTCATCGCTGAAATTCCCCGAACTGGCGGCGAAGCAATAACACCGCAGGTGATGTCATCGATCTGGAGCAGCACGCCGAATTGGGATTTACTGCGTCACCAAAACGACAACGATCTGCCACATGATCTGGCTTTTGCAACTGCTGCTCGGCGTTCTACGGCATGGCGAGCGAAAGTTTCTCTTCCTGCTGCACGACGCATACAAATTTATGCCGGAATAGCCCGACGGCACGGCCGTCACCATTGCCCGAGCGCGCCCCGCAGCGCCGCCCCTCCATCAGAGACCAACGACTACATTACCGGACGGATCAGGCAGGCATATAGCCGTCCGCCATTGCCTACCGGGGCATTTCGGCTCCCACGGCCTCCTTCGTTGAGCGCCGCATGCTCGATCACCGTCGTAAATCCCCGTCAGCGCGGCGAAGGGCATGAACTGCGCCGCCCTGCCGGACTGGGACATGCGTGAGTGGAACCTCGACTGATGGTGCGGCAGACCGATGATGTCGTCATAGCGATGGTTTGCGTAAGGCTCATGCCGCATGGCCTCCAATCTGCTGGTTACGCTGCGCCCGGCCGGTGGCATCATCGAACATATCCATGGCTTTGATGACGGAATTTTGCCGAATTTACGCTTGATGTTCAGAAGCGTCTGCTGCATGCAGTTCGGCATCATCGCACGACGCACCACTGGACGGCCTTTTCGGATGAGTTGTTTTGCGAACAGCCTGGGAAAGCGTTATCGTAAAGCCCCTCATCTCCAGCCGCATCAGCAATGCTGGAATCCGATGACGAGTTCAAAGCATCGAACAATCAGGTTGCATATATTCGGACATATCGGACTGCCGCCGCTGCGCGAAATTGATCGGCCGTCAGCAAATCTGCTGCGACCACATTCAGACGGCGGACCAGCAATCGCCTGTCGACAATTGAGCAGAACAGTTCATCCACGGCATCGCATATGCGGGACGTCGCTGACGTAGGTCCCGACAATGCGATCGACCCCGTAGCCGACTTGGGAACACGGCGGCCATACCTGTCAAGCGAGACCGGACCGTCATACGTCGCCGCAGCACGCTCGGCAATCGTCTTCAGCTCGGTGGGAGCATCCTTGCCAAGCCGTTTCGGATCAAGGCTCGCCGTATCGTAGCCGATCATCATCCCCACCCTGCCGGCCCTCATGCCCTTCGCCACCAAATCCAACGACAACGTATCCGCCATCTCGCGCACGATCAGCCGCGCCGAGTCAAAACCGACCGCGCCCGTAAGCACCTGTCCCGAACTCATACTATGACCAGCTGGCTTATACGCTTTGATGTCGGCGATAGTGCATGGTTCCCAACCCCACGCATGGTCGATAAGCAGTTCGGCGTTCATGCCAAACATGCGGTACAGCAGATCCTCGTTGTAATACTCATCGGCGCGGCCCATCGAGCAACGTGCGATATCCCCCATGGTCAACAAGCCCTGAGCCTCGAGCTTTTTCGCATATCCTCGTCCAACACGCCAAAAAATCAGTAATCGGACGATGCCCCCCACAACAGTTTCCGATACGACATCTCGTCCAGCCTTAAGAATGCGGATGCCGTCCTCCCCTGCCTGGATATGCTTGGCCACAATGTCCATGGCAACCTTGGCCAGATACATGTTCGTGCCAATACCCGCTGTAGCGGTGATACCAGTCTGAGCATGAATGTCATGGATAATATCGCGCGTCATCTCCTCCACGCCTTTGCCGTAGGCGCGTAGATACCCAGTGACATCCATGAACACCTCGTCCACCGAATAGACATGGATGTCATCCGCCGACACGTATTTCAAGTAAATACCGTAGATTTTCGCACTCATCGCCAGATAATGCGACATGCGCGGCTTGGCTATAAACACGTCCGCGGCCAGATTCGGATTATCAGCGAGCGCTTTCGCATCATACGATTTTCCCTGCCAGTACTCCGCCCGGGGCAACAGCCCGACGTGCCGCATTAACCTCTTTGAGCTTCTCCTTGACTTCGAATAGACGGGCACGACCCGGCAACCCGTATTCTTTCAGCGACGGAGAAACCGCCAAACAAATGGTTTTGTCGGTACGCGACTGGTCCGCCACCACCAGATGCGTGGACAGTGGCGGAAAACCATGCTCGACGCATTCCGAAGACGCATAAAAGGATTTCAAGTCGACCGCCACATATGTTCGTTCGGACATGACGCTCCTTCCATGCATAATCCGCAGCAAAGCCTGCATCCGCGATTTACGGTTCCAACGATTACATCATACCAGAACATTCGAACGATTGTTCGATTACTCGTCCTTTTTCATACATAGCCCGAGGACTCCCCGGAAGCTGCCGCTTGTAGCCTCCAGTTGGTAGGGTTGAACGGTAGCGAATCCCTTGTCTCCATGGTTTTGAAGGAGCTTTGGCTTGTCAGCTGAACTCGAAGACATCCACGAGGAATGCGGTATTTTCGGCGTTTGGGGCCACCCGGACGCCGCCCGACTCACCTACTTCGGCTTGCACGCGTTGCAGCATCGCGGTCAGGAAGGCGCCGGCATTGTCTCGAATGATAATGGTCATCTCATCGGTCATCGCGGAACGGGTCTGCTGACCCATGTTCAGCGACGAGCGAGAAATCGAACGCCTGAAGGGAGACAGGGCGATTGGCCATGTGCGTTACGCCACTGCCGGCTCTGGCGGCACCGACAACATTCAGCCGTTCATCTTCCGTTTCCATGACGGAGATATGGCCCTGTGCCACAACGGCAACCTCACCAACTGCCCGTCCCTGCGCCGCAAGCTGGAGGACGAAGGTGCGATCTTCCACTCCACCTGACACCGAAGTGCTTATGCACCTCATCCGCCGTTCCTCGAAGCGCACTTTTCATGGACAAGCTCAAGGAATCGCTCAATACCGTGCACGGCGGCTTTGCCTATCTGATCATGACCGAGAACGCCATGATCGGCGCGCTCGATCCGAACGGCTTCCGTCCGCTCTCCCTTGGCAAGATGAAGAACGGCGCATATGTACTTGCCTCCGAGACCTGCGCGCTCGACATCGTCGGCGCCGAGCTGGTGCGCAACATCCGCCCGGGCGAAATCGTGGTCGTGGATGATCACGGGTACAAGATCGTGCAGTACACGAACCAGACCCAGCTGGCTATCTGCTCGATGGAATTCATCTACTTCGCACGTCCGGATTCCGATATTTACGGTGTGAACGTGCATTCCGCCCGCAAGCGTATGGGTGCGCGTCTGGCCCAAGAATCGCCGGTCGATGCCGATATGGTCATTGGCGTGCCGAATTCCTCGCTGTCCGCGGCCTCCGGCTATGCGGAAGCGGCAGGCCTGCCGAACGAGATGGGCCTGATCAAGAACCAGTATGTGGCTCGAACCTTCATCCAGCCGACGCAGGAACTGCGCGAGCAAGGCGTGCGCATGAAGCTGTCCGCCGTGCGCGGTGTGGTCAGCGCGTGATCGTCATCGACGATTCCATCGTGCGCGGCACCACGTCCAAACGCATCGTGCAGCTGCTTAAGGAAGCCGGCGCAGCCGAAGTGCACATGCGTATCAGCTCGCCGCCGCTGAAGTATCCGTGCTTCTACGGCATTGATATTTCCACTACCAAGGAACTGATCGCCGCGAAGAAGTCCGTTGAAGAAATTCGCGATTTCATCGGCGCCGATTCCTTGGCGTTCCTGTCACTCTCGACGGATTGGTCGAATCCATCGGCCGGTGCGGACGCACCGTACGGCGGTCTGTGCGTGGCCTATTTCAATGGCGATTATCCGACCGCCTTGATGACTATGAAGCAGGATTTCCTGAAGTCGTTGACTCCGGAGGACCGCGTCCGACTGCCTGAATTCGCCCTGTACAAGAGCAAGTACGAAGGCAACGAATACACCATTACAATTTCACCCCAAGAAGAACACTGAACCCTAGAAAGGTTTGATATGCCAAAAGCATATGAAGAAGCCGGCGTGAGCGTTGAGGCCGGTTACGAAGTCGTCAAGCGCATCAAGTCCCATGTGGCTCGTACCAACCGTCCGGGCGTAGTCGGCGGTATTGGCGGCTTCGGCGGTCTGTTCGATCTGGCTTCCTCGGATACAAGGGAGCCGGTGCTGATTTCCGGCACCGATGGCGTCGGCACCAAGCTGGTCGTTGCCAAGATGGCCAACAAGCACAACACCATCGGCATCGACTGCGTGGCCATGTGCGTCAACGACATTGCCGCTCAGGGTGCGGAACCGTTGTTCTTCTTGGATTACATCGCCTGCGGCAAGAACGATCCGGCACTGCTCGAGCAGGTTGTGGCTGGCGTTGCCGACGGCTGCGTGCAGGCTGGTTCCGGTCTAATCGGTGGCGAAACCGCTGAAATGCCGGGCATGTATGACGAAGACGAGTACGATCTGGCCGGTTTCGCGGTCGGCGTTGCCGAGAAGTCCGCAATCGTGGACGGCTCTACCATCGCTGAAGGCGATGTGCTCATTGGCCTGCCGTCCACCGGCGTGCATTCCAATGGCTTCTCCTTGGTGCGCAAGGCCCTGTTCGAGAAGGCCGGCTACACGGTCGACACCGTGCTTGACGAACTCGATGGTGAAAAGCTCGGCGACGTGCTGCTCACCCCCACCAAGATCTACGTCAAGGCCCTCTCTCCCCTGTTCAAGGCCGGCGTTGTCAAGGGCGTCGCCCATATCACCGGCGGCGGCTTCATCGAAAACATTCCGCGTATGATTCCGGCCGGCCTAGCTGCACACATCAATCTCGGCTCTTGGCCCGTGCTCCCGATCTTCGACGTGCTGGAGAAGGCCGGCAACATCGATCATAAGGAGATGTACAACATCTTCAACATGGGTATTGGCATGGTGCTGGCAGTCAACGCCGAAGATGCTGATAAGACCATGGAATTGCTCAAGTCCAATGGCGAAGCCGGTTATGTGCTCGGCAATATCGTCAAGAAGACCGATAGCGACGTCGAACTGCAGTAAATACATATATGGGGGTGAGCCATAACGGCCACCCCTTATTTCCAAAGACTTTCCTGAACATAGGATTTTCCCAAAAGGGACATAACAGGAGGAAACATGAAGGTTCTGGTCATTGGTTCCGGCGCACGCGAGCATGCCATCGCTCATGCGCTTATGCGTGGCAGCAGCGTCAGCGAGGTCACAGTGGCTCCGGGCAATCCAGGTATGGAGCTTGACGGCATCCGCATCACGCAAATCAACCCGTCCAATCATGCCGCGCTGATTGATTTCGTAAAGAACAACGGCTATGACTGGGTGTTCGTCGGTCCGGAAGTGCCGCTTATCGAGGGCATCGTTGACGATTTCGCTCAGGCTGGCATCAAGGCGTTCGGTCCGAGCAAGGCCGCCGCACAGATCGAGGGATCCAAGGATTTCGCCAAGCAGCTGATGGAACGTCACAGCATTCCGACCGCAAAAGTATCAGACGTTCAGCGATTTGGAGCGTTCCACGACTTATGTTCGTGAGCATGGCGCTCCGATTGTGATCAAGGCTGACGGCTTGGCCGCCGGCAAGGGCGTGACCGTTGCCATGGATGAGGAAACCGCCATCGCCGCTCTTGAAGACATTTTCGTCGACCATCGTTTCGGCAACGCCGGTGCGAAGGTCGTTATCGAGGACTTCCTGGAAGGTCAGGAGTTCTCTGATGAGCTTTGTGAACGGCACTGATTTCTGGCCGATGCCGATTTCACAGGATCATAAGCGCGCATATGATGGCGATAAGGGTCCGAACACCGGTGGCATGGGTGCGTACAGCCCGGTTCCGCAGATCGGTCAGGATGTGGTTGATACCGCTATTGAAACCATTGTGAAGCCGACCGTTCAGGCTATGGCCGATGAGGGAACGCCGTTTACTGGCATTCTGTACGCTGGCTTGATTGCCACCTCTGACGGTCCGAAGGTCATCGAGTTCAATGCTCGTTTTGGCGATCCGAAACGGAAGTCGTGCTGCCGAAACTCACGTCTGATCTCGGCGCTGGCATCAGTGCTCTGCTCAATGGTGAGACTCCGGAATTCACTTGGGATAACGACAATGCCACGCTTGGTGTGGTGCTCGCCGCCGACGGATACCCTGTCAATGTGATCAAGGGCGCTGCGATTCCTGAGATTCCAGTCGATGAGGATTCCCACGTGTATTACGCTGGCGTGGCTCGCAGCGAAGAAGGCCTGATCGCCAATTCCGGTCGCGTGCTGCTGGTGGAGACTTCCGCCGCCGATATCAAGGCCGCTCAAGACAAGGTGTATGCGATTATCGACAAGCTCGACACCAAGGGCATGTTCTACCGTCACGACATTGGCGCCAAGGCACTGAACAGCTGAATGCACCCAGCGATTGCATACCATCAGAAATTTCTGTAACCATACAATCGCAATCATATATATAAAAAGGACGGCGGTTTTGTTGGTCGGACAGAGAGGAGTCCGACTGCAAAACCGCCGTTTTTTAATCACACAACACAAGCAAGCTTATATTGATTACTTCTGCTCTCCCGGCTTCGGAATGAGCAGGGATGCGCAGAACGCAAGGCCGAGCAGAATTACACCGCCAACCATGGCTGCGATGTAGCCGCTGGTCGCACCGCCGGATGCGGTGAACGCGTTCTGAGCAGCGTACAGCACTGCATAACTCAGACCGGCACCCAAGTTGAATGCACCAGAGTTCAGACCAGGCAGATAGCCCGGATTGTCTTCCGGAGAGAGCACGATGCCCAGACCGTTCAGCATGATGTTGGCAGTACCTGCGTAGGAAACACCCAAAGCCAAAGACATGACCACAAGTGCCCAGATGCTCGGAACGTTGCACACGAAGATGCCGAACAGCACGCCCGCAACAGAGACGATCAAGCCAGTACGCAGCACCGCACGGTAGCCGAACTTCGAAGCGAGCACGCCTGCGACCGGACCGAATGCGAGACCGATCAACGCATACGGAGTCAGGGTGGCGAACGATACCACACTGGCGCTCATGCCGGCGCCGACTTCGGTATCCTGAGCGAGAGCAGGCACGATACCGTTCATAATGGCGAACACGCCGGTCATGGTAAGCAGCGTGGTAAGCAGCAGGCCCCAAGTACGACGCTGCTTGAGGTAATGCGTGGTGACCATCGGAGCCTTCTGACGCTTCTCAACATTCCAGAACACCACGAACAGCACGGCTGCAATAACGATTTCGACAGCGACCATCGCCCAATTGGTGGATCCCAGCTTCTGGATTTCGTTGATGGCCAGATATGCGGCCAAGAATGCGGCGGCAAGGGAAACCACGCCAGCCCAATCCATCTTCGAGTCTCGGAAGCGGTGGATTCTTCCGCATACACGAACACAAGCACAATGGCAAGCACCGCAACGCCAACCATGACCCAGAACACGGAACGGAAACCGAACGTGCCAGCAAGCCAACCGCCAAGAATAGCGTCGACACCGCCGATGCCACCATTAACGGAAGTCAGAATAGCCATGAGCTTGGCGTACTTCTGTCTTCAGTAACCTTGGCGTGCAGCATGATCAGCGTCATCGGCACAATCGGACCGGCAACACCCTGAATCACACGACCGATCATCAGCATCGGCATCGTTGACCGCGAGCGCGGAAACCACGCAGCCCAAAGCGGTAAGCACAAGAATGCCGAGCAGCACTTTCTTGCGACCGATCAAATCGCCGAGTCGCGGCAGGAACAGCGAGAACACCGCGCATGAGGTGAAGAACACCGTCTGGGTCAAGCCAATCTGCGCATCGGTGGTGTTGAGTTCAACACGCATGGTCGTCAATGCAGGCGAAAGCATGGACGCGTTTAGCTGGAACGCGAAGATAGCTGCCATCAATGCGACGACGGACTTGCCGCCTTCATCGAGCATTTGCCGTTTTTGGTCTCTGTCATTAGAGCACCCCTTTGCTTATCTTTCTCTTCTTTCAGCCGATGGTCTTGATTGCGTCGGTTACCAAATCCCAGAATTTGTTGAAATCAAGCTTGACTGCAACCTGGGTGTGGCATTCTTCGGCGCTCGGTTCCGGGCCTCGCAGGTCGGCGACGGTCATGCCGAGTGTGAGATCTCCATGGATTTCGACATCAACCGGGCAACGACGGGTGGTCATGACGCTCGGATCAATGAGGTATGCCACCGTACACGGATCGTGAACCGGCGGATCGATGAAGTCCTGATTGTCTTGATAGGTCTTGCGGAAGAAGTCCATCAGACCGGACACGAACTTGGCGAGATCAGTGCCAACGCCTTCGATACGCTGCTGCACTTCGGGCGTGCACAGTGCCTGATGCGTCAGATCCAATCCGACCATGGTGATCGGCCAGGCTTCATTGAACACGATGTGAGCGGCTTCCGGATCGACCTTGATGTTGAACTCGGCCACGGCACTCCAGTTGCCCACATGGTATCCGCCGCCCATAAGCACGACTTCCTTGACACGTTCAACAATGCGCGGCTCCATGCGGGCGGCCATGGCAATGTTGGTCAACGGTCCGGTCGGCACCAGAGTGATGGTGCCTTGGCTCGTTGCTCATAATGGTGTCGATAATCCAGTTGACGGCATGGCCGGCTTCCAGCGGACGGCTGGGTTCAGGCAGTTCAACGCCGTCAAGACCGGTTTCGCCGTGAATGGAAGCTGCCACTTCCTGCTTGCGCACCAGCGGACGGTCACATCCGGCATGCACCGGCACGTTGGTGGCATGCGCCTTTTCCAGCACTGCACGGGCGTTGTAGGTCACCTTGTCAAGGCTCTGATTGCCACCTACCGTGGTGACGCCCAGCAGATCGATATTAGGATTGCCCACGGCAAGCAGGATGGCGACGGCGTCATCATGTCCCGGATCGCAATCAAGGATGATTTTCTTGGACATTATGGTTCCTCCTTATGTACTCCAACTTTGAACCGATAATGAGGTGGTCGACGATTGACTGACTCCGGCTCATCGGTCACACAACTTTGCAAGGCCGGCAATGGCCTTTGATATCAGCGACTTCCGAAACCTTCGAGCAGTTGTTCGGCTGCCTGAAGATCGATGTCACGAGGTGTGTTTCCTGCAAAACGCTCGTCAACTACGGCCTGCGCATTGGAAACGAGTTCTTCAACGCTGATGCCGTAATCCTCAACAGGATGCAGACCGAGCATGCGGTCGCGGAAATCCTTGAACGCTCTGCTTGCGATAATCGCAACCTGCTCGTCCGGCGCATTTTCCGGGTAGACCGCACCTAGAATCTGACCGATCTCACGAACCTTATGCGCATGTACGGGAGCAACGAACTCCATAACCGCCGGCAACGCGTAGCCAACGGCTTCACCGTGCACGATGTGGTATTTCGCTCCGAGCACGTGTGCGATGGAATGCCCCGCAATGGTTCCCGCATTGTTCAGCATCCATCCTGCAAGCGTCGACGCGACCATCACACGTTCCTGGCTTCACGATCCTGACCGTTTGCCACAGCACGCGGTAGATAGTTGTACAGCAGGAACATCACTTTTTTTCGCAGATGGCATCCGTGACCGGACTTGCCATTCGGGAAAGGTATCCTTCCGCGGCGTGGCAGAATGCGTCAAGTCCGCAAGCGATGGTCATTTTTGCGGGCAGTGTCAGCATGAGATCCGCGTTCAGCACGGCATATTCGCTGACTGCCGGATCGGCAAGCACCGCGAGTTTACGACCGGTGGATCCTTCGGTGACCACCAGCGCATTGGACATTTCGCTGCCGGTGCCGGCGGTGGTCGGAACTGCGATCATACCGTTGCATGGTGCGATCGGCTTGGCTGGATCGGTGTATTCAATGATGGATCCGCCGTTGACACGCACGATGTTGATGCCTCGGGCAACATCCATGGAACTGCCACCGCCGATGGCGATGATGCTGTCAGCCTTGTGTGCTTCGAATGCTTCGACGCCGGATTCCACGGTTTCGCAAAGCGGGTCGGGCTTGACCTGGTCGAATACCGCCACATCGACACCGGCCTGTTCAAGCTTGGTACGTGCGGCAACGACCAGTGGCATGCTTCCGACGAAGGAATCCCGTGACCATCAGCGGACGAGAGTAGCCCGCGTTCTGCATGATATCGACCAGAGTCTCCCTAAATCGTCAGTGCAGACCACTTTGACGGGTTGCAGCAGTTTGACTTCCATAACCATCGGTCACTGTCCGATCTTTGCGGCCGCAGCGTCGGCATTGATGCAGAATTGACGAACCTTGTCGATGTCTTTTCTCCATGTAGCCGCCGTCGTATTTGATGCTGGTCTTCGTCAGGGGATTCCACGCCATACGGCTTGCACTGTTCGATGGCTTCGGCAACATTGTCTGGTCCAAGACCGCCAGCCATGATGACCGGCTTGCCGCATTCGGCCACAATACGGGCGTCAATGCTCCAGTCGTGGGTCAGACCGCTGGCACCAATGCCGGTGTCGGGGGCCAGACCGGAGTCCGTGAGGATGAAATCGCAGTATTTTGCGTACTTCTTGGCACGGTCGACGGCGGATTCATCGTCAACAAGCACGGCCTGCATGAGCTTGGTGTTCGGCACGGCTTCCTTAAGTCGGGCCGCGAATGCTTCATCTGCGGCGTACCCATCGCCTGCGATATGCAGAATGTCAGGCTGCACTTCTCTGGCAAGCTCGATCATCTCGTCGGGATCGTTGGTCAGCATGATGGCCACGTATGTGACGCCACGACGCTTGCATTCGTCGAAAATGCGGTGCACGCGTTCGATTGGCACGCGATGTGCCGGAACGCCACCATTCTGCATCGGCACCAGTCCAATGTTGTCGGCACCAGCCTCCATGGTTTTGACGGCCTCATCGTATTCGATCAGAGAATAGATCTGCTTGACTACCATTGTCGGTTCTCCTTGTGTTTGTATGGGTTGATGGACGTGTGATGTAGCAAAATTCAGGCGGTACGCACTTCGTCGAGCAACGGCTCGATCTCGCCGGACATCTTCTTACGTATGCGTTCCACGGTGATATCGGGCACTGCTTTTGTGCATTCGAGCGCGATGCTGGATGCTGCCTGCGCAATTTTGCCGACTTCTTCAAGATCTCGATCGGGGTTATCGAAGAAGCTCCAGGTGATGGCTGCCATGCCGGCATCTCCGGCACCATTTGCCGTGGCGATTTCGGTGCGGTATGGCGGCACATGCTTGAAGCTGTATTCGTCGTTTTCGTGTCTCGCACACAGGATTCCGTTGGCACCCAATGAAATGAATACGTTCTTCGCACCCTTGTCAAGCAAGGTCTTCGCTGCGGCGCCTGCCGAATACTGGTCGGCGATACCGATGCCGGTGAGTACGGATGCTTCCAAATCATTCGGCTTGAGCACGGTCATCTTGTTGAGGATCGCGTCGAAACGGTGCGCCTTGACTGTGGAAACGGTATCTCCGAACAATGGCGCGGTGACGTGTTCGCCAATCCATGCCATGGTTTCCGGTTCAAGATTGGCGTCAAGCAGGCAGATGTCGGCACCGTTGATGAAGTCGAGGCGAGATTCGAGGAATGCCGGATTGATTTCCTTGCAGATTTCCATGTCGTTGACGGCCACCAGCAGATCGCCCGTATCGTCGGTGATGAACATGTAGGTGGAAGAACGGCGTCCTTCCAGCTGTGCGGCATAGTCAAGATTGATATTATTGGCCGCGCACGAACGTTCAGGGTCTTGCCGTTTTCATCGTCGCCATAGACGGTGATCAGGTATGTCGGCATGCCCAGATGAGCCATGTTCTGTGCGATGTTCTGCCCGACACCACCTGCGGACATGCTGACGACGCCCGGATTCGAGTCTCGGTCCACTACGGTGCTCGTCGGTCTACCACAGATGTCCATGTTCATGCCACCGATGACCACAACGTAACGGTCAGGAACAGTATTTCCTGAAGTCATATCCGCCATGGATATTGCCTCCTACATTTTCGGGGATATATCTGCCTTGATACACCCTTTGATGAAACGTTTTATCTTCAATTTAGAGTACAACAAAAGTTTAAGCCAGTCAACTTTTGCTTATTTTTCATCGATGTAACATATGGAAAAATCGCGTGTCTCGCGATTGCAAAAGAAACAAATGTAAGACCGCTATACCTGCGTTACTGCAGCAAATCAGCTTTGCGCCGCACAGCTTCTTCAGAAAAATCAGCGCAAATCGACTGCACCTGAGACATATTCATCGCAGCCGCCGCAGACGCATATCTAGCGCATTCCTGCTGTGTTTTATGCTCACGACGCGCCCCACCAGCGCACTCAACGCCGCCGACGCACCACCATTGGTATATCGACGTTCCTCCCGCCCTTCCCGGCAAAGACCAGAAAAAACTTTCATGTTCGCAGCAGTACAGTATGTCCGAATCGTCCAAAAAGAAACACATTACGTACACCGGACTGCAGCAAATGTTCGGCGCAATCTCTGGCACTGGCCTCGTCATGCACTTCAATCCCCGACACGAATTTGGCTTCGGTGGAATTAAGCACCAGAGTGTCGATGCGATCAAGCACCGGCGTGATTCGCGCCGCTTTATTAACGGAAACCACGCACACGAAAATCGGTCGACTTGTTTTTTCGCAAACCCATGCGATGGCATCAGACGGCAAGCTCGAATCAATCACCACCATTTCCGCATTGACGATGGTCTGCTCTCGTTGCGCTAGAAATTCCGGGGTGATTTCCGCACTGATCTGCATATCATCAAGACCCACAATCTGACGCCCCTGCGCGGAAACAACCGACAAGAAGGTGGAAGTAGGCATATGGAAATCTGCTTGGCATGCGTGATGTCAATGCCGTTGGCATACGCGTCCCGCTTGACACGTTCGCCGTTCTCATCATCACCATAGACGGAAATCAAATAATTCGGCACGCCCAGCCGGTTCAGATTGTAGGCGATATTGTGACCAATGCCACCCACGGATGACACAATGCGCCCCATGTTGGAACTTTCCCCAACCACATCCTGCGTGGCGACACCGTAATGATCTATATTGATGGCGCCAACAACAGCCACATAGCTGGGCGGAGTGACGATATACCCTTTGCCTTGATGTACCCTTTTTTCATCAGGTTGGAGATGTGTGCGGCCACCCCTGAACGGGTGATGCCACACAACTGCGCAAAGTTCATTCTGACTAATCAGCGGATTCTGTTTGATCCACGCCAAAATCTGCTGCTCGCGGTCAGTTGCGGCCATCTCGTCTCCTCACCTGGCTTCGGAATTTCTTATTCCAGCATAACGCCCTCCCACAAGGAGACCGTGTGGAAGGGCGTCGTTCCGGTCACGGCAATTGCATGAAATCCGTATCTTTCAGATAGTTCTTTCCTGCCGTAATGTCGTATTGGATAAGCTGATAGTCGGCCAGCAGCTGCTTGGTTTCCGTATCGAAATCGCTTTCAGCCATGGGATGGCCGTCAGTATCAAGATAAATGTTCTGCCCTTCAGGAATACGGTCCCATCCCTGGATATTATTGACGACAGGCGGCTCCATAGCGGAAATCTTCTCATGCATTTGCGTGAGGAACGCCAGATACGGGGACACCTTGGCGTCCATATGCTCTGCGGCCTGCGCCACGAAGAAGTTCGGCGACGAATAGTCGGCATTGTCGATCTCGTTGCCTTGCGAGCCGGACGCCTTGTTGGACCAGATGAAATAATCCGTCAAATGCAAGGCAAGCGAATTGTTGTCATCTTCGGAAGCGGATGAATAAATGCCCGGCAGATGATCACCGTAGAACACCACGGTGATCGGCTTGTCGATGGCGTCGAGCTTGTCAAGGAAGTCGGCGGTCGCCTCGTCGGTCAGAGCCGCACCCTTCTGATAGGTTTCGATGGACTCCTTCTCATCGTCCTCCAAAGGAGTGCCCGTAGTGGATTCTGCCTTGAAATCGTTATTCTTATACCAATCATGGTATGGCATGTGGTTCTGCATGGTGATGACCTGCAGGAACTGGTTGTCTTCGGTTTTCTACCTCTTCAATAGTGCTCTTATACGTGGCCTCATCCGACACATACGGCGAATCGTCAATCTTATCTTGATGCGAGATGACGTCCGGACCGGTCAACGTATAGAAGTGCGAGAATCCGAACTTCTTATAGTTGGTCGCACGCGAGTACATAGACGATTCGTACGGGTGCAGTCCGATGGAATTCTTCGACGCCCCCCACAGCTGGTTGATGGTCGGCGTCCAATGCTCGCTCGGCACAAGCTGCTGATACGGGCTGGTGAGCGACGAATCGAAATTCGACATGCTCAAACCCGTCAATCCCATGTATTCGAGGTTTGCGGTACCACCGCCATATCCGGAAGAAAGCATCAAACCGGAGGTCGTATTCTCTTTGATGGAACGAATGTTGGGCATGGAATCCTTGTTGACCTTAAGCCCCGGCACGCGAGACGGGTCGGAGAAGGATTCGGACAGCACATAGATCACCGTACTGTCGGTCATGTTCTCGGTACGAGATGCGTTGATCTTCTTCGCTTCTTTTTCGTATCGTGCCGCGACTTCCTTCATGGTTTCTTCGGAATAGTCGTCAGGCTTCACCATGACTTTCGGATTCAGCTGCCTTATGGTGAAGGCGACCAGCGGTCCGTTGCGCTGCGCATCGTAGACGGAATCCCACATGGACGGCATGTCCCCCCATTGCCGAAGAGAAGGTTTTCGCCCAAGATCCGACAGTGCTCACCTGCATGGAATACAGCGTGAAGAACGTTCCTGGCACGATGATCAGCAGTAGTCGCACGATGGCATTCAGCGAGCGCGACTGCTTGTCGTCGCCACGGAAAAGCTTGCCGTGACGGCCGTCACGATGATTCAGGAATACGAAAAGCGCAATGAAAGCAACGAATATGACGACGGCGAGCAGAATGGTCCACTGTGCGCCTGCCGGCATGAAGCTCATAAGATTGCCCGCATCGGCTTTGAGGAAGTTCAGATCGCTGGGAAGAATCGCCTCATATCGGATGGATACTTTGAAATGCTCGATCACCGCGATAATGAATGTCACCGCCAGAAATATTGGCGTGGCGATCCAGAAGCGGTTGATGAGCATGAGCAGTATCACATACAGCACGCCCCACAAAATCAGGTTGAGCACCGCCACAAAGTTGAGGTTGGTGAACATTTTGGTGACGAAGCCCCAACCGGTCAGCCACATGTTGTTCGAAAGCTTGACGCGTGTAGTGGATTGACTGACGCCAATCTGCAGCGCTGCCACACCGATGGCGTCGAACACCACAAACAGTATGCCGTACAACCACCCTGGGAATTCCTTACGTTCCTTGGCGGGTGCGTTTGGATCAATCGTCGAGATCTTCAGTTCCTCAATCGTCTCTGTATTCACGGATTCGTTCGTCAAGTGTTTATCTCCACTCGTAACGTGTCAGTTCGCTTCGTTTCCCGCCTTACGGCGACACCAAGGCACTATTTTCGCGACCATATCTGACAAAAAGCTGTAATGATCGATTTCATCCACAGTTTCTTCTGATTTTCTTACGCATATGTCGATGAAATCGCAAAAGAACGATGAGGGAGTATAGACAGTTCGGATGGCAGTATCTAGTTTTCGTCAAGGATTCCGCCGTCCACATAACCGTTGTTGCTGAAATCGGCGAAATTGTTGAGATCGACGGAATTACCGTCGTGCCTCATTCCGGCAGTCGGAGCATAGTCCGAACACCTCAAGCGTATGCCGTTCGATGGTGAATCCATATTTCTCGCTGATGCCACGCAGCCAAGTTTTCGGATGGCGATTCGATTTCCACGGTTTTGCCGCAATTCGTGCATACGAGATGATGGTGATGCCCGTCATCACCACACAGACGGAACAGCTGTTGGCCTTCAAACGCACGGTATCAGCCTCGCCTGCCTCAGCCAAGGCATTCAATTGACGATATACAGTGGCAAGGCCGACCTTCACGCCTTCGTCTTCCAGCTTGCGATACAAATCCTGTGCGGAAATGAATTCATCGTTTGCCTTCAACGCATCATGAATCAGTTCTTGTTGTTTGGTGTTGCGCTCCACGCGTCCGTCCGTCAATCTATGTCCGTTCTTGATGGCTTCGCGCGCCGCCCTCCCCTCGGGGAAAGGCTGACGCGCGAAACATGCCGTCATCGGTTTTATTTCAAATCATCCCAGCAGCCGGTCTGTTCAAGATCCGCCACAGTTTGCCTGGTGTCGTCGGTCAGCACGGTGATATGCCCCATCTTGCGATCATGACGCACTTCAGCCTTGCAATAGTCGTGCATATTCCATTCGGGATGCTCGGCGATCAGCGCGCGGGTTGGTGCCACATGCTGCCCGAGCACATTGACCATAACAGCCGGCTTGAGCAGTTCGGGCTGTTCGAGCGGCCACCCGGCAATGCCTCGAATATGCGCGTCGAACTGGTCGAACGAGCACGCTTCGATGGTGTAATGACCGGAGTTATGCGGGCGCGGGGCAAGCTCGTTGACGATAACCTGCTCATCTTTGGTAACGAAGAGTTCGATAGCGAGGATGCCGGCCAGTTCGAAGCCTTGCGCCAAACGCAAAGCGAGTTCGTGCGCTTCCTTCGCCACGTCTTCGCTGACTTCGGCCGGAGCGATGGTCATGTGCAGAATATTGTTACGATGCTCGTTGCGCACGATCGGGAAGGTCACATAATCCTTGCCGTTACCGGCAACGAGAATGCTCGCTTCGAATGCGAAATCGACGAATCCTTCGAGAATGCTCGGCGGGAATCCGCCACCGCGATCGGCACGGGCGCGTACCTTTTCGAGATCGGCATCGGATTTCAGCACGGTCTGGCCGTGGCCGTCGTACCCGCCGGAACGGGTTTTCAGCACGGCCGGGTAATGGATTTCATCGAGCGCCGCATCAAGCTCCTCAACGCTGTTGACGGCCTTCCATGGTGCGGTCGGCGTGCCATGATCGTTGATGAACTGCTTCTCGTTGACACGATCCTGCGTGACACGCAGCAAATCGGTGCCTTGCGGGGCTGCAGACAAGGAACGCACTTCGTCGATGGCGTCGGCGTTCACGTTTTCGAACTCGTACGTGAGCACGTCGGACTTTTCAGCCAGTTCTCGGATCGCGGTGATGTCGTCGTATTCGGCAGTGACTTGGAAGTCGGCCACCTGTGCGGTCGGGCAATCCGGAGTCGGGTCGAGCACGCCGATGCGGAAGCCCATGTAGCGGGCGGACAACGCCATCATGCGGCCAAGCTGACCGCCACCGATAATGCCGATGGTGGCCCCCCATGGCATCAGACGTTCAACACGGCCATTGGTTTCCTCAGACAAGCTGGGCATTGGATTCAGCCACCTTTTCCTTCAGAGAGTCACGATATTCCTGCAAAGCATTGGCCAAACGCTCATCGGTGGTGCTCAGAATGCTCACAGCCAAAAGACCTGCGTTTGTGGCACCGGGTTGCCGACTGCGGTGGTGGCGACCGGGATGCCGCCTGGCATCTGCACGATGGACAGCAGCGAATCCCAACCGGACAGCGCATGGGAACGCACCGGCACGCCGATGACCGGCAGGGTGGTCTGGGCCGCGACCATGCCCGGCAGATGTGCCGCGCCGCCGGCTCCGGCGATGATGACCTTCAGACCGTTGGCACGGGCACTATGCGCGAACTCGCCCATCAATTCCGGGGTGCGGTGCGCGGAAATCACCTGCTTCATGTACGGCACTTCGAACTGGTCAAGCATCTCGCAGGCATGCTTCATGGTTTCCCAATCGCTCGCCGACCCCATAATCACTGCGACTTCAGGCTTGTTGTCTGCCATCAGGACCTCCGAAAGAATCCAAAAGAACATGTTCTTGAACACCGTTTACTTTACGCAATCGGCTAGATGTGCAGCACGATTTTTCCGAAAACGTCGCCATTCACGATCTTGGAGAACGCAAGATGCGCGTCGTCGATCGCATATGCGGAATCGATGACCGGATGCAGATCGGCATGTTCCACGAATTTCAGCAAACGTGCGAAATCCTCACGGGAGCCCATGGTATTGCCCTGCACTCGAATATCCTGGAAGAAGATTCTCGTAAGCTCTGCACCCGGCTGGTCGCCAGTAGTCGCGCCGCAAATGGCGATAGTTCCTCCCGGACGTACGGATTTGACGGAATGACTCCATGTGGCCGCGCCGACGGATTCAATGACGGCATCCGCCTTGCGTGGCAGTCGCGCACCCGTTTCAAAAGCCGCATCGGCACCGAGCTGCAACACTCGCGCACGCTTGTCTTCGCTTCGTGACGTGACGAACACTTCCAATCCGGCCGCGTGAGCAAGCTGAATCGCCGCGGTCGACACGCCGCCTCCGGCGCCTTGAATAAGCACCGTGTCTCCCGGCTTCACATTCGCCGATGCGAACAGCAGGGGAATATGCGGTAAGCCAGCTGGTACCCAATGCGGCAGCCTCATCAAGATTCAGATTCGCGGGCTTGGCGAACACGTTGGCGCTGGGCACCTGCGTGTATTCGGCCATGGTTCCCGCATATCGTTCGGACAGGATCGAGCGTCTCTCCCCGGCATCACACCGTCGCCATCGGTACCAACGAAGGTATACAAGACCACTTCGGAGCTCGCCTTAAGCCCCTTTCGTACGGGAATGTCCTCTTCGAGCACGCCGGCCGCGTCGGTGCCGAGGATCATCGGTGTCTGCTCGTCGGAAAGCCCCACACCTTGCAGGCTCCACACGTCATGATGGTTCACGCTCGCCGATTTCACACGAATGGTGGACCAGAATGGCTTGGTTTCAGGCTCAGGCATAGTGCCCACTTCAAACACGGACAGCGGATCATCATAATTCGTTCCGGTGGCATATACGGCTTTCATGTTCGCGCTCCTTTGCGAATAACGGCTTTTCACGATTGCAAACACCTCTATTGTGCCTCAAGTTGAGAAGACTTTGCGCTCCTTTGCCCGCAAACACCCTCGTCGGGGCATACAGTGGGATAGGATTTCGCAGTTGGTTGCTTTGATTGAATGGGAAGGGTGATTGCGCACGATGACCGCTGGCATTTTGAGTTCGATTCACACTCCGGCGGACGTACATGCCCTTTCAGCCCAGCAATTACGCGATCTATGCCTCGAAATCCGCGCCACACTGCTCGACTACGGCAAAAAACATGGCGGGCATATCGGCTCGAATCTTGGCGTGGTGGAGCTCACTGTGGCATTGCACCGCGTGTTCGACTCGCCCCGCGACCGTTTCATTTTCGACGTGTCGCACCAAAGCTACGTGCACAAAATGCTTACCGGCCGCGCCGAAGCATACTTGGACCAATCTCATTTTGATGAGGTGACCGGTTTCACGAATCCGCTGGAAAGCGAACATGATTCCTTTGTGCTCGGCCATACCGGCACTTCGATTTCTCTGGCCTGCGGTCTTGCCAAAACCCGCGATATGCAGCGCGGCGCCGCTGGCGAAAGCACTATCGGCAATGTTATCGCCATTATCGGCGATGGATCCCTGAGTTCGGCCATTGCGTTCGAGGGGCTGAATAATGCGGCCGAACAGGGCGGTAATCTCATCATCATCGTCAACGACAACGAAATGTCGATCGCTGAGGATTTCGGCGGTATGTACGGGCAGCTTGCCAAGTTGCGTACGTCGAATGGCATGGCCGAACTGAATCTGTTCAAAGCATTCGGCTTGGACTACCGCTATGTGGAGCAGGGTAATGACGTTGACGCGCTGGTGGAAGTACTGAACGAGGTCAAAGACATTGACCACCCGATCGTAGTGCATATCCACACCACCAAAGGCTTGGGCTTCAATGACGAAACGGAAGCCGACAATGGTTCGGATGGCTGCAATCAGACCAATCCTCAACCTCATGCGGGCCAATGCGAGGCCAACCATTGGCAGGACCCGGAGGCCTCGCTCGGCAAACCGCTCGACGCACGCAAATATTATGGCGAAATGGCCATGGCATCGCTGGAACGTCGTTTCGACAATGAGCCGGGATTGGTGGTCATCTCCCCGCAACCCCGGATCGAATGGCATCACCCGAGATTTTCGTGAACGTGCCGGCGCCCATTACGTCGATACCGGTATCACGGAAGAACATGCCGCCGCGTTCGCCGCGGGTATCATGGGGCTGGCGGCCGCCCGGTGCTTGCGACTTCCGCCACGTTCTTCCAGCGCACGTTCGACCAGCTGCAGCAAGAGTTGGCATTGAATCATGTTCCCGCCACGCTGCTGATTTTCGGCGCGGGAATTTCCGGCGCGGACAATACGCATTCGGGCACATTCGATATGACGATGTTCGCCAATGTTCCCGACGTGACCTGTTTGGCTCCCGCGAGCGGCGAACAGATGCTTGACATGTTGGCTTGGGCTACCGGCCCGTCCGAACATGGCGTGGTGGCGATTCGTATGCCCGGCGAGCAGATTCTCGCACTTGAACGTGCCGCCGATATGGCGTTCGACCCGTTGCAGCGTGCCGAAGAGCATGATCCAGCCGTCAATATTGCCGGAGCATGCCCGTTCGCACGCTATCAGATCGTTCAGCCCGGCAGGGATGTGGCGATTCTTGGACTCGGCAACACCATGCCGTTGGCTGCCGAAATTACGTCGGCACTGGCCGAAAATGATGAAGAACATGCTGCGATTACCGCGACGCTTGTTGACGCATTGCAATATTCCACGATGGATGCCGAATTACTGGCGATGCTTGCCGATGGGCATCGTTTGGTTGTTACGTTGGAAGATGGCCAGCTAGAAGGCGGATGGGGTGAGAAAGTCACCGCATTTTATGCCAATTCCAGTAATACCAAGGCTTCTCGCGTTCGTGTGCTGAATTTCGGCGCAGCCAAAGAGTTCACCGACCGAGTGCCTCTTGGCGAGCTTAACGAACGTTACGGATTGACTTCAGAAACCATCGTCTCTCGAATCCGCGGTATTCTTAGCGAATAATCGATACATAAGCGAATTGGCGGGAATGATCGGTATATCTGTGGACCATTCCGCCAATCTATAAATCAGCGATCTGTAATCAGCAATCACTGATCATTCTTGATGGCATCCAAAGCGGGAATCTTCACAGCCTTATTGGCCGGGCCGAAACCTGCTACCACACCAACGGCGATCGAAAACAGCAGGGCCACTACAAAAAGCCACCACGGAATCACCGAAATGCGAGTCACATCGTCGCCGCCCGCAATCGCTTTGCCGATATTCTCAATGCTGAATCCACCCAAAGACGCCATATTGATGCCTATCGAACCAATCGCGGAAATCAAGCAAGCGATCACACCGCCGACAAGGCCGATCGCACCAGCCTCGCACAGGAACATCATGCGAATATCGCGCACATAGCAGCCAAGAGCCTTCATAATGCCGATTTCGCGCGTACGTTCCGACACCGACATAATCATGGTGTTGGCAATACCAATCGCGGCAACGAAGAACGACACCGCACCAATGCCACCCAAAGCCAACTGGATGCCTTGCGACTGCTTTTCGATCTCCTTACGCGTTTGTTCAAAGGAGGAAGTCTGATAACCTGCGCCTTTGATTTGCGCTTCAACGTCGGCAACGTCTTTGATGTCTTGGGTGTGCACCAGTACCTGATCATAAACGACCTTGCTCGACGTGTTGGCCTTGGTGTCCCCCGATATTTTGGCGTTCAACGTTTTCATATCGTCGATGCTCATCACAATGCCGGAAGTGAACGCATCATAGTTGTTGGCGGAGGAATCAATGACACCCACCACAGTGTATGGCATGGTAATGGTGGGACTCTCACCACTGCCGGAATCGGATGACGCCACGGATCCGCCGCCCACCTTGCGGTAGTCGTCGGGACTTTGATAGTTGGCTCCGGTAATCAGTGTGATTTTGGAGTTCAGCATATCGAAGAACGGGTCTTCGCCTTCGGATTGGGCGCAACCGTGCTCATCACAGTAATAACCGCCCGCTTCTATACGATGATTGCTTGAATCTGACGCATACTTGTCGTAGAACGAATACACGAAGGATTTGCCCGCCAACACTTCGCCGGCACGCATCGGAAGACGTCCGCTGGCCAATTTATAGCCGGATTCTTCCAATTGCGTGGCGTCGACTCCCACCACGTTGACATATTGCGACACGTACCGGGAGCCAGCTCCTTGCGTGGCATCCACACTGTATGACATCGTTTTCTGAGGAAGCACTCCGGCCACACCGGCAATGCTGCGGAAATTCTGCACGGCGTCATCGTCGAGTTTCGCCTGTTCGCCGTCGGCACCGCTCACGCTGGATGACGTTGCCGTGGAATACGAACCTCCGCCGTCCGCATATACGGTGATGTCGTTCAGGTTGCCCATGTTTTTGAGCATCTGCTCGTTCTGCTCATTGATGCCCTGGCCAATGGAAATCATGAGCACGATCGAACAGCAGCCGACGATCACGCCAAGTACCGTAAGAATCGTACGCGATTTGCGACGCAGCAGATTCTGCGTGCATGAACGTGCAATATCCGAAAATCGCATGCTCACTCCTTGGCGGAGGGCACGGAATCAATCACCCTGGGTCGGCGCGTCAATAGCGCCTGCCGTGGTGCCAGCTGTGGTATCAGTCGTATCGGCAGTGCCATCAGCTTCAGTGCCGGCATGCGAATCGGTGGGATCCCAATCCCAATCGTCATCCTCGGCCGCCTTCTTCGCCTTCTTGCGGCGACGCACAACCACCACAACCACAATGGCGATCATGGCAACGACAGCCACGGCAACGACAATCCACACCCAAGTCGGAATGCCCTTGGTTTTCCTGCGGGTCAACATCCGTACCGGGATCGACGGGGCCGGAGCCTCAGACACCGTAATCTTCACCGGCGATTCCTTGGTCTGCTGCTGACCGTCGGCATCCTCGTACGTCACCTTCAGCTTGGCATCATATTCGCCGGCCGCATCCGCAGTGAAAGCGAATCCGATGGAACCAGAAGCGCCGGACGCCACATTGCCGATATACTGCGTGGCTTGCGTGGCGGTGATGCCGTCACCCTCGATGGACGCTTCGACATTGATACATCCCCTTGCCCTTGTTCACGTATTCCATAGAAATGGTGGATTCCTCGCCCGCATTGATGGCGTCTGGAAGCACGGGATCGTCCAGTTCGAAACGGTCGGGCTGCGAAACAGGTACGGAAATCTTGATATCCGAAGTGTTGGAATTGCGGGTGTCGCCATCGACATACTCGTATTTGAAGTTGATATCGATGCCCTGCGCGCCGTTCTTCGCACTCGACAGCACCTGCATGGGCACGGTCTGGGTCAGGGAATAGCCCGCCCACAGCGAATCGTAGTAGAACGTGTTCGTACCGCCGGAAATGGCGAAATTCTCACCGCCGTCAACGGTCACGACCATATTGCTGACCGCGACCTTGCCCATATTCTGGAAGGTGAAGCCAAGATCGAAATTCGTGCCGACCGCCACGGAACCGTCGCCATAGGTGAAGTTGGTGATGATGATGTTCGGCACCGGACCGGACGGCTGCACGGTGGAGCCGCCGTTGTTGCCGTCAGTGCCATCACCGTCTTCGGCGAGCGCCGTCGGCACAATGCAGGTCAGCGCGATGGCGATGGACGCCATCAATGCGATGAGCATGTTGATGAATTTTGCGGAATGGTTGCTGTTACTCATGGAATTTCCTTCTCTTCTCTGCCGTCACGCGTTGTTCATCAGACGGTCATCGATGATGCGTCCGTCAATAGCGTTACTATACGGTCGGCATATTGCGCCATATTGTCATCGTGGGTGACGAGCACGATGGTTTGATCGAGGTCGCGAGCGAACGCGCAGATCATGTTCATCACGTCGGTTTTGGTTTTGGAGTCGAGGTTGCCGGTCGGTTCGTCGGCGAATACGACTTGCGGTCTGGCTGCGAACGCTCGCGCGATGCCGACACGCTGTTGCTGTCCGCCTGACATTTGCGTCGGGTAGTGGTTCATGCGTTTGCCGAGCCCTACTGTTTCAGCATTTTCTTGGCGATTGCCTCACGCTTGTTTTTCGGCATGCCTTGGAACATCAGCGGCATTGCCACGTTTTCCACGGCAGTCAGATTGGGAAGCAGGTTGTATGACTGGAATACGAAACCAAGATGTTTTTGCCGAAATTCCGCCAATTGCCGTTCATTCAACTGAGAAATGGGCACTCCCCCGATGCGCACGCCGCCTTTGGTTGGTTTTTCCATACCTGCTAGCTGGTTTAGCAGTGTGGATTTGCCAGAACCGGATTCGCCGTAGATACAGCAGATCTGCCCTTGCGGAATGGTGAGATTGATGCGTTCCAGAGCCACGACGGTTTCATCGAGTACCGGATATTCCTTACGCAGATTCTTAACTTCGATGATGGGCCTGCGCGTCCCCGCCATCGACTCTCGCCCTTCATGATCTGTCATAGTCTTCGTTGCCCTTCTCCACACGGCGTCAATACGTCTGTCCCACAACCGAGTTTATACCGTTTTCCAGTTCCCTGCATCCCTTAGGGGAACACCCCGAGAAGCACAGGCCCCCGTCTCATATCCTCCTAAAACAACCCTAACTAGGGTGGTTTTCTCGTTTCGTGCCAAAAACACTTCGTTTCGTGCCAGACGGCAAAATCCCCGAATCTCGCAAAAATAGAATGAAAACAACGAGGCAGACATTCGGATGACGTTGTCGGAAGCGTTATCCGCATATCACACAAGGGGAACCATCATGCGTCGTCGTTTTACTCAAACCGAGGTGTATTACCTGAACACCCTGCCCGCGGTGGAGCGAGCTTCCATGGACCGCATCACGTACTCGAAGGAATTTCAGGTGCGTTGCATGGCGCAATATCTGCGCGGCAACGGTCCTACCAGTATTTTCGCCAGCGCAGGTCTTGATCCGAAAATCGTGGGAGGCAAGCGCATCGAACGCGCGATCGCCCGTTGGAAAGCCGATCCGAAAATCATGCTTGAAGCACAGACGTTGGCAAACAAATCCGATTCCGGGCAGCGCGATCTGCTGGTGATCACCCAAGCCATGACCATCAAATGGTTGGAAAAGAAAGTCATGGACCTGCAGAAACAGCTTCACCTGCTTGAATCACATGCGATGAACTGCTCACTGCCGAATTCAAACTCCAAGGAAGGTCTTGTCAGCATGGCGTGACATACGCCGAAACGTATGACATGCGTGCGCAAAACACGGTCATTGCCGACAGGCCAATCACATAGACGTGCGTTGCGGTACGGCAACGCGCCAAACAATAATCCCTCCTTTCACCGACGCGCTCTCCGTCACATATAAGCGGCCGTCTCGAAAGGAGGGATTCTTCATGCCTCTGGAACGTCAGCGAAACATCCTCGCCCCGTATCAACACTCTGCATTTCGTGTAAATGCCTTAATTTTTCAAGGAGTACACCATGCTCTTCAGGCGCAAGGCATATCAAACACTCATGGCTTGGAAAAGCCAGTCGAATGGCAAGCGCGCCATGCTTATCGAGGAGCACGACGTGTTGGAAAAAGCACTTTGGCGCAAGAATTCGCACAACACGAATACGAAGGTCATCTTGTCATCGATTCAGAGCATCGGCACGGCTATTTTGCGACTATTTCGCAGCTTCGTCCGCGGACATCATGGCCTGGGTGATCTGGTCGCGCATCTCGTTGAAACCGCCAGGCGTCGAAGCCGGCAACACCACCGTCTTCGCATTCTGCGACGAGGCGAGATTACGCATGGTGTCGAGATACTGGTTGAACAACACCACATTGTTCACGTCGTTCACGTTCATGCCGACTGCCTGCAGACTCTTGATCTGGTCGACGATACCATTGGCGATCTCACGACGATAGTTGGCCTGGCCTTCACCCTGAAGACGGGTCTTCTCAGCCTCGGCTGCCGCCTGGGTCTCGATCTGAATACGCTGGGCTTCGGCGCGCTGACGGGTGGCCTCCTTCTCGCGCTGGGCAGCGTTGATGGAATCCATGGCGTTCTTGACCTGCGGACTCGGATCGATGGCAGTGATCAGCGTCTTGACCACAGTGAAACCGAAGCGGGACATTTCGTTGCCGACGGTCTTCTGTACGTCAAAGGCCACATCGTCCTTACGGGAGAAGGCATCGTCCAAAGACAATGCAGGAATGGCGGAACGCAGCGCATCCTCCATGTAGGAACGCAGCTGACCAGCCGGATCACGCAGCTCATAGTATGCGGTGGCCACATTGCTCGGGTCAACACGGAACTGAGTGGACGCCACCACCGTGACGAACACATTGTCAAGCGTCTTGGTCTCCAGCTGCACATTAAGCTGATTGACGCGCATGTTGGTTTTCAGGGCGATACGGTCCACGAACGGGATTCGAATATGAATGCCGGCGAACTGCACCTTGTTGAATTTGCCGAAACGCTCAATAATATAGGCCTGCTGCTACGGCACGATAAACAACGTGGACAGGAACAGGAACGCGACGATAAGTGCAAGTACAAGCAGGAAGACTAAAAATCCCATCATGTACTCTCCCTTCTTTGGTTTTGCTCAGGCTCTGCAACCATTGCCGAGCCATACATTAACCGTATCAATACATGGCCCGTCCGCGCCTGATCTGTCCGCAAGCTGAACAAGAGGGCACTCACCCGCGTCCAATCCGTGAGACGGACCGAATCCGAAAGTCGCACTCGACAAGATTCGCCTAGTAAGCGCCGGCGATCGCCTGATCGAGGTCGGCGATCAGATCGCCGACGTTCTCCAATCCGATCGATAGACGAATCAGACTGTCATCGACTCCGGCAGATTCGTAATAGTCCGTAGGAACCTCACGATGCGTCACTTTCGTAGGATTGACGATCAGCGAGCGCGAGTCACCGATATTCGGCACATATGAGAAAACCTTCGTCGCATCAAGAATGCGCTCGACATTGCTTTCGTCACCCTCGACGGTGAACGACAGAATCGTGCCGACCCCATTCGGCAGATATTTGCACGCCAAATCATGTGTTGGAGCATCCTTGAGCGCCACATAATTGACGGACGTGACGTGAGGCAACGTCGTCAAATGCTCTGCAATCGCAGTCGCCGAAGCCACTTCCTGCTTTTCACGAACGGTCAACGTTTCAAGCCAATCAGCTGCATGTATGCGTTGAACGGGCTTTGCACGGCACCAAACGTACGCAGATATTTGATTCTGATGCGTTTGATGAACGCCTGATTGCCGAATCTGCTATGAAAACTGTTCCATTCGCCGGCACGTTGGTCGCTAATCACCAATTCCTCGCGCGTGAACTGCGGGAACTTTCCGTTATTCCAGTCGAAACGCCCCGCATCCACAACCATTCCGCCAAGGGCGTTGCCATGGCCGGTAATACCCTTAGTCGTAGAGTGCACCACAATATCGGCGCCAAACTCAATCGGGCGCAGCAAATATGGCGTGGGAACCGTGTTATCGACGATTGACAGCGCGCCATAGCGGTGAGCCACTTCGGAAATACGAGCCACGCTGTTGACTTTCAGCAAAGGATTGGTGAGCACTTCGTAATACACGGCCTTGGCAGGACAGCCATGGCAAGCACCTTGCACGGAACGTCCGGAAACAGCCTCGTCAAGCGCCTCATAATCGGCGGTATCCACCGCTTCCACAAGCACACCCCAACGTGCGAAATACTCGTTCAGCAACGAATAGGTGCCACCGTAAATATTCTTGCCGACCACGATACGGTCGCCCGGCTGGAAAATGGAAAGCACCGCATGAATGGCGTCCAAGCCGGAACCGAACGCGAATCCGCGTGTGCCGTGCTCAAGCTGCGCGATCTGCTTTTCCAAAAACTCGCGGGTCGGGTTGCCGCTGCGCGCATAATCCCAACGGGGCATCGTCTCGACCGATTCGAAAGCATAGGTGGACGAGTTGTAGATCGGCGGATTCACGGCTCCGGTGTTGTTGTCGTTCACCGGCAGGCCATGAACAAGCTGAGTGTTGAATCTGGTCATGATGTGCACCCCTCGGGTTGTAGCTCATTGCCGCATGCCTTTCACGCGGTCACTGGTACCCACTAAACCGCGTCCTACGTTTCGATGCGCGCCGCGCCTTATCAACGTTGGTTATAGAACGCGCAAATCGCCATAACGTTTTCTTGTAAGCGGCTATCAAACGGCGGAGATGCAAGGCATCGCACCGCAATCGCAAAAATGTCGCTTGCATAAGGAGCGTGCGTCGGTTTCCTACAGGAAAGACGTTTCGATGGCAATTGGAGGATGGGACGTCCACAACCGACCGAAAGACAATCACGAACAATCGAAGGAAAAATAGAAAAGCGAAAATAGAAAAGCGATTGCGCAAGCACACAATCGCTCATCCATAAAGGCTACGTAGGAAAAATTACGCTAGCACAGCAGCCACCCGGCGCACAGCCTCACGCAACTGGTCCTCAGACTTGAGCAGGCTGAATCGCACGTAGTTTTTTGCCGACTTTGCCGAAACAGGTGCCCGGCAACGCGGCGACGGCGGCACGTTCCAACAGCGTGCCGGCGAACTGCTCGCCGGTTTGCCCTTCAGGGGCATGCACCCACGCGTAGATGCCGCCATCCGAATCGAACACGTCAAGACCGGCCTCACGCAGGCCACCGGCAACAATATCGCGACGCACCGCATACCGTTGAGCCAATTCGGCAACGCAGCTCTGATCGGATTCCAGCGCGGCAGTGCCCGCGTCTTGAATGCTGGCCGTAACCATGGAACCCATCTGATAGTGGTACTGCTTCACATGGCTCACAATATCGTCGTTGCCCGCAATGAATCCGGCACGCCAACCGGCCATCGCATACATTTTCGACAGCGAGCATACTTCCACCGCAACATCGAAGGCACCCGGCAGCGACAGTATGCTGATTTGCTGGTCGTTCACGCCCAAACCCGCATAAGCGAAATCCTGCACGATCGCGAAATGATATTCATGAGCCAAATCGATGGCACGTTGCAGAAACCCACGCGGAGCCTGCGCACCCGTCGGATTGTTCGGATAGTTAAGCACCAGCACTTTCACACGATTCCACACTTGCGCAGACACCGCATCCAAATCAGGCAGGAAGCCACGTTCCGGCAGCGACGGCAGCAGAACCTCCTCGGCACGGCTCATCACCGTCATGCAATGATACGAGGGGTAATACGGATCCGCATACGCCACAGCGTCGCCCGGGGAGACCAACACCGCGAACAGCGCCGCGAGACCATCAACCGCGCCCTCCACGGCAAAAAGCTGTGTTTTCCAATCGACCTCAACACCATACGTGTTGCGATACCAACGTTCGGCGGCCTGCAGAAAACTCGGTTTGCCGTCGAACGGCGAATAACGGGCATTGGCCGGATCGTCAACCGCCTTTTTGGCCACTTCTCGAATGAAGTCAGCGGGGAACGCATCCGGATTGCCTTTGGCCAGGGTCGATCACGTCGGCCCCGTCCGCAACCGCGGCAGCCACTTTGCGATCCATATCGGCGAACACATTCGGCGGAATCGACTGCGCCACCGTAGTGAACGCAACAGGAGAAACATACGAAGTCATTAATCAACCTCCCTATCCTTGTGCGACTGCACATGCGCATATACGCAACCATCAGTGCGTCACCTTGCGTGCGAACCAATCGCCGATCCATTGAATGATCTGCACGATGACGATCAGAATAATAACAATCACGACGAGCACGCCGGTTTCGTAACGGTTATAGCCGTATTGAATGGCCATATCGCCGATGCCGCCAGCGCCGATCGTTCCAACCATTGCAGAATAGCCGATCAGCGAAATAATGGTGAGCACCACACCACGAATGAACGACGGCAAGGCCTGAGGGAATACCGCATCCACAATGATTTGGCGTGTGGTGGCACCAGTGGAGATGGCAGCTTCAAGCAAGCCCGGATCAACTTCGGAAAACGCGCTTTCCGCGATTCGTGCAAAGAACGGCACTGCAGCGATCGACAGGGAGATTGCGCCACCTGTCGGCGTGTATGGGTCGCCCAGAATCAATTGCACAACAGGAATGAGCACCACCATAAGAATGAGGAATGGCAGTGAACTAATCGCGTTGACGATGAAACCGACAATAACGTTCAACGCATGATTCGGCGTGAACAAACGATTTTCGGTCAAATACAGCAGCAACGCCACCAACGTGCCCAACACCACGCCGATAATCGCCGACACCACAACCATGTATGCCGTGTCGATCAACGCCTGACCGAGATTGTCTTGAAGGATTTCCAGAGTTTCTTCCATTGTTCTCACGCCTCCTGATTACCGGCGGATTCTTCAGCTCCCACAGATGCCGCAGCCACCGCCAGCTGCCCACGATCAAGTTCCCGATAGCTGAACACATGCGTTCTCAACGTGTTCAACGCCTGCAGCAGCGGCTCCCCCGCGCCGGAAACAAGCACAATCAGAATGCCGATGGCCTGCGAACCGAAATATTCCACATTCGCATGCAGCACGTCGATGCTCACACCGTAATCCTGCGCAACCTGGCTGATGAGCGGCTCGAGTGCCGCATCGTCCTTGTATCGCAGTTCCACGATGGTGCCGGCCGGCAGCGATGGCACCAATTGCGGTGGCACGGCAATGCCAAGGTAGCGTTCCACCAACGCTTTGGTGGTCGGATGTTTCGGAGCACTGAACACGTCGAACGTGTTGCCCTGCTCCACTACCACACCGTTTTCCATAACGGCCACTCGGTCGAAAATCTGCTTCGCCACGTCAAGCTGATGCGTGATGAACACGATAGTAATGCCCAGTTCGCGGTTGATGCGCTGCAAGAGTGCCAGAATACCTTCCGTGGTTTCCAGGTCGAGTGCGCTGGTGGCTTCGTCGCACAGCAGGATTTCCGGCTTGTTGGCGAGCGCACGCGCAATGGACACGCGCTGCTTTTGCCCACCCGACAGGCTTGATGGGTAGCTGTCGATCTTGTTTTCCAAACCGACCAGTGCCAGCAGTTCGCGGACACGTTCCGGCCACTGCGCTTTCGGATATCCGCCGGCTTTCAGCGCGAATTCAATGTTCTTGCCGACCGTAACGTTGGTGATTAGGTTGAATCCTTGGAAAATAAAGCCGATGTTCTTGCGCAGGTCACTCAATTGGCCGCCTTTGAGTGCGGTGATATCGTTGCCGCCGATTATCACATGGCCGCCTGTTGGTCGTTCCAGCAAATTGATGGTGCGCACCAAAGTGGATTTGCCAGCTCCGGAAAAACCCACGATGCCGAAAATCTCGCCTTTTTCTACACTGATGTTCACATGCTTGACCGCTTCGACGGTTCGCCCGCCTTCATGAAAAGTCACAGACACGTCGTTGAGTTCAATAACGCTCATGGTTCGTTCCTCGCTTCATTCGAGCACTTGTTCAAGTTCGTTCAATACGTTTTGTTCGATGAATCTCGTTATAAGGCCCGTATGAGTTTTCAATCCATACGGGCCTTTGTACTACCGCACGCTATAGCGTCACCAAGTAGTCGGCTTGCCGAAATCCTTGAACTCGCTCTTGGCGATGGCGTCCTTGAATTTCTGGCTGACAAGCAGTTTCTTGACGGCCTTGCCGAAGTCGGAATCGACGTCCTGGGTGCGGACCACGAACACTTCGATCACACCATCATCCTGCTTTTTCCAAGGCGAGCGCGGAACTCGGATCGAGTTTGGCTGCCCAAGAGTAGTTGCCCGGCACCAAAGCCACATCGACGGTGTCCAAGGAACGGGCCAGCTGCGCCGCATCGATCGTCTTGATTTTGAGGTTCTTCGGATTGAATGCGATATCATCGACCGTGGCCTTGGTGGCATCGACCTCGCCCTTGAGCTTCACCAAGCCCTGCTGCTGAAGCACGCCGAGAGAACGTCCAGGTTCGAGCCATCGTTCGCGATGGACACGGTGGAACCGTCCTTGATGTCCTTAATGGACTTGTATTTCTTGGAGTAAATGCCCAAGCCAAGGGTTGGGGTCTGTCCAAGGGAGGTCAGGTCGAGCTTGTTATCGGCGGTGAACTTCTTCAGATAGTTGCCATGCTGGAAAAGATTCGCCTGAATGGAACCAGATGCAAGTGCCTTATTGGGCTGCACATAATCGTTGAACAGCTTGGTTTTCAGCTCGAAACCGTCCTCTTTTAGCAGTGGCGCGATGACCTTCTTGACCATGTCGCCGTATGGTCCTGCGCACACGCCGACGGTGATTGTGGTGGTCTTGCCCTTCGTGGTGTTCAGGCTTTCCTTGGATGCGGATGCGCTGTTGCCGGAACCGCATGCCGCAACGGAAATAAGTGTTGCAGCGGCGAGTACTGCGGCGGCGATTCGTTTGATGCCGCTCTTCTTGGCGATGGTGATGGTCATGGTTTCCCCTCTCTTATTGGTGTGCGAAAAGTTTGTTTCGCAGCAATTGGCAGCTATCTGCCGTTCATTGCGATTGATGATTGACCGTTTATTTGCTTGCTTCGGCGTCTGCCTCAGCTTGTTTCACGATGTCTGGATTGTGGATGGCGAAGGCTTGTTCGGCGAGATGCACTTCGCGGGTCAGGAACTCGTGCAGTTTGCACACGTATCCATTATCGTGTCCGACTTTGGCGATATAGCCGTTGATGTAGTCGACTTCCGTTGGACGTCCCTTGGTCAGGTCTTGATACATAGACGGATAATGCAGCGGATGTGCCACGCCCGCGGTGTGCAGAATGGTTTCGACTTCCGTTTCGCGCGTGCCCAACAGTTGGTATCCGGCTGCTTCGGCCGCACTGTAAGCTTCATCGACCAGCTGTTCGGTGAGCCAACGCGCGTCGGGATGCGCATGGAATTCGCCGAAGCGGATCTGGTACATGGTACACAACGTGTTCAGCACCGAGTTGAACACGATTTTCGCTATGCACATGCCGATGAAGTTCTCCACGATGGTCGGGTTGAGTGTGGCCGTTGCGAAATCCTCGTACAGCGCCTGCTCGTGTTTGCGCACCTCGTCGGTCACGTCATCCGCGTAGGCGCACAGGTTCATGGCCTTGGCATGTGCTCCGCCGGTGAAGTTGAAATCGCCGGGGCCGTACACGTAGGCACCGATCAGTGCGGTGCCGCCGTAAATGCGGTCTTTGGAGAAGTATTCGTTGAGCTTTTCGAAGTGTCCATAGCCGTTCATGGCGGAGAACACAATCTGCTTCTTGTTGAACAGGTGGGCGCAGCGCTTGAGCACGCCGTCAAGCTGCATCTGCTTGAGGAACACGATCCACACGTCCGGCTGGCCGACATACTCCTCCGGGTAGTACACGTTGATCGGTACGAGATGGCGGTCTTCACCGTCTTGCGACACGTAGGCACCGCCCAGCTCGCGGATCTTCTCGACATTCGGCTTCCATGTATCGACGAAGTCGACGTCTTTGTGCGCGAATTCCTGCAGCAGCACACCGTACTGGACGCCCATTCCGCCTGCACCGATCACTGCGTATTTCATACGACGCCCTCTCTCTTGCGTGTTTTCGTATGGCTTTTTTAAGCGATAATCACAAGATATCGGTAAAAATCCTTTCCCATGCCAGCGTGGCTATATGCGATTTTTATGGAAGGCGCAAATCGTAATAATTTTTTTATGAACGGTTATCAGGATATGAAAAAGCCTCCCGCGGCACATGCCACGGAAGGCTTGGAAACAGAATTGACGGACGGCAGGTCGCCGTCAGGTCAGGTGATTGTCAGAGCTTGCCGCCCTCGACCACGATGTCATCCGGATCGACATCGGAACCGTACACCGGCTTCAGGGTCTCTTCGTAATCCTTGTGGAAGAAGTTCTCCTTGCCCAGCTTCACGATTTCGTCGTTCAGCCAGTTGAGCAGCTCCTTGTTGCCCTTCTGTACAGCCGGAGCGATGGTGTCCTCATCACCGAGTTTGGTGATGCCGACCTTGAAGCCCTTGTTGGACTTGGCCCAAGCCAGTACCTCGGTGTTGTCGGTGGAGAAAGCGTCGCCACGACCGTCGAGCAGCGCATTGTAGGCGTCGGCGTACTGGTCGTACTTCTGCAGCTTGACATCGGGCTCGTTCTTCTCGAAGTAGCTTTCGGCGGTGGTGCCCTTGGCGATGATCAGCGTCTTGCCCTTAAGCTGGCTCACGTCAGTGATTTCGGCATTTTCCGGGGAAACCACGCCGAGTGCCACCTTCATGTACGGCTTGGCAAAATCAACCTTCTCCTTGCGCTCGTCGGTGACGGTGAAGTTGGCCAGCGTGATGTCCACCTTGTTGGCGGTAAGCACGTCCACGCGGGCAGCCGGGTCAACGGAAGTGTACTTGACCTTCACGCCCAAATCCTTACCGAGGCGCTCGGCAAAGTAAACGTCGTAGCCGGCGTTTTTGCCTTCCTTGTCAATGTAGCCGAACGGAGCCTTGTCGGAGAAGACGGCAACCTTGAGTTCGCCGGACTTCTTGATCTCATCCAAAGTGCGGGCGGTGGCGCTACTGCTGGAGCTGGAATCGTTGTTTGCGGAGCCTTCGTCGCTCGGAGTGGCCGCGGACGGGCCACAAGCAGCCACCGAGGCTGCCATGATCAACGCGGCCGATGCGGCCACGATGCTCTTTGAATGTTTTGTTGATGATTGATGCGGTCATGGTTTCTCCTCTCTTGCAAAGATGACTGCTATCAAAATCTTGGGTTTCGCCGATTCTCGCCATTTGTCTTGATTATTCGGATTGATCGGCGGACTTGCGGTGCCGGTCGAATTCAAACGTATGCAGGAACTGCTTGGCACGTTCGGTGGTCGGATTGGTGAAGAATCGTTCGGCATCGTCGGACCGTTCCACAATGCCGCCATCTTCAAGCAGGATCACCTGGTCGGCGATGGCTCGCGCGAATTGCATTTCGTGCGTCACGATGAGCATGGTCTGGCCGGAATCGGCGAGTTCGAGCATCACGTCGAGCACTTCGCGCACCATTTCCGGATCGAGCGCGGCGGTGACTTCGTCGAACAGCAGCACTTCCGGATGCAGGATCAGCGCACGGCAGATGGCCACGCGTTGACGCTGGCCGCCGGAAAGCTCGTGCGGCCAGGAATCCTTGCGGTCGGCAAGGCCGACGCGTTCCAGAAGCCTGATCGCCTCCTGCTCGACTTCGCCCTTATCTCGCTTCTGCACCAAGGTCGGCGCCAGTGTGATGTTGCCAAGCACGGTTTTGTTGGGAAACAGGTCGTAGCTTTGGAACACCATGCCAACGCGGGTGCGTAGTTCGCTGCTGCGCTTGCTGCGTCCAGCGGACTCAGTGCCCGGCTTGCCCGTTTCGATCACTTCGCCGTTGAGCGAAATGGTGCCGCCCTGAATCGGCTCAAGGCCTGCGATGGTGCGCAACAACGTCGATTTGCCGGAACCGGAAGGCCCAACGATCACAAACACCTTGCCATGCGGCACGTCGAACGAAATATCGTTCAGCACCGGCCTGTCGGCATTGGCGTACTGCTTGACCAAATGCGCAATCCCAAGACTTGCTTGGCCTGCCTGAGTCTGCTTGCCCGCTGCGTCAGTCATGCGACCACCTCTTTTTCCAGTCGGCGGGCCACGATGGACAGCGGCCAGCACACGATGAAGTACATGAAGAAAATCACCCCGTAGATCCACAAGGTTCCGGTCGGGTATTGGAAACGGTTCGCGTCGATGATCTGTTGACCCACTTTGATGACCTCGACCACGCCGAGAAGCACGGCCAACGACGTCGTTTTCACGATTCGTGTCGCCAGATTCACCGAAGCCGGCAGAAGCCTACGCAACGCTTGCGGCAGAATCACTGTGACGAACGTCTGCCAGCCACTCAACCCAAGCACATACGCGGACTCATACTGGGCTTTCGGAATCGACTCAAGCGCGCCACGCACCAAATCGCCCAATTCCGCGCCGCCCCACAGCACGAACACGAACACGCATGCGCCGGTCGCATCCAAATTCCAATTCCACGCACGGGCGAAACCGTAAAACGCGATGAACAGCAACGCCAATTGCGGCATGATGCGAATGAAATCCAAATAAATCCTGGTCAGCACACGGATGACGGGATTTTTCATCGTCATCAGCCAGCCGACGACCAATCCCACAGGAATGGAAAGACCCACCGAAACACCGGCGATCCACACCGTAACCCACAGGCCCTGCAGCAGGCGCGGGAACACGCCCGGCTCGAGCAGAATCTCAGCGCCGCTCATAGTCGAACCTCCGTTCCAGCCAAGTGCCGAACAATGAAATCGGCAGCAGAATCACCAAGTACGCGACGACCAGCATCAGCAACGATTCGTACGTGCTGTAATACATGCCGATCAGATCCTTGGCCATGTACATCACGTCGGCGAGCGCGATGGCCGACACGACGGATGATTCCTTGATCAGGAAGATCACGTTGGCCACAATGCCTTTGGGGATGGACGTGCCGATGGCCTGCGGAATCACCACGCGGCTCAAGGTCTGCCATTGGCTCAGGCCCAGCACGTATGCGGATTCGCGCTGCACGTTCGGAATGGTTTCGAGGCCGCCACGCATCGCTTCGGCCATGTAGGAGCCGCCGAGAAAGCCGAGTCCCACGATCGCGCATTGTTCCGCGGACCAGACAACGCCAAGCTTCGGCAGACCGAAATACAGGAAATACAGTTGTACCAGCAACGGCGTGTTGCGGCTGAGTTCGATGTAGACGCGCACAATCTGCTTCAACACTGGGATGCGTGCGATTTCAATGCCCGCGCAGATGAGACCGACCACAATCGAAAGCACGATGCCGAATACGGAAATGAACAACGTCATCGCCGCACCGTTGACGAAGAACGGCGCGTAGTGCGTCACGAATGTCCAGTCGAACACACGCGCCTCCCCTCTTCTCGCTAGGTTTTCGAATGTTCTGCGGATCGTTTGAAGCCTTCTCAGGCTGTTTCCAAGCTTTAGCCTTGAACGCGCCCCCATCGTACCGCGCGATAATCACGGAACAGGCCACGTCGTTATCGGTTTTTCGTATAAGCTGTTTATCAACCTTCAAGAAATGCTTCCCGGTAATCCTTGCCACAGTATTGCACGTCGGCGCTTTCCGCCGTCAGCTCATATCGAAATGTGAAGATTGGGTATGCCTTGCGAGAGAGTATGCACATGCTCATTCGACATGCAACGATGGAGGATTTGGACGCGATTGAGGCTGTGGAGGCTGCCTGCTTCCCGCCTGCGGAGGCCGCAACGAACGAGAGCCTGACCGCACGCGTCGCCACATATCCGGAACATTTCTGGCTTTTGATCAACACTGATGCCGATGACGATGCCTGCTTCCCCGCTTCTGTGAAAGACGGCACGCTGATTGGCTTCGTCAACGGTATGACGACCAATGAGAAGGATTTGGCTGACGTCATGTATGAGGATGTTTCCCTGCACGACGAACATGGCGATTGGCAGATGATCTTCGGCGTGGACGTGGCTCCCGTCTACCAGCATCGCGGTTGCGCCAGTTATCTGCTCCGTCGCGTGATTCTTGATTCGACGATTGCCGGGCGCAAAGGCATCGTGCTGACATGCAAGGGAACGTCTTGTCGGCTTTTACGCCCGTCTGGGATTCGTGGACGAAGGCACGTCCGCTTCGACGCACGGCAATGTGGTGTGGCGTCAGATGCGCTTGACGTTGGCGCAATCTCCTTCTGAAGAAACGTTCGTCGAGTCCGATTCAGACGCAAAAACCATGGAAATTCCAGTGGTTTCAATCGCTAATTGACGGCGTGTCGTTTTCTCGCAACACCACTGCGACACGCCGACGATTTGCATTCCGCCGAAAATCCACGTAAGTTAGCACTCGCTTCGGGCGGTTGGCGCAGAGGTAGCGCACTTCCCTGACACGGAAGGGGTCACAAGTTCGAATCTTGTATCGCCCACGCGAAGCGGGTAACGAAGCCGGGAAACCGGCGGAATTATCCCACGGGTGATTGGCGCAGCGGCTAGCGCACTTCCTTCACACGGAAGGGGTCATAGGTTCGATTCCTATATCACCCACTGAATTTCCGCTTCTCACGGCGGAAGTTCTTTGCGGACATAGCTTAGTTGGTAAAGCGCAACCTTGCCAAGGTTGAGACCGCGGGTTCGAGTCCCGTTGTCCGCTCCATCAAAAGCCTCACCGGATCGGTGGGGCTTTTCGTTTATCCGTTATCCGGTCTTTCCCGAACAGTCACCGCTCACCCATGCCATCCCACGCATAGTCAAGATGCATGAATTCCGGCACCTTGTACCATTTGACCGGATACCCGGCTCCATGCGCGCAGAACACCGAATCCGGCGTGTTCTCCAAATCGGATTCCGGATCGTAGGCCATGTTCTCAACCATCTCGTCGGCGTTGTGACACAGCTGGTAACCGGCGAACACGCAACTCAAATGGCCACGGCCGTGCGTGTACGCGTTCACATCCATCGCATAATCGCGCATTTTCAGAAACCGGCGCGACGCCATTCAATACCATGTATTCGCCGTCTCCTGCGGGCGTGTCGAACGTGCCGGACATACGCTGGATGTCAGCCATCGCATGTCCGACCATATCCTGCGGAATCTCTAAGCGGAAGCCATACCACGGCTCGAGCAGACGGCAATCGTCCTTCTTCTTCGCCTCCATCAGACCTTGGCGTATCGCACGGTAGGTGGCCTGACGGAAATCGCCGCCTTCTGTATGTTTCACATGGGCGCGTCCCGATTTCAGCGTAATTTTCATATCCGTGATCGGTGAACCGGTAAGCACACCCAAATGTTCACGCTCCCGGAAATGCTGCATAATAAGGCGCTGCCAGTTACGGTCGAGCATCATCCTCACTGCACACGGTCGCGTATTCCATGCCGGAGCCCTGCGGCAACGGCTCAAGCAGCACATGCGCCTCCGCATAGTGGCGCAACGGTTCGAAATGGCCGACGCCTTCCACCGGCGAAGCAATCGTCTCCTTGTACAGGATGCTGCCGGGACCGAAGGTGATATCCAAGCCGAAACGGTCACACATGATCTGTTGGATGATCTCCAGCTGGACGGCACCCATCAACTGCAGATGCACTTCCTCCAGACGAGACTGCCAAACGACATGCAACAGTGGATCCTCGTCCTCCAATTCGCGCAGGGCGACGAGACACTTGTGGATGTCGCACTCCCCGGTTCCAGCGTGTACGTGAGCACCGGCTGCAGCACCGGACTGCCGGCGTCCTGCTCCTTGCCGAGACCTTCGCCCGGAAATGTCTGGGTAAGGCCCGTAACGGCGCACACAGTGCCTGCGGGAACCGTATCGACGGTAGTGGATTTCACGCCGGAGTAGACGCGAACCTGATCGGCTTTCTCATGCCATCGGTCGACGCCGGAGACCGCGTCGGCCGTGGAATCGCTACCAACGCGCACGGCTCCGCTCAACATCATCTTGGCTTTCAGCTCGCCTCCGGTCACTTTTGAGCCAGGTCAGACGATTGCCTTGCGTATCGTGCGACACCTTATATATGCGTGCGCCGAAATCGCCATCATATTGCGGCTCCTGCGTGAAACGTTCAAAACCGGCCACGAATTGTTCGATGCCATCCATTTTCAGCGCGGAACCGAAATAACATGGAAACAGCCTGCGATTGGCGATCATGGTGCGGATGGTTTCCTCCGGCACAGTTTCAGTGTCGAGATATGCGTCCATGGCCGTCTCGTCCTGCATGGCGATCTCCTCCATGCATGTGTCGACGATCGGCTCGGTGAAGTCGACACAGCCGTCGGAGAAGCGTTTCTTCAGTTGGGCAAGCAATTGTGATTTGTCGGCGCCGGGCGCATCCATTTTGTTGATGAAGACGAATGTGGGCACCTGATAGCGATCGAGCAGTCGCCATAACGTTTCAGTATGGCCTTGGATTCCGTCCGCGCCGGAGATAACGAGGATGGCATAGTCGAGCACGGTGAGCGTACGTTCGGTTTCGGCGGAAAAGTCGACGTGTCCAGGAGTGTCGAGTAGGGTAATGGTAAGGTCGGGTGTGGCGAGGATCGCCGGCTCGGTGAAGATGGTGATGCCACGCTGTCGTTCCATGGCATTCGTATCAAGGAAGGCGTCACCATGGTCGACACGGCCGAGTTTACGCACCTGGCCGGTGACATAGAGCAACGCTTCCGACAACGTGGTCTTGCCCGCGTCCACATGCGCCAGAATACCTGCGACGATTCGCTTCATGGTCTCCCTATCTCGCCGTCCATGAACAGGAAAGCCCTCATACCATACGAAATGGCACGAGGGCTTGAAAGTGACCCCCGGCCGGGCTCGAACCGGCGACCTTGAGATTAGAAGTCACATGCTCTATCCAGCTGAGCTACAGGGCCAAACCAGATTAAGTATAGTCAGTTCACGCATGGTTGCCAACTCGACACGGCAATCACATCGCCTTGAGCACAATGCCGACGATGGCTACGAGCACGCCGACGTATTGGATGCCGGCCACGGGCTTGCGTGGCACGCCAAGCAGGCCGAAACGGTCGACCAGCAATCCTCCGCCGACCTGACCGAGCAATACCAGCATCACCGTCATGCCGGTGCCGATATGCGCGGATAGGTACGCGTTGCACATCACCAGCGTCGCACCCAGCAATCCGCCTACCCACATCCACCACGGATTGCCTTTCTTCAGCGCGTCGCCGAGGCTGTAGGTGCGGTCGACGAATGCGACGACGATCGCAAGCGAGATCAGACCGACCACGAACGAGGCGAGCGATGCCTTCACCGGCGATCCCAACGCGACGCCCAGCTTGCCCAACAACGCCGTCTGCACGGCCGAACACATGCCGAACGCGATGCCTGCGCAACTCCACAGCACGGTCGCGGAACCTGGCACATGTACGGCTTTTCCGTCAGTTTCGGATTTTTCGGAATCGCCGGAATTTTCCGAACCGCCAGCCGGGCGATCGATGGCAGACCTCAATCGCAGATTCGGTCCGGCGACGGCAAGCAGGAAGCCGACCAGCGTGATCGCCGCACCTGCGATGCGCAGCGGGGAAATCGGCTGCGCGGTAGTGCCGAACCAGCCGAAAGCGTCGATCAGCAGGCCCATGACGATCTGCCCGGTGACTGGCATGATCACGGTTTTGAGACTGCCCAGTTTTGGCAGCAGCAGCACATTGCCGGTCAGGAAAGTGACGCCGAACACGCCCGCGAACCACATCCACCATGGACCGTTCGCCGCGGTGGCGGGAATCAGCGGATACGGGCCAAGCAGCAGCGTCAAAGTCAGCATCGCAATGAGGCCGACGCTGAACGACACCAGCGAGGCGCGCAACGGCGAGCCGATGGAACGGCCGAGCCGCGTGTTCACCGCGGTCTGCACCGGCGTGATCAGTCCGGAGAAAATTCCCAGCAATCCTTGCAGCATGTTCAGCCTTCCTACGTTTTCGGCACACGCTTCCCGGCACAGATTATCACAGCACCAGACCATCAGCCGACGTAACAATAAACCCTTGAAATCCAATGATTCCAAGGGTTTTCATGCAATCCCAGCAAAAGGTGCGAACCGGCGACCTTGAGATTAGCGGTCAGGAAACCGGTCGACGGCCAAACGCTACTCGATAATCCAGCTCAGGCCGACGAGCACGATGACGAACAGCACGTTCACCGCGGTGTAGACGGCCAGATAACGGCCTTTTTTGTCCGGGTAGGCGCGCGTCACGTTCTTGTAGCCGATCAGCGACGCCATGGATGCGATCAGCGTACCCATGCCACCAAGGTTGGTGCCGATGATCAGCGCACGCCATTGATCGCAGAAGCCTGACAGCAGCAGCGTGGTCGGCACGTTGGAGATGAACTGGCTGGACACCACGGACACTTCCAGCGGATGCGCCCCACCAAGGAGGCGGCCAGCTCGTAGAATTCCGGCACGCGTTTCATATTGCCGATGAAAATGAAGAACATGCAGAAGGTCAGCGGCAATCCCCAGTCGATATTGCGGAACACGCGGCGATCGCAGAACAGGAATGCCACCACCACGATCACGCACATGGCCCATAGCGGAATGAAATCGCTCACAGCCAGCAAACACACGATGAACAATGCGCAATATACGATCGTGCGCCAACCTCCATAACCGGCGCCATAGCCGGTCACACGAATCTCATCCGGCCGTGGCTGGTCGGAATTCGAGCGAGCACATTCTGTTCGATGCCGCTGCCGTCGATAGAGGAAAATTCGGAAACAGGTTTCTTGCCGAATACCACGCAGGCGATAAGCACCAGCAATACCGCCGCGGTAACGGAATACGGCGCCATAATGCCAATCATTTCAGCGGACGGCATGCCGGTCAACGCTTTCAGATACAGGTTATGCGCGTTGCCGATCGGCGTCAACATACTGCCCACGTTCGCACCGACCATCATCAGCGTGCCGACGAGCACCGCATGCTCCTCCATATGAGCCATGGTGAGCACGGCCAACGCGAATGGGATGAACGTGACCAATGCCACGTCGTTGGTGATCAGCATGCCGGAAAAATACGTGAGCGAAATCAGCGTGATCACCAATCCACGTGCGGTGCTCACATGATGCAGCAATCGTGAGCCGATAATACGGAACACACCGATGCGCTGGAAACCGCACACCACCAGCATCAGGCAGATCAGCTGCGAAATGGTGCTCGCATGAATATATCCGCCATACTCCTTGTCAGGAGGCACGATAAAGCATGAAATAAGAGCAAGTATGGAAGCAACTACGAGAATGGTCTCGTTTTTCAGGATTTTAACGACCAATCGTCGCATTCATTCCTCCGTGAATCCAGTTTGCAAACCGTTTGCAGACCCGGGCGATTTTCTCAAGAAACGCCGTATTCACTTTACCCGAAAAAACGCATAGTACATACCCTTGGCATACGATTTTTCCGACCATTCCAACGTTTTTCAGCCACTACGCCTTACTGTTCTTTGCAATTGCAAACCGGCAAAACTGGTTTGCAATTGCAAAACACGCCGAAAGATACTGTATGTCAACTAAGAATTCGTTAAGTATTCTCACCTCGTTCACCGCATGTTCGCTGACCGTTCATACAGCACTTGGATATGCGGCAGATCCAGGTGCAAGACAAAGACGTTCGGGAGTTATCGGACGTTCTGGCACGCGGCAGACACTTAGGTACACGACAAATGTTCAGGCAACGTTATTGCCAAAACACCCTCGCCTGCAGATCCTTACGCAAGGTCTCAAGTTTGGTGATCTGACCGAGCAACTCGATTTTCTCGGCACCGTCTGGCAGTTGCGCCATGCGACGCTTGTCCGCACCGATTTTGCGCATGATGCCCGTGTCAAGCAGTCGAATGATGAGTTCGGACGCGTATCTGCGCTCATCATCCGTCGGTTTGCGCAATTGCACGTTGATTTTTCTTGCGATTGTTGCGACGCGCGTTCCGTATCGGCGTCACTCGGCGGCAACGGCAGTTGCATGACGGCAAGCTCGTTGATCACGGATTCCAACATCGGCCCGCCTGCTTTGGTGAGATTATGCATCCACAGTCCTTGCGGGGTGTCCGCGGACGGCAGACCACCAGCGGCGGCGACTGCTTGGAACAGCGTACGGAACACGGGAGTCATGAAGCTCGACAGCGTGAGGCTGGCGAACAATGTCGGATCCACGGCAAGCGGCATCTGGATCAAGGTCGCCATGAACTGCTGTTCACAGATGAACACGGCATCGTCAATACGGTAATAGGATTGTTCCGCCGCGTCACGATGTTCCAGTGCCTTGCGCGCGGAAGGATTCGCATATGGATTCATGCCCTGATCCATGCGAGGTTCCGCCGCCGCTGCGGCATTGGCGGCAAAAGCGACGTTTCGGCGCATACGCGTCCTCGTCCCGCACATTGAGTTTGCGACGGGCGTCACGTACTTCGCGCTGCATAATGTCGAGATCGACGCCGATTTGACGTACCGCCTTACGTGAATACAGGTCAAGCAGCGAACGGTCGCGAATCTGTGCGATCAGTGGCGCCACGGCCTTGACTGCCCCCATTTGCCCCGTGGTATAGGTGGTGTCGAAACGCCCGATGGCGGTTTTGATCACGAAATCATACAAAGGCTCGGCGTTCGCAATAAGCGCGCGAACCGCCTCATTGCCACGTCTGATGCGCAGATCGCACGGATCGAGATTGTCATCGGCCACGGCGACGAACGCCTGCGTCGAAAACGCGGCATCCAATCCGAACGCGTGAATCGCGGCCTTCTGACCGGCGGCATCACCATCAAAAGTGAACACGATGCGGGAACTCAACTGCTGCCCATCGACCTTCAATGGGCCAATCAGCTGCACCGCCCCCAACGAATCGTCCGCAATCAAACGACGCACGATCTTGGCATGCTCAGCACCGAACGCGGTACCGCATGTGGCGATCGCAGTGTCGACTCCGGCCAGATGCATGGCCATCACGTCGGTATAGCCTTCGACGATCACCACCTGACGTTTCTTGACGATCGCAGCCTTCGCCATGTCAATGCCATAGAGCACCTGGTTTTTGCGATACAACGCCGTATCCGGCGTATTTATGTATTTCGCGCCGATTGAATCATCCTCATACAATTTGCGTGCGCCAAAACCAAGCGCACGACCGGTCGAATCGCGAATCGGCCATGTTACGCGGCCTCGAAAATAGTCGTACACCCCATGCTGACCTTGGCGAGCCAATCCCGCGTCCAGCATCTCCTGCTGCGTGAAGCCCTTACCAGCCAGATAGCGCACCAGATTGTCCCAGCCTTGCGGAGCGTATCCGCAACCGAAACGCTGACAATCGGCCTTGGCTGAAGTTACGACCGTCAAGCAATTTGCGTGCGGCAAGCGCGTCTTTGGTCATCAGCTGCGATACGAAAAACTCCTGTGCAGCCTCATTGGCTTCCAGCAGACGGGCACGTTTCGAACCGGTATGCTCCTTCTTTGCGTTCGACTGGTCATAACGCAATTCAATATGGTATTTGTCGGCCAAAAGCTCGACGGCGTCGCGGAAGTCGACGTTCTCCTGATGCTCAACATAGCCGAACACGTCACCGCCGAGACCGCAACCGAAGCAATGCCACACACCCAGCGCCGGACGCACGGAAAAACTTGGCGTTTTTTCATCGTGGAAAGGGCACAGCCCTACATAAGCGCCAGTTCCGGAAGGCTTGAGCGAAACCGTTGCGGACACAATGTCATACAGATCGGCGGTGGCGCGAACTTTTCGATATCTTCCTTCAAAATCATTCTGGCATAGCTCACCACCTTAACAGCAAGCGCGGCACGTTGACCAACCGCCGAACGTACCGCGCCCACCATATTGACTTTCACGGCGTGCCTCCCATCGCACGCCTGATTCTTTATAGGAGGGTTGCGGGATCGAGTTTGGCGAGATCTTCGACCGACAGCACGTCAGAGGCATGCTCGTACAGGCGCGGGATACGGTTGCACAGGCAGGTGAAGATCTCATAGCTGATGGTTCCTGCGGCACGGCCCCAATCGTCGGCGGTCGGCTCGGCATAATCCTCTCCGCGACCCGGTCCGAACAGCTGCACGGTGTCGCCCTCATGCACGCCAAGCTTTTCCGCGGAACCGTGCAGGTCAAGCATGAACTGATCCATGCACACGCGACCGGACACACGGTAGAGGCGCGGACCCTCCGTGGTCATCACTCGCACCGGGCCTCGCTGGCTTGACCACATGCTTCGCGCCTTCCATGTCGAAGCCGGAAGCGGAACGGTGAATGCCGTCCGCATAGCCGACAGGCACGATCGCGGTGGACGTGTCTGTCGGAGTCAGGTACGTGCGGCCATAGGAAATGCCATGGCCCGCCTCCACATCCTTGACCGTGCCAAGCTGCGCCTGCAACGTCATGGCCGGCGTCAAACCGTATGTACCTGGCGTACCCATGGCCGGATCAGCCTCATAACCATACAGGCCGATACCCGGGCGCGTCAGCTCAAAATGAATCTCCGGACGCGAAAGCGTGGCAGCGGTATTGGCGAGATGACGAATCTCCGGCGCAATGCCCGCCTGCTCCATACGACGGGTGAAATCCTTGAAATTCTCGATCTGCCTGTCGGTGGATGCCACGAATTCAGGAACGTCCGGAGCGTCGGCCACCGCCAAGTGGCTCCACTGGCCGACAATATGCAGCACACCCCTCCTTGGCGAGCGGCACCAGTTGGCGAGCGCCGCGTCGAACGTGGCCGGAGTGAATCCATTACGTCCGAAACCGGAATCGACCTTCACATGCACACGCGCGGTTTTCCAAGACGACGCGCCGCAGCCGCAACGCCGTCAATGCCCGGCAATGATCCGACGGAAATATCGATATCGTTGTCGATCAGCTCGTCAAAAGGCACGGCCATGCCGTTGTACACCCATGTCAGAATGTGGCAACGGTCCGGACCAATGCCCGCCTTGCGCAGCAGCAGCGCCTCATGCGATTGCGCCGTGCCCAGCCAGGTCGCACCTCCCGCAAGTGCCGCGAGCGCAGCCGGAATAAGACCATGCCCGTATGCGTCGGCCCTTGACCACACCCATTACGGCGGTGCCGGAATTCGGGCCGCCAACCACGCTCACCAGATGACGCATGTTGTTTCGCAATGCGGCCATATCGATGATGGCCTGTGCCGGGTATTGCTTTTTGGGCGGCCTCATAATTGGCCTTGCCTTGTTCGGATGAGAATTGCCATTCACGGGCAGCATTGAAAGTCATGGCTCTATTGTTGCGCTCCCATGTGACGGCTTCGAAAAGACGCGCACACATGGCGAGACGATTCACGGGGTTTTCACGGTTTTGTCCGCGCCAGGTTTTTACACTCTCCTTACATAAGGCAAGTACACCTCCCGTATATGAGGCGTTCAACCCTTCTTTGATTTCTGGCGTTTGAGGCGTGCCAGAGTCCCGGAAATCCGTCCGGTCCAGCCCATATAAGAACCACTTTTAGGGAATAAAGACCATGGATCTTTTTCGCAAAAAGTCAGTGGACCAGCTCGTATCCGAGTCAACTCCGCTGAAGCGCACATTGAAAACGTTTGACCTTACCATGCTGGGAATCGGCGCCATCATTGGCACCGGCATTTTCGTGCTCACCGGCAAGGGCGCCCTCACCGCGGGTCCGGCATTGTGCGTCTCCTTCCTCCTGGCCGCGATCTGCTGCGGTTTCGCGGGATTGTGCTATGCGGAGTTCGCCGCAATGGCACCAGTATCCGGTTCCGCATATTCATACGCATATTTGGCATTCGGCGAGCTGATCGCGTTTGTGATCGGCTGGGATTTGATTTTGAATACGCTTTGCAGGCGGCCACCGTGTCTGCAGGATGGTCCGCTATTTCAACAAACTATTGGAAGGATTCGGCTTGCATCTGCCGGTCGAGCTGACCGCCGCATACGGTACCACACCAGGCGTGACCACCTATTTCAACCTGCCCGGTTTCGTAATCGTGCTGATCATCACCTGGGTGCTGTCCATCGGCATCAACCAGACGAAGAAAACCAACGACATCATGGTAATGATCAAACTGGCCATCATCGTGCTGTTCATCGTGTGCACCGTCTGGTACATCAATCCTGCTAATTGGAAGCCGTTCTCCCCATACGGCATTTACACGTTCCAGCCGGGCTCCACGCAGCCGTACGGCATTGTTCCGGCCGCGTCGATCGTGTTCTTCAGCTTCATCGGCTTCGACGCCGTCTCCTCCTCCGCCGAAGAGACCATCAATCCGAACAAAACACTGCCGCGCGGCATTCTTATCTCGTTGGCCGTGTCGACCGTGCTGTACATCATCATGACACTGATCATGACCGGTGTGGTGCCATACAAAGGAGTTCGCGAACTTCATTGATGCTCCGGTGGCCGGCGTGATTCTCGAAACCGGTCTCAACTGGCTGGCGTTCATCGTGAATCTTGGAGCTCTGATCGGCATGACCACGGTGATGCTGGTACAGCTGTACGGCCAGTCCCGCATCTGCTACGCCATGAGCCGAGACGGCCTGTTCCCGAAGTTCTTCGGCGAAGTGCACCCGAAGTACCGCACCCCGTTCAAAGGTACATGGTTCTTCGGTATTCTAACGGCCATCGCCGGCGGTTTCATCAACATCAACGTGCTGTTCGAATTGGTGAACATCGGTACGCTGTCGGCGTTCATCATCGTGTCCGCGGGCATTCTGTGGATGCGTAAGACCCAGCCGGACGCACACCGCGGCTTCCGTGCTCCGGGCGTGCCGTTCACGCCGATCTGCGCGATCATTTTCTGCTTCATTCTGATTTGCGGTTTGAATTGGGAGACCTGGGTGCGTTTCGCAATCTGGTTCGCCCTTGGTTTGATCGTGTATTTCGTGTACAGCCGCAAGCATTCCGCATTGAACGAGCCAGGACTGTTCTAAAAACCGTTAATACTGTTGCTTTCGATATATCTTTCATAAGATATATCGAAAGCAACACAATCGGATATAAAAATCCCGTTGAACATCTGAAATACGATATTCAACGGGATTTTTTTCTCAATATCGAAGATTATTTGCGATTATTTGTGATGAAATTTATATTGATTGATATCAATCCATATAAATCCGCAAATCTCACCATTCATGCCGTTGATAGGCGATACGCGTGGTGTCGGACGGCCTGTCAATCAACTGAATCAAGCCGCAGCGCGCGAAACCATTCGATTCGAGCACATGCTGCATGGCTTTGTTGTTGGGATGCGTATCCGCGCGCACATTGCCGTAATGTTCGATGCACCAGTTGATGCAGTCCTTCGCCGCACCCTTGGCGAGACCCGACGAGGCGATCCGGTGGATGGTCACATACGGATCGTCATCCAGCCAGGCACCATCGATATTCACATACGTCGGGTCGATGCCCGGACACAATGCGAACTGGGCGAGCACACGTTCCTCGCCATCAACCGTATCGACAAGCAACACGGTGCGTTGCGATTCGACATCGTCACGAACCACTTCCTCACGAGGGAACTTATCACCCCACTGCGTAGGATTGCCATTGGAGGCCATCAACTTGCGGGCATGCTCATAAATCTTCAGCATGGTCGGCAAATCAGCCATAGTGGCGCGACGGAACCGCCGTTCAGAGGTAATGACGCTCTCCTCACCCATCTCGTTCACCTTTGCATCACCTTGTCTTCTTCCGAGCGTCAAAAATACCATGCCCACGGCACAGTATTCGCAATATGCCCGAAAAAAGACGTGCAATCGCACACAAATCAGACCAGACGGCGCTCAAACGCGTCAGAGCTGATGCCCTTGGCGAGAATATCCTTGCACCATTCCTTCGCCGTGAACAGGCTATGGTCGCGGTAATTGCCGCAGCTTTCGATGGTGGTGGCAGGAACGTCATCCCATGTGGCCTCGTATGCGATGAATTCCAATGCCTCCTTCAACGCGCGAGCCACTTCTTCCGTGGAATGCTCACCCCACGTCAGCAGGTGGAAACCGGTACGGCAGCCGAACGGGGAACAATCGATATAACCGTCGATACGTTCACGCAACAGCACCGCAATCGTATGTTCGATGGTGTGCAGGCCACCGGTCGGAATCGCATTCTCATTCGGCTGCACCAAACGCAAATCATAATTGGAAATCACATCGCCATTCGGACCGGTCTGCGTGTCGATATAACGCACATACGGAGCCTTCACCTTGGTGTGGTCGAGCTGAAAGCTTTCCACAACCGGCTTGTCTTCTGCCATCATCAATCCTTTCTTCAACAACCGTTCGTCTCTACTGTCGCCGTTTTGCCGGCATACGTCAACCTCACCGCCATACATGTTGCCGATAACGTGTTACATATCATATAAAACGTATGATTTTGCAATAATCGATACGCTTATTCCTCAAGCTGATACGTCACCTGATTCATGCAACGAAATCGCGGATCACTTCCATGAACCGTTCGCCATACGCTTTCAATTTGAGCGCGCCCACGCCGTTGACTTGCGAGAATTGCTCACCGGTGACCGGCCTGATACGCACCATATCGCGCAACGTTTTATCGGAAAAGACGATATACGGGGTTTACCGAGTTCGCGAGCGATGTCAAGCCGCAACGCACGTAGCTTGGCGAACAATTCCTCGTCTCCGTCGCCCGGCACATACGACCCCATGGCCTGAGAGCCTGCGGACGGCGATTCCGCACGTTTCGCAGCGTGCTTCCGTTCGATCTTCTTGATTTCATAATGAAAATTCGGCGCGACCGTTTCCGCCGCACGTTCACCGAAGCGAACGATCGGCATGGAACCTTCCGAAATGGAAAGAAAACCATCCGTCGCCATCTGGCTGAGCACGTCACGAATCTGCGCCTCCGAAGTCGCGCTCAACATGCCGTACGTCGGCAGATCGGCAGGATGAAGATAGTTCAAATCCTGCGCTTTCGACCCTCGCAACACTTTGACGATCTTCCCCGAACCGACCTTCTGGTTCACGTCATGCACGCAGCGGCTGATGGCCCGCGCGATCTCAGTAACATCAACGGTTTCAAACGTGTTCCCGCAGTTCGCGCATCCTCCCACGCATGCGCCGTCATCACGGACGGCCGCTCCCCCGGCCTCACCGAAATACCTGGTCATATACTCGTGCAGACAATCCGTGGTACGGCAATAACCGATCATGGCGTTGAGCAGACGCCGTTTCGATACACGCACGACCTCCTGCTCTTCGGCGGTCAAACGCTCGTTCTCATAATCCGAATCAAGCAGCCTTCGCCTCGTAGCAATATCAGATTCGTTCCACAGCAACGTGCACCGGCTCGACTCGCCGTCGCGCCCCGCACGACCGGCCTCCTGATAGTACGCTTCGATCGATTCCGGCATATTATGGTGGATCACATAACGCACGTTCGACTTGTCGATTCCCATGCCGAACGCATTCGTGGCAACCACCACAGGCACACGGTCGGTTACGAAATCACGTTGCGCCCGCTCCCTCGTTTCAGCCGACATACCGCCATGATAGGCGACCGCGACCATGCCAAGTCGCGTCGCATCCTCACCTTTCGCGGCACGCAGCTCGTGCACGGCGATATTCAACGATTCGGCAAGCGACTCCACTTCCTTGCGGGTCGCGCAATACACGATGCCGGATTCGTCAGGATGATCCGCAATATATGAAGCCACCCACGAAGCCTTATATTTCCTTTCCACCTTGATCACGTCGAAATACAGGTTGGCCCTGTCGAAGCCGCTGACGGTGACGGACGGATTCTGCAATCCGCGAATTCCGATAATATCGCGACGCACCCGTTCCGTCGCGGTCGCAGTGAATGCGGCAACCGTCGGACGGGTCGGCAATGCCTTCAGAAAATCGCCGATACCAAGATATGACGAACGGAAATCCTGACCCCATTGCGACACGCAATGCGCTTCGTCAACGGCGACCAGAGAAATCGGCACGCGACTGGCGAACGTGCGGAAACGTTCGGTTTCCAAACGTTCCGGAGCGACATATAGCAGTCTGATCCGTCCTGACAACGCCTGCGCGAACACCAGATCCTGTTCGTCGGGACTTTGCGTGGTGTTGATGAACGCGGCCGGAATGCCGGCGTCGTTCAAGGCATCGACCTGATCGCGCATCAACGAGATCAGCGGTGAGATGACGATGGTCATGCCCGGAAGAAGCGTGGCGGGAATCTGGTAACAGATCGACTTGCCAGCACCGGTGGGCATGACACCGAGCGCATCACGGCCTTGGATAATCGCATTGACTATGCCTTCTTGACCAGGACGGAAGGCGTCATATCCGAAGTAGGTGCGTAGGGCGTCACGCGCCGACGTAAACTCTGTCATACGCAGCAGTCTAGTATCAAACCGCTTCTACTCGGTGCGGAGGGCGGTGGCGGGATCCTGCTTGAGGCGCCACGACTTGGGATGAGGCCGCCGATCAGGTGAGCACTACGCTGAGGATCACCAGAGCGATGGCATTACCGACCGGCAGCACGGCACTGACCTCGGTGGTGCCCATGAAGTGGTGCAGCACGCTGTTGATCGGGAAGTTGAGCAGCACGGTGGCACCAACGCCAATCAGACCGGCCAGCAGGCCGATAATGCCGGTTTCCGCGTTGAATACGTTCGACACATTGCGTTTGGATGCGCCCATGGCGCGCAGAATGCCGATTTCCTTGGTGCGCTCCAGCACGGAGATATAGGTGATAATGCCGATCATGATCGACGAGACAACCAGCGAAATGGCCACGAATGCGATCAGCACATAGGAGATGGCGTTGATAATGGTGGTGATCGAGCTCATCATCAGACCGACATAGTCGGTGTAGGTGATCTTGTCTTTTTCCTTGGCGGTCTTATTGTATTCGTCGATGGCGTCGTTGATGGAATTCTTGTCTTCGAAGCTGTCGACGTAAATGTTGATGGAGCTTGGTGCGTCACGGCTGACCACGCCGAAATCAGCGAGATTGTCGTTGTAGGAGCCGGTGGACACGTACTGGTTGTAGATGGCGACCAGCGTGGCCTCGTCGGCGGTGGCGATATAGGCGTCGAATTGGTCGGCGAGCTGCTGTTCGCCCATCTGGGCCACGGCCGCGGCCTGCTGGGAGTCACCTCCGGATGCGCCTGCGGCCGCCATCATGTTCTGCGCCATCTGCGCCTTGCTGCTTACGCCGAGGATGCGACGTAATCGCGGGCATCCTGGGCTTTGGTGGCATCGTCGGACGGCGAGAACGTCATGCCGTTGAGCACATTGTGATCTTTATCGACCGCTGTTCGGTGACGATTTCACTGGATTCGGCACGGTCGATCAGCTCATTGGTCAGAGCACGCGTATAGCCCACACCGGAGGAAAGCGGGGTTGCGTCAGCATCCTCTACCGGCTTGATCACGCCCACGATCTTCAGATTGATGGCCTTGTCGGAGTCGATCAGCGCGTTGATCTGGTCCACATCGTCGCCCGCGTACGTCCAATGGCCGTTATCACCTTTGACATACTGGTCGCAGGCCGGCAGCAGCTTCAGCGTGCGGTCGATAACGTCGGAATAGTCAATCTTCTTGGTATCGGTTTTCACATCGTCGCCGGAATTGAGCTGGTTCATCATATCGTGGTATTCACTGGCGGATTTGAGGCCTAGCTCATACACAGTGGTTAACGACAATGAATTGTTCTCGTCAAGTACGAGCACAACCTCGTTCTTGTTCTTTGGCCAGGATCCTTCGACTACCTCATAATTGTCGGAAATGACCTTGCCGACGTTCTTTTTGCCATCAGCGCTTGGCATGATCTCATGGAACGAGCTCGGTGCAGCATTCTGGTCGGTTTTACCCGTAAGCATGCTCACGCGCGTCGACGTAAAGGTGGACGAGTCGGCAGACATCAGCGAACCGTCCGCCATCTGGTCGGCCATCGATTTGGTGCCGGTTTTGCCCACCGTCACACCATCGGCGTTGACAAGTGTGCCGTCTGGATCGTGCGAGAACACGGAGAACTTCGTATCGTACGAATACTGGATTCCCGCGGAACCGATATACCGATTGATGTCACTGTCCTTATTATCAAGGTATTTCTTGAACGCGCTCAGATTGTTTTCGGTAATGCTGCTGGTCATCGAAGCGGTGCCCTTGATGGCGGCATCATCCGGATAAATCGCGTCGCTCTTATGCTTCTTGCCTTGATTGTCCGCACTCTGCTGGCCGGAAGTCATCATGCTGGTCAGGTCGAAGGTCTGTTCGTCGATGCTGATCGGGTAAGCAGTCATCGTCTCGCGCTGAATATTGTCGATATAAGCGTTCACGCCTGCCGAAACGGACATGATCAATGCGATGCCGATGATGCCGATGGATCCTGCGAATGCCGTAAGGAACGTACGGCCCTTCTTGGTGCGTAAATTGTTGAAGCTCAATGCCAACGACGTGCCGAACGACATGGATGCGCGGCCCATGGTCTTGTGCACGGGAGCGGTAGTCGTTTCGTTCTGGGCTGGTTCGAACGGGTCGGAGTCGGAACGGATCACACCGTCCTTGAGCTCCACAATGCGCGTGGCATACTGGTAGGCCAGTTCGGGGTTATGCGTCACCATCACCACGAGGCGGTCTTTGGCCACGTCCTTGAGCAGGTTCATGATCTGCACGGACGTGTCGGAATCGAGCGCGCCGGTCGGCTCGTCGGCGAGCACGATGTCGGATCGTTCACCAATGCGCGCGCAATGGCCACGCGCTGCATCTGACCGCCGGAAAGCTGGTTCGGCTTTTGTTGACATGCTCGCCCAAACCCACTTGTTCAAGCGCCTTGCGCGCACGCTCTCGACGCTCCGAATGCGATACGCCCGAAATGGTTAGGGCAAGTTCGACATTCGACAGAATCGTCTGGTGAGGGATCAGATTGTAGCTCTGGAACACGAAGCCGATGGTGTGGTTGCGATAGGAGTCCCAATCGCGGCTTTTGTATTGTTTGGTGGAAATGCCGTTGATCACCAGATCGCCGGAATCATAGTGGTCAAGTCCGCCGATGATGTTGAGCAGCGTGGTTTTGCCGGAGCCGGAAGGTCCGAGAATGGCCACGAATTCGCTGTCACGCAGGTTAAGGCTGACGTTATCCAGCGCCCGCTGCACGAAGTCGCCGGTTTTATACTGTTTGGAGATGCCTTGAATTTGCAGCATGCCGCCTCGTCTCGATAATCATGGGCGTTCGATTCCACAGAAAATGCGCTTGTAAATGAACACGAACGTTGTCGAAAGTATTATATGGTAAAACCCTCGCCATAAGCAGATTCGAAAAGCATAATATACGCTTTTGGCAAATCCGATGGCGAGGATTTATGCATGTTCCGCCTTTTTGACGGATTACACAAAACCGTAACGAGGCTGCGATCTTATCTCAAACACGACGAAAAGCCTGTTTCAAATCCGCGATCAAATCGTCAGCATCTTCAAGACCGACGGAAAGTCGCACGAGATTGGCGGGCACTTCCAGCGTGGTACCGGCGACGGAAGCGTGGGTCATGGCGCCCGGATGCTCAATCAGGGATTCCACGCCGCCCAACGACTCGGCCAGGGTGAACACTTCCGTGGCACCAGCGAACTTCTTTGCCGCTTCGAATCCGGCTGCGATCTGCACGGAGATCATGCCTCCGAAGCCGCCATGCATCTGTCGTGCGGCAATCTCGTGGCCTGGATGGGATTCCAGTCCCGGGTACCATACGCGTTCCACTTCAGGGCGGGTTTCCAACCATTGCGCCACCTTCATAGCGTTACGACTGTGCTGCTTGACGCGCAGATCCAACGTTTTGAGGCCACGAATGTCAAGCCAGGAGTCGAACGGAGATGGCACAGCTCCGGCCGCGTTCTGCCGGAACGCCACTTCATCGCGGATTTCCCTGTCGTTGAGCACCACCGCTCCGCCGACCACGTCGGAATGGCCGCCGATGTATTTGGTGGTGGAATATACGACCACGTCGGCGCCATCCGACAACGGATGCTGCAATACCGGGGATGCGAAGGTGTTGTCCACCACCACTTTGGTGCCATGCGCGTGAGCGACCGCTGACGTGGCCGCGATATCAGTGATGTTGAGCAGCGGATTCGACGGGGTTTCCACCCAAATGTACCGGTACTGCTTCTGGCTGAGCGCCACGGAAACGGCCTCGGTGTCGGTGATGTCCACCACGTCGAGGCCGATGCCCCACGGCACGAACACCTTGGAAAGCAAACGGTAGGTGCCACCATACACGTCATTGCCCAGCAGAATATTGTCTCCCGGCTTGAGGGTGGCACGCAACAGCACGTCGATGGCGGCCAAGCCGGAAGCGAAGCTCAATGCATAATTCGCACCTTCAACCGCTGCAAGCTGTTCGTCGAAAGAGTTGCGGGTCGGGTTGATGGAACGGCTGTAATCGTAGCCGTTGCGCAGTCCGCCGACACCGTCCTGTTTGAAAGTGGACGTCATATAAATAGGAGTGACCACGGCTCCGGTGGTCGGGTCGGGCTCCTGACCTGCGTGAATGGCGCGGGTGGCGAGTGCGGTGGCGTTCAGGGCTTCGGTGTTGGTCGAGATGGTCATGATGGGAACTCCTTGAAAATAGCGAATGGTTTGGGTTGAACGAATGATGGACATGATGTTGAGATATGAATTGGCGGTTTACAGATACTGTTCCGCAAGGCTCGGCTTGGAGGTGCGTTCCACAATGTCGGCGAATCCGTTGGCACGCATCCAATCGTCGTTGAAGATCTTTTCCATGTAGCTGCGACCGGAATCCGGCAGCAACACCACGACCAGCTGGTCTTCGTCCAAATCGTGCTCGCGTGCGTATTTAAGCGCTGCCGTAACGGCCATGCCGGACGAGCCTCCGACAAGCAGACCTTCTTCCACAGCCAAACGGCGGGTCATTTCGAATGCTTCGGCATCGTTGACCTGCACGATTTCGTCGGGAAGCTCACGGTCGAACGCTTTCGGATAGAAATCCTCGCCCACGCCTTCGATGCTGTACTGATGCACGTCGTTCGGATTGGAATAGATGGATCCTTCCGGATCGGCGCCGATCACTTTTACTGCGCCGTCGGAAGCTTCCTTCAGGTAGCGTCCGGTGCCGGAAATGGTGCCGCCAGTGCCGATGCCCGCCACGAAATGCGTGACCTGATGGTCGCTGGCTTCCCAGATTTCCGGACCGGTGGTGTGGTAGTGGCTTTCCGGTCCGTTCGGGTTGTCGTATTGGTTCGGGCGATATCCGCCGGGAATCGCTTTGGCGAGGCGTTCCGCCACCTGGTAGTAGGAGCGCGGATCATCCGGACCAGCATCGGTAGGGGTTACCACCACTTCTGCACCATAGGCGCGAAGCACCGCACGCTTGGCTTCGGAAACCTTGTCTGGCAGGGTGAAGATGGTGCGGTATCCGCGCTGCTGGGCCACGAGGGCAAGTCCTACGCCGGTGTTGCCGGAGGTCGGTTCCACAATCACACCGCCCGGCTTGAGTTCGCCGCTACGTTCGGCCGCGTCGATGATGCGTTCCGCAATGCGGTCTTTGGAGGAGCCGCCAGGATTGAAATATTCGACTTTGACTGCGATGGTGGCTTTGATGCCGTCGGTCACATGGTTGAGTTTGACGAGCGGAGTGTTGCCGATGAGCTCGGAAAGGGAGTTGTGGATGGTCATGTCTTTTCCTTGCGAAGAGTGATTTCCGTTGGCTTCCGATGAATGATTTCGTTGTTTTGATTTCGAGAAGCTCGCGTTTATCACTTGCAATGATTTGAAACGGGACCTGTGATGGTGTTTTCGCTGCGGTTCATCCACATATGCCGCGTAATACCAACCGCGTAAGGCACTGGTTATAGGATGATTTCTGCGATACTCTGGCATACAACGCAAGTTGCGTATGCCGAAAAAGAATGCCCTGTCTCAAGTTATGCTTCGATGAACCACGCGCCCCTCGGGCGGTTGGTCAGCGACAGCAACAACATGAGAAATCGAACATGGCTCACACAATAGCACACGTAACGACATCGGCGTGTCTCAACTGTTCATATAGCGGCAAAAAAGCCTGCAATCATGCGGATTTCAACATGATCGCAGGCTTTTTGCGCAGTGTCACAAATCAGAGCGAAGCCGCGTCCAGCAATCGTTTGGTGTAATCGCTGGTCGGATGGTGCAACACGGTTTCCGTAAGTCCGCATTCCTCAACGCAACCGTCGTGCAACACCATAATGCGATCTGCGATATGCTGCACCACCCCCAAATCGTGTGACACCATGATCAACGCCATATCAGGTTCGCCGCTACGAATCGCAGCGAACGATGCGAGAATCTGCGTTCGTGCGGCCACGTCGACGGCGCTCATCGGCTCGTCGGCAAGCAATACTTTCGGATGATCCGCAATGGCACGTGCGATGGCCACGCGTTGCGCCTGACCGCCAGAGAGGTCCACGGGGAACCGATTTCCATATGCGGCAGGGTCGAGACTCACCATGCGGAAGGCTTCCGACACGCGTTCCGCAATCCCGTTCCTGCGACCAATCAGGGTGATGCAACCGCAATGGTTCGGCAACGGATCTGCCGACCCTCCAACGCGGATCCAACGAGCCGAATGGGCTTTGGAACACCAATCCGCAGCTACGCCGCAGTTCGCCGGCGACTTCGCCTTGCACAGGCTTGCCGAAATACGTAATCTCTCCCGTTTCAGCGTGTTCGAGACCTAGCCATACTCGCGTAAGGGGTGGTTTTGCCGGATCCGGATCCGCCGATCACCGCAAGGCACTCCCCCGAACGTACGTCGATATCAACATCGTGCAGCACCTGACGACGCTGTTGTTTCGCACCATAGTATTTGCTGATGCCGCGACCTTGCAGCATTGTGGTTTTTTCGTTTTCGCCCGTCACAACCGTTCTCCTTATTTGGTTTCGGCATCGATCCGCAACGACAGCGCACGTGCCGAAGTCACCAATTGCGAAGCGACTTTAGTGTGCGGCGACTGCAGGATATCGGCGGTTTGTCCTGATTCGGCAACACGTCCATCAGCAAGTACATAACAGCGCGTGGTTGCATGATTGAGTACCGCGAAATCGTGGGTGATGAAGAGCATGGATGCGCCGGAATCGTCCACCAACGATGCCAGCAGATCGACGATCTGCCGTTGCGTGATCGAATCCAGCGCGGTGGTTGGCTCGTCGGCGATAATCAGGCGCGGCGACGTGACCAATGCGGCCGCGATGCCGACGCGCTGCTGTTGTCCGCCGGAAAGTTCATGCGGATATTTGTTCAGCACATCTTCCGGCAGCCCGACTTTGGCGAACATTGCTTTGACACGGTCCAACCGTTCGTCACGGGTCAGATCGTAATGCAAACGCAGCGGCAGCGCGACCTGCTGCGCCACGGTCATCACCGGATTCAATGCGGCGGAAGGATTCTGGAACACCATGCCCACATAACGGCCACGCAGATCGGCGATCGCTTGATCCGACGCTCCGACGATTTCAGTACCACCCATGTCAATACTGCCGGAAACCTGTGCGGAAAGCGGCAGCAAAGCCCATGATGGATTTGGCGATCATGGATTTGCCGGAACCGGACGAACCGATCAAACCCACACGTTCACCGTCGGCGATGTCCATATCGACATCATGCACAATCGACATTCCATTGATGACGATATTGAGATTACGGATGCTGACGCTCATGCGCGTTCCTCCGATTCAACATGGGTGGCTTCACCTTGCCGCAATGCCGGATTCGTCAGCGGATCGATGGCGTCACGCAACGCATCGCCAAACAGATTCAACGCTATCACCATCAAGGTGACCACCAATCCCGGCCACACCACAGCCATCGGATAAATGCTGATGAATTTCACGGACGTGGCAAGCGAATGCCCCCAACTGGGCACTCCCGCACCGACGCCAACACCCAGATACGTCAATCCAGCCTCCGCCAAGAGCGACGTGCCCGCACTCATCGACAGCTGAACGCATAACACCGGAACCGTATTCGGCACAATATGCGTGAAAAACACGCGTAACGAACTCGCACCCGACCACAAAGCCGATTCCACATAGTCAGAACGTGCGGCGAGCATGGCCGCGGGGCGTAGAATACGCGCCAAATTCAGCCCGTATGCAAGTCCGCATGCGGCGATGATCACCGCTGCCGACGCGCCGAACGGCACGGAAAGCATCAAGGCGATCAGCACTGTCGGAATGGAAATCAACGCATCCGCCACAACCACCGACGTGGAAGCCAATGCGCTATGGCGAGACACCATGGCCGTCACCAACAGCAGGCCGATGGCCGCGGCAACCACCACGGTAAGCAGCGCGATCGCAAGATTCGTACGGGAACCGGCCATCAGCCAGCTCAACACATCAGCGCCAACACCATCCGTACCCAACATGTGAGCGCCGGACGGCGAAGCCCACGTGTTGAATCCGTCAGTATCAAGCAGCGAATATGGCGTCCATACCAGCGAAATAGCCGACACAACCAGCCATATCGCAAGCATGATCAGCGAATACTTGCCGCCAGCGGTACGCCAGATGGAGGAAATCACGGTTTTCACAGCGTTTTTCGAAGTAGTTTTCTCAGCAGACTGTTTCATCATGCAAGCACCTCCCCGACACCAATCCGGCATCTTTCAGACGCGGATCAAGCGCACGATGCACCACATCAACCACTAATCCAAGCAAGAGGAAGAACGTAGCCAACAGGAACAATTCGCTCTGCACTGCAATCAGATCTCGATTGCCAACATCGGTGACCAGCATGGTGCCAAGCCCCGGAAGCGCGAACAGATTCTCAACCACCATTACACCGGTGACCATCTGGGCGAACGTCAAACCGATCACCGACACCAATTGCGGTGTGGCAAGACGCAAAGCGACGCGCAATACCGCCTGTTTGCGGGTCATGCCGCATGCCATGGCCATGTCAACCGCCTGAGACGAGGCCTTGTCCCCCACGGCGGCACGCGTGTAACGCATAATGGACGCGCCTGCGGTAACGCCGGTGGCGAGCGCCGGAAGTATCAAAGAAGCCAATGCCCGCAAGGGCGCACCCCAGCCATTATCGGAAACCTTGCGCCGGCAGCAATCCCAACAGTCCTGAACCGCGTGAGAACAGCAGAATCAACAGCAATCCGCCCCATAATGCGGGAATGGCACCGGCAAGAATCGCAATACCGTGACAAAGCCCACGCAAGCGGGCATTACGGGTCAGCACAGCAGCGCAACCAGCGGCAGGCCAATCGCCAATGCGATCAGCAAACTCACGATGATCAGCGGAAACGTTACCGAAGCGCGAGACGCTACCTGCGCCGACACCGACTTGCCGCCAATGGCGGAAACACCAAGATCGCCGTGCAGCAACCCCAGCATCCAATCGCCGTATTGTGCCACGTACGACTTGTCCAAACCAAGTTCGGCACGTAGCGACGCGATACGTTCGGGGGTCGCGTTCGTACCTGCGATCACCGCAGCCACATCGCCCGGCAGCATGCGCAACAGCACGAACACCAGGAAGCGACAGACCGAACAGGGCCACGACGAACAGTCCCAGCCGTTTGACTATAAATCTCATAGTTGAACCACCATTGGTCTATCGCTCGATCCGTGCGTCTGCAACAATCCGCACATTACTCACCGTCATTACCCTACCCAACAATATCGCGCCAGTGTGTGGCGATGCAGCAACACTGCCGCCGCAAACACCGCCACACATCAGTTTTCATCACTTGTTTTCCATCGATTTTTCGTCGATTCACCGCGCCTTGGTGATCTGCCACAATGGCAGCACCGTCTGGCTCAGCTTGCTGGGGAATCCCTGCACGTTCTTGTGGTATGCCACCGTCACGCGATATCCGAACAGCCAGTCGGCGGGGGGCATCCTCGCTTACTGCTTTCGCAGCCTGCTTCAGGTAGTTTGCACTGGATTCCTCATCGGTGGCGGCGAGCGCCTTGACATACAGTTCTTGGGCTTGCTTGCCGTCGTAGTGGAAGTAGTAGTCAGGCGTGGTCCACTTGTAGAAGTCGTGGCTTTCGGCGTGGTCCACCAACGAGAGTTCATAGTCGCCGTTGGCATGCACGTCTTGCAGCCATGTGGAGAATTCCACGTAGTTGATGTTGAGATCAATGCCGATTTTGGCGAGCTGGCTACGCAGCTGATCGCCGAGTTCCGTGCCGTACGTGTTGGCGTAGGTGAGGGGTGAGTTTCAGCGGATTATCGGTGGAATAGCCGGCTTCAGCCATGAGTTCCTTGGCTTTGTTCACATCGTACGGGTACAGGTCGGTCAAGTCCTCATAGCCCGGGTCCACGGATGGGATCGGCCCGCCGAGCGCATAGTCGACGTTACCGCGCGAAGCGATGATTTCCTCATGGTTGATGCCGTAACGGATTGCCTGACGCACGCGCTTGTCGGCAAGCTTACTGTTCGTGCAGTTGAAGGCGAGCACGTATTTGTCGCTGCCGTCCGCCGCGGACACCTGATACGTGTTGGTGTCAAGCGATTTGGCGAGCGTGGCGTTCACCGGGGAAAGCACGTCGACTTCGCCGCTTTTCAGCGCGTTGACGGCTGCGTTATCGTCGGTGAGGAATTTGATGATCACGTTTTCGGTTGCGGCCTTGCGTGCGCTTCCCAATACTTCGGGTTGGCTTTGAGCACCATTTTGCTGGCGGAATCGAAGGATTCCACCGTGTACGGGCCCGATCCGACGGCTTCGGTTTTCGCGTTGTATTCGGCATCCTTATCGAACACCAGGCCGGGGCGTCCGGTCAGGTACCACAGCAGGTTGGAATCGGGGGTGCTGAGCGTGAGCTTCACGGTGTCGCTATCGACCGCTTCGGCTTTTTCGAGGCTTTCGACCTGATTGGCGTTGTAATACTGCTGTTCTTTGAGCTGGTTAATGGACCAAGGCCACATCTTCGGCGTCCAATGTGTCTCCGTTGGAGAAGTTCATGTTCTCGTTGAGATGGAACGTATACGTTGTGCCGTCGTTGGAAATATCCCAGCTTTTCGCCAGTCCCGGATGCACTTTGTTGTCGGAATCGCGTGACAGCAGTCCTTCGTACACATTGCCGATCAGCACCTGTTCGATCGCCGATCCGGACTGGTGGCGAATGTCGAGGCTTACGGGGGCGAGTTTCAGTCCAATGGTCACGGTGTTGGAGGTGCCATTTTCCGCGGTATCGCTGGATGCGCTGTTGTTGCGGAATACGACGACGCCCACAATGATGGCGACCACTGCGATCACTGCAATGATGGCGATGATCCACTTGTTGGGCCCCTTGGATTTCGGTGATTTGGCACGCGCGTTCAAAGTTGCGTCGGTGCTTGCCGAGCCTGCGGGCTGATTGTTGTGTTGTTCGTTCTTCTGTTCGGTTGCGTCGGCTTCGCCGTACGCACCTGAAGATTGCGACATGATTGCTCCTGTTTGATTATGTGTTTGTTCTGGTTGACCGCCTGTACGGGTCGATCACCAAAGTCTGATTCTACAATCCGCCATGCCCGCAGGATTCATCTGACGGCAATGCCGCAATGCCGCATGCTTCAGCCGGTTCGATATATACTTGACGCAGTTTTCGTAAGTCTTGCCAACGTCAATGGAAGGACAATATCGGCTATGGCGCATATTCTTCTCGGCGTGACCGGCAGCATCGCCGCATTCAAGGCCTGCCATCTCGCCTCCGACTGGAGCTGACCATGACCGCGGCCGCGCAGGAGTTCGTCACCCCGTTGACGTTCAGCTCGCTCACGCATACGCAGACGCGCACGTCCATGTTCGCAGCACAGCGCAATGACGGCGATGTTGCGCATACGCCATCCGATCCGCTGCATATCAATCACGTGGATGATGCGAAATGGGCGGACATGCTCGTCATCGCTCCCGCGAGCGCCGATATCATTGCGAAAATCGCATGCGGCATTGCCGACGACCAGCTGACAAGTACCGTGCTTGCCTATAGCGAAGGACCGAAAATCCTATGCCCTGCCATGAACGTGCACATGTATGAGAATGCCGTGACGCAACGCAATCTCAATACCTGCCGTGAACTTGGATGGACCATTGTGGAGCCGGGATCCGGTATGCTTGCCTGCTTCAGGATGTTGGCAAGGGGCGCATGGAGGAGCCTGCTGCTATCGAAGCTGCCGTAGCTGATCTGCTGCGTGCGAACCAGCCCGCGGAAACGTTGCCATTGCACGGATTGCATGTGCTCGTCACAGCCGGTCCCACACAGGAGCCGCTTGATCCCGTGCGCTACCTCACCAATCATTCCACTGGAAAAATGGGCTATGCGATCGCCGAGCAGGCACGCGATATGGGCGCGGATGTGACGCTGGTATCCGGCCCTGTCACATTGAGCGCTCCCCGCGGCATTGATACGGTTCACGTCACCACCGCGCAGCAAATGTTCAACGCGGTGCAAGAGCATTTCACGCAGGCCGATTTGACGATTATGGCCGCTGCCGTCGGCGATTTCCGCCCGATTGAGCAGTCTTCGGAGAAAATCAAGAAGAACGGGCGCGTCAATATCGATCTGCGGCTCACTTCGAATCCCGATATTCTCGCATGGGCAGGCGCGCATAAAACCGCCGGTCAAACCTTGTGCGGTTTCGCCATGGAAACGCAGGATCTTGAATCGAACGCAGCGAAAAAACTCACATCCAAGCATTGTTCCATGCTGGTGGCCAACAATCTCAACACTCCCGGCGCCGGATTCGCGGTGGATACGAATGTGGTGACCGTGCTGAAACCCGGCGAAACCACCGACAAACCGATCATCGAGCATTGGAACAAGATGAGCAAGCAGGAATTGGCGGAACGCATCCTCACCGAATTGGCAGCGTTGCGCAATACCGAATCCGCTGAATCGCAAGCATCGTAACTATCAACTAACGTCACAGGAAATAGCGTCAATACAGCAATCGTAAGGAGAATTCGACATGCTTCTGGTCGCAGTCGACATCGGCAACACCAATGTGGTGATCGGCTTTCTCGATGACGGGCATATCGCCGGCACGTATCGCATCACCACGAAGGCGAACCATACGTCGGATGAATATGGCCTGATGATCATGCAATTCCTGCGGCTGAGCGGCTATGCGCCGGGCGATGTGGACGATGTGATCATCACGTCGGTGGTGCCGAAGGTCATGCATTCGTTCCGTGCCAGCATTGTGAAATTCCTCAATATCGATCCGATGATTGTTGGACCGGGAGTCAAAACCGGCATCAATATTCGCATGGACAATCCGCAGAATATGGGCGCGGACTGCATTGCCGACTGTGCGGGAGCCTACTACGAGTATGGCGGGCCGATTCTGGTGGCGGATTTCGGCACGGCCACCACATTCAACTATGTGACCGCCGATGCGTCGGTGATTTGCGGGCTCATCACCACCGGCATTCGCACAGGCGCGGCCGCCTTGTGGGACGCCACGGCCCAGTTGCCGGAAGTGGAGATCACGCGCCCCTCGTCGATTCTGGCGAAAGCACCAGGCCAGCCATGCAGGCCGGCCTGTATTACAACTTCCTTGGCGGCATCGAACGTACGATCACGCAATTCCATCGTGAAATCGACGAGGATTTCCGCGTGGTTGCGACGGGCGGATTAAGCCGCGTGTTCGCCGACGATACCGATATGATCGACATTTACGACCCTGATCTGATTTTCAAAGGCATGCTGCATATTTACGAACGCAACGTACGACAATAACTTTTCGTCAACATACAATCTCAATACATAATAATAATAGCTGTCTTGAATTCAAAAAAAACAAGACAGCCATCATTATTTTTACAACTATAGCAAATAATTAACTATTTACTGAATAGTAAAGCCCTGATTGGCTCCGTATTCCTTCAAATCCTTCTGCCACAGCGCGATGCCGCTTTTCAATTTGAGACGATCAGCGGAATCAGTTTCCTTCAACGCGTCGCCGATGGCGGATTTGTCGGACACTTTGCCACCGGCCGCGATGATATTCAGCCTGTCCTGCTCTTTGCGCAACCGGCTCGACCATTTGTAGGCCTTGCCTACGGTAGTGCGGAAGTCGCTTCGCGCATACACTTCAAACGGCAGATACTGGTAACCGGTCGACACGTTTTTCCGCGGCTTGGGAAAGCACGCGATTGTATTCCTGCCCGCCGAAATACGGTATTTCGATGCCACGCTCGTCGGTCACCGTGGTTTTGCGCAGGAATTCCGGATCGGACAACGTGTTGTTGTCGGCGGGGAACGCGCCGCCGTCCACACGCGCTTTGATGCCCTCCGACTTATGACATGCGTATTCGATGAAACGATATGAGGCTTCCGGTTTGCGCGAACGCTGCAACACGGCCAGTGCCGAACCGCCGTTTTCCGACGTGGTATAACTGCCATCCGGCGTGGGCATCTGCGCCACACGCCACAAACCCGCGGTTCCGGGAAGGTTCGACATGAGCAGCGACGGCAGCCAAGCACCGGAGAACATGGGCTACCTTCCCCTCCCCCACGGCTTCCTTCCACTCATCGGACCATGTGGTCAGATTGGTGGCGACAAACCTTCGTCGATCATTTTCTGCCAGAATTCGGTGAAGGTTCTCGTACCCTCATCGTCGGTGAGGTTGATCGTCACGTTTTTGCCGTCGTTGGAGGTGGAGAACGGACGGCCTCCGGCAAGCCAGATCATCGTGTCGTAGAAGCTGGCGTCACCCGAATCGGCTGCGATGTACACGCCGATGCTTTTCAGCTTTTTGGCCGCCTCGTAATAGTCGTCCCACGTGCGAATCTTGGAGGCATCGATGTCTACCTGCTCGAACACGCTGTCGTTGTAGAAGAACGCCATTGGACCGGAATCCATGGGAAGGCCGTACACGCGGCCGTTCAGCTGCACCGAAGCCCACGTACCGGGCGTGTAGAAATCGCCGTAGCCTTCGGTACGTCCGGTAATCGCCACCAGCTGGCCGCTTACCGCGTACTGGCGCAACGCATAGTATTCCAATTGCACCACGTCGGGAATGCCGTAACCGTCTTGAATGGCGTTGTTGAGATTGTCGTAACCACTTGTGTTCTTCCAAATAACGCGGATGTCGGGATTTTCCTTTTCGAAACCGGCAATGACTTGTTTCATGCTCGGCTCCCACGACCATACGGTGATTTCGGTTCGGGAATCGACGTTGGCTCCGCATGCAGCCGCACTGGCCGTCATGATGGCCGCACAGCAGATGGCGATGAGTCGTTTCACCAGTTTCAAGCCGATTCCTTCCGTTTGACGTTTTCGTACGAAAACGTACGTAGACATACGCATTTGAGTGTACGTCAGTCACCCGAATAAAGGCTTGCTATTTTTCGATTTCTTCATTTCAGCCACGCAATCCGAATGCGCAATCCAAAACAATAGGGCGTCGGCCAATCAACGATTGGTTGACTTGCCGACGCCCATATTGCATTGCGATTATTGCTTGTTGCCTGCTTACTTCTTGGTGACGATCACGCCGTTCGGTTTAATCGAGGCCGTTTCGCCGTCCACGTCCACGTCCACGAACGAGGAGACCACGACTTCGCCTTCCACCGGAACCCGGACCGTCTCATGCGTGCGGTTGAGCGAGAACACGAACCTCGAACCGTCCGCGCCCTCACGTTCGACGTGCAGCACTCGGCCGTCGTTTCCGCCCGCTTCGGCCATGCCAAGCGATTCGAGGATCTCGGGCAGGCTCAGCGCCAGACCCTCACGGCCGAGACGTGCGCCCACATACACGCTGCGACCTTCGCCGAACGTGTTCGCCACGATCGCCGGAACGCCGTCCATACCCGTCCACGGATTGTCCTTGAACGTCGCCAGCACGGTGGCCGACTCGTCGACCGAGCCGATCACATCGGCGATGTCATGCGCAACAGCGCCGTTCGACAACTCGAGGCGATCCGGCACGCCCGTGAAATCGTTGCCCATAGGCATGAATTCCTCCACGCGCACGCCGACCACGTCACGGATCGAGCCCGGATACCCGCCGAGCCACACGTGGTCCTTCTCGTCCGAGATGCCCGTGTAGTAGGTCACGACCAGTCGACCGCCGCCCACGACGTAATCGCGCACCCTGCGGGTCGTTTCCTCGGAAAGCAGGTATACGCTCGGCAGCACGACCATCTCATAGCCGTCCCAGGCGCCACGCACCGGCACCACGTCGGCGGTCACACCCTGATCGGCCAAAGCGCGGAACCATGCCAGCGGCTCGTCCACGTGATGCACGTGCTGGGTCGGGTGGCGGTATGCTCGGTGGCCCACTCGGACTCGTAGTCGAATACCACGGCCACACGGGACTTCGCGAGCCTCGATCCCAGAATGCCCTCGTCGGACAGTTTGTTCAGATCGGCGCCCAGCTCGCACACGTCGCGGAACACGGCGGAATCCTCGCCCGCGTGGGGCACCATCGCGGAATGGAACTTCTCCGCACCCGCCTTGGACTGCCTCCACTGGAAGTAGCACACCGCGTCCGCGCCCATGGCCACATGAGCCAAAGAATCACGCACCAGCTGGCCGGGCTCCTTGCGGTAGTTGATCTCACGCCAGTTGACCGCGCTGGTGGAATGCTCCATCAGGAACCACGGATCCTTGCGCGCGATGCCGTCGACCAAGCTCGCGGAGAACGCAAGCTCGTCCAAGTGGGCCTCGCCCGGAATGAAGTAATGGTCGTTCGACACGAAATCGACCTCGTCGCCCCAATCGTCGTAGTCCAACACCGAACCGGACGCGGACACCATGAAGTTCGTGGTCAGGGGCAGGTTCGGCGTGATCTCGGCAAGCACGTCACGCTCGGCGATGTAGAACGCCTTCAACGCGTCAGAGCTGAACCGCTTGAAGTCGAGCAGCTTGCCCGGGTTCATGAAGTTACCGTCGCCGATGAAGCGCGGAGGCACGATTTCACTGAAGTCGTTCATGCGCTGCGCCCAGAATGCGGTCCCCATGCATCGTTCACCGCATCGATGGTGCCGTAGCGTTCCTCGCACCACTGCTGGAACGCATGTTCGGCGTCTTCGGAATAGTCGAAGCGGTTGTGGCAGCCGTACTCGTTGCTCACATGCCAAGAGACCACATAGGGGTTGTCCTTGTAGTGCTCGGCCATGGCATGGCACAGCTTCAGCGCGTACTCGCGGAACACCGGGCTCGTGGGCCTCCAGTGCTGGCGCGCGCCAGGCTGGCACACGTCGCCGCGGTAGTCCTTCCACAGCACCTCGGGATGCGCCTGGGTGAGCCACATCGGCGGCGAAGCGGTGGCGGACGCCAAATCCACGGCGATGCCGGCCTCGCCCAGCTTGTCGATGATGCGGTCGAGCCAGTCGAAATCGTACACGCCTTCGCTCGTCTCGATCTTCGCCCATGAGAAGATGCCGACGGACACGAGGTTCACGCCCGCCTTCTTCATCAGACGGACGTCATCGTCCCACACTTCCTCGGGCCATTGGTCGGGGTTGTAATCGCCGCCGTACCAGATGCGTTCCTGCTGTCCAGCCAACGGCTGCGGCCAACGATAGGCTCTACGTTGAGTCATATCCACTCCTTTGTTTTTGTTAGCTTCCTAACAAATTTATCTTTGACGACAATTACCGCAAGTCCGAATCCCAGAAATCAAACAACATAAACAAAAAGACGGCTTTCAGATGTGTTGCAAAACACAATCGAAAAGACGTCTTTTCGTATACAGAAGCCGGAAACTGAATGAGATCAGGCTTCGATGCCGAGCTGCTGGCGTTCCTTCTTGGAATACATGAACGCAGGAAGCTGACGACCCTGTTTGAGCCAAGCATGATATTCGGCGGTCGCCGCAAACTCCACGTCGGAAGCGGAATTCAGGCAGGTCTCCACGGAATCCTGAATAACGCCGATGATGAAGCCGACACCCACCACCTGCATGGCGATATCGTTGCTGATGCCGAACAGCGAAGCAGGCCATTGGAATAAGCAGCAGCGAGCCACCGGCCACACCGGAAGCGCCGCATGCGCCGAGCGCCGACACCACAGACAGAAGAATGGCGGCCGGCAACGAAATCTGAATGCCCATCGTATTGGCGGCGGCCATGGCCATGATGGTGATGGTGATGGCGGCACCGTTCATGTTGATGGTTGCGCCCAACGGAATGGACACGGAATACATGTCTTTATCAAGACCAAGCTTCTCGCACAGCTGCATGTTGACCGGAATGTTCGCAGCGGAAGAACGCGTGAAGAATGCGGTCAGGCCGGATTCCTTTGAAGCAGCGGTACACCAGCGGATACGGGTTGCGATGCAGGTACAGGAAAATGACCAGCGGGCCGAACACGAGCACCATCAGCAGCATGGTGCCGACGAGCAGGAGCAGGAGGCTACCGTACTCGGTGAAGGCCGCCAAGCCGTTTTCGGAAACGCTGGTGAACACCAAGCCCATAATGCCGAACGGGGCGAGATTGATGACCCAACGAATCACCTGAGACACGCCATCGGCCACATTGGCAAGGAACGCCTTGGAGCTTTCATTGGCAATACCCTTCATGGCAAGACCGAACAGGCAAGCCCACATCAGAATGCAGATGTAGTTGCCGTCGATCATGGCCTGAATCGGATTGGCCACGATATTGGTCAGCAACGTCTGCACAACCTCGCTCAAGCCCTGCGGCACCACATCGGCGTCAGCGGCATCGCCCAACGATATGGTTTGCGGGAACATGCGAGACGTCAACACCGCCACTACGGCGGACAGGAACGTGGTGAACAGATACAGGAAAAGCACCGTGCCGAAACGGCTGTCAAGCTTGGAATTGCCTTGAGCCAAAGCGCTTGCCACCAGCACAAACACCAGAATCGGAGCGACGGCCTTCAATGCGCTTACGAACAGGGTGCCGAATTCGCCGATCCACGTCATATGCGGAACGAACAATGCCAGTGCGGTACCTGCGATAAGACCGACGATAATGCGGATAATCAGTGATACGCCGTTATACTTGTCGGCAACGCCACGAAGCGCTTTCGAAATATGGTTCATATTCTCTCTCGTTCTTTCCAGCCGGCTTGCCTTTGCCAGCCAGCTCAACAAGAGCACATCCTAATCACGCTCGATAACACGAAATGTAAAGTGTCCAATTATAGGGACACGCAACTTTAACACGCCATAGCGATGCGAGCAAATATGAGTACAGCGATGAACAGTTTTTATATATCTTTATTCAGTGAGCAATACCTGCTGATCAGACTGTTAATCAGCCAAGCGGCACTTTCGAAACGAATGTACGAGGCTCCCCCTGTCACCGGATCGTCGAAACGCAACTCACGAGCCACTAATTCCAACGGCTGCGAGAAATCATCGTAAGAATGCTGCTCAATATTCGGATAGAAATCATCGCCCAAAATCGGCAATCCCAACGAATTCATATGCACACGCAACTGGTGCGTTTTGCCGGTTTTCGGGTGCAGCACATAATTCACATATGCTTTGCCGTCGATGCAACGTACCGTGCTCCCCCGCTCAATCAACGTTTGCGCATTGACGGTTTCCGGAATTTCGTACGCCTGAAGTCGCCCGCGATCCTTGCAAATATGCGATGCTCGGATCGCCGGAAAAGGTTGATGCCTGTCGATTCTTACGATTGTTCCGTACTGCGGATGCTGTTCGGGGGCAAGTGGCGCCAAACATTCATAGGTTTTGATGGTTTTGCGATTCTGGAACAGCATTTGGTAAGCGCCACGCAATTCCGGTTTGCGCACAAATACGACGATGCCTGCGGTAAGTCGGTCCAAACGGTGCGCGGGAACAATATCAGGTTCGCCATACTGTTCCCGAAGTCGGATCAACGCGGTTTCGCGGTACCACATGCCACGCGGTGTGGTGGCGAGAAAATGTGGTTTGTCAACCACGATAATCGCATCGTTCTCGTAAAGAACCCCATATTCGAACGGAATATGAGGTTCTTCAAGAACGTAACGATGCTCTTCTGCTGACGCTGTTGACGCATCGTATGAACGATTACTCCACGGTGACGGACTTGGCGAGATTGCGCGGCTTGTCAACGTCGTAATTCTTCAGCTTGGCCATGTCCATGGCGAATAGCTGCAGCGGCACCACGTCCACCAGCGGGCTCATCAGCGTCGGGCAGGCCGGACGCCAGAACACCACGTCCGCATAGCGTTCAACATCGGGATCGTCCTCTTCGGCCACGGCGATAATGTACGCGCCACGGGCCTTGACCTCTTCGATACCGGAAATAACCTTGGCGTGCAGCACGTTGCGGCCACGTGCCGGCGGCACGATGAACACTACCGGCTCGCCTTCATCCACCAATGCGATCGGACCGTGCTTGAGCTCGCCGGCCGCGAAGCCTTCGGTGAAAGTGTAGGCGATTTCCTTCAATTTCAACGCGCCTTCCATCGCAACCGGGTAGCCGACATGACGGCCTAGGAACAGGAAGGACTTCGCATCGACCATCTGTGCGGCAGCATCATGCACGGTCTTGGCCTGTGTGTCAAGAACCCACTTGATCTTGCGAGGCATGTCTTTGAGGGAATCCAACGCCTGCGCGATCTCGTCACGGAACATTGCACCCTTGACCTGCGCCAAATACAAGCCAAGCACGTAGGCGGCAGTAATCTGCGCCACGAACGCCTTGGTGGAGGCGACCGCCACTTCCGGACCAGCGTGCGTGTACAGCACCGCGTCGGATTCACGCGGAATGGACGCGCCCTGCGTGTTGCAGATGGCCAGCACCTTCGAACCCTGCTCGCGCGCGTGGCGCAATGCCATCAGCGTGTCCATGGTTTCACCGGACTGCGAAATGGCCACCACCAACGTGCGCGGGGTGAGAATCGGATCACGATAACGGAATTCATGGGCAAGCTCCACTTCCACCGGAATACGCACCCAATGCTCGATGGCGTATTTGGCCACCATGCCCGCGTAGGCGGCGGTACCGCAGGCGATGACGATAATCTTGTCGATCGCCTTGAAATCATGCTCGTCGATGCGAACCTCGTCAAGATTGAGATTGCCGTCCTTACCGAGACGCCCCAACAGCGTGCGCTGCACTGCCGCCGGCCCTTCGTGGATCTCCTTGTCCATGAAGGAGTCCCAACCGCCCTTTTCGGCCGCGGAAGCATCCCAATCCACGGTATAGGTCTTCGGATCGGCCACGATGTTGCCCATGAAATCAGACACCACGACCTTATCGGCGGACACCATCACGGCCTGATCCTGGTCGATTTCCATGGCACGTTTCGTGTAGGCGACGAACGCGGCCACATCGGAACCGAGAAAATTCTCACCTTCGCCAAGGCCAACCACCAGCGGCGAATCATGGCGAGCACCGACCACGATACCCGGCTGACGGCAGTCGGCGGCGAGAATCGTGAACGCGCCTTCCAGCATGCGCGCCAAGCGTCGCACGGCCTTGAACAGATCAGGCTTGCCGGTTTCCTCAACGATTTTCTCGCTGATTTTGCCTAGCAGTTTCGCCGCGACCTCCGTATCGGTTTCCGATGAGAAACGGTGACCTTCCGTCTGCAGATCAAGACGCAGCTGAGAGGCGTTTTCGATGATGCCATTATGAATGATGGCGACCTTGCCGTCACGCGAAGTATGCGGATGCGCGTTGATGTCATTCGGCACGCCGTTGGTGGCCCAACGGGTGTGGCCGATGCCCACGGTGGCCATCGGCAGTGGATTGCGTTCCACGTCTTCGATTAGATTGGCGAGACGCCCCGCCTTCTTACGCACTTCCACATGATCCATGCCGGGCGCGGTCAGCGCCACACCGGCCGAATCATATCCGCGGTATTCCAAACGCTGGAGGCCTTGGAGGCACACTTCCAACGGCTTGCCGCACGCGGTTTCCACATTTCCTGCATATCCTACGATTCCACACATAACACCTCAGCTTATCGGGTAATGGTGTCATTTTCGAAACGAAAACCGTCTCATCGCGCTGAACCTTTGATATATGAACACAAAAAATCCCCATGCTGACAGTTTTCAACATGGGGATTTTCTCCGCCATTCCCTTGATCGCAATCCTTACGACGAAGAGGTGTCCGATTCTTACGATTATGCTTGCGGCGATTTACAGCACGTGCTGCAGGAAGTCCTTGAATCGTGGTTCCTGCGGATTGTCGATGATTTCAGGACCGCCCTGTTCCACAACAACACCGCCGTCCATGAATACGATCTGATCGGCGACTTCGCGCGCGAAGCCTATTTCGTGGGTGACAACCACCATGGTCATGCCTTCTTTCGCCAAAGACAGCATGACGTTCAGCACTTCGCCCACCAATTCCGGATCGAGTGCGGAAGTCGGCTCGTCGAACAGCATGATTTCCGGCTTCATGGCAAGCGCACGGGCGATGGCCACGCGCTGCTGCTGGCCACCGGAAAGCTGTGCCGGATAGTGATCGAGGCGATCGCCCATGCCCACGCGATTCAGCTCTTCGATGGCAAGCTCGCGGGCTTCCTTTTTATCCATGTGCTTGACGTGGACTGGCGCTTCCATCACATTTTCGAGCGCCGTCATGTGCGGGAACAGGTTGAACCTCTGGAATACCATGCCCAGTTTGGAACGCTGCTCGGCCACTTCCTTGTCGTTCAGGGTCTGCAGCACCTGCTTGCCGTCCTTGTCGACGTACTTGTAGCCGATCATTTCGCCGTCGACGTCGATTTCGCCGCCGGTCAGCGTTTCCAACTGATTGATCAGGCGCAGGAACGTGGATTTTCCGGAACCGGAAGGTCCCAGAATCACCGTCACCGAGCCGGGCATAACCGTCATATCGACGCCCTTGAGCACGTGCAGGCTACCGAAAGCCTTATGCACCTGCGTGGCCTTCACTGCGGGAACAACACCGTTGGTGGTTGGTTCAGTCATTGCTCACTCCCTCACGCGGTCATGCCCGCGAACGTTGCCTCGTTCTGCTTGGCGATATCGTCTTTCGGTTCGCCTTCGGTTTTGCCCGGCAGCGGCGGCTGCTTGCCGCGCGCGCCGGCCGGTCGCGCATCGAAGCCCTTGCCGAAATGCTTCTCCAGGCTGAGATTGCAGCACCATCAGAATGGAGATGATCACCAAGTACCAGATGCAGGCCACGATCAGCAGCGGAATCGGCTTGTACAGTCGGGTTGCGATTGCGGTGGTGGCGAACTGCAGTTCCAGCGTGAACGGCACGGCGTTGACCAGCGAAGTGGTCTTCAACATGCCGATGAACTCGTTGCCGGTCGGCGGAATGATGATGCGCATGGCCTGAGGAAGCACCACGCGACGCATGATCATGGAACGCTTCATGCCCAGTGCCTTGGCCGCTTCGGTCTGACCCGGATCGACGGCTTCAAGACCCGCACGCACGATTTCAGCCAGATATGCCGCTTCGTTCAATGCGAGACCCAGCCATGCCGCGTTAAACGCGGTAATGACGGACTGCGAGTCAATGCTCCAGAATTCAATGGAAGTGAACGGAATGCCCACGCCGATGCGAGGCACCAACACGGCGAACAGACCCCAGAACACCAGCTGCGTATACACAGGGTGCCACGGAAGAACCAAATGTAGAACCAGCTCACGCCACGCAGCACCGGATTGATGGACTTGCGCATTACGGCCAGAATCACTGCCAGAATAATGGCGATGACCATGGAGATGACCGTCAGCAGCAGCGTGTATTTGATGCCTTCGAGCACATTCTCGTTGAACAGGTACTTCCAGACCACATTCCATTCGAAACGCGGATTGGTGATCAGGCCCTGCAGCAGCATGGCGGCGAGCAGAGCGACGATGACCGCCGCCACAATCGGGCCCGTACGCTTAACCGGCAGCGCCTTGATGCGATTCGGAATATCGAGGCCGTCGCCGTCGATTTGTTTCTTCGCCATGATGCTTCAGTTCCTTCGTTGTTGATGTAAATAGTGGGGATGAAATCAGTCGAGATCGGTCGGGTTAATCTCAGCCTTGTCGAGAGCGCCGGATTCCACACCCCAATGCTTGAGGATCTTCATATACGTACCATCGTCCATCAGCTTCTGTACGGCCTTCTGCACGGCTTCAGCAAGCTGGGTGTTGCCCTTCTTGACAGCGATGCCCTGCTTGGCCACACCTTCGACGTCACCCAAGGCTTCAAGCTGTCCGTCGGTCTGAGAGATGGCATAACCGGCGACCGGCGAATCGGCATAGAACGCATCGGCCTTGCCCGTAGCCACTGCAGTGGCCGCTTCGGCCTGACGCTTGTACGACATCACTTCGGCCTTGTTGTCGGCCTCGCAGCCTTTGGCGATGGTGTTGGCTTCCTCTTCCTGCACGGTGCCGGTCTGCACCGCGATCTTCGCGCCGCACATGTCAGAAGTGTCAAGCTTCTTCGGATTGCCCTTCTTCACGGCCCACGTGGAACCTGCACGGTAGTAGCTCACGAAGTCCACGGACTGCATACGCTCTTCAGTGATGGTCATGGCGGTGATGCCCAGATCATACTTGGAGCCAATGGAAGGAATGATGGTGTCGAACATGGAAGACACGATGTTTGGCTTCAAACCAAGCGTCTTGGCGATGGCCTTGGTCATGTCGATATCATAGCCGACCGGGGTCTTGCCATCTTCGGCATAGAATTCAGCCGGAGCGTAGGAAAGTTCCATACCGGAGGACAGCTCACCGTCCTTCACCAGATCGCTGGACGAAACCAGCTTGGCCAGCTCGTCATCTTTTTCAATGATGCTGACATCGTAACCGGTGGTAGTGTTCGACGAATCCGACGAATCGCCGGACTTGGAAGCATCGGAGGTGCCGCAAGCGGCAGTGGAAACAACATCGCCGCGCTCAGCGCAAGCGCCACAACGGACTTGATCTTCAAAGACATGATACGCATATCCTTCTTCTTATCTCTTCATTGCCATACCGAGATCTCAACGCCATTTGATTGCAGAGAACCTCAGTATCTCAAATAGGCACGATAAGAGCGCAATGCTACATGTACGTTACGTTGCGCAAAACCTACGCACCGGCCAAGAATCACGCAATGCAGCTCCGTCGAATCACGGAAGATCCATATACGAAAACGGAAGACACGCGGATTTGACCCGCATGCCTTCCGTCATATCGGCTTCACAGTATCGCCGTGTGCGATGCCTGCCTTACGTTTGATCGTTCAGCCGAGGTCAGTCGGATTGATTTCGCTTTGTCGATCGCTCCGTTCTCCACGCCCCAATGCTTGAGGATCTTCATATACGTGCCGTCATCCATGAGCTTCTGCAGTGCAGCCTGCACCGCCTTCGCGATATCGACATCGAAGCCGACCGGAGTCTTGCCATCCTTCGCAAGGAATTCGGCGGGAGCGTACGACGTGTCCATGCCGACGGTGAGCTTGCCGTCCTTGGTAACTGATTCCGGCAGCATCGCGGCTATATCGTCATCCTTCGTCACGCCGGAAACGTCATAACCGGTGGTGTTCGACGACGACTCAGAATCACCGGAAGCCGCGGAATCGGACTTTTCCGATGTGCCGCACGCACCCAACGAAACGATCATGGCGGCGCTTAGTGCAAAACAGCGAGTTTCCTCAGATTATTGAAAGCCATCGCGAATCATCTCTTCATCCCCGACCGTATGAAAACGGCCGAACCGAAGTTCTGCAGGCACCATAGAAAACGATTGCTACGGCCGCGTTAATAGTACGCAAACTCTATTCGATATGCCTTTTTTCCTTACGAAAAAGCGGGTTTTGCCATATCACAATATGATCAAAACCCGCTTTGTTCCCAGCACGTCGCCAGTCATGCGATCCTTGAACCGTCTGATCCGCGGACGGTTCAATCATGGAATTATTCGGCGCCCGGCGTATTGATTTCCGACGTTTCGATGGCACCGTCCTCGACACCCCAATACTTGAGGATCTTCAGATACGTACCGTCGTCGATGAGCTTCTGCACGGCCTTCTGTACGGCCTCATCCATCTGGCTGTCGCCTTTTTGATGACGATGCCTTCCGGAGCGATGCCTTCGACCTTGCCCAGCATTTCCAGCTGTCCATCGGTTTGCGCGATGGCATAGCCCGCAACCGGCGAATCGGCATAGAACACGTCGGCCTTGCCGGTGACAACGTTCGTGGTCACATCGGTCTGCAGCTTGCTGGAGATCACTTCAAGCTTATCCTGCCGTCGGCCTCGCATTGCTTGGCTATCTTGTTCGCTTCGGTCTCCTGCATGGTGGCGGTCTGCACGGCCACCTTCTTGCCGCACAGATCGGACGTGTCGATCTTGTTCGATTGCCCTTCTTCACGGCCCATGCCGATCCGGCATCAAAATGGCTTACGAAATCAACCGCTTCCAAACGTTCCTTGGTTACGGTGAACGACGAAATGCCGATATCGTACTTGGATCCGACCGATGGAATGATCGAATCGAAATTCGCGGTTTCCGGATCCGCTTCAAGGCCGAATACCTGCGCCAAAGCCTTGGCGATATCGACATCGAAGCCGACCGGGGTCTTGCCGTCCTCCGCAAGGAATTCGGCGGGAGCATACGACGTGTCCATGCCGATGGTGAGCTTGCCGTCCTTCGTCACATAATCGGGCAACAGTTTGGCGATGTCATCGTCTTTCTGCACCGACGAAACGTCATAACCCGTCAGTTCGCTCGATTTCGAACCGCTATCGGACGAAGCCGCATCGTCGCTTCCATCACTGGTGCCGCATGCCGCTCCAGCAAACAGCATCGCAACGCTCAGCGCACACGCGGCAACCGCCTTCAGACTTTTCTTCGCTTCCATATACTTCTCCTATGTCTCGCTCGGTCTATTCGACCGAATCTGAACCATACACTAGAGAGGGCAAGCTACAAAAAGATTACGGCCACCGCTTTATATCAGTATGTGAAACCGGAAATTTTCCGGTTACCACTTATCGCACCTGCTTGTTGGCATATCGCATGGCACGCAAGGCCTCACGCTTGTCTTGCTCCTCGCGCAATGCCTGACGCTTGTCGAATTCCTTCTTGCCTCGTGCCAATGCGATTTCCGCCTTGACTCGACCGTCTTTGAAATACAGGCTCAGCGGAATGATGGTGAAACCCTTGGCTTGGCTTTGACGAGCCAGCTTGTCGATCTGCGCCGCGTGAAGCAACAGCTTACGCTTGCGCTTAGGGGCATGATTGTTCCACGTTCCGTTGAGATATTCGGGAATATTGGCTCCCTCAAGCCACATTTCACCGCGACGGTCGATGGTGATGAACGATTCGGCCAGCGATGCGCGGCCTTCTCGAAGCGACTTCACCTCAGTGCCGGTCAACACCAGACCGGCTTCATACTTGTCTTCAATGGCATAGTCGTGGCGTGCCTTCTTGTTTTGCGCAATCGGCTTCACGCCTTGCTCCTTGGCCATGTCGGACCTCCTTTCCGGTTCTTCAAAGAAGTGTTCTGCAACGCAACAATCGACAATATCACGGGAGCGCGCCGCCCAACGATTCAGGCGGCGCGCTCCCGCGACACAACGCTCAAGGAAAGCTCAAACGCTCCTTGATGAATCAGTGCACATACCAGAACTGGGACGCGTTGTACAGTGTGCGGTACGACACCACATATGGGCCACCAGCCGCGTTCATTTCGGAAATGGTGATGGTGTTGCCATTCACCGCTTCCACCACACCCACATGACCGTAGAAGCCATCGGCACCAGCCTGACCGGGCAGGAAGGAGATTGCCGCACCGACCTGCGGGCTATGATCCACGCGAAGACCATACGACGGTGCGGTAGCGTACCACTGGCCACCGTTACCCAAGTACGAGGGGGTTCCGATACCCATCTGTCTACGGCGCTCATACGCCCACCACGTGCATTGGCCGGCCACATAACCATTGCCATAATCGCCGTTGGAGGTTCCCTGACCGGAATTGTTATTAGTGCTCGGAGGAGTAGGAGTAGGCGTAGGCGTAGGCGTAGGCGTAGGAGTCACATTGTTGCCGCCATTATTGGTATTGTTGTTGCCTGGCCGGGTCTGCCCTTGATTGCCACCATTGTTTTGATTGGCTGCGGCGGCCTGCTCGGCTGCATACTGGCGATTGAAGGAATCGACCTGCGACTGCAACATAACCGTTTGCGCCGCCTGCTTGGCCACATCACTGTTCAGCTGCGACTGCTGGCTTTCCAATTCGGCACGGCGGGTTTCTCCTTCCGCGCGCAACTGGTCGAGCGCATCACGTTGAGTTTGCGCAGAAGCAGCAGCCTGCTGCGCAGAAGCAGCCTTTTCATCTGCCGCGGTCTTCAGACTGGCGATCTGCTTCTCGATTGCAGAAAGACGCTCGCTTCGATTCATTGACGTATTCAACGTATTCGCCGCATCACTTGCCGCATTGGCTTCGGTACGACTCAACGCATCACGAGACTGCATGGAATTAATGAATTCCTGAGTGCTCGTGGAACCCGTCACCACACTCATCACAGTGGACGCATCAGAACCGTGCATATCTTCGCGAGCCATCTGTGCCACGGCCGCATGCGCGTCATCATAATCCTTGCCGGTCTGTTCGATCTGCGCTTCGAGGTTTTCCTTATCTTTTTGCGCGGCCTCCAAACGGGAAGCCGCAGCATCAGCTTCACTCTGTGCCGAAGCGGCAGTAGCATTTGCCTCATCGACTGCAGCTTGAGCTGCAGGAATTTTCGTATTTGTCAATTCATCCAGCTCGACGATCCTGTCGGCCAAATCAGACTTCACACCGGAAAGCTGTGAACGCAACTGGGCTTCACGCTGAGAGCTGGCTGCCTTCTTATTCTGGGCATTCACCAGATTGCTGTATGTGTTGGCTTGCGCCTGCGGAACCGCAGACGAGAACGGGGCAATCGCCATCGTGGCGCACAAAGCCCCCGTTGCAAACACCGCGACGGCCGGTTTTAGAGCTTTCTTGCTTGTCATTCAGTCACTTGCCTCCCATCATTGGTTCCACACCATAGCATCCCATGCTTAAAACGCGACACAGATAAACGTATCCAATCCGTACAAAACGGAATGTTCTCAGGCTTTCAAATATCTATGCAACGACACTGTGGATGCAATCACCGACAACAGCACCGCTCCTGCAACCAAAATCGGCGAAATCCACAATACCGTCATCTGATTCACATATGGAATCCATTTCACGGAGGTTGCAAGCCAATCAGTGATAAATACCTTCACCAATGCCGATAAAGTGACGCAGGAAAGCAAGGGAGCCGACCATTGATGCGATCGCCCCTTCAAGAATGAATGGCAGCCGAATGGTCCAATTCGAAGCACCCACCAAACGCATGATCTCCGTTTCGGTTCGACGACGCAGCAGACATGCGAATTGTGGTACCGGTCAGCATAATGGCGACGACCACCATCACCGCGGCCAATGCGGCGGTTGCAATGGTCGCACGATTCAGCACTGCGAACACCGGCTCAAAAATCTGCCGTTGATCACTGACAGTATCGACGCCCTCCTTGCCAGAAAGCACTTCGGAAACGACTTGATATTTCTCAGGATTCTTCAGTTTCAGCCACAATGAATCCTGCATATCGTCGGCAGTGAGCGTACGCCCCTGATATTCACCGTTCGGATATTGTTTGAGGAAAGTGTCGTTGTAGAAATCTTCCTTGCTTACAAAAAGTGATTTGCGATACATCATCGGCAAGCTCGTTGCGAATGGTTTTCTGCAAGTCATTGATCTGAGTCTGCGTTGCAGCGGTTCCCGCGGTGCAGTTCACGGATTGACTGGTGCCATCGGGACACATCCATACCACCACTTCAACCTTGGAATACCAATCGCCTTTGGCTTTGGTGATCTGCGCCTGAGTGAGCACCGATGCGCCGATAAACAGAAACGAGATGAATGTAACGAGCATCACTGAAAGCAACATGGGCACGTTGCGCTTGAGGCTGCTCCAGGTTTCGGAAAGAATGAAACGCAAACGCATCAGTCGTTCTCCTTGCTTTCAGACGTTTCATGCTGTTCATCGGATTGTTCGACGGATTTCGCCTCGCCACCGGCAGTCGCGGCGGGCGCTGCCGGAGGAGCCGGAGGCGCGGGCGGAGCGGGAGGCATCGGCAGTGCCGGAGGAGCGGGAACTGTTGGCTCCGCGGATTGCTCGTTTTCAGCCGCTTTGCTTGATTCCATGCTTGTATCAGGCGAAGAGCCAGTCGCGTCGGTATTGGCTTCGGTCTGCGAACGTGCAGCCGAATCAGCATGCTCCTGTTCGGCAAGATCCTCAAGTTTCAGTCCCTTGCCCCAGGTCAGCGTAGTTCCACCGGAGCGAACGCCTCGCCATAACGACCGGTGCGACCGGAATGCACGGAATGGCGAGACGCGCGATGCCCGCATCACCATTGCCGCTGTGGATGGCCGCAGCTACGGCATCAACCGCGTTTGCTGCGGTTTCGGCTCGCGTCGCGCCTTCCACGTCCACCGCCTCATCGGGAAAAATCAGACATTTTCAAGCGCGCCCGGCGCACGATATTTCGCGTCGACGTCGCCGCCGTTCAACGCCTGATGCGATTTGGATTCGACTTCGGCATCCGGGAAGTACAGTGCGGAATCGTAGGATCCCTGCTGCTCGTCACGCACGATTTTGCCGGTATGCAGTTCGACCACACGCTTGCGCATGGAGTTGACGATTTCCTCGTTATGCGTTGCCATGACGATGGTGGTGCCAGTGCGGTTGATGGCGTCCAGCACTTCCATAATGCCCAGCGATGTGGTCGGATCGAGATTTCCAGTAGGCTCGTCGGCCAGCAGAATCTGCGGATGGTTCACATACGCTCGCGCAATGGCCACACGCTGTGCCTCGCCACCGGAAAGCTCGTGCGGATAGTTGTTTTCCTTACCGGTGAGACCGACAGTCTGCAGCACTTTCGGCACCAACGATTTGATGGTGGAACGGCTTGTGCCAATCACTTCAAGCGCGAACGCCACATTCTCCCATACCGTTTTGTTGTTGAGGAGTTTGTAATCCTGGAAGATAAAACCGATGGAACGACGGTAATGCGGCACCTGCCTTGACGACAGGCGCCTCAAATCATTACCTGCGACGCGAATCTCGCCATCCGTGACCTCCTCCTCGCGCAGCAACAGGCTCAGCAATGTGGTTTTGCCGGAACCTGAAGCACCCACGAGGAACACGAAATCCCTCGATTAATGTCGAGATTGATGTCATCCAAGGCAGGCCTGGTGCCTTTCGGATACACCTTGCTCTCACATGTTCAAGCGAAATCAGCGCCATCGTCGTACCCCTCCACTATGTGCTGTTCTGATTACGGTAATCGTGGTTTTAGGCGTCCGCCTCTTCGGCCGCCGCGCGACGCTGCTCATGACGCCAACGGATGCCGGCCTCAATGAACGCGTCGATATCGCCGTCGAACACAGCCTGGGTCTGCGAAGTCTCATAGCCGGTGCGCAGATCCTTGACCATCTGGTACGGATGCAGCACGTAGGAACGCATCTGATCACCCCAGCTGGCCTTGATGTCGCCGGCGAGTTCCTTCTTCTTCTTGGCTTCCTCTTCGTGACGCAGCACCAGCAGTCGGGACTGCAGCACGGCCATGGCGGCGGCGCGGTTCTGAATCTGCGAGCGCTCGTCCTGCATGGTCACCACGATGCCGGTCGGAATGTGGGTGATACGCACCGCGGAATACGTGGTGTTCACGCCCTGACCGCCAGGGCCGGAGGAGCAGTAGGTGTCAACGCGGATTTCGGAATCGGGCACGTCGATGTGATCGGTCGCCTCAACGAGCGGCACCACTTCCACTGCCGCGAAGCTGGTTTGGCGACGGCCCCTGGTTGTCGAACGGGAGATACGCACCAAACGGTGGGTGCCGCCTTCCACGCTCATGCGACCATACGCATAAGGGGCATCCACCGAAGGTGGCGGACTTGATGCCCGCCTCTTCGGCGTAGGAGGTGTCCATGACCTTGGCCTTATACCCATTGCGCTCCGCCCAACGCAGGTACATGCGCAGCAGCATCTGAGCGAAGTCGGCGGCATCCACACCGCCCGCGCCGGAGCGGATGGTCACCACTGCGGAACGTTCGTCATATTCGCCGTCGAGCAGGGTCTGGATTTCCATGTCGGCCAGATCGTTCTGAATGCTTTCGACTTCGGACTGCGCTTCCGCCAACGTGTCGGCGTCTTCTTCCTCCTGACCCAATTCCACCAACGTTTCGACGTCGTCGATGCGCTGGCTTGCGGGAAGCGAGACGCTTCAGCTGGGACTGCACTGCCGACAGTTTGCTGGTCACTTTCTGCGCGTTTTCGGGATTGTCCCACAATCCCGGTTCGGCCGCCTGAACTTCAAGATCTTTGGCCTGCGCGGTCAGTCGGTCGACGTCAAGCGCCTTGAAATCGACTCGTATTTGGCACGCGCCTCGCCGATTGCCTGGGAAAATCAAATTCTGCCATCGTTTACACCATACATTTCTTTATGCGTTCTTTATATTCTGTCATGGAGCCTCATACGGCTTTCGCACAATCCTCAACTTCTTCCACGTACCCACATACTCGTTCCCATCCTGCCGAGCCGCGAACCAGTCTCGTTACGCATGGGATTGCAGGTCCGGGGAGGATCATACCGGACCAAAGGCGTCAAAGACCTGCGTAGATAGCAGGAATAACCAGACTCAGCAGCATCGCCGCAGCGATGACGATGCACACCGCCCGCACCATGGTGCGGCGACGGCATTCTCGCTGCTCGCGTTCGCTTCTGTAGTCACCACGGGGTACTAGTATAGGCAAGGCCTTCTACTTATTATCTTTCGGCGATCTCACCATATTTTGCCGCATCGCAATCCTGCCATATCATATTCGCGAAACCTATGTACGCATTACGCGACATTGATTGCATGTCATTTATGATACGGTTCGCCGGCATTGATTTTGTATGCACGATACAGCTGTTCAAGCAGAATAACGCGCATTAATTGATGAGGAAAAGTCATTTTGGAAAAACTCAGCAGGTAGTCGGCCCGTTTCAAAATCGTTGGGTCAAGTCCGAGCGATCCGCCGATGATGAGTTGGATATGGCTGGTGCCATGCACTCCAAGACCGTCGATTTTCTGCGCAAGTTCTTCACTGGTGAGCTGCTTGCCTTCGATGGCCAAGGCGATGACGAACGCATCGTCACGGATATACCTGGCGATGCGTTCTCCTTCCTTCGCCTTGATCTGGCGTTCCAAGCCCTCGCCCGCGTGCTCCGGCGTTTTCTCATCCGCAACTTCCACGATGTCGAGCTTGCAATACCGGCCCAGCCGTTTCGAATATTCGGCGATGGCGTCGCGCAGATATTGTTCCTTGACTTTGCCGACGGTAATGAGGGAGATTTTCATATTTGATATTTAGTTCTTGTGCAGTTTTTCGTTCAATTCGATGCCGGTCTTGCGATACCGGGCTTCGATGCGGCCGGACACCGAGTTGCGGATGAACAGGATGTTGTCCTTGCCGGACAGATCCGCGCCCTTGACGGTCTCGAGCGGCTCTCCTGCCGCGACCTTGGCCTTGTCGTAGATGGTCACCTTGGTGCCGGCGGTCACATACAGACCGGCTTCAACCACGCAGTTGTCGCCGAGGGAGATGCCGATGCCCGCGTTCGCGCCAAGCAGGGAGTGCTCGCCGATGGAGTTCTTGAGCTTGCCGCCACCGGACAGGGTGCCCATGATGGATGCGCCGCCGCCGATATCGGAACCGTTGCCGACCACAACACCCTGGGAAACACGGCCTTCCACCATGGAAACGCCGAGCGTGCCGGCGTTGAAGTTCACGAAGCCGGCATGCATGACGGTGGTGCCTTCGGAAAGGTGGGCACCCAAACGCACGCGGTCGGCGTCGCCGATACGCACGCCGGTCGGCACCACATAGTCGACCATGCGCGGGAACTTGTCGATCGACAGCACGTTCACGTCAACCTTCGGCAGTCCCGGAACGCACTGGTTGGCCGCGGCCATCACGTCAAGCTTGCGCAGCGCGAAATCCTCGACCGCGAACGGGCCATAATTGGTCCATACCACATTGTTGAGGGCTGCGAAAATGCCGTCCAGATTCAGGGTGTTCGGCTTGGCGAGACGCATGCTCAGCAGGTGCAGACGCAGGTATGCGTCGGCTGCGTCTTCGATCGGTTCGTCAAGCTTCGACACAGTGAACACCGGAATGCGGCGCACGCCACGCGCATCGACGCCCTCATGGGCGAGATTGCCAAAATTATGGTTCGGGCGTGCCGCCTCTTCCGGAGCCTCGCCAAGCTTCAGTTCCGGGGTACCATACGTCCAAAGTGTTGCCGGCCGCATCCACGCTGGACAGACCCCAACCCCACGCAGTGCGCTGATCGGTCATTCTTCGCTCCTTCACAACAGTGATTGCATTACTTGCATGTTTCCGTGCAATACTTTAGCCGCAGGGCTTGGCGAACAGCATCACAAGTCCATGAAACAGCGAAAAGCAACTATCGACGGTCGATCGGAGTGTAATCACGTTCGATATAACCGGTGTACACCTGACGCGGACGACCGATCTTGGTGTTCGGATCGGCAAGCATCTCACGATACTGCGCGATCCAACCGGGAATACGCCCCAATGCAAACAATGTGGTGAACATGGACGGATCGAACCCGATCGCGCGATAGATCAATCCTGTGTAGAAGTCGACATTCGGATACAGGTGACGCGACACGAAATACTCGTCGTTCAGCGCGATTTTCTCCAATTCCGTGGCGACGTCGAACAGCGCACGCTCGTCGGCAGGCAATTTCAACGTGTCCGCGCGTTCCATGATCTTCTGCAGATACTTCTTGGCGATCGCGGCACGCGGATCGTACGACTTGTACACGCGGTGGCCGAGTCCGGAAATACGCTGACCGCTGGTTTTGGCGTCTTCCACGAATTCCTTGACGGTTTTGCCTGAATCGCGAATGGCTTTGAGCTGACGGAGCACCGCTTCATTCGCGCCACCATGCAATGGGCCCGACAGCGCGTTGATGCCCGCCGCAACCGCGGAATACAGGTTGGTGTGGGCGGAACCGGCGATACGTACCACGGAAGTGGAGCAGTTCTGCTCATGATCGGCATGAATGATCAGCAGGCGTCCGAGCGCATGCACGTACAGCGGGTCGGAATCGAACGGCTCGTACGGCACCGCAAAAGCACATGCGCAGGAAATCGTCGACATAGCCGCGCGAATAATCCGGATACAGCATCGGCTCATCGCGACGACGGCGGAAAATGTAGCTGACGATGGTTCGTGCCTTTGCCATAATGATGGTCGCAGCCTCGTCAAGCTGGTCGGAATCGTTGATATCAGTAGTGTCCGGATAGAAGGTGGCGAGCGCGTTGACCGCGGATGCCATCACGCTCATCGGATGCGCGGTGCGTGGGAAAGAACCCATGAAGGTACGGAAATCCTCACCCACCATCGTGCGATGGTTGATGTCGGAAATGAACCGGTCGTACTGCTCCTGATTCGGCAGTTCGCCATGACGCAGCAACCAGGCGACCTCAAGGAAATCAGATTGCTCACACAACTGCTCGATCGGGTATCCGCGGTAGCGCAGGATCGAGTTCTTGCCGTCGATGTACGTGATTTTCGATTCGCATTGCGCAGTCGTCAGGAAACCAGGGTCAAGTGTGACCCAGCCGTCGTTGCGCAGCGTGGACACCACGATGCCGTCCGCACCCGCCGTGGCTTCGACCACCGGCAGGGTGAAGTCTTTGGATTCCACACTCAGATTGGCTGTGGCCATACTTGCACGCTCCTTAACCGTTCGGAAGTATCGAACACTATATGGCATGCGCGTTTCCAAGTATGGTTTCGTCTCAAAATCAATCGATTGACATCCGATACTTCATTCCTGCAAGGCAAATAATTCGACTATTTCCGCGCGAAATTACGCATATAAAAGGCCGATGCCCGAATAATCGTGGGCATCGGCCTTCTTTCGTACGCTTCGCTCCGTCGTATTGGAGCTTTGCCGCGTTTTACGCTACCGTCTGATCACTTGTCGCGAACGGTGAGGATCACCGGACCGTTGTCGGTGATGGCGATGGTGTGTTCGCTATGCGCGCCACGGGAACCGTCGGAGCTCTTCAGCGTCCAACCATCTTTTCGGATCCCTTGGTAGATTTCGTCGGTGGTCTTGAGGAACCACGGTTCGATGGCGATGAAGGCCCGGACGCAGCTTGTAGCCGTGGTGCGCGCGGCCATCGTTCGGCACATGCGGATCGCCGTGCATAATACGTCCGACGCCATGGCCGCCGAACTCAAGATTGATCGGATAGCCGTATTCGCGGGCCACATCGCCGACTGCCGCGGAAACATCACCCAAACGGTTGCCCGGCTGCGCAGCGGCAATACCGGCCGCGAGCGCCTCTTCGGTGCACTTGATCAGGCGCAGATCCTCAGGATCCTTATGCTCGCCGACCACGAAGCTGATGGCGGAATCGGCAACCCAGCCATCGACGTTGATCGCCAGATCGAGGCTGACCAAATCGCCGTCTTTCAGGTTGTAATCGAACGGAACGCCGTGCAGTACGGCATCGTTCACGGAAACGCAAATATAGTGCGCGAACGGGCCGGTACCGAAATCCGAGCATAGTCGACATAGCAGGATTCGGCACCCTTGCGATCGACGATGCGCTTGTGCACGAATTCATCGATTTCCAGCAGATTGGTACCAACTTTGGTAAATTCCTTGAGATCGCGCAGAATGCCGCCGACAAAACGGCCGGCAGGCTTCATCTCTTCGATCTCTTTCGGTGTTTTCAGTTCAATCATGCCTCTAACCCTACTTCGTACGCTCTACAGTGCTTGGCTCTCCTGGCTTTTCTTACGATTATGCAAATCTCACCTTATGCATGCCGTTGCGGAATGATGATTATTCGTTTCAGATACACTGTTTTGTCACCAAAGATGGATAGTGTGAAGCCATGAGTACCACTTTGAATTCGGGTATCGATCCGGCATCGTTCTCCGCCGTGACCGGCCCTGCGCAAGATCTGTTCCGCTATGTCAACGGCCCATGGATCGACATGTATCGTCTTCCTGATGATCGTTCCCGTTATGGTTCGTTCGATAAGCTCGCCGAAGACGCCGAAAACCAGATTCGTGAGATTCTTGAAGACGACGACTGCCCTGCCGAGAAGTCCCACGCCCTGTATGCAAGCTTCCTTGACGTCGACGCCATCAACGCTTCCGGGCTCGCCGCCATTGAACGCCAGTTTGAGGCCATTGATGCCGCTACCAGCAAAACCGAGCTCACCCGCGCTTTGGGCGCGATGAACCCGGCTGGCGGCCCTGACCTGATCGGCATTGCCGTGTATGGCGATCCGGGCGCTCCCGAAACCAACATCATCCATATTGAACAGTCTGGCTTGGGACTGCCCGATGAGGCGTATTATCGTGAAGATCATTATGCGCCGATTCGTGAAGCATACGCTGACATGGTGGCCAAGCAGTTGAAGAACGCGAAGCTCGCCGCCGATGACGAGCAGGCCGAAGCTCAAGCCCAGCGTTTCCTCGACGTGGAGACACGTATCGCCGCGAACCATTGGGACAATGTGGCAACCCGTGATTCGGTGAAGACCTATAATCCCACCGATTATGCGGAATTCAGCGCCATGCTCGCCGATTACGATCTCGACACGTGGATCGACGCTTGGCAGACCGCATACGACCAGACTTCCGCCGCTCAGGTGCAGCCGCTTGATTTCCGAGGCATTTTCAACCATGTGATAGTGCATGAGCCCAGCTTCCTCACCGGTCTCAACGCATTCTGGAAGGCCGCGGATCTCGACGATCTCAAGCTGTGGGCACGCGTGCATGTGATCATCGGCTCCACCTTGGAGCTGCCGCACGAATTCGATGAGACGAATTTCGAGTTCTACGGCAAGACGTTGTCTGGTCAGAAGCAGCAGCGCGTGCGTTGGAAGCGCGGCGTTTCGCTGGTCAACGGCATTTGCGGCGAGGATGTCGGCCGCGAATATGTGAAGAGGCACTTCCCCGAGTCGTCGAAGCAGCGTATGGAACAGCTGGTCGGCAATCTGATCGACGCCTACCGTGTGTCCATTTCCAGTTCCGCCTGGCTTGGCGAGGAAACCAAGCAGAAGGCATTGGAGAAGCTCTCCAAGTTCGTGCCGAAGATCGGTTACACGAACCATTGGCGTGACTATTCCGCGCTTGACGTACATGAGGATGCCGGTTTCGCCGAAAACATGCGTGCCGCCAACCTGTATGAGACCGGCTACCAGTTGGCCAAGGTCGGCAAGAGCGTCGACAAGGACGAATGGCTGATGAACCCGCAGACGGTAAACGCCTACTATGAGCCGACCATGAACGTAATCGTGTTCCCGGCCGCCATTCTGCAGCCGCCGTTCTTCGATCCGAATGCCGAAGACGCCGCGAATTACGGTGGCATCGGCGCGGTGATCGGTCATGAGATCGGCCACGGTTTCGACGATCAGGGCGCCCAGTATGACGGCGACGGCAAGCTCAACGATTGGTGGACCGAAGAAGATAAAGCCAATTTCGAACAGCTCACGCAGAAGCTCATCGACCAGTACAACGCATTCGTGCCGACCCAGCTCGCCGAAAAGTACGCCGATGATCCCACCCGAGCTCCGCATGTGAATGGCGCGCTGACCATTGGCGAGAACATCGGCGACTTAAGTGGCGTGAACATCGCACTCAAGGCGTACGCGTTCGCCCTTGACGAGGCAGCCGGCCGTGAGAAGAACGGATCCATGGACGCAATTGAGGCTTCGCTAGCTGAAGCGCCGCAAATCGACGGTTTCACCGGATTGCAACGTTTCTTCCTCAGCTACGCGTCCATCTGGCGCACCAAGAATCGTGACGAGCTGGCGGAGCAGTATCTGCAGATCGACCCGCACTCCCCCGCCGAATGCCGCACGAACGGCATCGCACGCAACGTGGATCTGTTCTACAAGGCGTTCGACGTGAAGCCGGAGGATGGCATGTGGCTCGACCCCGATCAGCGCGTGCGCATCTGGTAGCGAGCCGCATCATCAGTAGGCAATTATCGCCCATCGTGCGAAACATCGGTTCCTCCTATATATATATGTCGCCGCCGAATTCTTCGTGGTTTCCCGAGAATTCGGCGGCTTCGTCATCTTCGGGAACCACTATCTCAACCGGAGCCACGCTGCTGTGCCTTGCGAACGGGTCGACTCCCATTTGAGGTTCCGTGCCCTTTCGTTTCCGGTTTGGCTTGGTCGTTTGGCTTTGACGAACTTACGCAACGTGGTGACTCCCGGTTAAGGTCGTGCCCTGCGGCGCTGGCTTCCAGCACTATGCGTGACTGCGGTTTGCCGTTCTGATCGGCCCACGTTTCCGTGGCGAGCGCGCCCGTCACGATAACCGGCTCGCCTTTCTTCAGAGATTGGCAGATGTTCTCGGATAGGTTCCGGTACGCTTTCACCGTGATCCATGTGGTGGGAAGATCCTTCCATTGCTGTGTGCGATTGTCGAAATACCGTCTGGTGCTCGCCATTCTGAACGAACTGGCATGGGGCATGCCATCCTTGTTGAATTGCGTGGGATTGGCGCCCACATATCCGGTGATGGTGATGAGAGCTTGCTGTTGTGCCATGATCGGCCCTTTCTGTCGCATTGGTAATAAAGGGGCCGCGGAAAGCACCGATGAAGGTGCGAAAGCAACGTGCAGTCGGAGAAATGGGTTGCGAGAGAGGGGTTCTGCACGCCTTTCCGCTTCCTTGCGTTTCCGCGGTACCACCACTATCGCCGAATCGGCTTTGCTTGTACAAGCTCGACTGGCGAATGTGGATAGAGGACGTCATTTCGGGCGAGTCGTGGATAGTAAGTGGATAAATCTCACTTATCCACAGCAATGCACCGTCGATAGGTGTGTAGGATTTCGTCTGACTTCCCCATAAATACTTTCTGTAATTCTTCGATCACTTTTTTAAAAAAAAAAAACGGAAGACTATGGTGCATCCATAATCTTCCGTGTAATCCTGGAATAATCGAAATGGTTTACGCTTCTTACTTCAGCAGCGCGGCGACGCGATCGGCAATCACCTGGGCCGCGTTGGCAACAGGCACGGCTTCGGCGTTCTCTCCATTGCGATCACGCACTTCGATGGTGCCGTTGTTGACGGTGTCGCGGCCTGCGACGGCGATCAGCGGCACGCCGATAAGCTCGGCATCCTTGAACTTGACGCCCGGAGAAACCTTCTTGCGATCATCGAAGATCACTTCGATGCCCTTGGCTTCCAGTTCGGCGATCAGCTGTTCCGCGGCTTCGAATGCGACCGCATCGCTTGCCGGTGGCCACCACATGCACCTGCGCAGGGGCGATGATGGCCGGCCATGCCAAGCCCTTCTCGTCATGGTGGGTTTCGGCGATGCAAGCCATCACACGGGACACGCCAATGCCGTAGGACCCCATCCACACCGGCACGGTCTTGCCGTTCTGGTCGAGCACCTTCAGGCCAAGCGCGTTGGAATACTTCAAGCCAAGCTGGAACACCTGGCCGATTTCCACACCGCGTTCGAAGCTCAGCGGACCGGAACCATCCGGGCTCATGTCGCCATGGCGAACCTGCACGGCTTCCACAACGCCATCGGCTTCGAAGTCACGACCGTACACGAGATCGTAGTAGTCGACTCCGGCTTCGTCGGCACCGGTGAACCATGCGGAACCACGGGCGATATGCGCGTCGATGAGGTAACGCAATGCTTCGCCGGTTTCGTTGGCGTTTTCAGCCTTTTTCGCCGTCACGGGCCTGCGGTCCGAGCGCCATCGGGCCGATATAGCCCTTGACGAGTTCCGGATGCTTCTTCAGGTCCTCGTCGGTGGCCTCTTCGATTTCAGCCGGAGTGAACTGCGCTTCAAGACGCTTCATGTCAACGGTACGATCGCCAGGTACGCCGACAACCACCAGTTCGCGCCACGGCTCGTCATGATCGTCATCCTGCGGATGCATCACGGCGATCACCACGTTCTTCAGAATGTCGGAAGCCTCCCACGCGCGGCCGTCGGAACGCGGATGGTTGGCGTTGGCGAATTCGACCATCTTGTCAATGGTTTCGGCATTCGGCGTCGGGCGCTTTTCAGCTGACGGAGTGTTGCTGAAGTCGATGGCTTCCGGTTCCGGAGTGGTCAGCGCCTCAACATTCCAAGCCTTGCCGCTCGGCGACTGTGCGAAGGTGTCTTCACCGATTTCCATCGGGGCAAGGAACTCTTCTGATTCGAAACCACCCATCGGGCCTGCCATGGCGTGCACCGGCACGTATTTCAGATCAAGACGGTTGAAGATGCGCTCGTAGGCGCCACGCTCGTCCATATACGCCTTGACAAGGCCTTCCTTGTCAAGCGTGAAGGAGTAGGCATCCTTCATGATGGACTCGCGGCCACGGATCAGGCCTGCACGCGGGCGGAATTCGTCACGATACTTGGTCTGGATCTGGTAGAGGGTAACCGGCAGATCCTTGTAGGAGGAGTACAGATCCTTGACCAGCAGGGTGAACATTTCCTCATGGGTCGGCGCCAACAGATAGTCGGCCTCGTGGCGGTCCTTCAAACGGAAGATGTTGTCGCCATACTCTTCCCAACGATGGGTGGCCTCATACGGCTCACGCGGCAGCAGACCGGAAAAATGGACTTCCTGAGCATCGATCGAAGCCATTTCCTCACGGATGATGTTTTCGATCTTGTTCAGAACATTCAGGCCCAGCGGCAGCCAGGTCCAAATACCCGGAGCGGCCTTGCGCAGGTAGCAGGCGCGCTGCAGAAGCTTGTCCGATACGACGTCGGCATCGGCGGGATCCTCGCGCAGAGTGCGCAGGAACATGGTGGACATACGAAGTGCTTTAGTCATATGCCCAAAACTACTCAGGCAAGGGGACGTAAGCCCAATCCGACCACCCGTTCACCGGCCAATAATCGAATGGCCGGCCGGAAGAGACAATTATCAGAACAGCGCATCCTGTGCGAACTCATCATCGTCCAAAACTTCGATGTTGCGCCGGAACGCGGCGATGCCATCGTGAGCCAATGTATCGGACGCCTGTGCCGAGGCGAGACGCAACTCGCCGTCCAGGCGCACCGCATCGGGCGAAACCAAAAACATGCGTTCGTTCACACCGTTCAAATACAGGCCTTGCAGACCTTCCACGCGAGACAGCGCCACATACCCCATGCCGGGCGCGAAGGTGCGCCGCAAATCCATCGCCGCACGGTCAAGCGTCATGCCTTGCGACTTGTGGATGGTGATGCCCCACGCGCAGCGCAACGGCACCTGGAAGACGGAGGCGAGCACGGTGTCGCCGTCCATCATCTCCCAGCAATTCGGCTTCATGGTGACGATGTTGCCGTTCTCGAATTCAACGATCGGCCATCCGCCCTTGTTTTCGGCGGCAAATCCGCGCACGGTGCCCAATGATCCGTTCACGAATTGGTGGTCGGTGTCATTGCGTACGGCCATCACCGCGGCTCCGGTTTTGAGCTGCAAGCGTTCGGGGGCAAGCATGTTTTTCTTCAAACGTTCCACCAGATTGACTGGTCCTGCGGCTTCGGCGAAATATTCGTGCGGTTCCTCGTTGATTTCGAACAGACGCATGTCGTTGAGCGTGTCCGCCTGCTTGTTGACGGAAACAGATTGACGGCCTGCTGACCAGGTTCGGGGATTGCGCCCAGTCTGGTGAGGAGCACATTGCGATCGTCGTCATTCACGCAACCGTTGCGAATATCGGTCAATACGGTGAGCAGACTGCCGTCATCCTGACGATGCTGTTCGGTCAGGTAACAGATTGCGGGATTCAATTCCCGCCATACCAATGATTCGGTGACGAAACCATCTGGATTGAGTCCCGCTTTCGCATACTGTTCGCGGGAAGCCACGAATTCCGGGCTTGGCGTGACCAAATCGTGGTTGCGCCCACCCACACTCACTGGAGGAAGCTGGAAGAAATCGCCGGACAGCACCACTTGAAGCCCTCCGAACGGGCGTTGGTCACGTCGAATGATGCGGCACACCTGATCGACCATGTCGAACAGCCACGCATGCAGCATGGAAACCTCATCGATGATGAGAATGTCAGCGCCCTGCAGCTTACGTTTGCGTCGGGTACGTATGGTTTTGATCAGATTGTCGGTGAGCGCGTTGGCAAGTCCGACACCGCTCCATGAATGAATGGTCTGCCCGTTGATATGCGTGGCCGCGATACCGGTAGACGCCGTCACCGACACCGCCGCACCTTCGGCACGGGCCTGACGCACGAACTCATTGAGCACGTAAGTCTTGCCAGCACCCGGCGCACCCGTCAGAAAGACGCTCGCGCCACTTTGCAGAATCGCCAATGCCTCAGCCTGCCGCATGCCACACCGCCTTTCCTGTGCAATCGACCATCAATTTCGAAAAAACGGCTTCCTTACGCAATCAGCTTGTCGACAACCTGAAGCACCCCGTGATCGGCATTGGATGGAGCCACAAAATGCGCTGCTTGCTTCAACGCGGGGTGCGCATTGCCCATGGCAAACGACCACTGCCCCGCCGAAAGCATCTGCAGATCGTTGAGATAATCGCCAAATACCGCCGTTTGGGCCGCAGTGACGCCAAGCACGCGCTGCAACGCTTCGACGCCCTGCTTCTTATTGGTTGTAGCATTCATGATGTCGACCCACAGTTTGCCGGAAACCACCACCTGATAATCGTTTTTCAGTGGCGTCAGCTTTTCCGCGGCCATCGCTTCGGCACCGTCGAAATCGAGAATCGCCAGTTTGAGCATGGTGTCGCTTTCGCCGTTTGAAGCGATCATATCTTCAAGCACGCTATGCAGATCGTCCACAATCTCCAGTGCCGCATAATATTTGCCGACTTCGTCAAGGAACGGCTTGTCCGTGCGCTGCACATATGCCGTGCGCAGGCCACAAAGCACCAATCCCATATCGTATTCGCCAGCCGCGGCAGAAGCGTTCACTGTGTCGATGGTCCAGCGGGTCACATCGGTATCGACGCCGTGCACTTCGGCGATATTACCGTCAATGGCCACGACATTGCCGTTTTCCGCGATATACGAAAGTTCGCCGCCGTCAAGCACCCGCGCCGCCTTATCGGCGAACATGGCACGCAAGGTAGCGTACTGGCGTCCGGACGCCGGCACGAATTCAACACCTCGCGAGCGCAGCCGGGCAAGCATCGGCCAGAAACCTTGCGGAATCTCGCTATGCTCATCAAGCAGGGTGCCGTCCATATCGGCAACCACCAAGCGAATGTCTTGCGGGATTTCGATGCTGGTCCAATCGGCTGCGCTCACTGGAGTCCCTTCCATGTTTTCGTTGGAATATCAGGTTTTCCAACGATTGTGCGATATGCGGAATCAGTTGTTGTTCAAAATGCTGGTTGCCACGATCTGATCGGCGATCGCCTTGGCTTCGGCTGTCAGGACCGGGCGCCGCTGCCATGAACGCCTTACGGTAGTAACGCAGTTCATCAAGGACTCGATGATGTCTGCGAGAGCACGATTGCCACCGTTCTTTGGCGGGCGGTTCTCGTACACGGCCGGGTACCAGCGGCGGGCGAGCTCTTTGAGCGTGCTCACGTCGATTACACGGTAGTGCAGGTGTTCCATGAGGTTCGGCATGTAATGGTCGAGGAATTTTTTTGTCTGATCCGATGGAGTTGCCTGCGAGCAGCGGCTTGACGCCGTCCGGGGTGAAGCGGGCCACGTATTCGGTGACTTTCCGCTCGGCTTCTTCGACGCTCAGGCCATTCTCCCACTCGTTGATCAGGCCGGAACGGGTGTGCATCTGGCGCACGAAATCGTTCATATTGGCCACGGCCGCATCGGAAGGCTTGATCACGAAATCGATGCCTTCGTCGAGCACGTTGAGGTCGAAGTCCGTCGGTACCACGGAGATCTCGCACAGTTCATCGTGGAAAATATCCAAGCCGGTCATTTCGCAATCGATCCAAATCAGTCGCGAACCTTTCGCCGTATACGTTTCGCCGTCATGTGCGTCAACCATTTTGCCTCGTTTCCTTTGCGTGTGCGCGTGCCGCTTGGCACGCTTCAGCTGAACATTCGAAGATACCGCGAGGTAGGGATATTGGAAGGCCTACGCACCGGGAAGTCACACTTGTTTAGCGATTTGCTTCGTACATCAAACACCGCTACTTGGCGATAGGGCGACGTTCGGTTATAAATATTCACGTTGCAGATATGAGTAAAGCCTCTTACTTTCGGTCTTTTCCGAGAAGTAAGAGGCTTTTACCGATTTTGATTACTGGAATTCAGCAATCACTGGCGGCCGGAGTAGTTCGGAGCTTCGGCAGTCATGACGATGTCATGCGGATGGGATTCGCGCAAGCCAGCGTCGGTGATACGGATGAAACGGCCACGCTCCGGCATCTCGGCGATGTTGTGGGCGCCGATGTAGAACATGGACTGGTGCAGGCCACCGAGCATCTGGTAGAGCACGGCGTTCAGCGGTCCGCGGTACGGCACTTCGCCTTCCACGCCTTCCGGCACGACCTTGTCGCTGGAGGTCACGTCGGCCTGGAAGTAGCGGTCCTTGGAGTAGGACTTCTTGCCACGCGGAGCCATGGCACCGAGGGAGCCCATGCCACGGTACAGCTTGTACTGCTTGCCGTGCAGGAGCACCTTCTCACCCGGAGCTTCCTCACAGCCAGCGAGGGTGCCGCCGAGCATGACGGTGGAGGCACCGGCAACCAGAGCCTTGGCGATGTCGCCGGAGTAGTGAATGCCACCGTCGGCGATGCACGGCACGCCAGCGGCACGGCAGGCCTGAGCAGCCTCGTACACGGCGGTGAGCTGCGGGACACCGACACCGGCAACGATACGGGTGGTGCAGATGGAGCCGGGGCCAATACCGACCTTGACGGCGTCCGCGCCAGCCTCAATCATGGCCTGAGCACCGGAGCGGGTGCCGACGTTGCCGCCGATGATCTGCACGCCGTTGAAGGCGGAGTCGTGCTTCAGCGGGAAATCATGTCGAGTGCCAGCTTGGCCTCACCGTTGGCGGTGTCGACCACGAGCACGTCCACGCCGGCTTCCATCAGAGCGGAGGCACGGCTGCCAGGCGTCGCCGAGGAAGCCGACGCCGGCGGCCACGCGCAGACGACCCTGCTCGTCCTTGGTGGCGTCCGGGTACTGCTCGGTCTTCACGAAGTCCTTGACGGTGATCAGGCCGGTGAGGTGGCCTTCCTCGTCAACCAGCGGCAGCTTCTCAACCTTGTGCTTGGCCAGCAGGCCGTGGGCATCTTCCTTGGAGATGTTGGACGGGCCAGTGACCAGGTTCTCCTTGGTCATGACATCTTAACCTTCAGGGTGTCGTAATCCTCGGAGGCGATGAAGCGCATATCACGGTTGGTGATGATGCCGACGAGCTTGTTGTCGTTGTCAACGACCGGCAGACCGGAGATATGGAAACGGCCGCACAGCTTGTCGAGATCAGCCAGCGTCACATCCGGGCTGACGGTCAATGGATCGTTGATCATACCGGATTCGGAGCGCTTGACCATGTCGACCTGAGCGGCCTGGTCGTCGATGGAAAGATTGCGGTGCAGCACGCCGATGCCGCCATTACGAGCCATGGCGATGGCCATCTCGGACTCGGTCACGGTATCCATTGCGGCGGAGAGCGCCGGGACCTTCATCGTGATGTTGCGGGTCAGATGGGTGGTGGTGTCCACTTCGGACGGAATGACATCCGTCTCGTTCGGCAGCAGCAGCACATCATCATAAGCAAGGCCGAGCTGTGCGAAAATCGGAGGAAGGGGAGCGTACGTGGAATCTGCATTCATATCAGGAATTGTAGCCATACGACACACTATATGAACGCGGGCTGACTTCGACACACGCGCGACACGGCAGAACAAGCGGCAAACCGGGTGTTGAAAGTTACCCGCCTGCGACCGCGCAGGCGAAAGTCATCGTTTAAGCCAGTTTTCCGACGCTTCGATGACCGCTTAACCGACGCATGCTGCCGCCATCCACAGCATCCTCCTCCAGCATCTCGGGAATCCTATGCTTCAAATACGGATACATGGTGGCGACGGTCAGCACCACGGCCGCAATAGGAATGCCAACAAGCACGTATTGCGCCTTGAAGAACAGCGTCATAATCGAGCCGAATGCGATCAGCGCGGCCCATCCCCACAGGATCAGCACAGCCCCCTGCACGGAATGGCCGATGCGCAGCATGCGATGATGCAAGTGCATGCGGTCCGGATGCATGGGAGACTGGCCCTTGCGCAAGCGGCGCACAATCGCAAGACACATGTCGAGAACCGGCAGGAACAACACCAGAATCGGCAGCAGAATTGGCATGAACACCGGCAGATAGATGCTGGCATGAATCGAGGCCGGGTCAAGACGTCCCGTCATCACAATCGACGCGCACGTGATCAAATAGCCGAGCAGCATGGAACCGGAGTCTCCCATGAACAGCTTCGCCGGATGCCAGTTGTGCATCAAAAAGCCCACGCACATGCCGACCATGGCAATGTCGATCAATGTCGCCATCGAAGCGTACGAAGGCGAGTTGCGGGCGATGATGTATGAATAAATGGCGAATGCGATGCCGCCGATCGCCACAATGCCCGACGACAGACCGTCCAACCCATCCACGAAATTGACCGCATTGATGGACGCGACGATCAAAAACGCGGTGATGGCCATCGACAGGCTCGGCGACGCCGTCACCAACGAACCAAGCGGAAGCGAAATGATCTGCAGACCGCCCCATGCCACGAACACGGAAATCAACAGCTGACCGGCAAGCTTGAGCATCAATCAAGATCCCACAAGTCGTCGGCCATGCCAAGCAGACTGATCATAATGGCGCCGGCGAGAATCACCCACGCCTGTTGCGATTGCGCGAACAATCCTTGAATGAACGGAATGCGGGATGCGAACAGCATCGACACGGTGAAACCGATCAGCATGCCCAAACCACCCAGTCGCGGCGTCGGAATGGTATGCACGTCTCGCGCACGCACTTCGCCGACGGCGCCGATCTCAATGGCGATATGGCGAATCAACGGCGTGATCAAATAGGTGACGCCGCCAGCAATCGCAGCAATGAACAGATAGATTCTCATACGCCCAAAGCACCGCCATTCAACGTCAAGGCCTTTCGGATAACCGGCTCGTGAATCACTCCCTCTCGAAGAATCGCAATGCCATCACGCCCATGAGGGTCAGCCGCCACAACCGTGGAAGCCACATGACCGGGAGTCGCTCCCCCATCCAAATACAAATCAACCGCATCGCCAAGCGCCTGCACGGCCTCGTCAACGGTTTGCGCGCTTTCATCGCCGGAACGGTTGGCACTGGTGGCTGCCAACGGTCCGGTAGCGCGCAGCACACAAGGCGGCCGCGGAATTCGGAATGCGCACGCCCTGCGTGACCTTGCCGGTGGCGGGATCGGTACGTACCGTGGCGAGCGTGCAATCGTTATCGGCCACGGCGATCGGAAGAACGCGCCCGGCATGAACATGGCAGCCAAGCGGTTCAGCGGCACCGGCAGATCCAAATGCAGTTTCTCTAAACTTTCGATGGATGGCAACAGCACCTGCAACGACTTATATTTCGGGCGTTTTCGCCGCGAAAACATTGCGAATCGCTTCGATGTTGCGCGGATCGCATCGCGACGCCGCTAGACCGTGTCCGTAGGAATCACGATCAATCCGCCGTCGCGTACGATTTCGACAGCTTGGGCAAGGGATTCGTCGGAAATGGCGCGAATCTCGCTCATGACACCTCCCTTTTTCGGCTTGCTGACCTCACCATTGTAATGCAGGAATCCTTAGACCCGACTGATATTCCGGTTCGTGCGTTCCTTATAAGCCTTGCGGCCGCCTTACGCTCCCAGATACGCCTTGCGCACCTGCTCGTTGTCCATCAGCTCCTTGGCGTCGCCTTCCATGGTGATGCGCCCGGTTTCGAGCACATACGCACGATCGGCGATCGACAGGGCCATATTCGCGTTCTGTTCGACCAGCAGCACGGTAATGCCCTGATCGTGCAGCTTGCGAATAATGGCGAAGATCTCTTTGACGAGTTTCGAGACAGACCCATCGACGGCTCGTCCATCAGAATCGTGTTCGGGTGGCTCATCAGGGCGCGGCCCATCGCCAGCATCTGCTGTTCGCCGCCGGAAAGCGTGCCCGCCTTCTGGTTGCGGCGTTCCTTCCAGGCGTGGAACATGTCGAACACTGGCAAGATCGTCCGCCATGTGAGACCGGTCTTTGAGACTGAACGCGCCCATTTCAAGGTTTTCCTGCACGCTCATGCGTGTGAACACGTGGCGTCCTTCGGGAATATGCGCCATGCCGAGGGTCGATCTTATTGTTCGGTGTTTTCAGCAGGTCCACGCCGTTGAACAGCACCTCGCCGGAAACCGCCGGAGTAAGACCTGTGATGGTATGCAATGTCGTGGTTGTGCCAGCACCGTTCGCACCGATCAGCGACACGATCTCGCCGTCGTTCACCGTCAGACTGATGTTTTGACCGCTTCGATGGCACCGTAGGAGACGGAAAGATTCTTGATCTGCAGCATCAGGCGTCCTTCCTTTCGGTCGTTTCAGACGTTTCGACGGCATTGTTTTCAGCATCGTCCGCACCAAGATATGCGGAGATGACCTGCGGATTGTTGGCGATTTCCTCTGGCGTTCCGAAGGCGATGGTACGCCCGTAATCAAAAGCACTTGAATACGCTGGCACACGTTCATCACCAGGCTCATATCATGTTCGATCAGCAGAATGGCGATGCCGAAACGGTCGCGGATCGTGTTGATGCAGTTCAGCAGATCCTCGGTTTCCGTAGGATTCATGCCTGCCGCAGGCTCGTCAAGCAACAGCAGTTTCATGCCGGTCGCCAACGCTCGTGCGATTTCCAGCTTACGTTGCGCTCCATACGGCAGATTCGCGGCTTCGGTTTCGGCCAATCCTTCCAGTCCGAAAATACGCAGCAGGTCTATGGCTTTGGCATGCATGTCGCGTTCCTGCTTCCAGAAGGTCGGCGTGCGGAAGATCGCACCGCCCAGCCGGTAGGTGAAGGATTCGTTGAACGCCACAAGCACGTTCTCTTCGACCGTCATTTGATCGAACAGTCGAATGTTTTGGAAGGTTCTTGCGATTCCCGCACGCACGACCTGATACGTTTTCTTGCCGTTCATGCGTTTGCCGTCGAGGAAGAACTCACCTTCCGTGGGCTGGTAAACGCCGGTCAGCAGGTTGAACACAGTGGTCTTGCCTGCGCCGTTCGGCCCGATCAGACCGACAAGTTCGCCCGCATTGATGGTCATGTTGAAGTCGGATACGGCTTTGAGGCCTCCGAAGGTGATGCCGAGATGCTCGGCCTTCAGAATCGGCTCGCTCATGCCTGCACCTCCTTGTCTTCGCTGGATGTGTTGATTTCGCTAGATGCGGTAGTCTCGCCGGTTTCCTTGGTTTTCTTAGATGCCGATTGAGACGCACCCGATTTGCCGTGCATCTTCACGCGTACCGGATAGAACCACTTGTTGACGAATTTCGGCAGCGAGAACTCCCAATTGCCGAACAATCCCTGCGGACGGAACACCATGATGATCACCAGCACCACCGAATACACGAGCATGCGGTATGCGGAGAACGCACGCAGCAATTCCGGCAAAATCGTCAGACCAACCGCGGCGACAATGGAACCCGTCAGCGAACCCATACCGCCGAACACCACCATGATCACATAATTGATCGACTGCAGCCAACCGGCCATGCTTGGCGTGAGCGCACCGATATATTGCGCGAAGATACCTCCCGCGATGCCCGCGAAGAACGCGGAAATCGCAAACACCATAACCTTCAGGTAGGTGATATTGATGCCGGACGCGCCGGCCGCGATCTCATCGTCGCGAATCGCCTTGACCGCACGACCATAACGGAACGCGCGAACATGAACAACAGCACCACGGTCACGACGGTGATACAGAACACCACATACAGATTGGCAAGACGGTCGATGCCGATCAGTGCCTGCCCCTGCTGACCGTCCGCAAGTCCCTTGCCGCCGGCCACTTTCAGATTCTGGATGATCACACGAATGATCTCACCGAAACCAAGCGTGATAATCGCAAGATAATCGCCGTGCAAACGCAATGCCGGAATGCCGACAAGCACACCGAACACACATGCCACCACACCGCCGACGAACGTGACCAGCAGGAAACGCACCGTATCATCCATCTGAACGCCGTTGGCAACCAGCAGCTTGCTCATCAACGCGGCGGAATATGCGCCGATCGCCTCGAAACCGCAGCAGCCGAGCGTAAGCTGTCCGAGCACACCGATCGTCAGATTCAACGACGTGGTCATGATCACCGCAATGCAGCAAGTCATGAGAATACCCTTGACATACAGGGAAATAGCGCCCGTTTCACATACCGCAACAAGAATGCCGAACAGCACAAGCACGCCAATGGCACACAATGCATACGATTGCTTCGTGGAAAGCATTGATTTCTTCATAATCACACCTTCTCGCTTTCCGGCTCGCCCATCAGACCGGACGGCTTGACCAGCAGCACGATGATCAGGATGGCGAACACGATGGCGTCGGAGAACGCCGAGGTGATGATGCCCGCCGTGATGGTGCCGATATACGCCTTGGTAAGACTCTCGGCCACGCCGATCAGCAAGCCACCGACCATAGCGCCCGGAATGGAACCGATGCCGCCAAGCACCGCGGCGACGAACGCTTTCAAGCCCAGCATGGCACCCATCATCGGAGAGACCTGCGGGTAGGAAATGCAGTACATAAGCGCCGCCACCGCAGCCAGGCCGGAGCCGATGGCGAAGGTCAACGTGATGGTGGAGTTCACGTTGATGCCCATCAGAATCGACGCTTCCTTGTCTTCGGACACCGCACGCATGGCCTTGCCCTGCTTGGTGAGGGAGACGAACAGCTGCAACGCGACCATGATGGCGATGCCGAGCAGCACCGTTATGATGGTCGCTCCGTCGATTTTGAGTTTGCCAAGCACCAGCGTTGGAATTTCAACGATGGTTGGCACGGTCTGATAATCAGCGCCAAAAGCAGCCTGGGAGCCGTTTTCAAGCAGCAGGCTCATGGCGATCGCAGTGATCAGCGCCGTCATATTATTGCCTTTTTTCACGCACCGGCTTGTACGCGGCCCTTTCCACGATAATACCCACCGCCACGCACACAAGCACCGCCGGAATCACGGCGAACCATGCGGGCAGACCGCAGGCGATAATGAACGGAATGGTAAGCATCAGCGCGTAGGAGCCGACCATGATGAAGTCGCCGTGCGCGAAATTGATAAGTCGGATGATGCCGTACACCATGGTGTAGCCGAGGGCCACAAGCGAATACACGCTGCCGATTTTCAGACCGTTGAAGATCTGACCGATGAACATAATGACCGAATCGCTCATCATCCCTCCTTTCTTGTTGTTTCGTCAGTTGAAGTCTTGTTTTTCTTGATTCCTCGCGTTTTTTCGCTATTTCGCCGGCTGGATGGTGTCTTTGTATGTCGGTTCGCCGTCGCTCATTTCCAGCACAATCACCGATTTCTTCGGAGAACCATGCTTGTCGAGCGTGAATGCGCCGGTCACGCCGGAGAAGCTCATACCTGCGATGGCGTTGCGAATATCGGCACGAGTGGCGTTTTCACCGGCTTGTTCGATGGCCCGCTTGAACATGTAGACGGAATCGTAACCGAGCGCGGTGAAGGTGTTCGGCGATTCGCCGTTATTGGCCTTCTTGTATGAGGTGATGAACTGCTGCACCTTCGTGTTGGACTTGTCATCCGGCGAATAATGCGTGGTGTACAGCACCTTGTTGTAGTTCGCTTTGTTTCCGTGGTTTTGAGGCCGTCGTAGCCGTCGGGGCCCATGATGTAGCCCTCATAGCCGACCGCTCGCGCCTGTGGCACAATGTACGGGCCAACCGTGGAATAGTAGTACGGCGCATATAGGAATTCCGCACCAGAAGCTTCGATTTTCTGCAGCTGCGACGAGTATTCGGTATCGTCGGCGCTAGAGGAATTCTCTTCCGCCACCACGTCGAGTCCGTTCTTCTTCGCCGCCGCAACAAAAGCCTTGCCCACACCAGACGAATACGGATCGCCCGTGCCATACAGCACGGCCACTTTCTTGACCTTCAATGTTTCGGCCGCATACTTGGCGGCGATCTCGCCCTGGTAGGAGTCCTTGAAGCAGGTGCGGAACAGGTATCCGCCCGTTTCCACGGAATCGGCGGTTGCGGCCGGGCGATGGTCGGCATCTGGTTCTGGTCGGCGAGCGGCGCGACGGCACCGGAGGTTGACGAAATGGTCGGTCCGAGCACGGCGATCACGTTCTTGTCGCCGGCCAGACGGTTAAAGGCGTTGGACGCCTCGATCACATCACCCTTGTCGTCCATAGATTCCAGTTTGATCTGTTTGCCGAAGATTCCCCCATCGGCGTTGATTTCCTTGACCGCCAGTTTGAACCCGTTCACTTCGGCTTCGCCATAGGCTGCGGCTGCACCGGAATTGGTGGTGACCGAGCCGATGGTGATCACATCGTTATCCGCGATGGTGGCGCTCTCATTACTGGTGGCGTACATGTTGCCGCCCGAACAGGCTGTAACACTCACTCCCATAACCGCCGCAAGACAGAGTGCGGCCAGTTTTTCGGCATTCTTGATTTTCACTGCCGTTCCTTCTCTTCCTGTCAGCGCAACCGGACGCCTCATCTTGTGGATGCTTCCGCAACCGGTATGCTTACCGCTGAACTGGTCTAATGCAATGGTCGGACTTCCAACTGGAACTCTATTGCAACAGAAAAACCACGTTCCCCTGGAAAAATCTCTTATTCTGAGACGCGTTGCATCACTGCTTTTTCGCGGTCATGTATCGCGGGCGACCTGTGTAATCGTTATGCACCATCACATTGCTGAATCCATACGACAGCGCGAATGCAGACAATCGTTCACCTTGCGTAATATCGTGTTCCATTACCAGCAAACCGCCGTTTTCAGCAGTTTTGCGGCACGGGCGATAATGCGTTCCGGAATAAGCGTGCCATCTGCGGAACCGCCGTATAGCGCAAGATCGGGATCGTAGTCGCGTACTTCCGGTTGCTGCGGAATATCCGCAAGAGGCACATACGGAGGATTGGTGAGCACGATATCGATCGTGCCGTCCAGCTGGTTCAGCGTCGGTGTTTGCGTGGCATCAGCGATTTCCAGATGATAGTTGCTGGCGATGCTGGGGTACTTTTTTGCGGTTTCGTTGAGATTGACGCGGGTCCATTGCGCGGTTTGCTCGCTTTTTTTTCGACCGCCCACACCTCGCTGCCGGGCACTTCCGTCACGAATGACAGGCCGATTGCGCCGCTTCCCGCGCACAGATCGACCACTTTCGCCGAATACATGCCGTGCTTGGTGATCCAGTCGACACCTTCCTGCACCACGAGTTCGGTTTCCTGACGCGGAATGAACACGCCCGGACCAACCTTCAGATCGAGGTAGCGGAAGGGCGCGTGGCCGGTGATATGTTGCAGCGGTTCACGCTTGGACCTGCGATCCACCATGGTGTGGAATCGCTTCAACGCAGCGTCTTCACCGCTCTGCTTCGCGCCTTGCTTCGCCAGTTCGGATGTTTCGCTTCCCATCAGCATGGCCTTGTCGACGGTCTGCAGGTCGACGCCGAATACTTCGGCGGCCAATAATTTGGCATCGTGCTCCGGAGTGTCAACACCGGACGCACGCAACATGGCCGAAGCGGATCGCACGAGTTCGAATACGGTAGCCATCGGCCGCCTTTACTTCTGATGGGCCAAGCGATCGGCTTCGTCAGCCTGAATGTCGCTGTCGATCACAGCCTGCAGATCGCCGTCAAGCACGGCGTCAAGGTTGTACGCCTTGTAGTTCGTGCGATGATCGACGATACGGTTCTCCGGGAAATTGTAGGTGCGGATTCGTTCGGAACGATCCAGCGAACGCACCTGGGAGTGACGCATGTCTGCGGCCTGTGCGGCTTCCTCCTCGTGCTTCATGGCGAGCAGGCGGCTCTTCAACACGCGCAGTGCGGCCGCACGATTCTGGATCTGGCTCTTCTCATCCTGCATGCTCACCACGATGCCAGTCGGAATGTGGGTCATACGAACTGCGGAATACGTGGTGTTCACGGACTGGCCGCCGGGGCCGGAGCTCATGAAGATGTCGATTTTCAGGTCTTTCGGATCGATCTCGATCTCGTCGTCATCCTCGTCGGCCTCGGGGAACACGATGACGCCCGCTGCGGAAGTCTGGATACGGCCCTGCGATTCGGTGACGGGGATGCGCTGCACACGGTGTACGCCGCCCTCGTACTTCACGAAGCCCACACGCCGTCTTCGGGGCGGGCGTGCCCTTGGCGCGGATGGCGATCTGCACGTCCTTGACGCCGCCCAGTTCGGTGGTGTTTTCGCTTTGCAGGGTGACGGTCCAACCACGCTTTTCCGCATATCGCATGTACATGCGTAGCAGATCGCCGGCGAACAACGCGGCTTCCTCGCCGCCGGTGCCCGCCTTGATTTCCATGATCGTATCGCGGGCATCATCCGGATCGCGCGGAATCAACGCGGTGCGCAGTTTCTCCTCAACTGCCGGAAGCTCGCTCTCCAAACGTTTCGCTTCTTCCGCGAAATCCGGATCTTCGGAAGCCATTTCCTTGGCTGCCTCCAGATCGTCTTTCACCTGCTTGTATGCGGTGTATGCGGAAACGATGACGCCCAACTCGGCGTGACGACGTCCCAGCTTACGCATCTTATCCGGATCCGACGCGACTTCCGGCTCGGCCATCTGCTGTTCGATATTATGATATTCCTCAAGTGCGGTAACTGCCGCGGGGAACTGCTCGTCTGCCAATGTACGCCTTTTTCTATCTGCCTATAAATCTGCGCTTCAGCGTGAACGCTTCGCTGAACTCCACTCAACCTGTCCATCATATAAGGTGCCTTGGAAACGCTGCCGAAGCGCGGTATTTCGCAGGCATCCCACGCATCTTACGAATATCCCGATCGCATGCACGCCAGCGCATGCGCATCACGTCGCATAATGAAAAACGCCAGCCCACAATCGGACTGGCGTTTTCATTGCCTAAGCAATAAGACTCACTTGGCCTTCTTGCCGTAACGCTTCTCGAAGCGTGCCACGCGACCACCGGTGTCGAGGATCTTCTGCTTGCCGGTGTAGAACGGGTGGCAGCTGGAGCACACGTCGACGGTCATATGATCGCTCTTGGCGGTGGAACGGGTCACGAAGGTGTTGCCGCAAGAGCAGGTAACCTGCACTGCGTGATAATCAGGATGGATACCCTGCTTCATAGTTTGTCTCCTAGAGATTCGGGGGACCCGGGTCGCTGAGCCCCTATGGCAGAGCGTGAACCGGATAACCTTGCAGAGTATATCAGAAGCCTTGACTTTGTGAAAGAGTGGGGCGTCACGGGCTTGAACCGTGGACCGGCGGATTATGAGTCCGATGCTCTAACCGACTGAGCTAACGCCCCACGTTGCAACATGCGAACATGCCAACTTAGCAAGTTTAGCAAATGGGTGGACTAGTTTTGCTTCATGAAACGCAGCGGATTGTCGATAAAGCGTCGCAAACCGATTTCCGCAGCGCCCATCAAGGCCGGACGATCGACGATATCCGCCACAAGCACGCTTGCCTCGACTTCCGGATACGCCAGCACTTGCGGGCGTACCATGCGTTCGATTCTGCGAATCAGTTCAGGTTCGAAACGCGCCCACAAGCCGCCGAGCATCACCACGTCGACGTCACAGACATTGATGGTCGATGCGATTACGGAAGCCATAGCCTCCAATGCTTTTTCCACAACGGCCACGGTCTGCGCATCGCGCTGGTGCCAGCGGTCGATCAATTCGTCGATGGCGCTGCGGGTCGCGGCGGCATCGCTGCTGGCGATTCCGGCCGCGCTCACCATGGAACGCCTGCCCGCATACACTTCAAGGCAGCCGCGACGGCCACAACGGCAGACGGGACCACGCATGTCGACGGAAACATGGCCCAATTCGCCACCGAAACCGTGATCACCGCTCACCACACGCCCTTCGCGGATCACTGCACCGCCGATACCCACGTCGGTCGACATGTAAATAAACGAATCCGTCGGCTTGATCCGCCCAGAATCCTTACGCTGCGTGGCATAGCCGGGAACCTGTGCCAACGCGGCGGCATTGGCCTCGTTGCAGGCAACAGGATCAAGTCGCCTGACCACATCGAACTGCTTGAGATCCAAACGTTCCCAACCGAGATTGCGCGCGCCAAGCAATCGCAGATCATCGGTGACGAGACCCGGCAATGCCAAACCGGTACCGGCAAGCACATAACCTTTCTTGGCAAGCGCTTCTTCCTGCTGCAAAGCCAGTTCGTCGAGACGGGCGAAAATCGCCCGCTCGTCGGCGTTGGCCATGTCGGCGTCGACCCACTGCTCCCCCACAACGGAACCGTCAAGATCGAGCACCACCACACCATAGCCGTCGGTGTTGGCCTGCAATCCCATGCCGCACAGGCGTCCACCTTTGATTTCAAGCGGAATGCTGGGGCGCCCATACAGCGATTGGCCGGAAGGCGCACCTTCCACCAGAATCTCATTGTCGAGCATCAACGACACCAATACCGACATGGCCGCTTTGGTCAATCCGGTTTTCTTGGCAAGATCGGCGCGACTCATTGGTTCGGTGGCACGCAACAGCGAGTCGAGCACCACGGAAAGATTATGGTTTCGCAAATCGTCTTGATTGATGCTCCGCAGTGAAGCCATGGTTCCCTCCTCTTTGACGCGTCTTTGCCGAAAAAGCGCACCGCCTCAATAGTTAAATCACTTTATGATGGTACACTAGACATTATAGTTCATTCATCTAACTAAATGAGGTGGCGAACGGTGCATTTTCCTTGCATCGTGTTGCGCCAGCTCACTGCAAGGAGGCACAATGACTCGAACTCTCGTGGCCGGCGTCGACACCTCGACCCAGTCTTGCAAAGTGCGCGTGACCGACGCCGAAACCGGCGAAATGGTGCGTTTCGGCCAGGCCAAGCACCCCAATGGCACGTCTATCGACCCGAAATACTGGTGGGACGCGTTCCTTGAGGCATCCCAACAGGCTGGTGGACTTGACGACGTTGAGGCACTTGCCGTCGGCGGTCAGCAGCACGGCATGGTGATTCTCGATCAGCAGGGCAGTGTGATTCGCGACGCCATGCTGTGGAACGACGTAAGCTCGGCGCCGCAGGCCGCGGCCCTCATCGAGAAGATGGGCGAGGCTCCCGCCGAAGAGGGCGAACCGGAAGATGTGATCGCGCGTGGCAAGCAACGCTGGGTCAAGGCCGTCGGATCCTCCCCCGTTGCTTCCTTCACGCTGACCAAAGTGGCGTGGGTGGCTGAAAACGAGCCGGAAAACGCCAAGAAGATCGCCGCGATCTGCCTGCCGCACGATTGGCTGAGCTGGCGTATCGCCGGCTACGGTCCAGTCGCAGAAGGCGAGGACGCACACTTGGAAGCGCTGTTCACCGACCGTTCCGACGCTTCCGGCACCATCTATTACGATGCCGCTTCCAACGAATACCGCCGCGATCTGATCGCCATGGTGCTTGAACCAGCGGAAGGTGCCGAAGCGGCGCGCAAGCATGCCGACGCGATCATGCTGCCGACCGTGCTTGGACCGCGTGACGTCGCCGCAGTCAAGGCAAGTCCGAAAATTGCCGGCAAGAACGTTGAAGGTGGTTGCATCATCGCACCGGGTGGCGGCGACAACGCCATGGCATCCCTCGGACTTGGCATGAGCGTGGGTGACGTTTCCGTTTCATTGGGCACTTCCGGCGTGGCAGCAGCCATTTCCGAAAATCCGACCTACGATTTGACCGGTGCCGTTTCCGGCTTCGCCGACTGCACCGGCCACTACCTGCCGCTCGCCTGCACAATCAACGGTTCGCGCATTCTGGACGCCGGTCGTGCAGCCCTCGGCGTCGACTACGACGAACTCGCATCCCTGGCATTCGCTTCCGAACCGGGCGCCGGCGGTATTACGCTGGTGCCGTATTTCGACGGCGAGCGCACCCCGAACCGTCCGGACGCCACGGCGGCGCTGTACGGCATGACGTTGGCGAACACCAGGCGAGAGAACATCGCCCGCGCGTTCGTCGAGGGCCTGCTGTGCTCCCAGCGCGACTGCCTCGAGCTTATTCGTTCGCTGGGCGCCGAGATCAACCGCATTCTGCTTATCGGCGGCGGCGCAAAGTCCGAGGCAATCCGCACGCTCGCGCCGAGCGTGTTCGGCATGGACGTGACCCGCCCGACCACCGACGAGTACGTGGCCATCGGCGCCGCCCGTCAGGCCGCCTGGGTGCTGTCCAGCGAGGCCGAACCGCCCGCATGGCAGCTCACCATCGAGGGCGTGGAGACCGGCGAACCGACTGAAGCCGTGTACGAGGCCTATGTAAAAAGCACGCGGCTGATCAATCGGCCATCGTGAATCGCGAGTGATCCAACATAAAAATGGGTGCCATCACAGCCAAACCGTGACGGCACCCATTTTCGTCTCAAACAAAATCGTGCGATATTCCGATCAAATCGTGAGGTCAAAACTGAAATCGTGCGACAACACGTCTAGCAGTAGGGCAACACGCGAATTCGCTCTGAGGGAACACCGTAACCCAACGTCAGATGATGCCCTCGACATCGGCGAAGGCAGGATCGCGTTCGGGAATCTCGCGGATTACATGCGCCGGATTGCCGACTGCGATCGAATTGGCGGGAATGTCTCGTGTAACCACAGAACCCGCGCCGATAATGGAATTCGAGCCAATCGTGACGCTACAGGCGTGACCGTAACGTTCGCACCAAACCACACGTTGTCACCAATCGTCACCGGCGAAGCATGTTCCCAGCCAGCCAGTCGCGTTGCCGCATCCAAGGCATGATTCGGCGTGGCAATGGTACAACGCGGGCCGATCAGGCAATCCTCGCCAAGCGTTACATATCCGCCGCCGCACACCATGAAATCCTTGTTCAAGAACGTGCCGCGGCCAATGGTCAGGCCGATGCCATAATCCACATTGAATGGCGGTGTGAATTGTACGCCCTCCCCTGCGTCGGGAACGAACTCGTGGAACAGGCGGTAGGCCTCGTCAGGATCATCGAAGAAGATGCGGTTGATCGTGGCGCAGGTACGCATGGCCTCGCCAGTAAACTTCGGCAGCGACTTCGATTTGCGGTATTGCGTCGGCTTGCCGGCGAACAGCCTAGTCAGATCCTCGTCGGACGCGATCAGCGTCTCCGTCTCCCTTCGTCATGCCCGTCTCCTTCGTCACGATTTCCACCACGCTATAGTGAACGCTCACACTATACTATATTCATCTACTTGACCTGGCATACGACATACTATCCGATGTATCATGGCATCCGCCGAGCAGCATGTATCGTTGGCCATTGGGTCCGCATGCCGGACATTCGGGCAATCCGGAACCGTTCGGATCGCCCGTCGCCGCGAAATTCGTCCAATACCGAATCATGACACGAGACAAATCGTAATGCGCCAACGGGAAGGTTTGTCATAGGGGATGCCACGAAACACGGTAATTACAGAGTCCGTATCGGAGGATCCATCGACGAGTCCTTGTCGAAGCGCGACCTGCCTACGCATGAATCCCCTTATCATCGTCCGTGGGCAATGTCAGGCGGAACGGCGGAATCAGCATGCCGTCGCCGTCGCAGATGAGTCCGGATTCCGGGCTGTTGCTCCACGCATACCGCACCTCGTCCGGCATGCGCGACGGTATGCGCGCCACAATATCGCAACCATCCAGCCATGCCTCAGCCCGCACCGAAGTGGCGCAGTCGTGCCACAGGAAATCAATTTCTCGCGGAACGTCACCATCCAACGTCATCAGATGGCGATTCTGCGATTGCATCTGTTCGCCCATGGAATTCCGCCACACGCAGTGCATCCTCAACAATCCATCGTCCGCCTCTGCGGTTTCAACAACCGGCTGAGGCTGAGCCTGCTGGCCATACACAAGATCCATCGCGACATTGAATGCACGATCCGCGATGGTTTTCTTATCATGAGGATGCAAATCATTGCTTTCACCGGCATCAAGCGTCACCACCGCAGCCACGTGTTCAAGTTCGTCCGCCACTCTCCATTCCTGTTCTCGAATAAGCGGCCAACCACCATCCTCGATGGCGTCGATGCCGAATTTCGGAAGCTGGACGATCAGGAACGGCATATCCGGCTGATGCCACTTGCCACGCCACAATTCAATCATGGCTTTCAGCTCATCGCCATAACGCATGGCGTAGTCGCCGGTATTCGATTCGCCCTGATACCACAGCACGGCTCGCACCGCGTATGGGAAGCACGGCGCAAGCATGGCATTGTACAAGCCGGTCGGCTTCCATCTGACGAAATCCTCGAATGGACAATCGCGGTCGGCTTCGGCGGTCACGGCATACTGCCAGATGCCGGACAGGTCGAAGACATCGTCTCCGATGGTCAGTGTCATCCGTTTGCCGGGCGTCACACGGCCGCCGGGCCGTTCAACGACCAGACGCATGCGGATTTCGTTCGCGCCGGCGCGCAACACGCCGGCTGCGACCGGATAGTCCCGCGGCTCATACACATTGCTTCGCCCACCAACCAACACACCATTGACCCACGTATGGTCGGCATCATTCATGGTGCCCAGACGCAGTAGGGCGGGCTTCCCCGCATCCGACGGAGGCAGGAACACGGTTTTTCTCATAGTAATCTCGCCGCGGAAACCAGCAAGTCCGCGATCCTTGTACCATCCAGGCAGGCGTATGTCATGCCATGCCACGTCGCGCGGCTCGATGTTCTTGGATTCCGGACAGTCCCACGCGATCAATGGCAGCCACTCATGGTGGGCATCGGCCACAGCCTCGTATCCGAGCGCTTGGTACCACCGGTCTCGTTCAGCAACGGAATCGAGGCTTCTTTTCGACGCCACACCATCGCCAAGGTACGGTTCAAGACTGGCGAGCGCTTCGGGGAACGCCCGCAATGCGTCGGCATCCATCAGGATTCAATCGGAGATCCGCCCAATGAAACGTTCAACAGGCCGACGGGCACATTCAGCCACTGACGGATTCTGCGTCCCGAAGAAATAGGCGAGCGCTGAGAAATCATCAAGCGTATCCGCATCACAGCCCTGCCAGAACGCACGGTCGTGATCGTCGCGAGGACCTTTGAAATCGTAATCGGGAATCACTTTGTACTGCCGCAGCAATGGGTCAGGCTCACGATCCCACTCCTGTGGATAGTCGGCGCGCACCCAAGCCATAGGCAGTTCCATATTCGACTGCCCGGAGCACAGGAACACCTCTCCCGCATAGCACCGCCGTGAGATACGCCCGCTCCGTCCTCGTAGCATATGGTCAGCTCGTACGGCCCTCCAGCTTCGATCGGACCATACGGCGCGTTCCAAGTTCCGTCGTCTTTCACCTGCACCATATGCCGCTCGTCAGCAAGCCGTGTCATACGATGCGTCCGGGATCGCCGGTGCCCCAAATATGCATGTCCCACACCGGCTTGCAGCACGCAGCCGTCGTCAAGTAGTTTCGGCAATCGCAAAGTCATCTCAGCGTTCTCCCCATTGAGTCTGCGTTCATTTCACCAAATAGCCGACGGGCGGCAGGAATGCGGCGAATCGCCGCCCGTCGGCATCGACTACCGGTTGTCGGGAAGCTCCCGATAATCGAAATAGTCGAATTCGGCTTTCGCGTCATAGCCAGACAGATCAACACAGGCGAGACCCACGAACGCGCCGGTGAAGAAGCCGCCATAGCGCTGGTTCACATAGTCATCGGACAGAATCTTCGCATCAAGCCCGACCGGAATCTCGGTGAAATGTTCTCCGTCAAAGGAATATTCGTAGGAATAGTATCCCGTGCGGACCTTGGTGCGCAGCCATACCGCCTCAGCCTCTTCGGGCACTACGATGGCGTCATCCTTGAGGAACGACGTATATTGGTTGAAATCGTTCTGAGCCACTTCGATGACCCTTGCATGTCGTTTCTCATCCCAAGTGACAAACGCCCATGACCAGCACAGGTCATCGTAATAGTTGGTCAGGCCTGCCATCTGCATGTAATTCTTCGGATCGAAACGCACCTTGGTTTCGGCGTCGAAATCAAATGCCTGCCAGCGACGAGCCACAAGAGACAAGTCAAACAGGTTGCACAGCGAGCCCTGACCACGCAATGCCAGTTTGCCACCGCCCACCGTGCCCATGGCGTCGGTGAACGGGACGCGTAGCGTGTTCCATTCGGACCGAGCTCGCCGGAATCGAACTCATCATGTTCGTCACGCGTCGTTGGGGCCAAAGTCTCGATGGCATCTTTCGGAGCATCAACGTAACGCTGTCCGCCGTGACCTCCGGCCACGCGCGGCCAACCGTCCTCATCCCATTCGACTTTCTGGATGGAGGTCTCGCGTCCGAGTGTGCACCATCCGCGGGTGCCATGAGCCGGTTCGGTATCATGACGCCACGGACGACCGCATAGGGAGGCGTAACACTCGCCGGACGGGGTGTCCACCAACGCTCCGTGGCCCTGCTTCTGCAAATAGGTGTCAGGAGTGTCGAAGTTACCGATGAACGGGCCATTCGGCATAACTTCGAAGGAACGTTCGTCAAGGGTGCGAGAGCGTGCCACGGACTCCTGGTGCTCGTACATAGTGCCACCTTCCGCGGCGAACAGGTAGTACCAACCATCCTTCTTGTATAGGTGGGGACCTTCGGTGATCTTCACCGCAGTGCCATCCCAGATGGTGCGGGCCGTTTCTGGCTTGAGCTTCATGGTGTCGACGTCGAATTCCGTCAATGTGATACCGTCGAACTGGTGGTGGTATTCACGGAAATCCCATGTCTGCTGCACCAAGTATTTGCGGCCGTCGTCGTCATGGAACAGGCTGGCGTCAAAACCGACCCCGTTGATGCGAATCGGCTCTCCATGGCCCGTGGATGTCCTCGGCGGTGACCAAATAATTAGTGCAATCCTTGAATGCACCATTGACCACCTTGACATCAGTGTAGATCAACCAGAATCTGCCATCCGCATAGCTTAGGTCAGGAGCCCAGATGCCTCCCGAAGAGGGGTTTCCTCTCATATCAAGCTGGCTGGACCGGCTCAACGGGCTTGGAAGAATGTTCCAATGCACCAG
>VOFB01000477.1_pt1 | contig 120000 bp, 128 predicted proteins | sample 5384141 | NCBI WGS metagenome assembly VOFB01 (sample SAMN12384721, study PRJNA508395) | human gut metagenome | isolation source: healthy gut A | host: Homo sapiens
ATGAAGAACTACGGCATCCTCAACAGCACGTCTGTGTGGGCCGCTCTGGTCATCACCGTTTCCTTCATCGCCGGCTCCTCCTTCGTGATGTGGATGGGCGAGCAGATCACCGAGTTCGGTATCGGCAACGGCATTTCCATTATCCTGTTTGCGGGCATCCTGTCCCGCGTTCCCACTATGGTGTCCCAGATGGTCGACGGCTTCCGGGCCGGCACCCTGAAGTGGTGGATGGCTCTGCTGGTCATCGTGGGCATCCTGCTGCTGATCGTGCTGATCACCTGGGTCAACGGTGCCGAGCGCCGCATCCCCGTGCAGTACGCCAAGCGTCAGGTTGGCCGCAAGATGTACGGCGGCCAGTCCTCCACCCTGCCCATGAAGGTGAACATGTCCGGCGTTCTGCCCATCATCTTCGCCCAGTCCATCGCCATGATCCCCTCCACCATCGCCGCTTTCTGCAAGCAGCCGAAGGAGGGCACCTTCTGGTATGGCTTCCTCAACGCCATCGACACCAAGTCCGTGCTGTACATGATCTTCTACTTCCTGATGATCATCGCTTTCAGCTACTTCTACGCCACCATCCAGTTCAACCCCGTGGAGATCTCCAACAACCTGAAGAAGAACGGCGGCTTCATTCCCGGCTTCCGTCCGGGCAACCCCACCGCTGCGTTCATTCAGAAGGTCCTCAATAAGGTCACGCTCTTCGGCGCTGTGTATCTGGGCATCGTGGCTATTCTGCCTCTGATCATTGGCAAGATCGTCAATGTCGCGGCTCTGTCCATCGGCGGCACCTCCGTCATCATCGTGGTCGGTGTGGCGCTGGAGACCGTCCAGGCTCTGGAGTCCCAGATGCTGATGCGTCAGTATAAGGGCTTCCTGGAATAATCGAGGTGTGCAATATGAAACTGATCCTTTTAGGCGCTCCGGGTGCCGGGAAGGGCACCCAGGCGGATATTCTCAAGAAAAAGCTCAACGTGCCTACCATTTCCACCGGCAACATCCTCCGCGCCGCCGTCAAAAACGGTACGCCCACCGGCCTTCGTGCCAAGAGTACATGGACGCCGGCCGCCTGGTGCCCGATGAAGTCATCATCGGCATCATCCAGGAGCGTCTGCAGGAGTCCGACTGCGCCAACGGCTACATTCTGGACGGGGTGCCCCGCACCATCGCCCAGGCCGAGGCCATGGAGCAGGCCGGCATCAGCTTCGACGCCGTGGTGGCCATCGAGATCCCCGATGAAAAGATCGTGGCTCGTATGGGTGGCCGCCGTGTCTGCGAGAGCTGCGGCGCCAGCTACCACATCGTGAACATCCCCCCGAAAAAGGAGGGTGTGTGCGATGTGTGCGGCGGCAAGCTCGTGCAGCGCAAGGATGATGACCCCGAGACGGTCCGTGACCGCCTGGCGGTTTATCATAAAGAGACAGAGCCCCTGAAGGGCTTCTACGAGGCCCGTGGGATTCTGAAAACTGTGGAGGACCAGCCCACCGTGGCTGGGACCACGCAGGCGATCCTGCGTGAATTGGGAGTGACCGAATGATCACGCTGAAATCCGCGCACGAGATCGAACTGATGCGCCGGGCGGGAAAGATTACCGCGGCTGCCCGTGCTGTGGCACGGGATATGGTAAAACCCGGCGTAACAACCCAACAAATTGACAAGGCAGTCCACAGGTTCATCACCGAGCAGGGGGCGATCCCGTCGTTCCTGCACTACAACGGCTACCCTGCCAGCGTATGCGTCTCCGTCAATGACGAGATCATCCACGGCATCCCCGGCAAACGGGTGCTGCAGGAGGGCGACATCGTCAGCGTGGACGTGGGCGCGTTCATCGGCGGCTTCCACGGCGACTGCGCCGGCACCTACCCCTGCGGCAAGGTGTCCGATGAGGCGCTGCGGCTGATCCGTGCCACCCAGCAGAGCTTCTTCGAGGGCATCAGGTACGCCCGTGAGGGCTATCGCCTGTCCGACATCTCCGCCGCCGTCCAGGCTTATGCGGAGAGTCAGGGCTACAGCATCGTCCGGGAGTATGTGGGTCACGGCATCGGGCGCAATATGCACGAGCCGCCGGAGGTGCCCAACTATGGCCGCCCCGGCCATGGCCCCCGGCTTCTGCGGGGCATGACCATCGCCGTGGAGCCCATGGTCAACGCCGGCTCTGCCGCCATCGTGCAGATGCCCGACGGATGGACCGTTCGCACAGCCGACGGCAAGTATGCCGCCCACTATGAGAACACCGTTCTCATCACCGCCGGGGACCCGGAGCTTCTGACGGACCCCGAGGGCTCTTTGGTGTGAGCGTATGGACATTGCCAGATCCAACATCGTAAAATCTATCGCCGGCAGGGACGCGGGAAGCCTCTTCTTCGTGCTTGCGACGGAGGGAGACTTCCTCCTGCTGGCGGACGGCAAACGCCGCCGCGTGGAAACCCCCAAACGCAAGCGCCGCAAGCATGTGGAGCTGGTGGAGGAGGGCAGCGGCCCCGTTGCCGACAAGATCAGAAGCAGCGAAAAAATCACAAATAGTGAGCTTCGTAAAGCCTTAGCCGCATTCAGCGGCGGTAATCAGGACCAGGAGGGATAACACTTGGCAAAATCCGACATGATCGAAGTGGAGGGAGTGGTGGTTGAATCACTGCCCAACACCACATTCCAAGTTGACATTGGAAATGGTCACACTATCTTAGCGCATATTTCCGGAAAGCTCAGAATGAATTTCATCAGGATTCTGCCCGGCGACAAGGTGACAGTGGAAATGTCGCCTTACGATCTGACCCGCGGCCGGATTACCTGGCGTAGTAAGTAGGAGGTTTATCAAAATGAAAGTAAGACCGTCCGTGAAGCCCATGTGCGAAAAGTGCAAGATCATTCGCCGCAAAGGTCGCGTTATGGTGATCTGCGAGAATCCCAAGCATAAGCAGAGACAGGGCTAAGTAGAAAGTGGAGGTGCTTTAAAGTATGGCACGTATTGCCGGTATTGACCTGCCCAAGGATAAGCGAATCGAGATCGGTTTGACCTATATCTACGGTATTGGCAGAAAGAGCGCCCAGGACATCCTGGCGCAGACTGGCATCAACCCCGACACCCGCGTCAAGGATCTGACCGAGGCCGACGAAGCCAAGCTTCGTGAAGCCATCGACCAGAGCTACGTGGTGGAAGGCGACCTGCGCCGTCAGGTTGCCCTGGATATCAAGCGCCTGACCGAGATCGGCTGCTACCGCGGCATGCGTCACCGCCGCGGCCTGCCCGTTCGCGGCCAGCGCAGCAAGACCAACGCCCGCACCCGCAAGGGCCCCAAGAAGACCATCGCCAACAAGAAGAAGTAAGGAGGGAAGATAGAATATGGCTAACGCTAAGACCGGTAAGAAGGTCATTCGCCGTCGTCGCGAAAAGAAGAACATCGAGAAGGGCCAGGTCCACATCCGTTCTTCCTTCAACAACACCATGGTGACCGTCACCGACTCTCAGGGCAACGCTCTGTCCTGGGCTTCCTCCGGTGGTCTCGGTTTCCGCGGCAGCAAGAAGTCCACCGCCCTTCGCCGCCCAGAGCGCCGCTGAGACGGCCGCCAAGGCCGCTATGGAGCATGGCCTGAAGACCGTTGAGGTCTTCGTCAAGGGTCCGGCCAGGGCCGTGAGGCGGCTATCCGCGCGCTGCAGGCCGTGGGCCTGGAAGTGACGATGATCAAGGACGTCACCTCCCATCCCCCACAATGGCTGCCGCCCCCCCCAAGCGTCGTCGTGTGTAATCGGAACAAGGAGGATAAGTAAAATATGGCTAAGAATATGCAGCCTATCGCCAAGCGTTGCAAGGCGCTGGGTATTTCTCCTACCGTCATGGGTTACTCCAAGAAGGAGACCAAGCGCAACCCCGGCGGCCAGATGAGAAAGAAGAAGAGCGAGTACGCCATCCAGCTCAACGAGAAGCAGAAGGTCAAGTTCGTCTACGGCATCCTGGAGAAGCAGTTCCATATGTACTATGAGAAGGCTTCCCCTATGCCCGGCAAGACCGGCGAGAACCTGCTGACCCTGGTGGAGCGCCGTCTGGACAACGTGGTGTATCGTCTGGGCTTTGCCATGACCCGCCGCGAGGCCCGTCAGCTGGTGAACCACGCCCATTTCACCGTCAACGGCCAGAAGGTGAACATTCCTTCCTATCTGGTGCGCGTGGGCGATGTGATCGAGGTCAAGGAGGGCAGCCGCTCCTCCGTGGCGTTTAAGCGCCTGACCGCCGAGGATGCACCCATGGTCACCGTCCCCAAGTGGCTGGAGCGTGACAAGACCGCCCTGAAGGGCACCGTCACCAAGCTGCCCGCCCGCGAGGACATTGATATGCCCATCGAGGAACACCTCATCGTCGAGTTGTACTCCAAGTAATAGGGTCGAGACCCTCATAAAGCAAAGGAATCCAAGTAAGCGCGGACGTGTCCGCGCCGTAACGAGAATGAAGGAGGGTACTGCATGATCGAAATTGAGAAGCCCCAGATCGAGTGTATCGAAACACCCGGCGATGCTTCCTATGGAAAATATGTGATCGAACCCCTGGAGCGCGGATACGGAACGACCCTGGGCAATGCGCTGCGGCGCATCCTGCTCTCCAGCCTCCCCGGCACGGCGGCCACCAGCATCAAGATCGCCGGTGTGCAGCATGAGTTTTCCACCATCCCCGGTGTGAAGGAGGACGTGACCGAGATCGTTCTGAACGTGAAAAATCTGCTGACGAAGCTGCACTGCGAAGGCACCAAGACCGTCTATATTGAGGCGACTGGTCCCTGCGAGGTGACGGCCGGCGACATCAAGAGCGACGGTGAAGTCGAGGTCCTGAACCCCGAGCTGCACCTGGCTACCCTGGATGTGGGTGCCACCCTGAGCATGGAGATCACCTTGAGCCACGGCCGCGGCTATGTCTCCGCCGACAAGAACAAGGCGCCGCGACCCGGCGTCATCGGCGTGATCCCCATCGACTCCATCTATACCCCCGTGTATAAGGTGAATTACACGGTGGAAAACACCCGCGTCGGCAGCATGAGCGACTTCGACAAGCTGACGCTGGAGGTCTGGACGGATTCCACGATTTCCGCCCGCGACGCCGTATCCCTGGGCGCCAAGATCCTGTGCGATCACTTTGCCCTGTTCACCGATCTGTCCGATACCCTGGACGGCCGCCCCACCGTGGTGGAGAAGTCCGCGGATCCCCAGAGCACGGTGCTGGATATGACCATCGAAGAGCTGGACCTGTCCGTCCGCAGCTTTAACTGCCTCAAGCGCGCCAACATCAACACGGTGGCGGATCTGATCTCCAAAACCGAGGACGAGATGATGAAGGTGCGCAACCTGGGCCGCAAGTCCCTGGAGGAGGTCATCGGCAAGCTGGAGGCAATGGGCCTGTCCCTGGCCGACGAAGAGAACAACTAACGCGCCTCTGTGCGCATATCCTTACAAGGAGGAAACTGAAATGCCCGGAACTCGTAAGCTCGGTAAGACTACCGATCAGCGTATGGCGATGCTCCGTCAGCAGGTCACCGATTTCCTGGACAACGGCCGGATGGAGACCACCGTCACCCGCGCCAAGGAGATCAAGCCCCTGGCTGAAAAGATGATTACCCTGGGCAAGAAGGGTGATCTGGCTGCCTATCGTCAGGCGCTGAGCTTCATTACCAGAGAGACCGTCGCCCACAAGCTGTTCAAGGAGATCGCTCCTGAATATGCCGAGCGACAGCGGAAAAATACTGGACGTGATCTACCGCTGCACCGGGGACGGGGACATCGTGCTGCTGCACGACCGCTACCAGAACACAGTGGATGCGGTGCTGACGGCGATCGAGCATTTACAGCAGCAGGGCTACGTATTCGTAACGGTGGCGGAGTTGCTGGAGATCAAGGGCATAGAGCCGCAGGCAGGGAAGACGTACCGTCGGGCAGAATAGAAAAGCGCCCCGGAGCGATGCTCCGGGGCGCTCTGTGCAGTTGCGTTACGCAGCGGCGGCCAGCATACAGTTGATGACCAGGGTCAGCACGATGAACACGGCGCCCACCCACTTGGTACCCTTTTGGCCAGCTTGGCGTCCAGGCTCTTGGCCTTGGACTTGGCCATATAGCTGTCGGCAATACCGCCGATGGTGCCGGACAGGCCCTGGCTCTTGCCGGACTGGAACAACACCACCAAAATCAAAAAAACAGGGCGGCGATCAGCTGCAAAATAATGATAACAGTCAACATTTCGGACTCCTCCACCTATTCCATGCCATACGGCATTTGTATCACAGTACATTGCATTTTACCATAATACAACGGACTTTGCAAGAGGGAATGTGCTGTTTTATGGTTGTTTTTTATGCTTCCTTCGCCGGGTGAAAAGTAAACGGGCGCCGTTCGGCTTACGGCGCCCGCTTCAGAGGTGAAGTTTCACACAGCACCCTCAAAACCTCCCGCCAGAGGTGCCGACAGCCGCACGGCTGTGCGGCTGCCCGACGATTTGAGGATAGAAAGGAAAAGCAATTCATGTAAAAGAATTACTATGGGTACAATACAACAGAAGACCGTGGTTTGTAAAGCGACAATGTTTCATGCAAATATGAGAAAATGTCATACATATATATTCCACTGGAACACCACAAAAAATCGTAAAAAGTGCCGAAAACCCGCCCTTGCCACCAGCGGTGCGAAGGGAGTATAATCTTGCTATGAAATAGTGTCATATAAACAGGAGGCGTCATGGATACCAAAAAACTGGAAGCCCTGCTGACGGCGGTGGAGTTGGGCAGCTTCACACGCGCCGCCGAGGTGCTGGGCTATACCCAGTCCGGTATGACCCACATGATGAACAGCCTGGAAAAGGATATTGGCTTCACCGTTCTGCTGCGGGGCCGCAGCGGCGTCCGGCTGACCCCGGCAGGCCAGCGGATACTGCCCCTGGTGCGGGACTGCCTGACCTCCACCGCCGCCCTGGAGCGTGAGATATCCCTTATCAACACCCATAAGGAGGACTCCGTCCGCGTGGCGGCCTATGAGTCCATCGCCCGTCATTGGTTGCCGGAGGTGATCCAGCAATTCCGCCGGGTGCACCCGGACCTGACGGTGGACATCCAGATGGGCAGCGTGGAGGAGGTGTACCGCTGGGTGCTGGAGGATCGGGTGGATATGTGCTTTGCCAGCCGCCAGGACGCCCCGCTGGAGTGGACGTTTCTGCGGGATGACGAGCTGCTGGCCATCCTGCCGCCGGAGTACGACAGCGGGGAAACGGCCTTTCCTGTGGAGGCCTTTAACGGTCAGGAATTCCTTATGCCCTCCATGGGCTTTGACAAGGATATCCTCCGCGTGCTGAATGAGCACGGCGTCACGCCCCTGATCCGTACCACTCAGGTGTCCGACAGCGCCGTTATCTCTATGGTGGAGCACGGCCTGGGTGTCAGCGTTCTGTCCCGCCTGGTCCTCCGCGGCCGGCAGAACAGCGTCCGCGCCCTGCCGCTGGAGCCCCGGGCTGTCCGTGAGCTGGGTATCGCCGCCCGTCCGCAGAAGGAGCTGCGCCCCATCGCCCGCCAGTTCATCCGCCAAGCCTGCGAGATGATCGAGAAGATGTGACACAGCGCTGCGCGCGAAATTACCACAACACAAAGGAAATGATTATGCTGCAATTTCAAGAACTCACCGCCGCCTACGGCGACCGCCTGCGCGGCTATTACCGGAACTGCGACTACCGCCTGTGTGAATATTCCCTGGGCGTCAAGCTCATGTGGCGGGACCACCTGCATCCGTCCTTTGCCGAGGTCGCCGGCTGCCTTGTGATCCGCAACTGTATCGAGGGCGAGTACGTCTTTGACTACCCCATTGCCGACCCCGAGGCAGATGTTGAAGGCGCCCTGCGGGCCATCGAGTCCTGGTGCGCCGCCACCGGCACGCCTCTGGTGCTCTCTGTGGTGCCGGAGGACAAGGCCCAGACCCTCTGCCTGCGCTATCCCCGCTGCCGCGTTATCAGCGAGCGGCCCTGGAAGGACTATCTTTACCGAACAGAGGAGTTGGCCGCTTTCGCCGGCCGTCGGTACAGCGGCCAGCGCAACCACATCAACAAGTTCCGCCGGGATTATCCCGACGCGGAATTTACCCCGCTGACCGACCCCGGCGATCCCCGCCTGGCCGCCTTTTGGCAGGACTATGAGGCCGAGTTTCACAAGTCCGGCCCCCTGGCTGTGCAGGAGCTGTCTCTGGCACAGGAGATGTTCTCCCGCATCGGCACCGACTGGTTCTGTGCCGGCGGTATGCTGGCAGAGGGGCGTCTGGTGGCTGTCTGCCTGGCGGAGAAATGCGGCGGCACCCTTATCGACCACATCGAAAAGGCCCTGTACTCCCATGCCGGGGCCTATCCCGCCCTGGTCCAGGCTTTCGCCGCCTACTACGGTGGGGACTGCACATGGTGCAACCGGGAGGATGACGCCCGGGACAAGGGTCTCCGCACCTCCAAGCTGCAATACCTGCCGGATCACTTGGGCGGCAAGGTCCGTATCGAGGCGGGCACCGAGCTGGACGCCCTCAAGGCCGTCCCTGCCATCAAAACCGATCGCCTGTCCCTGACGCCTCTCCGCAGAGGCGATATCCCTGCGTACAGCGCCCTTTGCCTGGACAACGAGCGCAACCGCTGGTGGGGCTACGACTACCGCACCGACCTGGGCGATCAGCCCCTGACCGACACCTATTTCTACGATGTGGCCCGGGCCGATTTCGCCGCCCGCCGAGCCGTCAACTTTGCCGTCCGCCTGAAAGGCAGGCTCATCGGCGAGGTGGTGCTCTATAACCCCGACTTTCGGGGCGGGTTCGAACAGGGCTGCCGCATCGCCCCGGAATACGCCGGCCACGGCTATGGCGCTGAAGCCTTCGCAGCTGCCGCCGACTGGGCACTGTACCATCTGGGGCTTGCCCGGGTGGTGGCCAAATGCTTCAAGGAAAATGAGCCGTCCCGTAAAATGTTATCCGCTTGTATGCGTCCCAGCGGCGAGGACGATACGTATTTATACTTTGAAAAGACCGTCTGACGCATAAGACAAGCACCTCCGCGCACACTAGGCACGGAGGTGCTTTTTCATGCAGTATGAGACGCTGACCGACCTGTTGAACAACGAGGCCGCGGCCTACGACTACTTCTACGCCCTGTCCCCGGAGATGCAGACCCAGCTCCAGCAGCGCCGCGATATCCGCGATCTGCGCCAGCTGAAGCAGGCCGCCGCGGACATCCAGACAAACTCCCGTCCCGCCGCTTTCTGAGGGGGCCGCAGACACAGCCCGCGCCCATCACGCAAAAAAAGAGACGGCTCTGCCGTCTCTTTTTTGCATTTAGTGGATTTTCTGCTTGATGCCGTGCAGCAGCCGAATAATCTCAGAGAATCCCAGCAGCATGGTTCCGGACAAGAACCCAGCTATCAAGGCGATTACACCATCGCCGATCACATCGTTGTAGGCACCCACAAAAAATAAGAATGCGCCGCAGCAGTAGGTGATGATAGCCAACACCTTGATCAACGTTCCAACCGTGTTTTTAGCTTCCATATTTTTCCTCCTTTTGTAAATATACCAAAGTGGGATATTTACATTATACCAGTTTGGGATAATAAGTCAAGAGGTGGAAGCGAATATGAGGATAAAGGATCTACGGAAAGCGCGCCGCATCACGCAGTTGAAGATGGCGATGGATTTGAATATGTCGCAGAACACCATCAGCCGCTACGAAAGCGGCGAGCGGGAGCCGGGTATTGCTGAGCTGATACGCATTGCGGACTATTTTCATGTAAGTATTGATTATCTCGTGGGGAGGACAGACGACCCCACGCTATGCAAATAAAAAACAAGACCGCCCCGGCGGTCTTGTTTCTTTTTTTTCATCTCTGATACTCGAATTCCAGATCGTACATGCTGACGATGTCGCCGTCCTGAATGCCCATCTGCTCTAATGTGTCGAACAGGCCGCTTTGCCGCAGCATCTTGTCGAAGTACATGCGGCTCTCGTAGTCGGAGAAGTTGATGTTGCCCATAAGCCGCTGGAGCCACGGCCCCTCCACCAGCCAGGTGTTGTCCTCCCGCTCGATGTGCAGGGGCTCGGTGGTGTCGATCACCGGCGGCTTGGGCACGTACTCCGACTCATACACCGTCACCGGCGGCAGCTCACTGAGCCGCCGGGCGATGTGCTGCACCAACTCCCGCGTGCCCTGATGGGTGGCGGCGGACATGGCGAAGAACTCGTAGCCCAGCGCCTCCACATGGGCGCGGAAGGCATCCAGCTGCGCCGTGTCCATCAGAAGATCCGTCTTGTTGGCCACGGCGATCTGCGGCCGTGTAGCCAGCTCCGGGCTGTACTCCTTCAGCTCCGCGTTGATGGCGTCAAAGTCCGCGATGGGGTCCCGCCCCTCGCTGCCGGACACGTCCACCAGATGCACCAGCAGGCGGCACCGGTCGATGTGCCGCAGGAAATCGTGGCCCAGACCCGCGCCCTCGCTGGCGCCCTCGATGATGCCGGGGATGTCCGCCATGACGAAGCTGACGCCCTCGTCCACGTACACCACACCCAGATTGGGGTACAGGGTGGTGAAGTGGTAGTTGGCGATTTTCGGGTGGGCCTTGCTGACCACACTCAAGAGCGTGCTCTTGCCCACGTTGGGAAAGCCCACCAGTCCCACGTCCGCCAGCAGCTTCAGCTCCAGCACCACGTCGTGGCTCTCGCCGGGCAGACCCGCCTTGGCAAAACGAGGCGCCTGACGGGTGGGGGTGGCGAAATGCTGGTTGCCCCAGCCGCCTCGGCCGCCCCTGCACAGCACATAGGGCTTGTCGTCGGACATATCCTTGATGATCTCGCCGCTCTCGGCATCGCGCACCAGCGTGCCCCGGGGGACCTTGATGGTCAGGCTTTCGCCGTCCTTGCCGGTCTTGCGGCCGCCCTGGCCGTCCACGCCGTTGCCGGCCACATACTTGCGCTTGTAGCGGAAGTCCATCAGTGTGGACATATTGTCGTCCACCTTCAGGATGATGGAGCCGCCGCTGCCGCCGTCGCCGCCGTCCGGACCGCCCGCCGCAATATATTTTTCCCGGTGGAAGGCCACCGCGCCGTTGCCGCCGTTGCCGGCCCGCACGGTGATCCGCGCCTTATCGATAAATCCATTTGCCATGGTGCTACCTCGCTTTATCTGAAAACTTGCCTATCTCTCCATTTTGCTTCTATTTTACCCGAAAGGAGTAAAAAGGTCAACAAAAAACCTCCCGCCATCGGCGGGAGGCTTTTCAAATACCAATTACTCCGCGGGGTAAACAGAGACCTGCTTGCGGTCCTTGCCCAGACGCTCGAAGCGGACAACGCCGTCCGCCTTGGCGAACAGGGTGTCGTCGGTACCCTTGCCCACGTTGGTGCCGGGGTGGATGTGGGTGCCGCGCTGACGCACCAGAATGTTGCCAGCCAGCACGAACTGCCCGTCAGCGCGCTTGGGGCCAAGGCGCTTGGACTCGGAATCACGGCCGTTCTTGGTGGAGCCCATACCTTTTTTATGGGCAAAGAACTGCAGAGAAATGTTCAGCATTTTCAAGTACCATCCTTTCTGTAAGATGATCGAGGAAGAAGGCTCACGCCTCCATAACTTCGATGTTGTCGGGATACTCGTCGTGGAGCTGTGCCAGATACACCATCAGCCCCGTCAGCAAATTCTGACAGGTGCTCTCGGCGTCGGACGCCAGCCCGCCGGGCAGCCGCAGCGTGATGCTGGTCTCCCGTTCATTGACCTTGACGGCGGCGCACAGCCCCATCACGTCGTTCACGGTGGCCTCCACCAGTCGTATGGCGCTGGTGATGGCGGCACAGACGATGTCCTCGCCCGCGTCGGCATAGCCGCTGTGTCCGCTGACCTCAAACCCGACGATACGCGATTCCTCCGTGAGGAATGTCACAGTGGTCATTGCCGTCTCAGAACGTGATCTTGCCGATCTCGACCTTGGTGTACGGCTGACGATGACCCTGCCGTTTGCGGTAACCCTTCTTGGGGGTATACTTGAAGATACGGATCTTCTTGCCCTTGCCGTTCTTGACCACAGTGGCGTCCACCTTCGCGCCCTCCACCACGGGAGTGCCGAACTTCGTGTTCTCACCATCGACGATGGCCAGAACCTGATCGAACACCACGGCGTCGCCAGCATTCACGTCCAGCTTCTCGATGAACAGAGTGTCACCCTCGCTGACGTTGTACTGCTTACCGCCGGTAACGATAATAGCCTGCATAACCTTATTGCACCTGCCTTTCCTTAATTACGGACTCGCTGTCGGGGGCGGCCGGACAAGCCGGCGCTTGCTTACCCATTCAAAGCGGCTTATCAAGTATAACAGCGTCTTTCTCCCTTGTCAACAGGGAAAGACGCTGTTTTTGCCTGTTTTCGCAAAAATTTCCCGCTTTACGCCGTGGGATAGGCCAGTTTCTCCTGGTTCCACCCGGAAATGATCTCCGTATAGAACGCGCAGCACGTCTTCGCCAGCTCCACGTCCAGATTGCGGTAGTTGCCGCACTCCTTTGCGCTTTTTCCTGGCATTTCGCCCTCAAATACCGCCCCCTGGGCGAACACCCGCTGCACAAGTGCCACGGCCTGGGCCAGTGTCAACTGCTTCCCGTCAAACAGGAAATAGAATCCCGTCTGGCACCCCATGGGGCCGAAGTACACCACCGCGTCCTTTTCCGGGCTGTTCCGCAGCAGTGTGGCGATCACGTGCTCCACCGAGTGCATCTCCGCGTTGGTCAGCAGGTCACCGGTGTTGGGCTTTTTGAACCGCAGGTCCAGCGTCACCACGTCTCTGTCCTGCCGGCTGAGATACAGCCCCGGCACCAGCACGTCGTGATCCACCGTAAAGCTGGCGATACGTTCCATGTTCAGCCCTCCAAACCGTCCAGGAACGCCATAGCGACCCTGTTCAGGTCCTTCATGGCCTCCGGGAAGTTAAAATAGAAATCATGGTGCTCCAGCACGCAGTCTGATACGGACTTCAGCGCCATGAACGGCACCTCGTTGCGGTAACACACCTGTGCCGCCGCGCCGCCCTCCATTTCAATGAGCAGGGGGTGGAACGTCTCGGCGATCCACCGCGCCCTGTCGCACTCCGTGGCGAACCACTCTCCGGTGGCCACGCTGCCCACCCGGTAGTCGTACCCGGCCCGGTCCATGGCGTCCTTTGCCTTCTCCAGCTCGGCGGTGGGGAAGTCTATCCGGTTCACCGTGGACACCAGCCCCACCGGGTCGCCGATGCCCGACGTATCCACGTCGTGCTGCATGAACCGATCCGCCAGCACCAGCGTCCCGATCGGCACGTTCTCAAAGCACCCGGCAACGCCCACGTTGACGATCCGTCCCGGCGCGTACAGGTCGATAAACAGCTGGGTGGCCATGGCAGCGTTTACCTTCCCCACGCCGCCGCAGCAGGCGACCACGTTCTCCCGTATCCGGTAGAAGGGCACGCCCGCCACCGTTTTTTCCGGCTCCGCGCCCTCCGGCAGCAGGCTCTCGATCTCGCCCTTCATGGCGTACAGCAATCCAGTCAGCATACAGCAAACCCTCACTTTTCCCGTTTTCTCCATTGTAAATACCCCGGCGGCAGAATGTCAAGTTGCATTTTCCCCACTTTCCCTGTAAAATAATAAAAAACGAAAGGAGCACATCATGGTCATCGGTATCGTCTGCGAATTTGACCCCCTCCACAGGGGACACGCCCGCCTTCTCTCCCACGCCCGCGCCTTGGGCGCGGACACGGTGGTCTGCGCCATGAGCGGCTCCTTCACCCAGCGGGGCAGCTTCGCCGCCCTGTCCAAAACGGCGCGCGCTGAGATGGCGGTCCGCTGCGGCGCTGACCTGGTGCTGGAGCTCCCCACGCCCTGGGCCATGTCCCCGGCGGAGACCTTCGCCCGCGGCGGCGTGCGGCTGCTGGCCCTTGCCGGGGCCGATACCCTCCTGTTCGGCAGCGAGTGTGGGGATCTGCCCGCCCTGCGGTGTCTGGCCGACTGCCTGGACAGCCCCACCTTTGCCGATCACCTTACCGCCGCGCCGGAGTCGGGCCTGACCTTCGCCGCCCGTCGTCAGGCTGCCGCCGCATCCCTGCTGGACAATGCTACCGCCGCCCTTCTGCAAAGTCCCAACAACACCCTGGCCGTGGAGTATCTCCGCGCCCTGCGCCATACCCACAGCGCCATGACGCCCTGTACACTCCGCCGTGAGGGTGCCGGCCATGACGGCGCTCCGGAGGGGATACCGCCTCGGCCTCCTTTCTGCGTGAATTGCTGCGGCAGGGCAGGGGGGAGGCCGCCTGTGCCTATATGCCCACCACGGCGGCGGACGTCCTCCGCCGTGAGCTGGCCGCAGGCCGCATTGCTGACGGCGCCCTCTGTGAGCGCGCGATACTGGTCCGCCTCCGTGCCATGACCGAGGCGGATTGGCGTCCCTACGACCCAGGAAACGAGGGCCTGTACCACCGGCTGTATCAGGCGTCCCGCGACGCCTGCACCGTGGCGGAGATGCTCTCCGCTGCAAAAACCAAGCGCTATCCACTTGCCCGCCTGCGCCGCATGGTCCTCAGCGCCTACCTGCAATTACCGCCTGCGCCGGAGCGTGTGCCCTACCTCCGCGTGTTGGCTGCCACGGCCGCGGGCCGCGCTCATCTGCGCTGTCTGCGGGATGCCGGTGCCCCGGTGCTGACGAAGCCTGCCGATGTTCCGGCGCTGGGGCCGGCGGCGGAGGAGCTGTTCACTCTGGAGTCCCGCTGTACCGACCTGTATGTGCTGGCCCGCCCGGATCTGACCCAGGCCGCCCCCGGCCAGGACTACCGTACCACACCGGTCATAGTGTAAACAGACGCGGCCCCCGCCAAAGGCGGGGGCTGCGTCTGTATTCACTGCTCCTCTACCACATAGCCCTTTCGCCGCAGAGAGCCGAAGATCTCCTGGATGTGGGCCTTGTCCCGGGTCTCCAGCGACAGATTTACCACGCAGGAGCCGATGGCGGCCTTGGTGTTGCGGCGCTCGTGGTTCACGTCCAGCACGTTTGCGCCCAGGGACGACACCACCTCCAGGAACGACGCCAGCGCGTGGGGCTGGTCCGGCAGCACCGTGGAGAAGCTCACTGTCCGCCCTTCCTTGGCGAGGCCCCGGGTCAGGATGCGCTCCAGCATGGTCACGTCCACATTGCCGCCGGACAGCAGAGCGCATACTGTTTTGCCCCTCGGTGTTCACCTTGTGGTACATGGCGGCGGCGATGCCCACGGCGCCTGCGCCCTCGGCCACCAGCTTCTGCTTTTCCAACACCGTCAGGATGGCGCTGGCGATCTCACCCTCGCTGACCGTCACCACCTCGTCCACGTACTCCCGGCACATATCGAACGTCAGATCACCGGGAGTCTTGACCTTGATACCGTCGGCAACTGTGTCCACGCTGCTGAGGGTGATGATCTTTCCCTCCTTCAGGGACTCCGCCATGCTGGGCGCGCCGGCGGCCTGTACGCCGATAATGCGGCACTGGGGCCTCAGGTTCTTCACCGCGTAGGCCAGCCCCGCGATCAGTCCGCCGCCGCCGATGGGCACGAAGATCATATCCACGTCCGGCAGCTGCTCCAGGATCTCCAGGCCGATGGTGCCCTGACCGGCCATAATGCTGTAATCGTTGAAGGGGTGGATGAACGTCAGTCCCTGCTCGTCCCGCAGGCGCACCGCCTCGGCATAGGCGTCGTCGTACACACCGGGCACCAGCACCACATTGGCGCCGTAGCTGCGGGTGGCCTCGATCTTGGAGATGGGTGCGCCCTCCGGGATGCAGATGGTGGCCGGGATTCCCATGTCCCGGGCGGCGAAGGCAACGCCCTGGGCGTGATTGCCGGCGGAGCAGGCGATGACGCCCCGTTCCTTCTCCTCGTCGGAGAGGGTGGCGATCTTGTAGTACGCGCCCCGGAGCTTGAACGCGCCGGTTTTTTGCAGGCAGTCGGCCTTCAGATAGAAGTCGCAGCCGGGCACCAGCCCCTTGGTGGGGATCACCGGTGTCCGGTTGATGACGGGCTTCAGCACCCGCTGTGCGTCGTGCAGCATGGCCATGGAGATCATAAAATGCGCCTCCTCATTCAATATAGGTAAATTTTATCACACCGTTTTGCTCCGTGCAAGGCGTATGGCAAACAAAATTTTCAAATTTGTGCGCCGCAGGCGGACACACAGGCGTTTCCGGCGCACACCGCCCCAAAAGTACCAAAATCGCAAAAATATCTTGACTTTTGCCGTGCTTCCGGTATAATAATATGGCTTGCGTCTGCAAGCATATCCTTGCTCTCATCCGAGAATGAGGGCCATTTGTCCAAAAGGAGGTGCAAAAGTATGGCTAAGATTTCCGCCAACTACGAGGTCGTCTACATCATCGACCCTGCACAGGGTGAGGAGGCTGTTGCCGCCACCGTGGCAAAGTTCCAGTCCCTGGCAGAGCAGAACGCGACCGACGTGGTAGTCGATGAGTGGGGCAAGCGTCGCCTGGCTTACGCGATCGACTACAAGACCGAGGGCTATTATGTGCTGATGAGCTTCACCAGCGGCCCGGAATTCCCCAAGGAGCTGGATCGTATCCTGGGCATTACCGAGGGTATCATGCGTTCCATGATCGTCTGCAAGGGCGAGTAAGGGAGTACAGCAATGCTGAACAAGATCTTTATCATGGGTCGCCTGACCCGTGACCCGGAGCTGCGCCGTACGCAGTCCGGTACCCCCGTCACCAGCTTCTCTCTGGCTGTGGATCGTGATTACAAGACACAGTCCGGCGAGAAGGAGACGGACTTCATCGATGTGGTCGCCTGGCGCGCCATCGCGGAGTTCGTGGCCAAGTACTTTACCAAGGGCCGTATGGCCGTGGTAGAGGGCCGGCTCCAGATCCGCGCCTGGCAGGACAAGGAGGGCAACAACCGCCGCAGCGCCGAGGTCGTGGCCGACAATGTCTACTTCGGCGACTCCCGCCGCGACAGCGACGGCAGCAGCGGCGGCAATTACGCCAACAACAGCTACGGCGGCAATAACGGCGGCTACTCCGCCCCTGCCGGCGGCTACGCTGCGCCCGTAGGCGGCTCCGGATTTTCCGAGATCGATGAAGAGGACGGCGACCTGCCGTTCTGATGTGCCCCCGGCACATGACATTTTATAAAGGAGGAAACTTCCATGGCTATGGAACGCGAAAATAGACCCGTTCGCGGTGCCGGCAAGCGCCGCAAGAAGGTTTGCCAGTTCTGCGTGGACAAGTGCGAGTGCATCGATTACAAGGACGCCGCTAAGCTGCGCCGCTTCATCTCCGAGCGCTCCAAGATCCTGCCCCGCCGTACCACCGGCACCTGCGCTATGCATCAGCGCCAGCTCACCGAGGCCATCAAGCGCGCTCGTCAGATCGCCCTGCTGCCCTTCGTGACCGAGTAATTGTGTGATAAAAAACAAGACCGGCGTCGCCGGTCTTGTTTTTTATGCTGTTTCTCCGTGGGATTTCTGGTAAAATAGTGTATCATACAGAAGAAACCACAGGAAGGAGGGAGCGCGTGGACGACAGACAACTGATGGCGAGCATCGCCGGCGGTGACGAGGCAGCCCTGCAGGCGCTGCTGCGGCGTTTCACGCCGCTGTTCCTCTATATCCTGCGTCCCATCCTCCCGGATGAGCGGGACAGGGAGGAGTGCCTGGCGGACATATCCCTGCGCATCTGGCAGGGGGCGGGGAGCTTCGACGGGGCAAAGGGCAGCCTGAACGGCTGGCTGACCGCCCTGACCCGCAACGCCGCCCTGAACCGCGCCCGCGCCAAGGGAACGGAGGACGCCCCGCTGGAGGACACCGTGCCCCACGGGGACGGCAGCGCCGAGGACGAGGTGCTCCGCCGCGAGCGGCAGGCGAAGCTGCGGGCGGCTATCGCGGGCCTGCCGGTGTACGAGCGGGAGCTGTTCTACCGAAAGTATTACTACTGCCAGTCCACCGCCCAGATGGCCGCCGAGCTGGGCCTGACGGAACGGGCCGTGGAGGGCCGCTTGTATCGCCTGCGGCAGACCCTGCGCCAACAGCTGGGAGGTGATCTCTATGACTGACGAACGCCGCTTTGACGATCTGCTCCGTGAGGATGCCGCCGCCCTGCCGCCGCCCGCCGCCGGCGAGATCAATCCCTGGAGCATGGCCATGACCCGGGTGCTCTGGGGTCTGGGTCTGATCACCATTACCCTGAATTTCCTGTATCTGGATGTGATCCTGCCCGCCGTCGGCGGCCTGCTGCTGGTGCTGGGCTTCTGTACGCTGCGGCGCGAAAACACGCCCCTCCGCTGGTGCTATATCCTCTCTCTGGCCTCTCTGGCCGTCCGCGGCGCGTGTATCGTCCTCGCCGCCCTGCCTGTGGAGACGGGGCTTGCACCGGCCTATGTCAATATCGCCCTGCTGCAGGTGCTGTATGTCTGCCTGTGGCGGGGTATGGTGGGTGTCTCCCGCGCCGCTGGGGAGGAAAAGCCCGCGGCCACCGCCGCCGGTGCCATGGCGGTGTTCTACGCTGTCCTTACGGTCCTGGCGCTCATCGGCGTGGAGGGCTGGCTGCTGGTCCTGCCGATGCTGGTGCTCTACATCCTCCTGCTCCGCAGCATGGTCAGATTGTCCCGTTCTCTGGCCGATACCGGCTACGCCATCACCGCCGCCCCTGTCCGCCTTCCGGATGCCGCGGTGCTGTGGGGCGGCCTGGGTGTGCTGCTGGCGGCGGTGCTGCTGGCCATGTTCCTGGGCCAGCGGTATCCCATGGACTGGCATGCCCGCGATGACGCGCCCCAGGACGAGACGATCCGCCAGCAGCTGCTGACAAAGGGCTTTCCGTCCTATGTCCTCGATGACCTGACCGCCGAAGAGGTCTCCCGTATGGCCGGTGCCGTAAGGGTCTACCGTCAGGTGGAACGCCTGTACAGCGATACGGACTACCGCACCATCACCACCACCCACTATATGAGCGACCCGGACCGTCCGCTGGTCTTTGACCGTACCATCACCGACGTGGATGGAGAGGGGGAGCGCCACTATACCTACGTCTACCGTGTCTATGATACGCTGGAGCAGACCATGACCCATGTGGCCGTGGAGCTGCGGGAGCAGGACGGCGTCCGCCGCTATATCTATATCCACCACCTGACCTATGACACCCAGCCGTCGCCCCGGCTTACCGAGGCACTGGAGCTGTGGCCCGCCTACCAGTTCCGGGACAGCTGGGCTCCCGGCGGCGCCGTCAGCGGCCGCCTTCTCTGTGAGAGAAGCGGCGGTGAACAGACCGCCCCCTTCTACTCCCTCACCGGCGGCAGTCATCAGATCACCGATATCTTCGGTACCCGCTGGGAGCAGCAGATCACCGCCCTCTGGACCCGCCCCGCCCACGCGGCGAAGATCCGGGCCTACGTTCTCTACGACGCCCTCCGCGGCCAGGACGGCTGGGTCATCGAGAGCTGGGCCAACTACGTCTGCCAGACCGCCCCGGTCTACCCCTTCCGTGACGCCGCCGCCCTCTGGCACAGCTACGGCAGCGACGTCTACTCCCTCCGCCAGACCGCCGCTTCAGGTATTCGACGGATAAGCACAAAAAGCAGCCCCTCCGGCCTTGGCCGGAGGGGCTGTTCGTTTTTCAGGCACTCCCTCTGGCGGAAGCCGGGGAGTGCCTGTGACTTTACTCTGTCATGATCTTTAAAATCACCCGGTCGGTCTCCCGCATGCCCTGCGCGGCCAGAACGCCTACGTTCCGGACGGTGTCCTCCACGTCGTTGCCCAGAATACCGTCGCCGGGGCGGAAGTTGTTGCCGCCGGCGTACATGTCGTAGCCCAAGATGCCGCAGTCTACGCCCATGGCGATCTTGCTGGCGCAGCTGGCCTTGGCACCGTCGCAAATGCAGCCGGAGATCATGGCCACGGCGTTTTCCAACGTGTGGCTGATGCCCTCGCAGTCCGCGCCCCGCAGCCACGCGATGCCGCAGCCCGCGCCCACACCGGCGCTGACCGCGCCGCAGTAGGCGCTCAGCCGCCCGATGCCGGTCTTCTGGTGTATGGTGATCAGGTCGCTGAGACACACCGCCCGCAGGATGGTGTCGTCATCCGCGCCCATGAGCTTGCCGTATTTCCATACGGGCACCGAGGCGGTGATGCCCTGATTGCCGGAGCCGGATACGATGACCACCGGCATTTCGCAGCCGTTCATCCGTGCGTCCGAGCCGGCGGCCGCCCATGCCCGCGCCTGTGTCGCCCAGTCCTGACTGCTCTCCAGCAGGGTGGAGCCGATGTTGGCGCCCCAGCTGTTTTGCAGCCCCTCGGCGGCGATGGCGGTGTTCTTCTCGATCTGCCGCCCCACGGTGGGGCGTATGTTGTCCAAAGGTACTGTTTCTGCGAATGTGATGATGTCCTGTACGTTGAGGACGGATTTGTCCTGCAGGTTGTCCTCGGCGTTGCCGGTGACGGGCAGCTCCCGCAGGATATTCCCATCCTTTTCCATATAGATGATGTTCGTGTGGTTGTTGGCCACCCGCACGCAGGCGTGGTGCCCCTCCCGCCAGCCGGTGAGCTTGATGTCCAGCAGACACGGCGTTTCGGGACAGGTCACGCGGATGTCGGTGCTGTCCAGATACGTCTGGATGGCAGCCACATCCGCCTCCGTCACGTTGGCGATGACCTGAAGCTCTGCGTCGGCGTCGCCGGCCACTATGCCCACGGCGATGGCGGCGTCGATGCCCCGGCGTCCTCCTGTGTTGGGGACGACCACGGACTTCACATTCTTCAGGATGTTCCCGCTGATCTCAGCCAGGATCTTTTCCGGTTTTCCGCCCAACACCTCGCGCAGTTTTGCGGCACAGTACGCGACGGCGATGGGCTCTGTACACCCTGTGGCCAGCAGGAGCTCCTCCTGCAGTATCGCCGTGTAGGCGGCGATCTTAGAGTCGTTCAGCATCACACATTCTCCTTTGTTCAGTTGTTGTATTCTATCGGCCCTTCGGCCGGATAGCCCTTCTTTACAGTGCGGGCACGTCATCCTCCTGCTGCACCCAGTCCTGCACGTCCACGACCTCAAATTCCGTCTCCGTCTTCCGTATGACCACCTTGCTGATACCCGCGTTGATCACCTGCCTGCGGCACATGGCGCAGCTGGTGGCGTCGCCCAGCAGCGCCCCGGTCCGGCCGTCCCTGCCCACCAGATACAGCGTGCTGCCCACCATATCCCGGCGGCTGGCGGAGATAATGGCGTTGGCCTCGGCGTGAACGCTGCGGCACAGCTCGTATCGCTCTCCCCGCGGCACCTGCATGGCCTCCCTGGTGCAGAAGCCCATGTCCACGCAGTTCTTCCGTCCCCGCGGCGCGCCGTTGTAGCCCGTGGAGATGATCTCGTCGTTCTTCACGATGATGGCCCCGTATACCCGGCGCAGACAGGTCGCCCGTTCCAGCACCGTCTCCGCAATATCCAGATAGTAGTTTTCCTTGCTGATGCGCCCCATAGCTGCGTCTCCTTGCACTGTATTCTATCAAATATTATAATACATGGCGCCCATCCCTGACAAGCGGCGTTTTTCCCCGCTATACTCGTCGATACGCTGAAATTCCGCGCCAAAAACTATGCAAATAGCTGGGTGCCTGCGCTGCGGCAGCATAAAAGGACGGCCTTGCAGCCGTCCTTTTCCCTCTTGCGCGGTCACTCCGCGTTTTTGAATACCGTCTCCGGCGCCGTGATGACCACCCGCGTGTTGTCCGCCACCGACCCGGTGAGGAACGCGTTGCCGCCCACCACCGAGTGCTCACCGATCACCGTCTCGCCGCCCAGAATGGAGGCGCCGGAGTAGATAGTCACATAGTCGCACACTGTGGGGTGCCGCTTTCCCGGCAGGCTGGCATGGCCCGCCCGGGGGGACAGTGCGCCCAGCGTCACACCCTGATACAGCTTCACATGGCTGCCGATCACCGTCGTCTCGCCGATAACGATGCCTGTGCCGTGGTCGATGAAGAACCACGGCCCGATCTGCGCGCCGGGGTGGATGTCGATACCCGTCCGGCTGTGGGCGTACTCCGTCATCATCCGGGGGATCATGGGAACCTGCCGCAGGTACAGCTCGTGGGCAATGCGGTATACGAAGATGGCGAACAGCCCCGGATAGGCGAAAATGATCTCCTCCTTGTCCGCCGCTGCCGGATCGCCGTCAAACGTGGCCTCAATGTCCGTCATCAGTGTCTGCTGTATGCGGGGCAGCTGCTCCAGTATCTCATGGGTCAGCGCCGCCGCGGCAAAGGCCTGGTCCTCCGGCAGCGCCAGCGCCACCTGTGCCGTCAGCGCCGTCTCGATACGCTCCAGCAGCAGTGCGGCGTAGTTCTCCGGCGGTAGCGCCATCAGCTGCGCGTCACCGAAATATGCCGGGAACAGCAGCCGCCGAAACTCCTTGATGATGCCGATGATGGCACCCCTGTCCGGCAGCCGCAGCTTTTTGCCGTACAACGGCACCGCCGCGTGTGTCATATTTTCCGCCATCGCCTTGGCGATCTCCGCGTTGGAAGTCATAGTCCTTGTCTCCTCTCAAAATAAAACGGCGAAGGATGCGCCCGCATCCTCCGCCGCCTGTGAGTACAGGTATCACGGCCCGCTTACAGGGCCTTTTCAGCAGAAAACGCACAGCGCCCATGGGCACGACAACACACGCCCGCACAGCAGGCGGACGTACAACAGGCGCAGTTTATGGTGTGCAGCGTGCTGTTCATGCGTTTTCTCCTTCTCCGGAAATCTTACATAACATTATACTGTCCCGTCCCGCGCAAAGTCCATTGTCACCTTTCACAAAAACCATACCATACCGGTGGGAATTTTGCATATTCCCGCCGCCATCCGGTTCCGCCATGTCGGCGGCTGTCAGTTTTCACAAAAATTTAGCGCTTTTAATTGCGAAAGTATGGTCTATCTAACGGTTGACTTCTGTACCCCGCGGCGTTAAGATAACGCCAACATAAAAAACAGCCGACCACCGGCGGAAAGGAGACCCCACATGGCACGTCACATGATGCAGCGCGATATGTTCCATAACGACATGGCCGCGAACCATGCCGCTGTCTCCTATTACGCTGGCACCAGCTCCGTCTGGGGCTTTTATTGGTACGCCTATTTTACCTCCCGATACCAAACGCCGGCTGTAAAGAATTGAACCCGTCTTTTCCATTTCCCATGTGTGTGAAGCGGCTTCGTCTTTCAGACGGAGCCGCTTTTCAATTTACCCCATCATCCCTGTTGCCCCCTATTTCAAAAACAAAAGGAGAAGAAAATCATGACTGCAATCATTTCAGCGGCTGTCATCTTCGTGGTGTTCGCCGTAGGAGACATGATCTCCGTGAAAACAAAGGCTATCGTATCCATGCTGCTGGTGGCCTCCGTCGTATTCCTGGCAGGCTTCTGGACCGGCGTTTTCCCCACCACCCTGTTTGCTGACTCCACCCTTCTGAGCATGGCCGGCCTGCTGGTCACCATGCTGCTGGTGCACCTGGGCACCACCATCCGGCTCCGCGACTTCGGCGCCCAGTGGCGCACCGTCATCATCTCCGCCGTGGCCTGCGTCGCCATCTCTGCTGCCGTGTTCTTCATCGGCCAGCTGATCATCGACCGCGGCTTCGCTCTGGTGGGCGCGCCCATTCTCTCCGGCGGCGTTGTCGCCACCCTGACCATGCAGGATATGGCCAACAAAGCCAACCTGCCTGACCTGGCGGTGTTCGCCACCCTGGTCATGTGCGCCCAGGGCTTCGTGGGCTACCCCGTGGCCTCCCTGTGCCTCAAGAGCGAGGCCAAGCGCATCAAGGCCCAGATCGACGCCGGCACGCTCCAGGTGGACGCCGGTGCCGCCGCGGCCCAGAACGCCGCCGCTGCCCGCAAGAAGCTGATCCCCGCCCTGCCCGATAAGTACAACACCCCCAACGCCATTATCGCCAAGGTCATTCTGGTGGCGCTGCTGTCCGTGTGGGTGTCCAGCCTGTTCCACGATGCCGTTAACAAGCTGGTCTGGTGCCTGATCTTCGGTGTGCTCTGCAAGGAACTGGGCTTCCTGGATGAGGATGCGCTGGGCAAGGCTCACGCCACCGGCATCGTGATGCCCATTATCACCCTGTCCATCTTCACCAATCTGGCCGCTGCTACCCCGGAGATGGTGGGCGGCATGGTGGTGCCCCTGCTGGTCTGCGTGGTCATCGGCACGGCGGCCTTCTCCGTCGTCTCCATCCTCGTGGGCAAGATCTTCGGTTACAGCTGGCAGATGTCCATGGCCATCGGCAGCTCCTGCCTGTTCGGCTTCCCCGGAACGGTCATCATCTCCAACGAGGTCTCTGAGTCCACCGGCACCACCGCCGAGGAAAAGGCCGCCATCAACGCCCAGATCATGCCCAAGATGCTGGTGGCCGGCATGGTCACCGTGTCCATCACCTCCGTACTGGTGGCCGGCGTTATGAGCAGCTGGCTGTGAGCCCGGCTCATTTGAAAGGAGTGCTTTTCCATGTCTGATATTCGTTCCTTCGTCGATACCATCTTCGACGAGTTGGTCTCTATCCGCCGTGATATCCACGCCCATCCGGAGCTGGGTATGCACGAGGTCCGCACCTCCGCCCTCATCCGCAGTGAGCTGGAGAAAATGGGCGTGGACGAGATCCGGCAGCCTCTGCCCACCGCCGTGGTGGCTTTGATCCACGGCAAGAAGGGCCCCGGCAAGTGCGTGGCGCTCCGCGCCGATATCGACGCCCTGCCCGTTCACGAGGAAACCGGTCTGCCCTTTGCCAGCGAGACCGAGGGCGTTATGCACGCCTGCGGCCACGACCTGCACACCACCATGCTTCTGGGCGCCGCCAAGACGCTGTGCCATATGCGCGACCAGTTCGCCGGCACCGTCAAGCTGATTTTCGAGCCCAGCGAGGATCTGATGCCCGGCGGTGCCCGGGCCCTGGTGGCAGCCGGGGTCATGGAGAACCCCCATGTGGACGCCATCTTCGGCCAGCACGTCTGCCCCTCTGAGAATGACTCCGTGGGCCGTATGCAGCTCTATAAGGGCTACTTCACCAGCGCGGTGGACCTGTTCCACATCAGCGTTCACGGCAAGAGCGGCCACGGCGCTGCACCCCACACCGCACGTGACGCCATCGCCTGCGCCGGGTATCTCATCACCGTGCTGCAAACCGTGGTCTCCCGCCGCATCGACCCCATGGACACCGCTGTGCTGACGGTGGGCACTATGTCCGGCGGCGACGCCGTCAACATCACCGCCGGCGAAGCGCGGATGGTGGCCGTCCTCCGCAGCTTCAGCGACGCCGGCCGCGACACCGCCATTCAGGAGGTCCGGCGCATCTGCAAGGGCATCGGCATCGCCTTCGACTGCGACATCGAGGTGGAGCTGGAGGAGGGCTACGCGCTCCAGTACAACGACCCCGCCATGATCGACCTGGTCAACAAGGCCGTCACCGCTGCCGGCGGCAAGGCGGAGTTCATCGACAAGCCCTTCTCCGGCAGCGAGGACTTCAGCTTCTTCGGCAAGCTCACCGGCACCCCCTCCGCCTTTATGATGGTCGATGCCGGCCGCGGCGAGAACGCTGTCTCGCTCCACAACGGCAAGATCGTGTTCAACGAGGAGGTCATGAAGCACGGCGTCACCGGCCTGGCCGCCATCGCCATGGAGTACCTGAACCGGTAATTCTCCTATTTGTTTCCTCACAAATTGGTATAACAGAAGCGGGAGACCTGCACAGCAGGCCTCCCGCTTCCCATTATTCCTCCACCGGCAGCGCCAGCCGCGAGCAGTACCGCCGCGTCTCGATCTCCCGCCCCGTGTACGGCGCCACGATGCCCAGCACCCGCGGCGCGCCGGCGGGCTTCAGCCCCCGCGCCTTTACCTCCCGCCCCAGCGTCAGCCACGCCTCGCCCACGCCGCTGTAATCGCCGTAGTACAGCACCGACAGCACCCGGCACGCCTCCAGCGTCACCGCGTCCGCCGCCGCCCGGTTCTTCCGCACCGGCACGCACACCCCGTAGCGGCACGGCTCCTGCCCGATGTATCCCTCCAGATAGTCCGTGCGCTCCGATATGGTGAACAGCGGCTCGTCCGACAGCACGCACCCCTTCCGCACGCACGCCCCATAGAAGTCGTACATATCCCGGTATCGCTCCGCCGTGGTCAGCCCCTCGCACCACCGTATCCGGCACGTAACCGCCGGCAGCTCCATCATCTGCACCGACAGGCTCTCGCTCTCCGCCGCCCGCAGCCGCATCTCCTCCACGCTCCGCTGCAGGTCCCGCAGCCGCGTCTCCAGCGCCTCCAGCAGCACCTCGGCCTCGCCGCCCTGCGCGAAATAGTCCGCGATCTCTTTCGATCCCAGCCCCATGGCCTTGAATTTCTCGATCTGCATGATCCGCGCCACGTTGTGGTTGTCGTAGTACCGCCGCCCGCTGTCCGGCGCGGTGAACACCGGCGTCAGCAGCCCGCGCTCCTCCATCCGCATCAGCGTGCTCCGCGACAGCCCGCAGGCCCGGGCCGCCTCCGTGATCTGAAAAAACTGTTTTGTGTTCTCCGCCATAAAAAAATCCCTCCTGACCCCTTGCTTCGTTCACAGGTGAACGGGTTATACTTCCATTATAAGGAAAAACCCACTAAAGTCAACACCGGAGGCGCACATGTGCGCCTCTGTCTTCGCCCGGGCGAAGACAGATACCCGTGCCCCACTGGAAAGACCCCGATATTTGAGAGGAGCGTACATCATGAACCACAAAAAACTACTCCTGACCCTGACCCTGTGCCTGTGTGCCCTGCTCTGCATGGTGGTCACCGCCTCCGCGTCGGAAGTGCAGGGGCACAGTCACCCCGTCTGCGGCAAGACACATACCGACATCGGCAACCATACCGGCACCTGTGAGGCTGTTACCTGGACAGCTTGGGACGGTACGAGTGAGATTGCCTACGATTCCACAACAAAAACCGCCTACATCTACCTGGCCGATAACGTGAACATATCGAATGCACTCACGATTCCCCAAGGCCATACTCTCTATCTCTGCCTTAATGACCATAGTATTACAAAAACCAGCGAGGATTATGATGAAAGTCATAATCGGTCCGATGCGAATGGGGTCATTGATGGTAGTGCTGGCAATGTGACCTTTGCGCTGTGCAACTGCAAGACCAATGGTACGATCACCCATACTTCAGGTAAAAATGGTCGCGGTGTTTGGGTGAAGGGTACCTTCATCATGTACGGCGGCGCCATCAGCGGTAACAACTGTGTTTATGGCGAGGGCGGCGGTGTGTATGTGTACGGCACATTTACTATGTACGGCGGTACCATCAAAGAAAATAAATCGACCAGTGCTAATGGCAGTGGCGGTGTGGATGCAAATTGCCGCACATTTGCCATGTACGGCGGCACTATTACCGGTAACGAAGCTGTTAACGGATGGGGCGGCGGCATCTCTTTGAATATGGGCTATAGCCATAGTGGAGTTAAAGCCATAATAAGCGGCGGTGCTATTACCAACAACAAGGCTGCTGATATGGGCGGCGGCATACATATCGCAAATGGGACCCTTACGTTATCCGGTGATACCACCATTACCGGCAATACCTGCGGCGCTGACAGCCATGGCGGCGGTGTGAGTACATATCAAGCGACCATCGAACTTGCTTCTAAAGATGTAACCATTGAGAATAACAAAAATGGTAGCGGTGCACAGGCTAATCTCTATTTGCGGTCGAAAGCTAGCTATACCGAACCCAGTTATATTAGCGTTACCGGCGACTTGGGTAGCAAGGTGTTTACCTTGACCACAGAAAAAACGCCCACTGTAGGCAACCCCGTCACAATTTCCCCGTATCCATATTGCGATGCTGGCGTATTAAATGCACAGAATTTCAAATACGAGAATAACGACCAGGTTTCCATCGCCGTGATTCCGACTGGTGGTAAAGAGTGTCTCAAAGCGTGCATACATAGTTTCACTAAGACATCTACCGCTTCGAAGTATCTCAAATCCTCTGCTACCTGTACCTCTGAGGCGGTATACTACAAATCCTGTGCCTGCGGCTTAGCGAGCAGCACCGAAACCTTTACATCTGGCGCAATAGATCCTGAAAATCACGCCCTCGTCCACCACGAAGCCCAAGCCCCCACCTGCACGGCGGTAGGCTGGGAAGCCTATGACACCTGCTCCCGCTGCGGCTATACCACGAAAGTAGAAAAACAAAAGACACCCCACAGCTACGGCACCCCTACCTACGTCTGGGCCGCTAACAACGCCAGCTGCACAGCGACACGCACATGCACTGCTTGCCAACATGTTGAGAATGAAACCGTCAACACGCAGCAAACAGTAACGCAAAATCGCTCCTGCACGCTGAATGAGCTAAGCACATTTACCGCAACGTTTACGAACACAGCGTTTGCGCAGCAGACAAAAGAAAATGTAAAGACTGCGGATATGACAGGCCACAGCTACGGCACCCCTACCTACGTCTGGGCCGCTAACAACGCCAGCTGCACAGCGACACGCACATGCACTGCTTGCCAACATGTTGAGAATGAAACCGTCAACACGCAGCAAACAGTAACGCAAAATCGCTCCTGCACGCTGAATGAGCTAAGCACATTTACCGCAACGTTTACGAACACAGCGTTTGCGCAGCAGATAAAAGAAAATGTAAAGACTGCGGATATGGCAGCCCACACCTACGGTGGAACTTGGGTCAAGGGACAGGATGGCCATTGGAAGGTGTGCGAAGTGTGCCAAAACCGGAGCGAGGTTAAACCCCACAACTGGAAAGACGCCACCTACACCGCCCCCAAGACCTGTACCGTCTGCGGTGCCACACAGGGCGAACCGTTGACTCGTTCTTATTACTACTACTACGCCCCCTCCGCGGCCGAGGATAAGAAGGACTCTCCCAAGACCGCCGACCCCGGCGTCCTCCTCTACGCCGGTCTGGCCCTCGCGTCCCTCACCGGTCTGGCCTGCACCGCCAAAAAGCGGCATTAAAAAGGTATTCCCCCGGTGTTTCTGACCCCGGCACCGGGCGAATATACAGCAAAGGCACCCCTCGTGGGTGCCTTTGCCATTTCCCCGCGCCCGCAGGCGCATAAAAAGCCCCCGCAAAAAAAACAAAAGAAAAAAATACACATTTCCACCTGAATTTGCACCTCATGTTCTGCGCCCTTTTGACACAAAGTAACCCTGTCACCGGCGACAAAACAAACCCCGTTTTCGCCCGTTCAACGGCAAAAACGGGAAACATCACAATAAAATAAGGGGTGAGACGCTTGTATGAACCACGGCATATCCCCGCCTCCCATCGTCTCTCCGCCTGGCTGCTCTCGGCGCTGTTTGCCCTCTCCCTCTGCGTGCAGCAGGCTTGGGCCGCCCCGGCGGAGCGCACCGTGATCCCCCTGGGTCAGGCGGTGGGCATCAAACTCTTTGCGGACGGCGTCCTGGTGGTGGCTCTGGCCGATGGCCCCACGCCCGCCCGCGCCTGCGGCCTTCGTCAGGGCGATATCATCACCGCCATGGACGGCGCCGCTGTCGGCTCCACCGAGCAGGTCCAGGACCTTCTGGCCGATACGGCCGGCGCGCCCATTGTCCTCTCCGTCCGCCGCGGCGCAGACGCTCTGGCCCTCACCGCCTGTGCCCGCGAAAATAACGGTGTCTGGCAGCTGGGTGCCTGGATACGCGACAGCATGGCCGGCATCGGCACCCTGACCTACTACGACCCCGCCACCGGTCAGTACGGTGCCCTCGGCCACGGCATCACTGACGTGGATACCGCCCAGCTCATGCCTCTGGCCTCCGGCGCCATCATGGAGACCACCGTCAAAGCGGTGAAAAAGGGTGCCAAGGGCGATCCCGGCGAGCTCAAGGGCGACTTCTCCGTCCAGCGCGATGTGGGCACCGTCACCGTCAACAGCAGCGGCGGCATTTTCGGCACCGTGGCCGACCCGGACTTCCTCTCCGGCGGCACGCCTGTCCCCGTGGCCGCTGCCGGCCAGATCACCACCGGCCCCGCCACCATCCTCGCCACCATCTCCGGCAGCGATGTGCGGGAGTACCGTGTGGAGCTCGTCCGCCTCTACGGCGCGGACGAGCCCACCCGCAACCTGCTCCTCCGCATCACCGACCCCGCCCTGCTCTCCGCCACCGGCGGCATCGTTCAGGGCATGTGAGTGATATATAATAGGGACAACACGGGAAAGCCTTGATTTTACAAGGGTTTCTGGCGTTGCCCCTATTTTCACTGACATGAAATAGGCCGTATTTGCGCAATACGAAATCTACCGCAGCTGCCCAAGGGAGGTGATCATCTCAAGCAGATCGATTCAGGTCTCATTTTTGAAGGGAGCTTCTACTTATGAAGAATTCAACTATCATTGCCATTACAAATTCCAAGGGCGGCGTCGGGAAAACGACGACGGCCTTGAACCTTGGCGCTGCGCTGGCCGCCGAAGGGCAGAAAGTCCTGCTCATTGACAACGACCCGCAGGGCAATCTGACTGCGGCGCTGGGATATACCACTGGCGAAATGAAGCACACACTGGCTTCTCTGCTGCTGGCTGCCATCGACTATCCGGAGGACATTGCGCAGCATCTGCAAAAGGCTATCCTACATAGCGATACTGGCATGGACATCATTCCCGCCAACCGCAGGCTGGCAGATGCTGCGGCCCGACTGCAAATCATGCAGCTATCCCAGTATCAGCCCTACGGCGATAGCGGCCGCAGCTGCGAAGCAATGCTCAAGCATATCACAGACGCCTTGCGCGACACCTATCGCTACATCATCATCGACTGCGGGTTGAAACACGAGTTACTGACGGTCAATGCTTTGACCGCCGCGGATTACTGCATCATTCCCGTGCAGGCTCACTACCTCGCCAGCGAGGGTATCCCCGATGTGCTGGAATTGGTGCGCACCGTACAAGCCCACTTCAATCCCTCGCTGAAAATCGCTGGTATCCTGCTGACCATGTATCAATCCCGTCCACAGCTCTGCCAGAGCGTTCGGGCAACAGTCGGCGAAGTTTACGGTGAGGCGTTTCATGTGTTTGAGCGTCCCATTGAGCAGACTATCAAGGTGGCGGAATGCCCTGCCGCCGGTATGAGTATCCTGGACTATGCGCCGAAGAACCCCGCTGCAGAGTCCTACCGCAGTCTGGCGCGGGAGGTGTTGTCGCTTGGCTAAGAGCAACAACATGAAAGATCTGCTGAAGCAGCGCATGAGCGCTGCCCAGCAGGTCTCGGAAATGGAAATCGGCAACAGGGCCTACGAGAGCCTTATCGACCCACTTCCTGTGGCAGCTTCTACGATCCGCGAGCTTCCGGTAGATAAGCTGCGCCCCTTCTTCACCACAGATATCGGATTTCACCCATATCCCCCGGAAAAACTGCGTGCGTTTGCCCAGCAACTTCTTGAACAGGGCTTGCTGGAGCGTATCATCGTCAGGAGTATCCCCGACAGCGATGAATACGAGATTCTGGCCGGACACAATCGCACCGCCGCATGGCGTATGGCCGGGCATGACACGATTTCCGCTGAGGTGGTCGTGGCCAATGATGCCCGCGCCATTATCATCGCCACAGCCACCAATTTGCTGCGGCGGCAGGAACTGACCATCATCGAACGCGGCAAAGCATACAAAGCTATGCTGGAGGCTAAGCGGCGTCAAGGTGAGCGGACGGACTTAGGAACTTCTGGCGAAAATCGCCAGAAGTTCCTAACAAGAGAAATCGTATCAGATTTCTTTGGCGTTACAGAATATGAGATCCGCAAGGCTGTCAAGCTGGCCGGTCTGATCCCGCCTCTGGCGGATATCCTTGAAAACGATCCCCGGCACTTGCCGTTGAGCTGTGCGGATATGATCGCCGACTACGATGTCGCCTCACAGGAGGCGTTTGTGGAGATGTGCCGCATTGAAGGGTATCGGCTGAACAAGGTCACCCTGAACCACATCACACAGAAATGCCCGCCGCCCACAGCGGATAAGCAGGCCATCTACGCCGCATGGCGGGAAGCCCGCGCCGCCGCAGATAAGAAGCGTTCCGCACCGTCTAAGAAAATCACCTTCGACCGCAGGAAATTTGCGCCGTACTTAGAGCAGATCGACAGCGAGACGGAGTTAGAGGAGATGTTTCTGGAGTTTCTAAAGGAAGCTGCACATAAACGTGCAACTTCCACCGGATAAAAGCGGCTCTGGTAACTTGGGTGGTAGCCCCTTCGCAATAGCCGGTCAGTTGACAAGCCTACAATACAAATGCTATTTCTGTTCATTCCATCGGCAGCTCATACCGGGTATTACGACTCCCACCAAGCTGCTTGATTTGGCCGTTATCCACCATTGCTTTCAGAACACGACCAGCCGTGGACTGACTGACATCTAACAACGCCTGGGTTTCTTTTCGGGTAATTACTTGATGTTCCGTTAAAAATCGCAGGATCTGCTTTTCATTTGGATCCGAGGCCGGAGCTGCCGTTTTCTCAATTCCCTTGGGCGCTTCTGCTGCTTTTGACGTGGCGTTCACATTAGGAAGAATAATTTTGAAAGCGTTGTTGGTTGTCGTGATCTTCGGTTGCACCGGTGCATCCACATAAGCCCCCATGATTTTCTTCATGCCTGTGCCGTATGCCTCAATCAGCTGCAAGCGATAAAATACGTTGGCAAGGTGTGGGTTCCTGCAAACAGAAACGCCCATCATCAAATCGTCCAGCGTCAAACCAGGAAGCAACCCGCCAATGGACACAAATTCAATCCGGTCATCGTATATGCTGATCAGGGTGCTGGCTCGGAAAGAATAATCCCTGTGCACTAGCGAGTTCAGCAGCGCCTCGCGGACAGCAACCTCCGGATAGTCCGTGTATCAATCCGCAGGAGCTTCTGGAAGGTCGCATGGGTCTGATTGTGGAAATCAATATAGTCGTAGACCTCATTGAGTTGCTGCATCAGGGAGCCTGAAAACTCCCGGCGATCCTTAAATACATTCTGATCGGTCCCTTCAAACACGGCCGCTTTGATGGTATGGGGGCACTGCTCAGACAGGAGCAATCCCAGATTTGTATAAATACCGTCTGCAGAAACGATTTTCAGAGTCTGCATTTGCGGCTGCCCGAAAGCAACATTCCGTTTTTCAAATTCCTTTTTTGTTGCCTCAAAGGTCAGCGCCTGATTGATAGACCGCATATTTTCAAAGCTGTCCCCATCGGTTTCCTTGATCATCTGCCGAATGGCCGTATCCGTTGCCGGAACAGAAGAATAACCCTGCCGCACATAGACACCCTCAGGCCGCAGCCCTTTCTTTGCCAGATAATAAGGGCGGTTTGTGCCGCGCTGGATGTTGACCGCCACAACTGCTTTTCCCTCACAGTCCAGCGTTTCATAGTGAATAAACATAGTGGCATCTGGCTTTACGGCATCCCGCACCATATTGGAGATCTGCAAGGCGCATTCATCCGCATTCTCAACGCCCAGCACTGTGCCATCGTCCGCAACGCCCACATAGACCGTGCCGCCGTCACAGTTTGCAAAAGCAATGATTTCTTTTTGATGTCATCCATCACAATGGACTTTAACTCAACTGTTTCTGTTTCCTGAAATTTCATTCTGTTCACCTCTCAACTCTATTCTAACCACATTCTAACCATTCTAATCGTCAATGTCAACTCCCATGGTTAGAATAATAAAGAGCAGAGCTATCGTCGATACCAAGTGATAAAGTTGGAAGCATACCAACAAGAAGGTTTGCACACAACGAAGTAATGGACAGTTTGTTACAAGCTCCGCTTTATAACGTCTTTATTTATTGACAATTTAGAGCGTATCGTCTATAATAACATACATAATGATGTAGAGGTGGTGTACAGAATGGGGCGAAAGAGTGTTGCCGTGCTGCCGCAGACGCAGAGCATTTTGGAGCAGCTCGGGGAGCAGATCAAACTTGCCAGATTACGGCGGCACCTGTCTGCTGAATTAGTTGCGGAGAGAGCTGGTGTAAGCCGATCCACAGTGTGGAATGTTGAAAAGGGAAACCCCTCTGTTGCGATTGGGATCTATGCTGCGGTGCTACATGCGCTAAACAACATGGATAAAGACCTTCTGCTCGTTGCAAAGGATGACGAGCTGGGGCGTAAACTCCAAGATCTTGAACTTACCACTCGGAAGAGAGCACCACGAAATCCTATCAGAAAGAAGCAGAGGACAAGCAACGAGCAGGAATTCTAAGTGTATTTCTAATTTTTCCCGATAAAATTGAAAGTACGCTTTCAATTTTCGTCTGCAATGGGCTTTTGATAGCCTTCGCCAATCGTTCCACACATTAAATATCAATTATTATAAAAGGCTCGATACCGCAGGTATCGGGCCTTCTATTACACACTAAGGAGGATCAACATGCACGCACAACGAATGCCGCCGCATATTACTACGCCATTTGATGATTCCGCCGCCATGCGGCTGCGACGGATGGGACTGCTCACACAGGATGGTATGCCGGATGAACGCATTATCCGACCGCTGGCTTATGTCAGTGCTGGGCTTTACTACGATCAGCTCTGCGACTCCGTAGAGAGCCACGAGAGCGCGGCAGACGCCTGCCAGCACATCATCAGCGAGGAAGCGGAGAACCGACCCCGACAAGCATTGCTGGCACTATCCATGTCCTATGACGCCATGCGCCGTGGTTTGCCTGATCCCATCTGGTGGCTGTCAGGCAGCAAGGACATTCTTCCCATTTTCATGTGTGCCTTTGCCACGCATTTATCAGATATCCTGCAAGAAAACGAACCATCTGCCACTATGGAGGAAACTGAATGAACATGAAAACCGCATACAAGGTCTATCTCTTTTGCTGTGTCCTGTTTTTGACAGGGCTTTTTTTATTGGTTCCTGTCTACGCCGTGGAGGATATGTGGACAGCGGCCAGCCGGATCATCAAGGACATCTATACCCACATCGCTTCGGTCAGCACAGTGCTGGCAGGTCTTATGACCGCCATCGCCGTGATCGGTGCAAAAATGTCCAACACCCAGCAGAAATCGGATCAGGCATGGGACTGGCTCAAGCGTATTTGGCTTGCGTGGGCTGTCATCAACGGCATCGGCGCGTTCATCGCCTATGTTGCCCCGCTGTTTCAGGGGCTTGCTACACTGGAGCCGTGAAACACCACGCTCCCCGAACGAGAGGGGTGACCGACTATGCTTGAGCTGATCTTTCAGGGTTTTCTGGAATGGACATACGGACTGATACTGGAATGCTGGGAGTATTTCTCCTCGGTGCTGTTTGACCTGATGAGCCTCGACTTTGCCTATCTGGAAACGCACATGCCCATTATCACGACCATTCGGCAGATCATGCTGGGTGTGGGCTGGGCGCTGTTGCTGGGCAATCTGGTGTTTCAGGCCACCCGCAGCATGATGGCAGGAGTAGGCTTTGAGGCCGACGATCCCAAGCTGCTGTTTACCCGCACCTTCGTCTTTTCTTTTCTGCTGGTGGTCAGTCCGCAGATCTGCGACGCCTGCCTGAATATGACGTCAGTTATCATCGAGATGGTACAGATGCCGGATGCTGCGACTATCAAGCTGCCGGATGAGAGCACCTTTGTCGGTCTGGCCATTTCGTGGCTACTGGTCATTATCTGTGGTCTTATCGTCATGTTCCAATCCTGCAAGCTGTTCTTTGAGATGGCAGAACGCTACTTTATTCTGGCGGTGCTGACCATCATGGCGCCGCTGGCCTTCGGCGTAGGTGGCAGCCGCAGCACCTCGGACATTTTCTCCGGCTGGTGCCGTATGTACGGCTCCATGTGCTTGCTGATGGTGATGAACGTGGTGTTCGTCAAAATGCTGCTGTCGATCCTGTCCTTCTATCCCAGTGGACTGGATGTACTGCCGTGGATCGTGATGGTGCTTACCGTAGTCAAGGTTGCCAAGAAAATCGACGCCATCATCACGCGGATCGGGTTGAACCCTGCCATCACCGGCGACTCTCTGGGGCGTTCCTTCCCCGGTGTGCTGACCTATACGGTGGCGCGAACGGTAGCCTCCCGCGTTGTGCAGACCGCAGGCAAGAACACTACCGCAGGAAAAACCGGCGCACAGACGCAGACCAAGCCCGGCAGCAAGCCCGCCAGCGGCGGGCGCTATTACGGCGGCGTCAACACGGTCAACACCTTTGCCGACAGCAGACGTTCTGAGCAGCAGTCCGGCAGCTCGCCGCGCCAGGCTGAGCCGCGGGCATCCGGTGCGGAACCGACAGCACAGCCGGCGTCCGCAGCGGCAGACTGCAGCTTTGTCATGCCCGGTACGCGCCGCCCTGTGAGTCACGTCCCCGGCGAGCAGAAGATCGCCCCCTCCGATACCGCAGGAAAAGCGGGCCATACCGTCAGCCGCAGCAGCCATGTGCAGGCGGGTGCGCAGCAGCATACCGCTTCTGCCGCCCAGCAGCATACGGCGACCTCTGCTTTTGAGAGCCGATACAGCAGGAATACCGGCCCCGCCCGCTCCACTGTGGCGGGAAAAATCGCGCGTCCGGCTCCCGCGTCTGCCAATGCTCCGACCAAGGCACCACGCTCCAGCACGATTCCGCAGGAACGGAGTGCCGCCCGCACTACATCGGTCACAGGTCAGCGCAGTGGAGTTCGTCCCGATACCGCAGGAATGAGCCACAGCACCCGCAGGCCAACCGTCAGCCCCACGAAGAATACCCAAGGTACGCCCAAGCAGACGCCGCATATCCCTACGCAGGTGAAACAGCCCACCGTATCGGGCCGCTCTGTCCCGAAGGACGCCAAGAGCAGCAAGCGGACCGACAAGAAAAAGGACGATGACCATGGAGGATAAGCAGCGCCAGCACAGCGGTATCGACACAGTAAAGCGCATTGTCAGTGCCGCGAGGATCGCCAAGGCAGCCGCAGCGGGCGGTGTTCACGGCGCTGCCGTGGCGGCGGCAAAGGAGGCTGCGCCGTTTCTCGCCAAGCTGGCAATTTGGGCACTGGTGGCATTGATCGCGCTGCCTATGCTGATCTTTGCCTATCTCCCCAATATCTTCTTTGGCTTTTCCTCCTCCGGGACGGCACCCGTTGCCCGCATGACGGGACAAGCCATGACGTTGGGCGGGTTCTATATGGACTTGGAGGACTTTGAGAATACGCAGATCGACGCCATCGTGACAAGCCTTATCCAGCAATATGAAGAGGAGGGCATAGAGATTGATGGGGTGGAGATCAACAGTGACTTTGATGAGGATGACCTGCGCCGATTCATTGCTATCAGCTCTGTGGCCTATCAACAGGACTTGGAGGTAATGACCACAGAGGCCGTGCTGTCACTGGCGACCTCACGGCTCCGCTATGAGCCGACATTGAACATCTTCGAGTTCGGCGGCCTGCTCAAGCGGACACTAGTCATTCAGATCGACCACATTGACCCGGAGGCATTTATGGATCAGCTCTCCTTTGAGGAAGATGCCCGCACATGGGCAGGTGCGCTGTATGAGGTGTTGACCGAGAGCGACGCGCTGGAGGAATACGCGGAATACTACGCGCCATATCGTCCCAATTACAGCGGCGACACCGGTTATACCGGAGACTATGAGCATGGCGGCAGCTACAGCAATACCATTGACACGTCCGGTTTTGTCAGTCCCTCCACCAAGAATAACGTAGACCTTGCCGCCTACGTCATGCAGGCGTGGGAAAACAACTGGGGCTATTGCTGGGGCACCTATGGAAATGTCCTGACGGAAGCCCTGTTCAACTATAAGCTCCAGCAATATCCGGAGGGTGTCGGTAAGTATGAGGACTTCATCCGCGCTAACTGGCTGGGCCGCCGCACGGCGGACTGTATCGGGCTCATCAAAGGCTATGGGTGGCTTGACACCGCCAGCGGCTCCATCAACTACGGCACAAACGGAATGCCCGATGTGGGTGCTGACCAGATGTATGCCAACGCCCAGAAGGCCGGTATGGCGGGAACGATGGACACCATGCCGGAGCTTGTGGGCATCGCCCTATGGAAGCAGGGGCATATCGGCGTCTACATAGGTAACGGCTACGCGGTGGAGGCCATGGGCACCAAGTATGGCGTAGTACGGACGGAGGTTGCCGGCCGCGGCTGGCAGGGCTGGTGCCGCATCCCCTACATCGAATACAGGGAGGCCAGATAATGTACGCTCCCACCCGTCTGCGCGTTCTGCGCATCAAATATAAGATCACACTGAACGCTCTTGCCGGACGCATGAACATCAGCAACCAGCACCTCAGCCGCATGGAGCTGACGGATATTCCACCCACCGAGTACCACGAGCGTCTGCTCTGCCTCGGTATGGAGCGGCTGCTGGCGGAATGGGACGATGCGCCGGAAGAACTGAAGCAAGAATATCAAACCTATAAAGGGCGGCTTTTGCAGCCCGCAAAGGAGGTCGAGGATGAACACTGACACCTACTATATCCCTGTCAACTTTACCAATGCTGGACGGATCCTGGGCCTGTTTGAGATCCGCAATCTCATCGAGGCCCTTCTTTTATGCCTGCCGGTGCTGTATGTGTGCCTGACATATCTGCCCTTCTCCCTGACGCCGAAGATCATCGTGACCGTCTCGCTGGTCGTCCCCATCGGCGGCTTTGGGCTGATGGGCGTCAGCGACGACAGCCTGACACGCTGGCTGAAGGGCTGGTGGGCATGGCACTGCCGCAGGCGCATGATGTTTTTCAGAGGAGTGGTAACGGCATGAGTATCAAAAAAGCACTATTTGGCGGCGGTGTGGAGACCAACGCTACCGCCAGCTATCAGGGCAGCATTCAGGATTGGCTGCCCGTCAAAAATATCATCGGCGGCGTGGTTATCACAAAGGACAACCGCTTTATCAAGATCCTTGAGATCGTACCGGTGAACATCTACCTGAAGTCTGCTGAGGACCGGCAGGCCATCGTGGAAGCCTTTGCCGCATATCTGAAGATCGCGCCGGATCACATGCAGTTTGAGGCACGGACGCTGCCTGCCGACATATCACGCTACGTTGAGCGGATGCAGGAGTACGCAAAGAACGAGGACAACGCCTATTGCCGTGACATGATCCAGGACAACATTCAGGACATCGGCATGGGTGTGGCCAGCAACGCTTTGCAGCACCGGTTCTTTATGGTGTTCCAGTATGAATCGCAGATGCGGGCGTCCCCCAACACCGTACAGGGCATTATCCAGCGGCTCAATGAGGAAGCGGACACCGCCCGCCGCTATCTGGATCTGTGCGAGCTGGAGGTGCAGGAGCCGCGCTATGCGGACGATTTTGCGCTGGAGCTGCTCTATGAGATCATCAACAAGCGCACCAGCCAGCGCGTCAAGCTGCCGGAGGGCGTGTTTGATATGACCACGGCGGTGCATGGCGTATATGAGGAACAGCCATAATACGGTCGCGTTTTATGTTTTTGAAGGATTTTGTTTTATATTTTTGATGTGTTTCATTTTATGTTTTTGAAATGGACTGCATCAGCCACACCATCTATCATAGGAGTATCACCAATGAAAAAGCAAAAGAAACCCGTACCACCGGCAGAAGCCGAGCCTGTTATCAAGAAGCAGCCGCTTTTGAAACGGCTGCTGTTCGGCCCGGAAAGGCCGGATCTCTCCGAGCTGGAAGCCGGCTCTACCACCATTCTGGACATTCTCTCCCCCACCGCCATTGATACGAAAAGCCGTGACTACATCGTAGTGGACGGCGTTTTTCATGCCTACCTCTACATCACCGGCTATGGCTACAGCACCACAGTCGGCTCCTGCTGGCTTGCGCCGCTGGTGGAGGCGGGCGAGGGCGTCAATGTCAGCTTCAGCTTTACCCGCCAGAACCGGGAAAAGATCCTCTCCAAAATTGCACAGACTACCATGCTCAACCGCAGCCGGATGCGGGATGTGGGAGATACCCGTCAGGACTATGAGGAACTGGACAGTGCCATTACCTCCGGGCTTTACCTGAAGGACGTCATGAACCGGCAGGGCGAGGACTTCTACTATATGCACACCCTTATCGAAGTGGTGGCGGATGATCCGGATACGCTGGAGCAGCGTGTCACCGCCGTGGAGAAGCTATGCGTATCGGTGGATATGATCGCCCGCCGCTGCGATTACGCCAACGAGCAGGGATTTCTCTCCACGCTGCCGCTGGTCACACTGGACGCCGACATTGAGCGCAAAAGCCGCCGCAATGCGTTGACCACCGGCGTAGCTGCGGCGTTTCCCTTTGTGTCCTATGAGCACAGCGACCGCAATGGCATATTTCTGGGACTGAACCTCTATAACAAGTCCCCGGTGTTCCTCGACCCCTACGATGACTACAAATACACCAACGGCAACTGGTGGATCGGCGGCAACTCCGGCGCCGGCAAGAGCGTAACGCTCCAATGTCTGGCCGGACGCCTGCGTGAGCAGGGCAAGCGTGTGGTATGCGTCATTCCCAAGAAGGGCCACGAGTTCCGCCCCAACTGTGAGCAGCTGGGCGGTCTGTATCTGCGCTTGTCCCCTTCCTCGCGGGACTGCCCCAATATCATGGCTATCCGCCGCAAGACACTGGATGCCTATGCTGGGATACAAGAGCTGGCGGCACGGGACGACTCCGTGCTGGCAGACAAGATCTCCCGGCTCATCATCTGGTACTCCCTGCAAAAGAAGGATCTCACGGAGGAGGACAAGAACTATCTGGATGCCTCGCTGGTGGAGTGCTACGACCGCTATGGGATCACCTTCGACAACGCCTCCGTGGTGGACGAAAACGGAGCATTTAAGGAAATGCCCATCATCCCCGACTGGTACAATGTTCTGCTGGAAAAGCCAGAAACCAAGCATCTGGCTGTGGTGCTGACCCGCTATGTGACCGGCTCTGCCGCCGCCATGGGCCGCCGCAACCACATCAGCATCGACAACAAGTATATCGTGCTGGACACCTCCGGTATGCCGGATGATTTGATCCTACCAGGTATCTATTGGGCCATCGACGTAGCCAACGACATTATCATGAACGCAGGCGGCGAGCTGTCCGCCCTGATCGCGGATGAGCTGTGGAGTCTGGTAGGCGCCGGCTCCAATCCGCTGGCCGCTGCCTATGTGCAGGAGATGGTCAAGACCATCCGCGGCCTTGGCGGTATCGCTATCACCTCCACACAGGGTATGCAGGACCTGTTCAGCCTGGAGGGCGGCAAATACGGCAAGGGTATCCTGGACTCCAGTCGTATCAAATTCGTCATGCAGATGGAGGAGCAGGAGGCCCGCCTTATCCAGCAGATCCTCAACCTCTCGGAAGAAGAGGTGCGGCAGATCACACGCTTCCGGCGCGGCGAGGGCTTATTGTGCATCGGGTATAACCACGTCCCCGTGGCCTTCCATGTCACGAAAAAGGAATATGACGCCATTACCACATCGCCCACCGACCGGCAGGCACGGAAAAGAAACAAATGAGCAAACAAACTGATTTGAGGGAGATCCAGCGCCTGACGGAAGACGCCGCCATAGATGCCCGCAAGCTGCTGATCCAAGCGGACAATCTGCCGCCCGGCACCTTCCAGAAAATGCTGGAGGAGCTATGCGGCAGCTTTGAGGATACCGCCTTGCAGCTCCGCCGCCTCTGCGAACAGCAGAGTCCCGGCACAGGCGGATATAAACGGGGTCGTGTCCTCCGACCGCTGGAGGTGGTGGGCAGCGTGGAACGTATCGGCATTGACTGGCTCCATATCCGTATCAACACCCTGCTGCCCCACTGCCGGTTTCAGCCGCCCACATGGCTGACAGAAACGTTGGTGGAACTGCTGGACGCCTATGAAGCCTGCGGTGGACAGCTTCCTCATTTCAAGAGCGCACTGCTGGTGATCGAGGAATACAGCGATGTGGATGGCCGCCACATTTTCGATCAGGACAACAAGGGCTGGAAAGCGGTCAGCAACGCCATCAAGGGCAGGGTGATCCCCGACGACGATCAGTATACCTTGTCGGTAGCACTGCTCTCCACACGGAGCTGTCAGAATGTGTGTCACATCACCGTACTGGATATGAAGGACGCGCCGGATTTCTTCTCTGCACGGGCGGGAGATTACAGTGTTACCGGGCTCTATTGAGACAGAAACACCCAGCAGGTTTTCTGCCAAACCGGAGCAAAATCCCACGCTTCCTCAGAAAGCAAAATCTGTTGGGTATATACGCCCCACAAAGCCTTTTGCCGGCAAGCTTTTCCGCGCCCCTGTGCCTGCCCGCAGCAGCGGAAAAACTGCCTTCTACGGGGAGCCAACAGTTTTGATGCGAGAAAGGCGCCGAAAGTGACCTTACACCGGCACGGTGTAAGGGTGCTTTCGGCGTTCACAGGAATGAGGGAGCGAATGGTTTTTTGTGTGCGTGAGATCGAGGCGCTGCGGCTGCTGGGATGGTGCCAGTATATCCGTCCCGCTCAACTGCTGCGGGTCGTCAGCGAGACAGAGCTATCGAACCTGCTGGCGATGAAGCTTATCAAATACCACGGCAAAAGTGAGGCTCTGATCCTTACCGCAGAGGGGCGTCGGCTGCTGGCGGAAAACATATGGCTGCCGGATACACCGAGGACGTACCATGCGGATGCCGTTGTACGGCGGCTGCGGCTTGCTTCCCTGCTGCTGACAGCCTACCAGTCCGGTATCAACGTCTATGCCACGCAGCCGGATGAACTGGCGGAGGGAAATGCCTTATTTCTCACCTCTGCCGGTCGCGGCCGGGGCCGTAACCCATGGGGCAGCACCCGCACGGCGGCTCTGCTCCGCATAGGCGACCTGCTCTGTGCCGCGCACTATGTTTGCCCCGACATCGGCTGCCTTTGCCCCATGGATGAGCTGTCCGCCTTTCAGAACAATACCGTCAGACTGCCCAGAACACGCAGTTTCCTTTTTTGCGGCGAAAGCTATTTGGATATTCTCGCTGAACTGGACAAGCCCACACCGGAGGAAGAATGCAAGCTCATGGCCTACGGCGCCGCTGCCCGCTGGTTTCAGCAACCGGTCTATCTTCTGCCCTGCGATGATACCGGCGTGACACAGCTTCAGATCATGGCCCAGCTAGATTACCGCCAGCGTTTAACGCGCTTGGCTCTGAAAGGCTATTACCGCCCTCCACCGCCTGACCGTCCCTGCTGGGACGCACTGTTTCAAGGCCAACCCTTCGTGCTGGCGGCGGACATGGAGCTGCGCCGCGTGGATGCCGCCTACACGCTGGCGCAAGAGCAGGGCCATTCGCAGATCGTATTGGCCGCCCTGCCGCAGCAGGTGGCAGAGGTGTGGGGCCCGCACTACAGGGATACCGGAAAAGCACGGGTCTTTACCTTGACCGAGGATGCCATCACACAGCTGCTGGGTAAAACGCCGAATCCCTACCGTCCATCGGACACCCCCTATGTCACAAAAAAAGGAGAGATGATCCATGCCCCGCTTATCAAAGCTGCTGGAAAAGCTGGAGGATACCGTTGAAGCCCGCTGGGGCGTATGGTTCCAGCGGCATAAAAAGAAGCTGCCCCTCTACATTCCCGTCGGGGTGGTGTGCTGGTATTTTTACGGGATGCTCCTGAACTCCATGCGCCTCGGAATTGACGCCGTTTTCCATAATACAGGGCAAGATGTGACTGCCATCTGGATATTCGATCCGATCCGCAACTGGCTGGCGGTATTCTCCGGCTTTGGGCTGAAAGCCACCGCGTTCTTTGCGCTGATGTTCTGCCTTGTGACCAAACGCGGCTACCTTTGGTTTTCCGGCTATAAGTATACACGGGACCCACGGGGCTTTGATATTCTTCCGGACGGAACACACGGTTCCTCCGGCTTTCTCACCAAGCGGGAGATGGAAGCCTTTCTGGAGATCGGTCCCATACAAAGCGTCTCCGGGATGCTGCTGGGCAAGATCAAGGAACGGCCGGAAGACCCGGACAAATACGCCGCCTATGTGGCTCACCGCATGATACCCGGTGAGAACAACAATCTTCTCTGCATCGGTGCGCCGGGCAGTTGGAAGACCCGCGGCCTGATCCTGCCTTTTCTGATGGGCTGCGCCCAGCGGAAAGAGTCCGTATTCTGTGTCGATCCAAAGGGCGAGCTGTTCGAGCAGCTTTCCCCCTACTTCCGGGAAAACGGCCACTACGTCAAAGCGGTCAATTTCCTGGACATGGCACACTCGGATGGCTGGAACTGTCTCTATGGACTGGACACAGAAACAGACCTGGTGCAGACGGTGGCCAACACCATTATCCAGAACACCTCCAGTCCCAAGGAGGCCGACGACTTTTGGAGCCGTGCGGAGCTGAATCTCCTGATGGCCCTGATCCACTACGTCTGCAATCTGCGGGATGAAAAAGGTGATCTGCTGCCCATTGAGCAGCGGGGTTTGGGCGACGTGTATCAGATCCTCTCCACCATGAGCGTCAATGAGCTGAACCGCACGCTGGCGTCGCTGCCGCCCGATCACCCCGCCAAGGGCCACCACGGGCTGTTCCTGAAGGCCCGTGAAAACCTCTGGGGCAACATCATCATTGGCCTTGGCAACCGGCTTGCCATCTTCCAGAACAAGCTGGTGGACACCATCACCCGCAACCACGATGTTGATCTCGTACTGCCCGGGCGACGGCCCTGCGCGTATTTCATCATCATTTCCGCGCAGGACAGTGCCTACCGGTTTCTCAGTTCACTATTCTTTTCCTTGGCCATGCCGCAGCTCTCCAACTACGCACGGCTCCACTGCAAGGGTGGGCGGCTGCCGGTACTGGTAAACTTCTGTCTGGACGAATACTGCAACATCGGATACATGGAGGGTATTGCCGACGCGCTGAACAGCGTGCGAGGCTTCAACATTGCGTGTCAGGTGGTGGTACAGAGCCTCAGCCAGTGGCAGCAGCGATACCCCGGCAAAGAATGGGAAAATCAGCTCAACACCTTTAACCAGACCATCTACATGGGCTGCAACGACCTGACCTCCGCCAAGTATATCTCGGAAAAGTGCGGCAAGGTCACCATTGCTGTCACCAATAACCAGATGCCCATGCAGCCGCTTTTTTCACCCATCTACAACAGCACCCGGCCCTATTCCAAGACCCGAAGCAATATCCAGCGGGACTTGATGCAGCCGGATGAGGTGCTGCGTCTGGATCAACAAAAGTGTCTGGCACTGTTCCAAGGCCACCGGCCCGCGCTGCTTTATAAGCTGACGCCGGAAGAATTACCGGACTTCGCCGGACTTACGACCTGCCGCGTGGTGGACTATATCCCCGCATGGAAGCAAAAGGCCCAGGAGAAGCCAGCCGCCGCGCCACAGAAAGAAGAAAAGCCCCCTGCCGAAGAACGGACACCCACCCCACAGGCAGAGCCGCCGGTCTCTACGGCAGAGGACGATGATTTTACCTATGAGGTGGATGGCGACGATCTCGGCATGGTGGAGCTGAAGCCCGCCCAACGGCAACAGGCAGAATAACCGCATTCGGACATAGGAAAACGGCGTCCGGCCTGCTACAGCCAAACGCCGTTATCGTTATTATCGTTTGTATCGTTATGTCATGCTGATTTTATAACGATTATTCCGATATGCTGTACCGTACCGCAGGGCCGGAACCTGTTTTTACGATCTTATTTTCTGCAAGTAATTCATTCAAGGCACTGATCGCGGGAAATTTGGAGCTGCCCAGCAGAGTTTCGACTTCCTTTCGACTGACCTTGCCGCGCTGACGGATAAAGCGCAACGTCTTCTCCACATTGCTCGTGTTGTCGTTTGTCAACGTAATGATTTTCGGCAGTACTACAACGAAGGAAGCGGGCGCAGGCGTAAAGATGGGCTTATCGGGGTAATTCGCATAGCTTTCGATAATGCGCTGAATACCTGTGCCGTAGCTCTCAATTAGTTCCAGACGGTAAAAGACATTTGCAAGCACCGAATTTCTTGACTGCGACACGCCTCCCATCACGTCTTTCATCGTCAGTCCCTTCACCAATCCACCAAGCGAAACGAACTCAACCCGGTCGTCGTAGATGTTGATCAGAGTACTACCGGAATAATCGTAATCGCGGTGAACGATGGTATTCAGCAAAGCCTCGCGAAGCGCATAGGGGGGATAATCGGGGTGGTCAGTCCTTTTCAGCCCATCAATGGTCGAGTTCAGATTGTTGTTGAGATTCAGGAACTCATACGCTTCGTCCATCTGCTTGAGAACTGAGCCGAAAAATTCCTTACGGGTTTTGAATTTGGTTTTCCCTGTCCCCTCATATACGGCGCACTTGATGCTGTGTTCGCATTGGTCTGACAGGAGCAATGCCGTATTGGTGTAGTATCCATCTGCATCAAGGAGCTTTAAAGTCTTCTTGTTGCTTTCACCAAAGGGAACATGGGCGTTTGCAAAATACTGATCCGCGTAAACGAAGGTCAGTTCCTGATTTACGCACCGCGATTTGTCAAAAGTCACGCCATCGCTTTCACGCAGCATTTCACGAATCATCTCGTCGGTAGCAGGGACAGATGAAACGCCGTGTCGGATAAATACGCCGCTGGGTTTCAATCCTTTGTCAGTCAGATGATACGGACGCTTTGCACCCCGTAGCACGGTGACTTTTACAATAGTTTTATCTGCTTCCTTGGTTGAGCTGATAGAGGTATAGGCGGATAGATCAGGTTTGATTCCGTCGCGGATCATATTCCCAATCTGCTCCATCACTTGTTCCGCGTTTGCTACGCCGACGGCATTACCAGCACGGTCAATACCGACAAAAATCTCACCGCCCTCCGAATTGGCAAAGGCGATGATCTCCTTTTTGAAATCGGCATTGATCTCTTGCTTCAGTTCGACCGTATAACTCTCTTCATATTTCATATTTTGCGCCTCTCAAAATCGTTATTATCGTTTCTATCGTTATTATATTACGATTACATGACGATTACAAGTGAAATATGCCGATTATTCAGCCTTATTACGAATTATTCTACTGTAGCAGAAGGAACAGTGAGCCGCAAGGTACGCACAAGCATAATGATCTCCACTGAAGCATCGTCTATCGCCGCTATGTCTTATGCACAAAGTCAATAGCGACTCTTCAACTTCAAAAGAAAACGATATGAGGAGGGGCCGGTATGAAAGCCGCAAAATTGAACCAGCGCCCTGCGTTTGCACTTATGAAGCAAACGGATATACAGAGCGTCCACCATCTGCAAATGCCACGGTGGTTATTTTCCGACCCACGGTATGCGGAAATGAGCCTGGACGCCAAGGTGGCCTACACCTTCCTGTTGAACCGATTTCAGCTCTCCCGCAGGAACGGCTGGGTCAATGACAGCGGCGAGGTCTTTGTGATCTTTCCTCGCAAAGCGCTTGCCAAAGAGCTGCGCATCTGTGAGCAGCGAGTGTCTGCCGCGTTCCGTAAGCTGGCGGAGCTTCACCTGATTTGGGAAAAACGCTGCGGACGGGGCGACGCCAACCAGATCTATCTCGCCTGCGTACAGCCCCATGGATGATCCGGATTATCAGTGTGCGCCATTTATGGAGCCGGAGGAATGCGGCACAAGAACCGCCGATATTGCGGCTCTTGATTCCCCAGAACCGCAGGATAGGCGGTTCAAGAACGGCGAAAACAGCAGTTCAAGAACCGCAGATGCTGCGCCTGCAGAATCGCAAAATCTGCGGCCAAGTTATACTGATAAGAGGAAGAACGATGAGAGTTATATTGAAGTCAGTCCATCCGTCACGGAGGGATCGGACGAAGAAGAGCTTACCGGCATTCTGGATGCCTGTGAGCTCTCCTCTTTTGAGCCGGAGATGGCCCGCATTTTTGAAACGGCCATCGAGCGGCTTTTTTATTCGGACAGCTTTCGGGTAGGCAACGCCACCCTGCCGCAAAGCAGGGTGCGTCACAGGCTCCACGATCTGGACAACTTAACGCTGCGCGATACGGAGCAGCGGCTGCGGGCCAATCAGGAGCGCAATATCCGCAACTCGATCCAATACACCATGGCTGTCCTGTTCAACTGTATCACGGAGGGTGAAAGCGATCTGGTCGTCGATCCCTACCTCAACAGCCTTGGCGGGCCATAGGAGGTGATATAGCCATGCTTTTGACCAACCAGCAAAAGTGCATCATGGAGATCTTAGGCAAGGTCGGCTGTATCCGGCGCGACCAGCTTCTCGCGCTGCTGTATGGCAAGTACCGGGAGCGGGTAATGACTATGCGTCCGGAGCATCTGACGCCCATGCTGCGGCAGCTCAGCGGGATCTCTCACGCTGTCTGTGTGGAGGATGATGTGATACGGCTCATCACAAAAACGGCAAATCCGCTGCTTTTGGAGAGCATCGACGTGATGCTGGAGATCACGGGTGGATGTCCAATCCAGTTCTCCATCCCCACCAGTCTGCCCGCTCTGCTCTGCTTTCTCTACGGCGATGAGCTGACCGCCTACTATGTGGCAGCTTTGACCGCAGAACGCGAACCCTCTTTTCGTCGTATAGAGATCGGAGAAAAAGAGCGGCTCATCTGGCTTCCGGAACACACCCTTGTCCTGCAAGGCAAGGATCTGCCGGATCGCCAGATTGTTGCACAGAAGCAAAAGGACGGTACACACCGTTTCTTTGCGAATAAAAACACAACGTTGTAAAGGAGGTCATTAAATGCCAAGAAAGAAAGCCATCCCGACCGAACCAATGTCTGATCCCCCTGTGGAGGTCACGGAATCCACAGTAGAAACGACACCCGACCCCGTGGAGCAGCCGCCCGCTGACAGCCTGACTGGGAGTACTTCTCCCGGAGAGGGCTTGGAGATTCCATCTATGCCATCAGAAACTGACGCCGAAGCCGGAGTGATCCTAACGGAAGCATCTGAAGATGCAGAAGAACCGTCCTACGATGATGCGGATATGACCGTAGACTTTGTGGAGAATTCCGCAGTACAGGAGGACTCTCCGCTCGATTCGGAAACCACCGCAGAAGTCGAAGAAGCTGTTTCGGAAGAAGACACCTCGCCACTCGTGGCCGAAGCTCCTCCCGCAGCGGAGCAGCAAGCGCCTGCACCGAAGCCGGAAATGAGTGACCGCGAGAAGTTCTTCCATCTGGATTTCCATAAACTGGACCGCAATCTGTCCGAGGAGGAACGCCGGGAATGGAACGCCATTTACGCTTCCTATCGCGGCGGCAGCCCGCTCAGCGGTACGGTGATCGGTGTGGATATGTTCTCGCTGAATGTACGCAGCCGCAGGACCGGCGAGGTGCGAAAGCGGGAGCTGTCCTGTGCCATCGTCGTCCCCTACCGTGTGCGTATCCTGATCCCCGAAACAGAAATGTGGTCAGGAGAGGGGCGGCCCGGAATGTCCCTGAATCATATCATGGGCGCGACGCTGTCCTTCAACATCATCAAGGTGGACAGGGAAAACGGCTTTGCGCTGGCTTCCCGTAAGTCGGCCATGAAAGCACGCCGTTCCTACTTTGCCCATCGGGCAGAGTTGAACGCCCCCGGCACACGGCTGAAATGCCGTGTCATTGATGTTGGCCCCGTCCGCTGTACGGTGGAGTGCTATGGTCATGACATTCGTCTGACGCAGAAGGATCTCTGCTATATGTCCGTGTCAGATCTGCGCGCTGTCTACCGCCCCGGACAGGAGCTGGACTGCGTTGTGACAGACTACGACGCCGATGCGGATCGGCTCAGGGTTTCCGTGAAGGCGGCGTTGTCCGATCCCTTTGAAGGGGCCGAGCGGCGTCACCCTGTCAACAGCCGGAGGCAGGCTATGATCTCCGGCAAGTATGCCGGTGGTGTTTTCTGCAACCTGCCGGATGGCACTGTCTGCATGTGCTCCTATGCTTATCAGTATGAGGACAGCGACTTTGAGATCGGAGACACCGTGATCCTGACGGTCAAACGGTTCGATAGCAACAAGCGTCAGATGTACGGAAAGATCCTCTCCAAGTGGTAGTGTCAAAAGGCTTGTCAAGACTTTATTTTAAATGCTTATGCCGCCAAAAATAAAGTCTGTGGGCCTATTGATTTCCGGGGATAAGCATGATTAAAATAAAACCAACAGGAAAAGAAGGGAGTGCAGAAAATGATAAAAAGACGAATAGCACTGCTCGCGCTGGAGGGCGTTCTGCTGCTCACGGCCTGCGGGCAGGCAAAGGACAATTCCGCATTGACAATGCCGCCTTTGGATGCGGTACAGAGCGCGGCGCAGGCCATCGAACCCATGGAGGACAAGACGCAGGGCGATGCGGAGAACCCGCTCTCTGGGAAGGATACCGAGGAGGCTGCGCCCGCAGGCGATGAGGAGACCCCAAAACCTGCCGAGGATGCGGAGACACCTTCCACCAAGGCAGAGGAAACACCGTCCGCACCCAATGGCGAGGAACAGCCGGACGTGCCGGAGCAGCCGACCACGCCCGAACAGCCGGTGACACCTGCGCCGCAGCTGGAGCCTGCACCGAGTGAACCCGAACCTGCGCCGGTACAGGAGCCGGAGCCTGCACCCGCCCCCAAACCTGAACCCGAGCCGGAGTACGAACCGGCAGACCGCTGGGCGGCTGTTGAGGCGGTCAACGCCTATGCCGCCGCACAGTACGGTGTCACTACGGACAGCGGCCTGACACTGGGCAACAGCGCGTACCGCTTCCCTGCATCGGTGTCGGCAGATGCCTCGCAGGAGACACTGGAGGCCAAGGCGCGGGACATGGTGGACTACACATTCCAACAGCTCATGATGCAGGCCGGTGTGGACACGCTGGCCGATGCAGGTATTCGATGCAGCGTCTGCATCGTGGAGGACGGCGCAAGCCTGCTCATCTACGTTCTCTATGCAGGCTGAGAAAAAGACAATACGCAAAGACCTCTCTGGAAACAGAGAGGTCTTATCTTTTGTAATAGGAGGAAGCCATTTGAAAGTATTCAAACAAATGACAGCCCTTGTGCTGGCGCTGGTCATGGCGACAGCACTGGCGGTGACCGCTTATGCCGCCACCGTGACGGTCAAGTACAGAGAGTTCGTGTATTCCAGCCAGGTTACGTTCCGACAGTATGACTACAGCCAAAGCACATCCCCGACTGTCGTCAACATGACCATCTCGGCTACCAGCAGTCTCGGCAGCGGCAGCGCTTTGTACCACGTCAAGTACGCCAACGGAACGGTGGCGTACTGCATCCAGCCCGGCGTCCATTCCGATGACAGCGGCAGCTACGTCCAGGGCAGCAGCGGGTGTTGGTATAATCTGCCCGCATCTGTGCAGAGCGCTATCGCACTGGCGCTGGCCTACGGCTATCCCAGCGCCGACTACGGTACGGCCTCTGGCGACCGCAACAGCAGTGCCATCATCAACGCAGAGAAGTGGGCGGCAACACAGGCCATCATCTGGGAACTTATCTGTGAATATCGCAGCGCCTATACATACGATGACTGGGGCTACAGCCCGTTCTATGACTGCGTGGATACCAGCCGGTATCCCACCTTTGAGCTGTGGTACGGCGAGATCGCGGCGGCGATGCAGTCGGCCAACGAAATTCCCAGCTTCGCGGCATACGCCGAACTCTGGGCCGATGTGATCGAACTGAAGAAAAACGCGGCGGGCAGCTACACGGCCAGCGTCACGGATACCAACGGTGTGTTGAGCGCCTACAATTTCACCGCCAACAGCGGTAGCGGTGTCACCTTTACACGAAAGGGCAACACACTGACCATCACGGCCACGGCTGCCGCGGCCAAAAATTTGCTCGGTGAGAAAACGTATTCCGCTACCGGCAGCGCCTTTGAGATGAATCCGGACGAGGCAGTGTTGTGTTGGTATGACAGAGCAGGCCGTTATCAGGCGATGGCCAGCTACACCGGCGTTGGGCGTGACCCCGTGCGGGTGTATATCAAGATCAGGGCTGTGGGGGAAAAAGGCAGCCTGACCATCAACAAGGTGGATGCGGAGACTGGTAAGGCGCTGGCGGGCGTGACTTACCGGCTATACGACAGCACGGGGAAAAAGGTGATGGATGCTACCACCGGCGCGGATGGCAAGGCGGTGTTCAAGGATTTGGAGCAAGGAAAGTATAGTTACCAAGAGATCAGCGCTCCTTCCGGCTATGTGGTAGACAAAACCAAGTATCAGATCACCATTACGGCCACCACGCTGAATATTGCGCAAAAGAGAACCAACACGCCTGCCAAGGCCAGCATTGAAATTGTCAAGGTGGATGGTGACAATAAGACCCCGCTGCAAGGCGCGGGCTTCCGGCTGTACGATGCGTCCAACAAGCAGGTCGCGGAGGGCTATACGGATGTCAACGGAAAGCTGACTTTTTCCGGTTTGCGACTGGGCAGCTATACCTACAAGGAGTTCAAAGCGCCGGACGGATACCTTTTGGACGGCACGGCGTACTCTGCTGTGCTGAACAAAAACGGGCAGGTGCTGAAAGTTACCCGTGAGAACACGCCGGTCAAAGGCAGCATCAAAATTCTGAAGGTAGATGCCGACACCAAACAGCCGCTGGCCGGTGTGGTGTATCGGCTCTTTGATGCCAACGGCAGCAAAATCGCGGATGGTACGACTGACGCCAATGGCAGGGTGACATTCTCTGGACTGAGACTCGGCAAATATTTCTATCAGGAAGTTAGTACCGTGGACGGCTATGTGCTGGACGAGACAAGATACGATTTCAGCCTGACCGCAGCAAACCTCAACATCAAAGTCACCCGTGAAAACGTACTCGCCAAGGGCAGCATCACTGTCCGTAAGGTGGATGCCGCGGGCGCACCTCTCGCCGGTGCGGAGCTGCTGCTGGAAACTTCCGCGGATGGTCAGAACTGGACGGAGGTAAGCAAAATTACCACCGACAAGACCGGCGTTGCCAAGTGGAGCGACCTCAAGGTCGGTGAGCAGTATCGTATTATAGAGATGAAAGCTCCCGCAGGGTACACGCTGCTGACCGAGCCGCTGTTCACGGGAACGCTGGACAGCAATGACCGAGACATTACCATCACCGCCTGCAACAATGCAGGCTTTGTGCTGCCCTTCACGGGCGGCAACGGATTCATCGCACCCATTCTGTTTGCAGCACTCATGCTTTGCATGGGTGTTTATTTTTGCAAAAAATCAGCCCGCCATGATACGGCGGGCTGACGGTTCAATTCTGAAATGCTTGTAGCTGCTGTTCACAGAATTCACACAGAACCGGGATGTCCGCTACGGCAGTCTCCCATATGATCTCGCGGCTCATGCTTCCATAGTTGTGCGCCACAAGATTTTACGTATGGCCTTGATAGGCCCCCACTGAATCTGTTTCGTTATCTCAAGCCGGTATTCAGCGGAGAGTTTTCCAATCAACTCCCCAATCTGCAAAATGCAGAAAGACACGGAACGCTGGTAGTCGGGGTCGCTGTCAAAGATTTCAAAGGATTCACCGTAGCGCTCTATCGTCTTGCGGATTTCAAGGCAGTAGTCGCGGATATGAGCCGAACGCTGGGCATCAGGCGGCAACATAGAGATTTACCCTTTCTTTCAGCACCGTATCACGGAAGCGTACATCGTTTTCCATCTGGGGCCGCTGCTCCAGTGAACTGACCGTGATCAAATCAATGCTTTTCTGGAACGCATCTTCCAGATCGCAGTACACAGCGGAAAGTGAGAGCAGGCTCTTGATATTTGTGCCGGAGGTGTCGATCAAAAGGTCAATATCGCTGGATTCGGTTGCCGTGCCGCGGGCATAGAGCCGAACAGGTAAACCGCCTTCAGCCCATATTTCTGTGCAACAGGCAAAATGCATTGTGTGATTTGTTCCACGGTATAGACCATCTGCAAGCACCTCCTTCCAGATTGATACCACCAGTGTACCCGTAAAAAGCAAAAAACTCAACTCAAAAATTATGGACAAGGAGAAAACCAAATGAAAAAGATCCATCGCGTATTCGCGCTGCTCATGGCCGCTATTATGGCATTGAGCCTCATCACCACGGCATTTGCCGAGCCGACCATCGACACCAGCAAAAAGGCATCCCTTTCTATCTACAAGTACGACATCACCAAGGCAAGCAGCGACGGCGCGTGGGATGCTGAGTCCTACGTCAGCACTGGGCTGCATGACGATGCCGTTGTTGACAAGCTGGCAAAGTACGCCATCCAAGGCGTGGAGTTCACCTACCTCCGTGTTGCCGATGTCACCATGAGCAATGAAGTGGTGGACGGCCAGCGCACGGTAGGTGTGCTGTATGGCTTCGACAACTCCGAGCGCTCCAACGCCGTGCTGTCTGCTATCGGCCTGACCGCCGCAGACGCCCACAAGACCGAGAATGGCATTAACTTCTTTACCAGTGATATGCTCAACAACAAGCTGGCCGCTGCGCTGGCTGCCAATGCCACCACCGTGAAGAACGCTCTGGAAACCGCCGTAAGGAACGGCGGCATTGCCTTGACAGAAACGGATGCCACCGGCCACACCTCCGCTGACCAGCTGGAGCAGGGGCTTTACCTCGTCGTGGAGACTCGCGTTCCCGAAAACGTGACAAGCACCTGCAATCCCTTCTTTGTGTCCCTGCCCATGACCACTATTGACGGCGCGGCATGGAACTACGATGTCACCGTCTACCCCAAGAATCAGACCGGCAATCCTACTCTCGACAAGACCGTGCGTGAGGCCAAGAACTCCACTGGTAAGAATACTGGCAGTCTGACCGACATCGAGGACGGTTACGAGCATACTGCGTCCGCCTCTATCGGTGACACGGTGGACTATCAGATCATCAGTACGCTGCCCACCATCACCTCCAAGGCATCCGCTCTCAGCGAGTATACTTACGTCGATACCATGTCCAAAGGTATCAAGTATAAAAAGAACGATGTGGTCATCGAGTTCTTTAAGGATGCTGGCTGTACTGACAAGATCACTACATGGGCCGAGGATTCCGGCAAATTCACCGTGGCCTATGATGATGCACAGAACATTATGACCATCCGCATGACTGAGGCTGGCCTGAGCGAGATCAACGAGGCAACTACCGTGTATGTCGGCAGTGTCAAGCGCGGTTACAGCGACTGCACCATGCGAACCACCTACGCGGCGACATTGACCGCCGATGCCAAGATGGGTGATACCGACAATCCCAACGAGGTCGTGCTGACGTGGAAGCGTACCAACACTACCTATTTTGGCACCCTCAAGGATTGCTGCCATGTCTACACCTACGGCATTGACGTTCTCAAGCAGTTCTCTGACAACGGCGGCAACGTGCGGAACGTGAAGTTTAAGCTGCACAACGATACGGACGACTGCTATATCATCGCGGAGCAGAAGGACGGTGTGTACTACGCCAAGGGCTTCGCCGCAAAAAAGGCCGACGCCACCACCTTCGTTCCCAATAGCAGCGGTCACATTGTGGTCAAGGGCTTGGAAGATGACACTTATTCCCTGGCTGAAACCGCCACGGATAAGGGCTATGTGCTGCTGAAGGATGCGGTCAAGATCGTTATTAAGGCCAACGAGGACGGCCAGTGCGAGAAGTGCGGCACCAAGCTGCTGACCGCCTCTGCCACCGTCAATGGTAAGGACGCCAGCATGACAGACGGCAACGCCATTGTCCCCCTGACCGTGGTCAATAACCCTGGTTTTGACCTGCCGAAGACGGGCGGCTATGGCACGTGGATGTTCACCATTGGTGGCGTTCTGCTGCTGGGCGCGGCGGCCTTCATTGTCGTCAAGTCCCGCAAGCACAAGAGCGAGCAGTGAAACGCTGGCTACTGGTGGCGGCTTGCGGCGTTATGGCGGCGGGACTACTTCTCTATCCGCTGATCGGTGAGCTGGTAAGCGAGAAATATCATTCGGATGTGGAAACCACTTATACCGCCGCCATTGAGGACACCGCTGACGTCGGACTGACCGCCCAGCGGCAGGCGGCGGAGCAATATAACGCCATGTTGTCCGGCGTGGCGGCTATTTCTGAGGGAGGGGCATCCGCCCCTCCCTTGGCCTACACCGAGCAGCTTACGGTGGGCGGTGTCATGTGCTACGTTGACATTCCCAAAATCAACGTATACCTGCCGGTACAGCACGGCACGGATGCGGAAACGCTGGAGCGTGCCGTGGGTCATGTGGTAGGGACTTCCCTGCCGGTGGGCGGCAGCAGCACCCACGCGGTGCTGTCGGCTCATAGCGGAATGGCCTCGTCCAAGCTGTTTTCGGACATCGACCAGCTTACAGCGGGCGACACGTTTTACATCCATGTGCTGGGCGAGGTGCTGGCATACAAGGTAGACGCCATCAACACGGTACTGCCCACAGACACATCGCTGCTGCAAATCGAGAATGGCAAGGACTATGTAACGCTGGTGACCTGTACGCCGTTTGGCGTCAACACCCACCGACTGCTGGTGCGTGGCCACCGTATTCCCTATACTCCCGAACAGGAAACTACTGCCGCAGAAGAAAAGCCCACGGCATCCTCGTGGACACAGCACTACCTCACCGGCTTAGGCATCGGCCTTGGCGCGGTGGCCGTGGTCGGCGGCGGATACTTTTTAGTGAGGAGGTGTCGCCATGCGTAAGCTGTCTTTTATGCTGGCGGCGCTGCTGGCCGTGGCGGGTGTTTGCGTCATGCTGTGGCCGGTGGTCACAGGACATACGCTGCAAACCAACGCGGATGAGGCTGTGCAAAACTTCCTCGAAGAACGGAAGCCGGAGCAGCAGTACCCTGAGCTGTTGGCAGACCTGCAAGCCTACAACCAGCGTATCTATGACGAAAAGCAATCCGGCCTTGTTGATCTTGAAGCCTGTGAAGCGCCTGCCGCCGACCTGACTGCCTACGGGGTTGAGGATGAGATCATAGGCGTATTGGAGATACCGGCTATGGAACTGACCATGCCGGTCTATCTGGGCGCGTCCGATGAACACCTTGCCGCAGGTGCGGCGGTGCTGGGCAACACGTCCGCGCCCATCGGCGGGGATGACACCAACTGTGTTATTGTCGGTCACCGAGGTTGGAAGGGCGCGGACTACTTCCGGCACATCGACCGTTTGCAGGTGGGCGATACTGTTACGCTGACGAACCTGTGGAAAACACTGACCTACACCGTGGCTGACATCCAGATCATCCAGCCCCATGAGGTGGATAAAATCAAGATACAGCAAGGCCGTGACCTGCTGACGCTTGTCACTTGCCACCCCTATGCCAGCGGCGGGCGGCAGCGATATGTAGTTTATTGTGAAAAAACTGCCCACCATGAGGCAATAAGCCAATCACGGTGAGCAGTTTTGCTGAGCGGACTCAGACAAGCGTATCATCCAGCAGGAAGTCGATGACGCTGATATTGAGAATGCCGTTGTCATCATACCAACGCTTGCGAATGTCATGACGCACGATGATCTTCGGGAAAGAATCGCCGGTCAGCGCGAAGGGCTTATTCTCGGTGATGGCCTTTTCCTCTGTTCCCAGCGCGTAGGCAGACTGAATATAGGTTTTCTTGCCGCCGGAGGCTGCAATGAAGTCAATTTCCCGCGCGACCGGAGTGGTCCTTCCTTTGGCATTTTTCTCGTTGCCATAGACGATGCCAATGTCAACGGAGCATTCACGGATCATCAGCTCATTGAAAATGATGTTTTCCATGATGTGCGTCATTTCCTGCTGGCGGAAGCCGATACGGGCATTTCTCAGTCCGATGTCCTCACAGTAATATTTGTTGGGGTAATCAAAATAGCTTTTGCCCTTGACGTCCCAGCGTTTGCATTCGGTGAAGAGGAAGGAATCCGATAAGTGATCCATATAGGCTTTCACGGTGTTCAAGGCAACGACATTCTCACCGCTGCGCTTCTGCACGGTGTTGATGGTGGCTGCAACCTTCGTCGGATTGGTCAGAGAGCCGATAGACGAACACAGCAGATCAAGAATAGCGGACAGCACATCCTCACGCTTGATCTTCTTCCGCTCTACAATGTCCTTCAGATAAACCTCGGAAAACAGCGATTTCAGATAAGCCATCTTGCGGCGTCTGTGGGCCGGGACAGGATCAGCGGCATACCGCCGTAGAAAGCAAACTCGTCAAAAGCGTCCTGCTTATCGCCGCCGACAGCCGAGTAGTATTCGGCAAAGGAAAGCGGATGCACACGGATCTCATCGCTCCGCCCCCGGAACTCCGTCAGGATGTCCGAGGACAGCATTTTGGAGTTGCTGCCGGTCACATAAATGTCCAAGTTGGACAGTGACTTCAAATCGTTGAGCGCGTCGTAAAAGGTGATCTTCTTGCCGTCTGGATTGTAGGGATTCGGAACTTCATCGGACATCTGAATCTCGTCTACAAAGAGATAATATTGGCCTGCGCTGTGTTCAACGATCTCACGGACATGAGACGCAAGCTCCAACGGATTGCGATAGCGAATATCACGGGTCAAGTCCAGCTCAAAGGACAGAATGTGATCTTCGGCAACGCCTTCGCCGAGAAGGTAGCTCTTAAACAGATTGCGAAGCAGATAGGACTTGCCGCATCTGCGGATGCCGGTAATGACCTTTACCTGGCCATCCCACATAAAGGAGATAATTTTCTTCAAATAGCGATCTCGTTTTATTTCCACAATCCAACCTCCATTGAAAACTTGCTGGTATTATCATGCTACTTTTCAATGGATAGTATACCTCATGGACGGGAGAAAATCAAGAAGCCCATTAAAATGTTTGTGGGTAAACCTGATAACATTTCAATGAGCAGATGTGCCCTGATAAGAGAAGTACTTTCCACCTGTACGCCCTGCTTTCCCTGCGGTACAATAAACCTGTACTTTAGGTGAAAGCATAAAGGACGGAGCAGAGCAGGCACGGGCGAGAAAGGAGGTCAGTTTTCCTTCTTCGTTCTGACTAAGACTTGAAGTATGTAAAAATATAGGACATCAAGAAGACCGTAATTGCCTTTCGGGGCAGTTACGGTCTTTTTTCATTGTCCGGAAGAAAGGAGATTTCAAAATGAATGGCACCCATAAGAAGTAAGCTGATGGAACTCAGCTACAGCGACCCCAAATTTCAGATCCGACTGACCGGCTACGCAGATACCGTTATCATCGACAGCGGCGCGCAGCAGACAATCAGCGCCATTCGCTTCGGCGGTTATCCCGAAGTCGTTCGGGCTCTATCGGACGCCATATACGGCGGCGCAACGGTGGAGCTGAAACAGGACGATACGACCCTATATCTGAATTGCCGGCCCAAAGGCTACCGACGATTGCTATCCCATGACGGGATATATGCCGTTGCGACCCTGATGGCCAACGATGACAGCCAGACGGAGGAGAATCCTGCCGACAACTGCGATGAGGACGCCCCCGAAAATCCACGCAAATGCTATATCTTTTGCCCGTCCGGAGACCGTGCGAGTCTGTTTGCTGAGGTAGACCGGAAAACTGCCGCACCGTTGATCCCTGAGTTTCAGGACTATGTGCTGGATTCACTCATTACAAGCGGTGATCTGCGGCAGATGAAAGTGCTTTCCTTCACTGAGCGCATGGAAGCATGGTCGTTGACGCTGCTGCCGGAGGACCGGAACGTAACGGACATTCTGGAGCAGGGGCTCAAAGATGGGCGTATCACCATTCCTGGTGCTGTCCCTGATGCGGCAGACGGTTTCGCGGAGGTAAACAGCGTGACCAGCTATCTGAATACCTTTGGCGTTACTGTGGCTGACCGTATCCGCAGCCAGTTCGTTCCCAAGTTCGATCCGGCGTCGGAGCCGCTTTCGGAAGAAATACTGGAGGTCAACGATTATATCCACGAAAGAGCCGGTTATTCCCTCTATGATGCCCAGCTTGCGGTGGCGGAGGCTGTCAAACGGCAGCTCTGCCAACACAAAATGGCGCTCATTGTGGCGGAATGCGGCAGCGGCAAGACCAAGCTGAGCGCGGCTGCGGCGGGAGCGTTGAACGCACTAAAAAGACTCGGAACCCGCAAATCCTTCAACCTTGTCATGTGCCCCTCGCACGTCACAGGCAAGTGGGTACGGGAGATCGCAGAAACACTGCCGGATACCTATGGCATGGTGGTCAAAAGTATCACCGACGTGGATCGGCTCTTTGACCTGTACCAGCGCGGGGATAAAAACGTATACGCCGTTTTCAGTAAAGAACGTGCCAGAGACGGGTATATGCGTTATCCTGCCGTGCTATGGAGCCGCAGAAAGCGCGGCTTTGTCTGCCCGGACTGTCTGGAACTCATTGAGATGGAGACCAGCAGCGACGGCACAAGATACATGGTACCTTCGGACCAGTTTTTCTTCCAGAAGGAGCATCTGGCAAACCACCTATGCCCTCATTGCGGCACACCGCTTTGGGCTCCGGTCAATGACCGGCGTCAAATGCCGTGGATAAAAATTGGCGGGTATGGCTGGGTATTCCGGCCACAGGCTGCTATGCACCTCAACTGCACGAAAAACGAACACATTCTGGATCAGCTGCGGCAGCTCGTGGAACATCCGGAACGTCCGTATTGCATCAAGGGTGCGCACCGCCGCTTTCCGCTGAGCACCTACCTCAAGAAAAAGTACCGTGGACGGATTAGTAGCTTTCTCTGTGATGAGCTGCACGAGTACAACAACGACAGCGGGCAGGGTGACGCCATGGCGGAGCTTTACGGCATCAGCCGGAAATTCATCGGCATGACTGCAACGCTGATCAACGGTTACAGCTCCGGTATTTTTCACCTTCTGTACCGTATCGTCCCCGGACTGATGCAGAAGGATGGAAAGTCCCACGATGCACCTTCCCGCTTCGATGCGGAATACGGCGTGGTAGAAAACACCTATGAGATCACCGATGCGGACTATAATTCCAACCGCCGCAGTACCAAAAGCAAAAAACGCTCACGGCAGCTCCCCGGTGTTTCTCCGCTGGTATTCTCCCGCTTCTTGCTGGAGTGTACGGCATTCCTGTCGCTGTCCGATATGGGCAAGGATCTTCCTGATTACGAGGAAATGCCCATACCACTGACGATGCCGAAGCCAATCGAAGAGGCATACAAAGAAGCGGAACGGGAACTGACATCAGTCCTGAGAAATGACCGTAAAGCGGCCAATAAGATATTGTCCGCCTATCTCAACCTGCTGACAGTGTATCCGGATCAGCCTTATGACCAGCCGGAGATCATCCACCCTATCAACGGCTGCACCATCGTGAAGCCGGAGGATATGGCAGACTTCCAGACCGTCCTCCCGAAAGAGGAGAAGGTGCTGGAGATCGTGCGCGACAAGATCTCCGCAGGCGAAAGGGTAATGATCTACACCAGTTGGACACGGACAGATACCCAGCGAAAGCTACTGGGGCTGCTGCGTGAGGAAGGTATCCGAACGGAGATCCTGAGCACACAGATCGTCCCGGAAAGGCGGGAGGATTGGCTCAGTAAGCGGCTGTCCGCAGGCACACAGGTCATTATTACCAATCCCAAATGCGTGGAGACCGGCCTTGACCTGAACGCCTTTACGACGCTGATCTTCTACTCCATGGGCTATAACCTGTTCACCTTACGGCAGGCGTCACGCCGGTCATGGCGCATTAACCAGACAGCACCGAGAGTCGAGGTCTATATGCTCTACTATGCCGACACGATGCAGGCGAAGGCGATGAAGCTGATGGCCTCTAAGCTGGCTGTGGCCGGGCTGATCGAGGGGACTTTCTCCGAGGAAGGACTGGCAGCCATGAGTGACGTGCAGGACATGACCTCGCAGATGGCGAAGGAGCTGATGCTGGGCATCAAGGACAACGTGGAGGATATTGCCGCCACCTTTAAGAAGATGGCTATTATCAACCCGCACCGCGCAGTGAAGCAGCTTCCGGAGCCGGTCACTGTTCAGGAAGAAAGGGTGGTCGAAGTACCGCAGCCCGAAAGTGTCCGTACCGCAGATACCGCAGGGCGGCAGGCGCTCTATGATGGCCTGCTGCAAACATCAATGACCGGCAGGAAACCGAAACACACCGAACTGGAGGACCAGCTCAGTATGTTCGATACTGCCGCGTAAAGGAGGAATATTTTGAATTTTACCATTGAAAGGGCGGCGTTTCTGACTGCCGCCAAACGTACCGCGCAGTTGGCGCCGTCCGCATCACCGTTGGAGGTGCTGAAATGTGCGCTGCTGGAGATCGACACAGGGACGCGCTGCCTGCACATGACCGCCACCAATATGGAAGTGACGCTGCGGCAGGACGTGCCGCTGCTGGCCTATGAGGGCGGTGATACCACATTCGCCATTGATGCCAAGCTGCTCTCCGCCATGCTCGCCAACCTTCCGGGGAATACGGTGGAGTGCTGCAAGGGAGACAAGGATACGCTGGCACTATCCAGTGACCATGCGTACTATCAGGTGCCGGTAACCAGCGGCAAGGGCTTCCCACGCATGAATATCCCCATTCCCGAAGGCATGGTGAAGCTCAGCGGTGTACCGTCCATGGTACGCCGTGCGGCGTTTGCCACAGACCCGAACAACAGCAATATGCCCCTGCTGCGCTGCGTAAACCTCCGCCTGACCGCTGATGGCCTGCGTGCCGTTGGCAGCGATGGCGTCTGCATTGTTTCCGCAAAGGGAGATAAGCAATGTACCGGAGATCAGACGTTTCTTATCCCCGCTGCCAACCTGGAAAAGCTGGCCCAGCTCTGTGAGGAAAAGGACACATTTTCCGTTGGCATGGCTGACAGGCAGCTCGTCTTTGTGAAAGAAGGTTTTCAGTTTGCCGCACGGCTCATGCACGGCAGCTATGTGGACACAGACAGTCTCATTGCGGGGACACAAAACACATTTACGGTGCTGAGCGATTCCGAGGAACTGCGCCGCACATTGCAGGCGGCCACTGCCGCGTGTATGGACAACAGGACGATCCTGCACTTTGACGGGAATCGGCTGACCCTTCGCTGCACCGGCGAGGTCGGTTCCTCCAATGCGGCATTAACGGTCATTCCCCTGACGGGCCAGCCTGCCGGTGACTACTGCTTTGCGGTAGATCGGTTGGAACGCTGCCTGCGGGCACTGCGCGGCACCGTTACGCTGGGTATCGCCCAGGCGGGAATGCTGACGCTCTCCACGGAGGATGCGTTCTATATGCAGACGCAACTCCGCATTACCGCATCGAAAGCAAAGCCGGCCCGCAAAAAAGCCGCAAAGGCTGCGTAAGGGGGCGTGCGATTGGAGATGCCCCATATTTGCCGATACTGCGGCGGTATTGTCCGCCTTGTGCCGGCAGAAAGCGTCTACGGCGATTCTGCCGTGCGGCTGGGTCTGAAAGGCGAAAAGCTGTATCAATGTCAGAACTGCAATGCCAGAGTAGGTTGCCACAAGGGGACGGTTCGCCCCCTTGGTGATCTGGCCAATGAAGTGCTGCGTCTCAAGCGCATCGAAACCCATCAGGTTTTCGACGCCTATTGGACGGAGCGCGGCATGAGCCGGACACAGGCGTATCGCTGGCTGGCAAAGAAAATGCACCTTCCTGAACGGAAAGCGCATATCGGCGGTTTTGAGATGCACCAGTGCCAGAGGGTCATAGATCTGTGCCGTACGGCCAATAAAGCAAAGGAGAATGATATGCAGGAAACCAAGCTATTTACAATCATACGTACTTCCGCCCGTGCTGACAGGGGCGACTTCCCGCCACCTTCCGCGGGAAGGAAGCTATCATGACGTAGAACTGGCGCAAAAAGCGATGCAGGCGCTGGTGCGTACAGAGAAGGCTCAGATGGATATTCCTTTTTCAGAAGATGAGTACCGTGAAGAATCCGGCCCTTTGTTCTGGGAAGCGTATCAGGATGGATATGCTGCTGGCTGGTTCACCCGCTACGAGATCGTGGAATCTATCTGCAAGGATGTCCCTGCGGAGGTAAATACATGAGCCGACAGACTGCACCGAGAGAATACACCTGCTACGAATGCGCGCAGCACCTGAATTATATGTCAGAGATCCCACAGCGGCAGGCAGGCGTCATGATGTATCTGGGAGATCATTTCTGTACCCACGCAAAAAAGGCGAGGAAGCTCCGGAAAAGTGACTTGAGGAGCAGGGCACCGGATTGGTGCCCTCGGCGAAAAACGCCCTGCGCGCTGCGGATATATTACTTCAGATCGCCTGAAGAATGGGCTCTATATCAGGCCCTTTCCAATAGCATTGGTATCAGACCTCATCCCGTCGCCAATCGTTATGCAGTGGAGACGGAAAGCTCTATAGAACTTTCCCCGCGGGATTTCTGGCTCCAGCTGAATATGGAGAAAGATTTCCTGCTGCTGGGAACAGAGGTGAAACCTGATTCCGTCGTGGAGATCGACGATGGGCTGCGCCCGGTCTTCTTTCACAAAACGGAAGAAAGCTATGAGATCCTCTGGGGCTTTCGGACGGAAGTGGCCCGCGCTAATATCCGAGAAGGATTTGATGAATAAATATTGCACACGCTGTGCGGTAAAGGTTAAAAGGAGGACGTTATTTGAACGAAATCAAGAAAAGCTGCGATACCTGCACCTATGCGTTTTATACGACGGATGTAAGCAGTCCTGCCCCGAAAGCAAAACGGCGGCAGCACTGCAAGAACCCCGTCTATAACTCGAAAGAATACACACATACGATGCTGATGGAGGATTGGGCCAAGGGCTGCTGCCGCTTATGGGAACCCATTAGCGAAGATATGAAAGGACACGACCATGAAAAATACTTACTCCATTCTTGAGAGAAACCGTATCGTGGAAGAACACCTCTGGTGCATCGACAGCGTGATGCGAAAAAATCACGCGCTGATCCGCACCGCCCATCTGGACTACGAGGAAGTGTACCAGCAGCTGGCGCTGCGGCTCATTCGGGCGGTGGAAACCTTTGACCCTGACAAGGGCGTGCTGCGTGTCCACATTCTGGCACAGCTCAAGAATGAACTGCTCAGCTGCAAAACACCCCGCAGGCTGTACGGCATTACCCACGCGCCCGCAGACTTCCGGGGCAGGGAGCTCATCTCCCTTGATGCACTGGATCTGTACCATCAGGATGAAGCACCGGCAGCCGCGTAAGGAGGATAGATTGTATGACACTGCGAGATAAAATGCTGGCCGTGATACAGGACGTCAACAGTCAGGTGGCGGAACGTGAAGAACTGGTCGAGCTGATCGCCATCGCGCTGTTGACCCGAAATAACCTGTTCATCCTCGGCAAGCCCGGTCAGGCCAAGAGCCTGTCCATCAACCTGTTTCGCCAGCGGATCACCGGTGCGCGGCAGTTTGAACGGCTGCTCTCCAAGCAGACCGATGAGGATCAGCTTTTTGGCCGCATCGACCTGTCCAGCCTGATACCCGGCAGCGTACCGGATGCTGTGCTGCAGGACGATGACGTGTATAAGAACCTACGCTTTGATCTTCAATGTATGGTGGATGGTCTCGGTGCGAGGAAAGATACGCCGGACACCTTTACCGCGCTGGAAAAAGCGACGGATAAACTGCTCAGCTACCGAAAGGCCGTAGCCGCGCTGCATCAGAATGAGCCCGTGGTACAAACCGCCGGCAAAATACCGGAGGCAGACATCGTGTTTCTGGATGAGATATTCAAGGCCAATGATGGCGTGCTGAACTCCCTGCTGACAGCACTTAACGAGCGCAAATACACCAACGAGGGGCGCACCTATCCCATTCCGGCAATTTCCTTCTTTGCTGCTTCCAATGAGATACCCAACTTTGCCGATCCGCAGGAGCAGATCCTCGCACCGCTGTATGACCGTTTGCAGATCAAAGTGGTGACAGAGGACATTGTTGACCGCGATAAGCGTCTGTCCGTCCTCAAGAGCAAGCAAAGCGGCGGCGATGGATCGGTAAATGCCACGATCTCGCTGTCCGAGCTGTACGCCATGCAGCAGGAGGTGGCCGCCATCCCTGTGCCGGACGCCATCAATGAGCTGGCTGACGATGTGCTTTGTGAACTGCGGAACAGTGGGATAGAGGTGTCAGACCGTAAATATCTCAACTACTACCCTCTGGTGCAGGCCAGGGCATGGCTGGAAGGACACGACAAGGTGGAGTCCCAAGACATGCTGATCCTCAAGTGCTATCTTTGGCAGGCCCCCGGTGACCGGCCCGCAATAGAAAACACGCTGACCCGCCTGTGCGTTAATCCCTTGCAGGATAAGGTGAACAGTATTCTTGCTATGGCGGTGGAGGTGCAGGAGGATTTCAACACCGTTGTTGCGGATGGTAGCAATCCCAAGGCTGGCAGTAAGGCGCTGCTGAAGCTGCGTGGCGAACTGCTCCAGCTGTATAAGCGGCAGCAGGAGCTGTGTGCCGCCGCACAGTCCGACAGCGAAAAGGACATGATGAACAAGCTCCTGAACGATCTGGAGGCCATCAGCATGGCCGCCCACAATGCGGTGAATTTCACCTATATCCCGCTGGAGCAGATGGCTGCTCTGCAATAACTACATTTTTGGAGGAACGATCTATGCTGAACAAGATTTTTGTGATGGGCCGCCTGACTCATGATCCTGAGCTGCGCCGCACCGGCAGCGGCACACCGGTATGCAGCTTCTCTATTGCCTGCGACCGCGATTTCAAATCGCAATCCGGAGAAAAAGAAACCGACTTCTTCGATGTGGTGGCTTGGCGCACCACTGGAGAATTTGTCAGCAAGTATTTTGCCAAGGGGCGCATGGTTGTGATCGAAGGGCGGCTTCAGATCCGCGAATGGCAGGACAAGGAAGGCAATAAGCGCCGCAGTGCGGAGATCAACGCCGATAATGTCTACTTCGGCGATTCCCGCCCGACGCAGACCGAAGGAGTCTCCGGGACTGGCGAGGCCGATGCCTTTAAGAATTTCCCGCCGCTGGATGATTTCCCGCCCGCTGCGGGCGGCTCCGGCAAAGAGCTGCCGTTTTGATCCTATGGGATAATGAAATAGCAGGGGGGAGGCGTGAGCCTCCCCCCTGCGGATAGGAGATGCTATATGGACACCAACAACAGTAACAAGATATATTTCGATTACCTTGAAAATCTGCGCCAATCCGGTGAGACCAATATGTTCGGCGCTGCGTTGTATCTCGAGCGGGAATTTCCGGAACTAAGACGGGCCGAGGCCGCAAACGCCGTTCTGCTGGCATGGTTTCGCAGCTTTGAGGAGGATTTTACATGAGAAAAGCCTTTTGGACAATAGCGGATGTACTGCATTCCTCCATTGCGGAGCTTGCGGCACTTCGGAGAAAGCCGACACAGAAAACCGACCGGGTGATGCGCTCCAGCAAACTGGAAGACAGCATATACGCCGAGCTGCGCGAGGATGACACAGAAATGGATATGACAGAGAATGCCGCGGTGCAAAAGCTCAAATCTTTTCCCACCCTCTCCCGTGATGTGTTTCAATCCTTATATTCGCTGGCCCCGCGCAGAAACGACGCGGATATGCTCACCACTGCGGCGCAGAAATTCAACGCACCCATCCTCGACCACATCGTCCAGCAGGACGACTATCCCACGCTGAAAAACATCTGCGAAGGCCGCAGCCTACCCGCCTATGAAGCAGCGGCGGAGTTTACTGGCCGAGCCGCTGAAGAGTTGGACGGGCTGTTGTCTGAATTGGGTGGTGATAAAGGTGCGCTGAACACCCTCGAAAAGGTGGAAACGGCGCGTGATGCCGCGGCAGAGGGGCTCGCTGAGCTGCTTGACGCCCAAGCCTCCGGAGAAATGACCGAGCCGGATAAGCAGGCACTGATAAATGCTGCCAATCGACTAGACAGCAAGCAGCGGCAGGTGGAGGCTGTATCTCAGATGTTGGACACGACCATGCTGCGCCAAAAAGAAGCGGTCGATCTTGCGGTATCCGCCGCTGTGCAGGCTGCCGCAGAGCGGGCGCAGGAGGTGCAGAGTATCATCGGTGCATGGAGCGATGAGCCTATGAATATGTGCCGTACACCTGAAAACCTTGTACTGTTGGAAAAGGCACGCCAAAGCACGGCACTAAAGGATATTTCCAAGTATTTGGGACGCTTCCGCGAGATCTTCGCGCAGGCCAAGAAGAACAGCTATGCCTACGGGCGGGGTGAAACCTACTCTCTGGAGTTGGGTAATAATCTGTCCCTTGCACTGACCTCGGAACTTGCTATGCTGGCCACGCCGGAGACTATTCCGCTGTTCCTGCGGAAGTATCAGCAAAAGCAGATCAAGCAGTATCGCCGACGTGAACCTGTCTATAAGGGCATGGGTGATATCATCTGCTGTCTGGATGAGTCCGGCTCTACTGAAGGCGAAACTGCAGCATGGGGTAAGGCGGTGGCCATGACCCTGCTGGAGATCACCGCAGAGAACCAGAAGGAGCTTTGCGCTGATCCATTTTGCCGGAAGCAGCAGTTGCCAGGTGGACATATTCCGTCCAGGCAAATACACGCTGGAGGATAAATTGTCCGCTGCGGAAACATTCCTCGGCGGCGGCACCAACTTTGAACGCCCCGTCCGTGAAGCGATCCGATTGATGGACACGGAGGGCTTTGAAAAGGCCGATATGGTTTTCATCACGGATGGTGAATGTGAGTTGCCCGATGCCTGCCAGCAGGAATTGCAGGCGGCACAGGTTGCATATCATTTCACGGTAACAGGTATTTTGTTGGACGAAGGGAACGTTGGCATGGATTTCAGTCTGAAACCCTTTTGCCAGAAGATTTACCGAACCAGCGAGTTGACCGGTGATGGTATTGTGCAGTCAATGGCAGCCTTACGAATATAGCAGATGTCTTCGCCCAAAATAAGGTGTTGATTGCGAAATAGTCACTGCTGGTACGCCATAGCATAATAATATAACATAAAAAATGAGCCGCATTTTGCGGCTCATTTTTTATGTTATGCAGCCTTCTTCGCCCGAATTGCCTGAGCGCGGAAGGACAGCTCCTGCGATAAGAGCTTCAGGGTGGCGAAATCATCGTCCAGCCCATCCAGCTCACGGCGCAGCACGTCTTCATAGTGCTGCTTTTTTCCCTCCAGACTCTGGATCTTCAGCACCCAACGATCCATGACGCTGGGACTCTGGCAGCCGCTCTTAATAAAATAATCGGCGCGTTCCTGATACTCCGCAATCTCCTTCTTGACGGCGGAATAGAACTCCTCTGTCATTTTCTGACGCTGCTTGGCGTCGTCGATGATGTAGATGGAGTTCGCCATCAGGTGCGTCTGGTTGCGGCTGAGCCGGCTAAGCTCGGCGACGAAGTCCTCGAAAATATCCACCTTCTCCATATTATGCCGCGGCACAAAGTAGAGATGTCCGTTGACACTGAGCTTGGTAGATTCCAGTATACGAAGGAAATTCACACAGATGGTCTCCACCTGTCTTCGGTTGGCGCAGCGCTGGTACAGCTCAAACAGCTCCTCTGCCCTACGGCAATAGGCCATGGCATCGATCTGACTGTCATAGGCCAGATTGTCGTAGCTGAAGATCTGGCTGTCCTTATCGTAGCTGATGTTGGCCAGCTTCTCATATTGGTTGGTTTCCTGGTGCATGGTCTCCTTTACCAGCTCACGGGAAATAACGCTGTCGGAGATACGCCGGTTATCCCGGCAATAGATTTGATAAATACGGCGCTCACCGTATTCCTCGCTGATGATCCTGTCGCGCACATCGCCGGTAGCGCTGCGGAAAGCGTCAGCCACCGACAGACGGTTGCCGCCTGCGTAGGGGATGTTCATATCCCCACAGAGCTGGCGCAGATCATCTTTATCCACTAAGACGCTGGGCAGGGAGAAATACAGCAGCTTTCCCAGCATATTCTGACGATCGCCGGATGCGGCGGCCGTCATGTCTTCAAATTTAAGTTCTGTCATATAACATGTCCTCCTCATTGTGCCGCGATGCGGCTGAGATAGTAGTCGTCGATCCCCTTATACGCCGGATTCCAGACGTATTTGGAGTAGCGTATGCCACGGATGCTCTGCACCTCCTGACGGATAGACTGTATGGCACGCCGTACCTGCGGATTGGTCATCTGATCCATGTCCATTGCCTCCACCACCTCGGTCACACCAAGGCTTATCAGCATATCTTTCAGCCCGTGGAGAGCAAAGACACCGCCGATGCAAACGAACAGGGCGTCGTTGTCCAGATAGCTGGCCACATCGCCTTTCAGCGGCCCCTCCGTGATATAGGCGCGTTTGCTGGCGGTGCTGCCGGTGACGTGCGTCCATGAATAGCTGCGTGTTCCGTTGGGGGCATTGCGGCTGGATAGCCAGCGATATTTCCGGCCCGGCTCACCTTCGTCGAGCCGTATCTTCATGCCCTGTATCAGCCCATCTTTATCACGAACGGGGATCAGGAAACCATTGGGGCCGGACAGTGTCCATTCTCCATAGCTGGTGCGGAAGCCGGGAATGCCTTGCAGGTCATGCCCGGTGTCCCTCAGCAGCGCGGCCAGCAGCTTTCGGCCTTCCGATGTCTGCGGCATACTGCGATATTGGTTTTGGTCGATGCGGTCATCGGAAAGGCCGCGTTCACGCAGGTTTTCCCGATGCTCTGCCGAGAGCGTCAGAAGCGAGAGCATATCCGTATATACCTCATGCCGCTGTGCCAATGGTTTTGGCTGCGGCTCTGTATTTTGGGAGCTGGGCTGTTGGGGCATGGGGTACACGTTGCCGCCCCTGCTCAGCTCCATATATGCCTCTTTGTTGGTCAGACCGTACAGCCGGGCATACAGTGAAACGCTGTTGCCGGACACGCCGCACAGGTTGCAGCGGTACTGGTCTGTATCTACATTGAGACTCAGATGATATTTCCCCTTACCGTGGTCACCGCAGAAGGGGCAGCTTGCCTCGACCTCCCGACGCCGAAGCGTCGAGGGGTCAAGGACAAGCCCGCACCGTCTGGCTGTGTCTACGATGGGGATCTTTTCATAGGCACGAGCCAGAGGGCACACCTCCTTCCGTGCCGCTTATGCGGCGGTGGGCATCGCGGTCAGGATCGGTTTCACCGGCCTGACGGACAGCTCCGCCTTGCTGACGCATTTTGCCATAATGACCTGCCCCGTGGGTCGCACGTTGGAGAGATCATCCACCGACTCCATGTTATCCACGAACTGCGGATAGTTCCTGCCGGTGAGCCGCTTCATCAGCTCAGACACCTCCATGCCCGCGCGGATCTTCTCCGAGAGGGAGAGCCAGTCATAGCGCCGCCCGTTATAGGTGAACTTGAAGGCATCCTTGACCTCGCCGGTAGATTTCACCACGTCGTAGAGTGAGATCTCCACACGGTTCATCTTCAAGGCGGAGAAAGTCATCTCTGCCCGCTTGCTGATGTACTGCGCCAGATATTGCAGCTTCAGCTTACACTGGTCGATCTCCGCACGGGTCGCCTTCAATTGGCTGTCCAGATCACCGGATGCGGGTGTGGCTTTCTCAATGGCGGCGATGTCCGCACGAACCTGCTGCAATTCCTCGCGGCAGGCAAACATACGGTCATATTCCTCCTGAGAGAGCGCACCGAACTCCAGTTCTGCCGCCAGCGCCTGCATTCGCTCCTGAAGCTGCTGTGCCTCGGGACCGGTTGCATCCGGTTCAGCGGCTTCCTTTGCCTCCTGCAAGGTTTCTTCCAATTTGGCAATATCGTCCTTCTGGAATTGCAGGAACGTATCCCGTGCTTTTTTCTCAAGGGCTTGCAGCTCCTCCAGCTTGGCACGCTCTGCCTGACCTGCCTCTACGATCTGCTTGATAGATGTCCGAAAAGCATTCTGCATCGCGGGCAGTTCGTCCGCCGTTACGGCGCGGCGGCAAGTGGGGCATTGATAGCCGGGCTTGAGCTGGCTGCACTGCTCCTTTTCCTGCTGATATTGGCTGCCCAACTGACGTATCCTGGCGTTGACCTGCGCGGTGGCCTCCGCATACTTAGGCGTGTAGACCGCCGCTCTTCGAGCGGTCAGCTCCTGCGTCAATGCAAGGATGCATTCATCCGAGGCTGTAGGTATTTGCCGTTGATTTGCCAAATCACTATAACGGGCACTGAGGTCTGCCAGTTCATCGTTCAGCGCGGCAATATCCACGCCGGCAAACTGCTTACTTTTCAGTGCCTGTTCCTCGTTCTGGAGGGCATCCTCCTTTTCTCGCAGCTCCCGCAGGGCGGTTTTACTGCTTTGCTGCTGGGCGGTGGTCATGTCCTGCTGCCCGGTGAGGTACAGGATGTTGTTCTCCAGTTCTCGAATGGTCTCCCGCAGCTTCCGACTCTCCACCTCCGGCGAGAGCAGCGGCTCATCCCGCAGGGCTTCCACGGCGGGGCCTGCCATCTGCGCCAGAATGTCCTCCTTGGTGAGCGCAGGCAGATACCGTTGGAGAAGGTTCTTGCCATCGTTGCCCAGTTCCTCAATAAAGTACAGCGGATTAAAGATGGACAGGAACACATCCCGTTCTCCGAAAAGGTCGGTGAGATCCACCTGCCGCACCTCGCAGCCATCATAGGTGATGGTCATACGGTTGCTCTTACGGGCGCGGGACAGCTCATGGAGCGTCCCATCTTCATCCACAAAGCGCATGCGGATGAACAGATCCGGATTATCCTCGCTGTGGAGCCGGTCAATGCGGTGCTCTCCAAAGAAGGGCAGACCGGTAACAGCAAAGGTGATGGCGTCCGCGATGCTGCTCTTGCCGCGTCCGTTGCCGCCCGTAATGACGGTGGGATCGCCAAAGGTCAGATCGGTGGGCTGACTGTAGGACTTGAAACCCTCCATGTGCAGGGCTGTGATCCGGAACGATTTGAGTTTTTCCATCAAAAGCTCTCCTTTCTCATGCGGCGTCCTTCTGCTGAATGACCTCAAAGCTGTCCAGCAGATAGAAAACCACATTGTCTTTTTTTACCATGCGTTTTTCCACATGGTATAGCTTCGCGCCCTTTTGCAGCTCAGGGTGATTCCCCATGGCGTATGCGTAGCAGCGTTTGCCCTCCGGAGCTTCCAGAATGAGCTGCACGGTCGTCCCCGCAGCCTTGGCCTCCAACACGGTGTACTCGCAGGCAGGAAACGGGACAACGGTCGTGTCCTCCTGTGGCTTTGGCGGCTCTTGCTTCGCCGTGGGCTTTGCTGTGTGGGCAGGGGTCTGTTCCTCTGCGCGCAGGGCGGGGGTCAGCAGGGACTGGATGCCGCAGGCTTTCGCCGGCGTCAGACCGAGACTTTTTAACGTCTCCAGATACCGGGTGTCCAGCTTACCGCGCTCTGTGGGCTTGATGATGAAGCTCTTACCCTTCTTCTCCACATTGACCCAAACGGTGTCCATACTGTAGAGAACACGGCCGATGCCCCACTGGTTGGCGGCACGCTTCATGGAATCGGATAATCCGCCCTTGATGGGTTCGATATCCGAGTCCTCGGCTCCGTCCCATTTGGTGATCCAGCCGCGCTCCTCGAAATAGAGGGAGATGCCGCAAAGCTGTGACTCCCGTTTGCCTGTGCTGTGCCACGGCTTAAACTCGTTATGCCAGCGGTCAGGCCCCATGACGTCGTCCAGACGGTTCTGGATCGCACGGTTGGTCACATAGGGTACAGCGATGCCCTGCATCCGATCCTCATAGGCGATTTGCAGCCGCCATTCCAGATCCTCCGCCGCAAAGGGCGCGGCCAGCCGTGACAACAATTCTCTGGGATCGTTCATTTGCTACCTCCCATTGATGAAATCAGAAAGTGTTTTGCCGCTTTCTACCAACACATCCGTGTAATAGTAGGCGGGTTCCTTGTCCTTCAGGTGCTCCAGCAGTTCCCTGTGAGACATATGCAGCCTGTTATGGCTTTCCTTGAAAAAATCGTCGTTGTTGGGAATGCCCAGCAGAAAGCGTGGGAACTTCGACAGCTGCGTCTGACTCTTGAAATGCGGCAGCACATTGTTGCCCACGCAGACACGCAGATCGTCATAAACATTAGAGAAGGGATAGTGATACATTTTCGTATCCCCCGTTGGCGGCTCATCTGCCACAACGCCCATAGCACAATCTACTGCCCGTCCATCCCGTAGGGTTCGTATGCTGAACACCATGCGCGGGATGGGAAAATCCAGGTACTCCGTACCTTTGTAAGAGATGTCGGCCCGAAGCTCCGGATTCCAGAGCACAAAGTATTTGTCCTCTCCGCAGAAGCTGAACTGAAGACAATTTGGCGGCAACAATCCGCTCCGCAGGAAGTATTCCCCGTCAAAGCTGCCATAGATGGTGTTATAAAAATCCAGCGGCGATATTTCCTTGTAGCTGATCACACCGTTTTTCTTGTGTTCCTCTACGATAAATCTGCCGCTTTCGGGCGAGACGCGCAAAAGTATCTCGCCGCTGTAGTCTCTATTTACGGCTGTTTCCATACTCACGCAGCCACCTCCATTTCCTGCTCCGCAGCGGTCAACGCTGCCAGCTCTGCTTTCATGCGGTCAATCTCCGCGTTGATGTAGGTCATCAGGTCGATGATGGAGTTGGCGAACTCGATGGGGGCATACCACTCCGGTGGCGGCCAAAGATAGATCTCGCAGCCTCCTCCACTGTTGCACCGCGCAATTTTGAAATCGAACAGCACATTTCCCACGAACATTTCTACCGCGTCGCGAAGCTTGTTCCAGCCGGTGCATCTGGTTGTGTTAAAATGGTTCTCTTCCAGTTTTGCAATCAGATCCAGATACTCGTCCAACTCCGGTTCCGAAAGGATGAAGCGGGTAAACTCATCACCATAAGAATCATCAGAGCCATCATCGGGCATATCGACGCAAATGTACTCCGTCAAAAGCGCCACGGATAACTCAAATATGTCCTCGGTGTCGATCTCGACACAACGATAATCACGCACGAGGTCAGCAAGGATATCCTTATCTCTCTGCCATACATATTTCAGCATCCGCAGAAAGCCCAAGATATCCCATTCGTATTCATGATCGTACATAGGTCACCTCAGAAAAACGTGCGTGTGTATTTTGACGCTGCGGCAGTATTCTTGACCTTGGCGTTGAAGCTTTCCGCCCAGCCGGCGTATACCCGCTTCACTGCCTTCGGCATATTGGCCGGAAGGACGTGCTTCATCTCGAAAGCGGTAAGATCCAACTGCTCCAGATTGAAAGTCCCGTTCTCGGAGAGCTTGTCAAACACATGCTCTTTCAGATAAGGACTGAACTCCCGCTCCTCAAAGACGGGATAGACCTCTGGGGCGACGATGGCTCGTTGGAAGAACAGTTCCGGAACAAACCGGATTGAAGAGTCGGTCATTTGTCCTCAGCCCCCTCCGCATAGAAGCTCACCAGGGAAATGGCGTATTGCTCCATGTTTTTCGCAATGTCCTCGGCCAGCTTGTCCGAGATAGTGGCCTGCTTGACCGCGGCAAAGTAAATGCCGGAGTCAGGAAGGATATCTCCGCAGGCCATGCCCACATGCCACGCGGTGTGTGCGGCCACAGCCGCCTCGCTGTTTTCCTTGGGACTCATCACAAAACCGTGTATGTTGCCGTTGTCCATTTTTTTCTCCACATCCAGACTGTTCATAAGGCCGGATAGATGGAACTCCATGGATTCCTTCTGCACAGTTTTTCCGTAGGTGAAGAAGTACAGGAACAGTGCCGGGTCTGTGCGTCCCAGCACTACGCCAAGCGGCGTGTAGGTGGCTTGACGCCACGCCTTTTGCGCCGGTTCAAAGCGAGCGTACAGCTTCCCCAGCATGGGGGTAAGAAGATGTGTCGTTTCCGCCCAGACCTGTGTGCGTACCGCGTCATCACTCCCCTGCAATTTGTCCACAGGATGAACGATGGCTAATGTTGTTGATCTGCTCATAGTCAGTCCTCCTCATGTCAGCGCCTTGAAGCCGTGAGGCGTCAGGACGTTGAAGATCATTTTGTTGGTAATGGTTTCTTTGACCTCGCTGCCGATATGCTTACCGTTGGCAGCGAATCTTTCGTCGGTTTCCCTTCGGATCACTTTGACGATGCGGCCCTTGATGATATGGGGCGAGTCGCACTGGATCAGCCCGTTTATCATGCCGGAGCCGCCGATCAGTCCGATCTGGCTGATGGACAACGGCAGCAGTGGGTGTTTGACGCCGCTATCCAGTTGACTTCGGGCCATGAGCTGCTGAAAGCTGTCACACCGGCGCAGCTGCTGCTCCAGTTCCTTCTGGTTGAACCGTTCTCCCTTGAATACCTTGACCTCGGTTTCGTTGGCAGGCAGCGCATAGCGCGGGCTGTTCAACTCGGTCAGCGCCGGTATCCGGTCAGGATAAGCGGCATACTGTTCCAGCCATTCGGTGTCCTGCGGCGTTGTCTCACGGCGTTTTCGTATGCCCATGACCACCACCTGCTTGAACTTTCTGAACTCTCCGTCTGTAAAACGCCAGACGGTGATATTCTCAAAATTATCGCAGAGGATACGGCAAATATCCGACGTCAGACGGTAGTAAGGGATCACATACAGCAGCAGACCGCCGTACAGCAGATGGGGAATGCTCTCGATGAGAAACCGCTTTTCGTGCCGTGCCTTGCTGCCGCTCTCGTTGAGCACGGAGAGGTACGGCGGGTTCAAAAACAGCAGGTGGAACGCCTCACGGCTGATGTCGCTATGGAAGAAGCTGCCGAAGCCCACACGGTGCAGGCGGGTCTGCGCCTCCTCCGCACGGCTTTCATCCAACTCCACACCATAGGCATAGCAGTTGTTGCCTTGTGCGATCTGCCGCAGTGCCTTTCCGCAGCCGCAGCAGGGGTCAAAGACATTGGTGGTCACGCCCTCCGGAAAGGAGACGCCTTGCAGTATCAGTGCGATGTTATCCGGATCGGTGGGATAGTACCCCAGTTTCACGTTGTTCATGAGCCGCCCGATGATGGCCGCGTTGACAGTATTTTTCTCTGGGAGCTGCTGCGCGAACCGGCAGACCGCATCATATACCGGACGGTAGCCGGTACTCATCAGGTCGAAGCCCTTAAAGCCCCGCAGCAGCTGTCCGGCCATGGCCGCCAGAGCATAGCTCTCCAATTCCATCAGCAGGGGCTGCACGTCGGCCAACGCCTGTGTCAGATCGTCACGGACACGGCGGAGCGCGTCGTAGGTATCATGGGCGGCGGACAGATCCGTTTGCCGGTACTTTTCAATACGGGCGCGGAATACCACCATGGCCTGCATCGCTTGCGGGATCTGTTCACGCAGCTCACTGATCCGCTCCAGCACATAGTAGCGCTGGTTCTGCAAATCTTCACTCACGGCACATCACCTCACTATCTGCATAATTTGCAGGAAAGGCAAGGAACAGGTACGTTCCTTGCCTTTCTCCCGTCGCTATGTTTGTGACGGTATATGGGGAGTGGTTCATGCGGCCTTTTGAGACGCAAAGGCTTCTGCCGCAAAGTCAAACACGGGCGCGTTTTCCTCCGGCGTACCGGGGACGAGCTTCAGCGTGTAGCCGCTCTCCCGTGCCAGCTTGAACATATTGACAAAGCGGGAGAGTTCTTCGTCGAAGGGCTCTTTGGCAGCTTCCGCAGTCTTGTCCTCCTGTGCGGGAGGTGCATCTTCGGTATCCGTCGTATCGGGGCGATACGATGCGTCCACCGCGTTGGTGTGGACAGGATACGCGAACAGGGACAGCCAGAACGCACGCCACATGGACGCCAGCAGCGTCCCCAGAAGGGTGCGCTGGCGGGTAGGCAGGTTGATGATCTGCTTGGCCTTTACTTCATCGATCTCACTGATGGTAACGGTCAGGCGGCCAGTCTCCACATACGCCGCGGAGCAGAAGCAGCTCACCACCGCGCTTTCGGAGGCGAACACCTCGGAGGACTCCACCACCTTGGCGATAAGCCGGCGGCATACGGTGCGGGCTGTCTCAATGCAGCGGATACGGATGATGTCCGCCTCCGCGGTTCCGGCGTGGATCACGCCATCGCCGTCGATCAGCTTTGCGACAACGCCATAGGTCACTTCCAACGTACCCTCTACAATGAGATGGTCTGTGGACAGGCTTTCATAGTGGACAGTTTCACCCTTGGGGATATAAATGGTTTTCATGTTCGTCGATTCCTTTCATTATTTGTTCATGCGGCGGCACGGTATCTGACGGGCAGTACCAGTGCTACATCATTCGTACCATCTGCGGTGATAGTGACAGGCGAAACAGGGCTGAGCACATGAAGACGCACCTTCTCATGGCCGGAAAACTGCTGTAAAGCGTCCCACATATAGGAAAGATTGAAGGCAAACGCAACCTCGCAGCGGCAGGGAAGCTCAATTGCCGCCCGATACCGTGCGGATGGCGTTTGCAGCGACAGACACCCGTTTTCAAAATAGACAACAGGTGTGGTTTTCGCAGGGGAAGCACATTCCTTCAGATAGGTCAGCCTTTGCAGAAACTCTTTGCGGTCCACCACATAGCTCTCACGTTCGCTGCGGGGGATGGCGACCTCCGGCGTCAGCGTGTCGCAGGTTTCCAAACGGCGGACATAGGCGCAAAGCCCATCCGCCGCGAAACGGACATACCGAATGCCCACCTGAACGGACACGTTTTGATCGCCAAAGGCTTTCAAAATCCACATGGCGTCCGCAGGGACAACGAAGGTCTTATCCACGGTTATGGCATCATTTGCGCAGACCGCCAGACGCTGGCCATCCACACAGTAGAGCTGCTGCCGGTAGAAGCGTACACCGCTCATTACGGGGCGGCTGTCGCTCCGTCGCTGGGCCGCATACTTGATGCGGCCAATGCAGGCGAGAAGCTGTGCCGCGTTGGCGATGTATGCCTGCTCACAGGTAAACCGCGGCAGCTCCGGATAATCCCTCAGCGGGTATCCGGTAAACTCCGCGCTTTTGTCGGCACAGGCCATGGTGATCTGCGGGGATGAAACTGCCGCGTCCGCGCAGGAAAATGTCAGCGGGCCATGGAAGAACTTCCCTGCCTTCGCAATGGACTTTGTGCCGGAGAGGACAACGCCAAAGTCGTCCCCCACTGCCGGAATATCCGTCTGTACCCATAACTCCAGATCTGTGGCAGTAATGGTACAAACACCGTTGTGGAACTGAATACTCGCTTCGCTCAGTGCGGGGATCGCACTGACTCTCAAGAGTGGAATTACGCGGTTCAGCGCCTTGAAAAATGCGCCGGCATCTACAGTAGCTTTCATGCTGCACTCCTTTTTTTCTCTAATTTGGTTTTCATGCGGACAGTCTTCGCAGAAAAATCTGCTTGCCGCACGTTACACTCTCCGCAGACGAGAATGTTGTAGACCATATCCACCACGATCGTAGCGGCGGTGATATTGGCGGCCATGCTCTGCGGATCTGCCAGAGAAGCTTCCGCACAGGAAAGCTCCGAAGCGAAACCGATCCTGTGCCTTCAGCAACTCAGGAAACATGTTCGCCACCGGTTTACGGACGGTATGCCTGTCTAAGCGGACGCCGCATACCACTTGACCGGAAAACTCACCGTTGCCGCTGTCGATATAGATAAGGTTTTCCGCTTTCAGGAATGCCTTGTGGCAAAGCTGACGGGACTTATCGTTATCTACGGCGCCGATGAGAATGACCTGCTCTCGTACATCGGGGCGGTGGCTGTATTCTTCCTTTGCCCAGCCATCTGCGTGAATAAGCGCGGAGAGGGTATCCAGATCCTCCACGAAGGTGGGCAGGTATTCTGCCTCCATACCGAATACAGAGGCGTATCGCTCTGCCAGGATCTTGGCCTTGTTTTCGCCCAGATCAGCGGGAGAAAAGTTCTGACGCACAAGGTTTTTGAACTCCACCTTATCACCATCACAGATGATAAAGCGGCTGGGCCGATCCAGAGCGTACAGGAGCCGATAGATATGCGGCGCGATATGTCCGCCTGTGCCGCCTGCTCCCAGCATGACGATTTTCACCGGTGTATCTGTTGGCAGCTTCATTTTAGATCCCCCAGTAGAAGATCCAAAGCCTTCCATCCCCAGATACCCGTTTTCTCCGCTTTACGAGGTGAGACCCTCGAGACCGGCACCTTTTCGTGGCTTACTTCAGTACACCATTCGGGCGGAAAGGGTTCCTCAAGCCCTTCTACCACCGTGCCGGGGTCGATGTCCACGAAAGAGCCGCCGCAGCAGATGCGCGCCGCGATTTCCGGATAGAAATGATCCAGATGGCCCAGCACCATGTAGATACCGGTCCCGCGTTCATCCGCATCATCAATAGAGGAGAAAAACGCCTCCATGCTATTGTGGGAATGAATGTCGGCATAGTGGATATAGCGGCTTTCATCATCGTAAGGATTTTCCTGTAAACTGGCGTGGATGCCCGCTTTGCTGACGTTCTGCTTGGGGACGTAGGCAAGGTATTCCTCCTTCCACTTGTCCCAATAGATCAGCACCAGCGCCTCATACTCCTGTCCATGCTCTGCCATGAAGGAGCGGAAGAACGCGATGATCTGACGCATCAGCGACAGCGGGATCAGGGGCAGGGCCGGGGTAAACCCGGCCGCAACCGCCTGAAAATCAATGATCTTGTGTTTTGGGGCGATAAATTCACCCTGCTCGGTCTTGTGCATCTCGTAGATGTGACCGTCATTGCCGGGGATCAGGCAGATGACCTTATCCGAATTGCGGGCGGCCTCCACGGTAGGAAATGTTCCCTTGTAAGCGGCAGTGCCTTTATTCTTCATGGTCACCTTGGGACGCACGATGCAGTCCGGATTCTTGTCCTTGGCCTTTTTGAGCGCGTCCAGGAACTCACGGGAACGTTCGATGGATTCCTTCATAGAGATGATCGTTGTTCCCTTGGGGTCTTTGACGTCCTTGCGGATAGTGCCATACTCCACCGACCATGACACATTTTTACCTTCCTCCAAGTCAAGAAAATCCTCTGACTTACGGATGCGAAGCTCCTCGAACGTCATGGTAGGATCTTCAATGACCTCCTTTGCGCTCTTATGGCAAAAGACAGGCTTCTTTTCAAAAAGGCTGGCTTTTGCGTTTTCCACGGTCTTTGCCTCGAAAGCTGCTTCCAGCGGATTACTGGGTACAGGCTCTGCGGCGGGGATCGTTGCGGGAGGTATAGTCACTGCCGTCGGCTGCGGCGCAGGGGTCTGCTCCGCTTGGGACGCTGCGGGGGACGTAGGCGGCTGCTCCACGTGGGGCGTTGCTGCCTCCGGTGCGGGAACGGTCTGCTGGGGTACCTGGAATGGGTTGGCTTCGGGTGCTGCTGCGCCGTTGGATGTGCCGGTGCCGAAGATCTCGTTAATGTCAAGACCTTCCTCCGCGCTGATCTCCTGAAACGGCCACATGCTGTTGCTGTCACTCATGGTAACGGCTCCTTTCGTGTTTTGGGACAACAAAAAAAGAACGCAACCGCCCCGAAAGGCAATTACGTTCTTCTTGATGTCCAGTTTTTTACATACTTCAAGTCTTAGTCAGAACGAAGAAGGGGGTTGACCTCCTTTCTCGCCCGTGCCTGCTCTGCTCCGTCCTCAATGCCTAATGACCTTAAGTACAAGGCCATTGTAACGAAAAGATGCCGGGGCGTACAGGTGGAAACTCATCCTCTGCCGCAAGAGTTTATTTATCCATTCACATCATCTCATCGTGTCCATGAGTGCGGTCAAAGCTGCTTGCTGTGCCGATGTCAGGCAATTCCATTTGTTCAGCATTTCGCGCTGCGCCGGGGTAAGAGAAACACACGCATCCTTTTCTGCAAAAAATTGCGACAATGTAACACCAAAAGCATCGCATATCTTTTCGAGCGATGCAAACGACGGTGTCATAGATTTTTTGTACCACGATGAGATGGTAGACTGTGGCAGGCCAGAGCGTTCAGCAAGCTGATATTCCGACCATCCCCGTGTTTCGCGATTTTGTTTGATGATTTCCAGAATATCTGTCACAACTTCACCACCTTAGATTTTTCGTTTATTATACTTTGAAAAATCGTTGCATTTTAATAATTATTATCGTATTATTTATTGCGACAATAATTGTGTTGAAGTGTGACAGCTTTGGAAGCAGACAGCCGTATATATCGCTGTGCGGTTATGGGACAGCACCCTATGCGTTTTCCGTGGGGCTTCGATGAAGAAGATGCATCCTGCATCAAAATGAAGATGGAACTGGCGCAACAGATCATGGCGCTGCGTCAGAGTGGTGTGTCGCAATTCCTTGTGGCCTGTGACTGTGGCGTGGGATTATACGCTGCTGAGATCGTCAACGGTCTGCGGGCAACGACCGACCGTGAGCTGATGCTCATTTGCTACACGCCCCATGAGGAGCAGGCTACAAAATGGGCGCCTTATCTGCGGGAACGGTATTTGGATATGCTGACCGCCTGCACATACCTGTCCGCTGTGTGCGAAGTTGGTGCGCCGGACGCGCAGCTGCAAGCCTACAAGAAGATTATCGACCTTGCGGATGTAGTACTCTGTGTCTGCGACAAGGATACACCGGCTGCATCTCGTGCAGAGGACAGAGCCTTGGCCTACGTCGAGGGGCAGCACAAGCCATTGGTGCTGCTGCACCCTACGGAACTGACTACGAAACAGATCTCCACACCTCATGATGCAAGGTGAAGACTATGGATTTTGCCGCGCAGGTAAGAGGTGGAAAGAATACGACTCTTGTCGGAATGGAGCAAGTGTGCTATACTCTGACTCGTGTGTTTGTCTATGAGGAGGAAAGTCATGTTCTACACCGAGGAAGAAGTATCTGTGATTACCGGCCTGCTCAACGCCTATTTGGTGCGGGAACACGCCAGTGAAAAGGTCAGAGAATCATATACGAGGATCAGTGCAGGACTCCAAAGCCGTGTGCTGACCAGGGATGACTATGTTTGGCTGGAAAATGCCCTTCTATTCCTCCGCCCATATTGGTGGAATGACCGTGAGGATGGACGGATGCTGATGGATGCCCTTCTGCATACGCAGACACTGGCACGAAGAACGCGGTAAAATTGATGACGGGTGTATCGGTCGATACACCCGTCATTTTTTCTCATTCTTCTTTGCGGCATTGGCGGCGGCGCGGGCCTTGTCACGGTTCTTGCGCTGGGCGACAAGATCGGCCTTGGCCTGCCGCTTCGCCTTCCGCTCCTGCATGAGCTGCGTTTCCTGGCGCTGGTACTCCTGCTCGTAGCGGGGGTAGTGGTGCTCCCGCGGAGGCTTGTACTGCGAGGGCAGCCCCGCGGCTCTCAGTGCCGCAGACCAGTTGCCGAAGCGCTGGGCGATGTACGCGCCACCCACGACCTCGCAGGGTGCAGGGGTATAGGACGCATTAGCGCACCGGCGTACATAGTCGATGAGGTCGGTATCGCTGGCGGTTTCGTATTCTATCGCAAAAGCATCGTCCTGCATTTGCAGGGCTTCAATGGTGCGCTTGACGATCTGCTGGTGCAGCAGGTTATCCCCGTTGACCTGTGGCATTTTTATGTCCCTCCTGGGCATAATAAACTCAGCCAGATGGAGCGACGTCCTTCGTAAATCAACATCATTCAGGAAAGCATTTTTCGCCACTGGCCATGGTAAAACCATAGCATTTGCGGGGCGGGAAGTCAAGTATGGCATCGATGCCCGGACGAAAACGGTCATTGGCTGTCAAATGGGTGGTTTATCCGTGGAGCTTTTCTCCAAATGATGGATGATAAAAAGGGTGTTCGCCGTCAAAAATCGCGTCAGGAGGAGTACGAAATGCCACGCAGAGGGGAGAACATCTATAAACGCAGCGACGGTCGCTGGGAGGGCCGCTATATCCGCGGTCGGACGCCGGAGGGACGGGCGCAGTACGGCTACGTCTACGCCGCAACCTACAGCGTCTGTCGGGAAAAACGGCGGCAGCGTCTGCGGGAGCTGCCCCGTGAGATCACGCCAAGCAATAACATGACACTGCCGGAAGCTGTGGATCTGTTTTTCGCGGGCGAGAGCGAAAGCTGAAGGAGTCCACTGTCAGCCGGTATCGGTATGTGGTACAGCAGTATATCCAGCCGCAGCTGGGCGCTGCGCCGCTGTATGCGCTGACGGAGCAGCGGGTAGCGGATTTTTACCGGAAGCTCCAGGGGCATGGCCTGTCGGCCAAAAGCACACGGGATGTTGGCGTATTGCTGCGGGCCATCCTGCGGACGGCGGCCAAGCGGGGATGCTTCTGCACGGGGGTAAACGCCGAGCTGCCAGTGTGTAAAAAGCGGCAGGTGGAGATATTCACCGAGCCGGAGATCGTGCAGCTGGCACATCATATCATGGACGAGCCTGACCTGACCGGCCTTGGCATTCTGCTGACGTTGAACAGCGGCCTTCGTCTGGGAGAGCTGTGCGCGCTGCGTTGGTCGGACATCGACCTCCACGCGGGCTTTCTGCGGGTGGAACGCGAAGTACAGCGGCTCTATGAGAAAGGCTGCACAAGACTCATTGTGCAGCCGCCCAAGAGCGAGTCGTCGCTGCGGAGAATACCGCTGCCAACTGATATCCTGTCCCTGCTGGCAGCGCACAGACCCGAGAACGCGGGCAGTTTCTGCCTGCTGACAAGCTCCGGCGATCCGCTGGAGCCGCGCACCATGCAGAACCGATACAAGTCGCTTTTGAAGCGGGCAGGCGTGCCGTATCGGAATTTCCATGCTTTGCGGCATACCTACGCCACACGCTGCATCGAGCAGTATGTGGATGTCAAGAGCGTCAGCGAAATGCTGGGGCACAGCGATGTGCGGATCACGCTGCAAACCTATGTCCATGTTTCTCTGCGCCACAAGCAGCAGGCGGTGCAGAGCATCTGTTTTCTTCCCATTTGCGGTGGGGACTTTGCGCCGTCAGAAATTCCGTCAGGCAAAGAAAAAGCCGCTGTGCGGCAAGGCGCGGCTGCTGTGCCATAATTTACGGATAGACACTTGACCTCCTGTGACGGCTGTATCTATAATTATCATACGGCAGCACAAACGTGGAAAGCTACTAAAAGAAGGAGGCGGAGAAGATGAAACAGCGGACTTATATTGCCATCGACCTCAAGAGCTTCTACGCCTCTGTGGAATTGAACGGCGTCATTGAATGCCCGCATGGCGAACTGGATGAACAGATATAAGTTCCGGCGTGATATATCGCGCCGGCGCACCAGCCTCCTCACGGATTTCTGGCGCGTGGGTCGAGGTATTGCGAAGAAACTTGAGCAGAATGGGATGTTCACAATGGGCGATGTTGCCCTTTGCTCGGAGCGGAATGAGGACTTGCTTTATAAGCTGTTCGGCAAGAATGTTCTCATCGACCATGCATGGGGCTGGGAGCCTACAACCATCGCGGCAATCAAGGCATACCGCCCCAGCTCGAACAGCATCAGCTCCGGGCAGGTATTGCACTGTCCCTACGAGCCGCAGAAGGCGAAGCTGGTTGTCCGGGAAATGACGGACTTGCTTGTGCTGGACTTGGTGGACAAGGGACTTGTCACCGACCAGATGGTTCTTACGGTCGGCTATGACATTGAGAACCTTACCGATCCGGCACGGCGGGCAAAGTATCACGGTGCAGGTGGAGAAAGACCCCTACGGGCGGGAGATTCCCAAACAGGCGCACGGCTCTATCAACCTCGACGGTCACACATCATCTACCCGCAAAATAATGTGTGCTGTGTCAGAACGTGCGCTATGAGTATTTCCAAATATCAGGTATTTCTGAAAACTGTTTCTTGCGGCAGCTTCTCCAAGGCGGCGGAGGCCATGAACTTCACCCAGTCCGGCATCAGCCACGCCATCAACTCGCTGGAAAGCGAGCTGGGCGTGAAGCTGTTGAGCCGCAACCGCGGCGGCGTGGTGCTGACGGCGGACGGACGGGCAGTGCTGCCCAAGATCGAAAAGCTGTGCGCCGCACACCATTCCCTGGTGCAGACGGTGGAGGGGCTGAAGGACATGGACAGCGGCCTTGTGAAGATCGCCACCTTCTCCAGTGTGTCCGCCCAGTGGCTGCCCCGCATCCTCAAGAGCTTCGGCGAGCTTTACCCCAACATCGAGTTTGAAGTGGTTACCGGCGACTTCTACGACCAGATCGAGGGCTGGATCGTCAACGGCACGGTGGACTGCGGCTTTCTGCGTCTGCCGTCGGTGAAGCGCTTGCAGACCTACGCCCTGCATCGGGACGAATTGCAGGTCATCGTCCCCTGCGACCACCCCTACGCCGACCGTGACCCGTTCCCCGTGTCCGCGCTGGCGGAGGAGCCGTTCATCCAGCTGGAGGAGGGCGACGACTACGAGATCATGGCGGCCTTTGACGAGATGGGCATCCGCCCCAACGTGAAGTACATCGCCCGCGAGGACAGAACGATTCTCGCCATGGTGTCGGAGGGGTTGGGCATCAGCCTCCTGCCGGAGCTGATGGTGCGCCACAGCCCTACGCCCATCAAGGTCTGCCATGCGCCCCTGCACTTCTACCGTACCATCGGCATCGGCGTCAAGGACAAGAAGGCTCTTTCCAACTCCACCCGTCTGTTCGTGGACTATGTGCGGACGTGGGTAGCGGAAAACGGGAATACATAAACGTTCAACTTTCGCTAAAAAAGCATGAGAACACGTCATGTAATACAGACAAGAACGTAGTTCCCATACGGCTTTGCGGGAACGAACAAACGACGCCGCAAAAATGTGTCATCCTACGAAACAAATCCCCTCTTGCAAAACGGCACAGTGTCTATGATAATAGCACCCGTAGTCCCCGAAAAGTGAATAGGCTTACCGGTCTGAAACGCTGCGGCGTTTCGGTGAAAGTTGGAATGTGGGTCAAAGTCCCCGCGAACAGGTCACTGTGAGGCTCCTCTGAGGCAGGAGATAAGTCAGGTCGCGCCGGTAAGCGTCACAATGCACACGCCTGAAACCGAGCTGCATGAACGGGGGCTTCGCGCCCGTTTACACGAGAGAAGCGTCGGCATTTGCCGGCGCTTTTTGCATGAAGTCAGGGCACCTATGGGGGACGGAAAGGTGCTTGAAAAATGGGAGAACGCAGGAAATACGTCCGCAGGGACGCCACGGTGGAACGGTTGTCCGCTATCTTTATGGAGGACATGGAGGGGAGCGTAAAGCCCTCCACGCTGGCGTGCTACCGCCGCAACATCAATGCCACATCCTTCCCAGCGCTGGGAGCGCGCGTGGCGGCGGGGGTGACGGCGGAGGAGGTCAACGACTTCATCCAGCAGTTACAGGAGGACTATTCGCCCAAGCTGGTGCGAGAAATCGGTGGCCTTCTGCTGCGGATCGTGGGCATGGCCGGCGTGGGCTACGGCGAGGATGTGACGCTGCCGAAGGTGCGGCAGAAGGCCGTGGAGGTGTTCACCGAGCCGGAGCTGAAGCAGATGGGACAGGTCATCCTGCGCCGCCCAGACAGGACGGGACTGGGGGTGCTGCTGACAGCCTACACCGGATTGCGGCTGGGAGAGCTGTGCGGCCTGCAATGGCAAGACGTGGACGTCGGCGCGGGACTGCTGCACATCCAGCGGACGGTGGAGCGCATCGCGCAGATAGGCGGCGGGACGTGCCTGACGGTGCAGCCACCGAAAACGGAAAATTCCGAACGCTGGATACCCATTCCGAAAGAGATGCTGCGGATGCTGAAGCCAGAGACAAAGCAGCCGGACAGCTACCTGCTGACCGGCGGGGAGATCGTCCCTGACCCGCGGGCGATGCAGTACCGCTATAAGGTGTTGTTGGAGCGCTGCGGCGTGCGGTATCGGAATTTTCATTGCCTGCGGCATAGCTACGCCACACGCTGCGTGGAGCGCGGGGTGGACGTGAAAAGCGTCAGCGAACTGCTGGGCCACGCCGATGTCCGCACCACGCTTCGGCTATACGTCCACTCGTCTATGGACTACAAGCGCAGAGCCGTGGAGGGGATAGGCTTTCTCAAGGGAATAACATGAAAGAGACAGGCAAATGCCTGTCTCTTTTGCTTATGGTTGAATGGGGACGAACTCTACCTTGAGAGCCATGCCCATACCGGCGGCCAGACGCTTGAGCGTCCGCAGCGAGGGGTTGGCTGTGCCGCTTTCCAGACGGCTGATGTCAGCTTGCGTGATGCCGGTGATCTCTGCCAGCTGCTTTTGAGTCATGTCCTTTTTCTCGCGGCCTTCGGCAATCGCACGCATAATCTGACGCTCCGGCTCTTGCGCGTTCCACTCTGCCAGAAATGCGGGATCTTTCATTCGCTCGTTCAGCGTATCACGAAAATTCTTTCCCATAGCGTCATACCTCCTTGCTTTCGTAATCAGCCCGATACCGCTTCGCCCGTTCGATCTCGCGGGACGGGGTTTTGGCGGTTTTCTTTACAAATCCGTTGGTCAGGATGACCCGTTTTCCCACTACAAAGAAATACAGCACCCTGCTGATGTCAGACCCCTGCTTTGCCCTGACTTCGAAAATGCCGTTACCCAGCGGCTTGGAATATGGTTCTCGCAGTGCTGGGCCTTTCAATTCCAACAATTCAAGGGCGGCGAATATCTTTGCCTGCATTTTGTTGTCCTGTGACAGAATGAACTCCTCGGCAGGCCGTGAACCATCCGCTTTTTCATAGTATTCCACCATGAAATCCATATAACCACCGCCTCTTTTCCTATGCATATTATATGTGATAAAAAACATATTGTCAACGCAAAAATTTTCGCAAAGTAACATACTTTGCGAAAACTTTCCAATTTCAGCCAAATAACAGTATATACCAGTCGTTTTTCCGTGTCAACAACGAGTTCTAATTTTCGACTTTTTCTGGCATAAATCTGGAATGCCTTGCAGCACAAGGCGTCCCGCGCGTTTTCGCAAAGTATGTTACTTTGCGAAAAAACTGTTCAAAGGAACCGAGAATTTCATACAGCTGAGTTCTGTGACGTTGTGTGGCTGTGCGTTGTAAAGACGATTTTTCGTCAGGGTACAGCCTTAAAGGAACATGGGTAACCAAACCCACCGCGGACGGCACTGTGAGCGCAAGGAAACGACCAAAACGGCTTTGAGCCGCTGGGCAATACCCGCCATTGGGACGCGAGTCCTGAGAAGGTAGGTCGTGTACGAGGGAGAGATCCCGTGGCGCGAGGGCAGTAGAATTACACGAAGGAGAACTTGTTTGCAGCGGCGCTTCTTCGTTGTGACGAGGGTAGGAGTGTACGCTGACGAGATTCGTCAGCGTTTTTTCTTACCGCCACATCGCCATAGGGAGGAGTATGTCCATGAGCCATTTCAACCCCAACCAGCATTTTGATGTTGAGAACTGGCGCGACCGGCAGATCGCCCAGCGCACTAAGGACGCGTTGGCGGCGCGGGACGCGGCCTTTGCCGAAAAGCACGCCGAGACACCCTTGCGGGAGTTGGCCCAGTATCTGGTCCGGTGTGCCCGTACCCTGCGCCACAGTCCCGCCCCCTGCGAGGTAGACGGCGGCGCGTTTATCGAACAACGCTTCGGAAGCTGGGACGCAGCCCTGCGGGCAGCGTGTCTGCCGCCTACGCGGACGAAGGCGAAGCTGAACGGCACGGCCCGCTACCGCAAGGAACGGGCCATACAGGAGCCGCTGTTTCTGGCGGAGCGCAAGGAAAAGAAGCGCCAGAAGCAGATCGAGAAGAACCTGCGGCAGGGCCAACTGGCCCACGAAAAGGCCGTGAAGCGCCGCGCCCAGCGGGAGGCAGCCGAGGCCGAGAAAGCCGCCGCCGAAAAAGACACCAACCCTTGTCAAGCCGAGACAGTCTGAACGGAGGCTGTCAGCTTTCCATAAGGGTGGGAGGGGAAAAGCCGCCCCTCCCACCTCCTCTCTCAGCGCAGATTCATCGGCTCGATACCGGCGGCGGGGCCGCCCTGATCCTTTTGACACGCCTACGGCGTTTTGAGATAGATAAAAAACAAAAAGAAGGAGGAAACGCGCCCGCCGCGGCGGCGGAGCGCGAAACAACGATCTATGAGAGCTGTAAAGAAGATCACAGCATTTCTGCTGGCGATGGTCATGGCGCTGAGCCTTGTCCCGTCAGCTTTTGCCGCAGATGGAGATGCTTTTACCGTAAGCTTTGATAATACCGCGCCCAAGCCGGGTGATACAATAGTTGCTACAATGTATTTGAACAGAGACATGAGCGATGTGTATCGCCTGTGGAGTTCAATTTATTATGACAAAAACGTTCTTTCTTGCAAAAAAGTGGAATATGTCGGAACAGAGATAGCAAACGAAATTACAGAAAATACTGGTGAGTACGAAAGTGAAGTCCGTTTTGATGAAAATGGCAGAAGTGACGACACCGTTGCTCAAAAGATTCAGTCGCTGCCACAGGGTGAATTCGCAAGGATTACGTTTGAAGTGTCCTCTGCGTGTAACACCGGCGATGCCGTCAGCTATCGCGTAAAGGGTGGCTTATACGCAAAGACGGGCAGAAAGCCCTTCGTAAAGTGGGAGAGTGATTTTACACTGACCGTCGGCACGAGTTCTGATCCGAGAACCGAGACCGGTTACTCTGTCTCCATGGCCGCTGACCAGCAGGCCGCTGCCGGCGATAAGGTATCCATCCCCGTGACTGTCGCGTCTGACAAGGTCACCGGCTTCAACGCCTACGACATGACCTTTACCTATGACCCGGCGGCCCTGACCCTGAACACCACCTCCGATGCTGCCGCCAACCTGACGGTGGAGGACAACAACGGTACCGTCCGCGTCCGCCGCTACGGCGCTACCCAGGAGTTGGGCACGGCTCTGGCGCTGGAATTCACCGCCAACAAGGCCGCCTCCAGCACCGTGACGCTGACCAACGCCAAGTTCGACATCGACGCCAACTCCATCAACTTTGACGCTCCGGATGCCACTGTCACCGATGCTGACACCAAGGTAACGGGACTGTGGAACGTGACGCTGCCGGCCGGGTTTGCGAGCACCAGCGGCGCGAACACCGTGGAGAACGGCGGGAGCTTTATCTTCAAGGCTCTGGACACCCACTACAGATACTATCTGAAGATCACCACCAACGGAAGCACCCAGCTTGTGGAGATGAAGAAGGCCACCTACACCATTGAGAATGTCACCGACAACGTGACAGTAACGGTGTCCGACAGAGTGGCCAAGACCTACACACTGAAATTTGTGGTGGACGACCGCTCCGCAGAATACTTCGGCACTGAGCCGCTGACGCTGGCCGACCTGGGCATTGAGAACGAGACGGCCACGGTGACGTATCCCAACGACTACCAGTTTATCGTGAAGTTCCCCGGCACGGGGCGTTATGCCGGCGCGAGCGTTGAGCCCTCCAGCAATTCCTTCAAGAGCTATACTGACCGGCTGGAAAACGGCGACTACAACTATGTGCTGGAGGGCAGCAAGCTGGTGGGCGATGAAAACGACGTGATCACCATCACCATCGGCGTATACATAAAGACCGACCGCGACAAGTTCAACATCCGGGTGACGGGCGACACGGCGGGCTTCGACGCGGACAACCCGCGGACTTTCTACAGCGGCGAGAACTACACCTTCAAGCTGAACAAGAACGAATATTACGACTACAAGATCAGCGCGTCTTACGAAACAAAGAACACAAGCGGTTTTACGGTGACCGAGTATAAGCCGGTCAAGGACAACGAGGACGGTACGTATACCGTTATCAACTGCCCCATGGCAGATCTGACCATCCACATCACCAAGACCGCCAAGGCCGTTGACCCCAGCACGGTGACGGTGAATCAGTATGTGGAGCTGAACGAGAAGACCGTGTTCCTGGTGCGGGTGGCGGGTCAGCTGAGCGGCGGCAAGGTGTTCATGTATGACGGCAGCCCCATGTATAAGACCACCTCTTACGGGTACAGCACATATTCCTGGCTGGTGATCGTGGAAAAGGGTCAGACGCTGACCAAGGAGGACGTCCTCCAGCTCATCAAGCTCGAGGATGGCGCGGCGGCGGGGAGCGTCGGCATTGATACCGACGTGAACCAGTCCGGCAAGGCAGATGTGAACGATGCACAGCTGGTGTATGACATCTACAACCGCGTGTATAACGACGGCTATGAGACGGTGAGCATGGAGAAATTCCTGCGGGCTGACCAGAACGCTGACGGCGTATTGGACTCTCAGGACGCCGTGACGCTGGCCGGCAAGCTGTACGTGTGACCGAGCCATGAAGCAGCGAATCTTCACACGACTGCTGTGCCTCGTGCTAATGCTGGTGTGCGCCCTGCCCGCGCTGGCGTGGGCGGAGGATACCAGCCGCAGCTACGATTTTGACCTGTCCGTGGGTGGGCAGCAGGAGGTGCGCGCCGCCGCCGGTGAAACGGTGACGGTGACGCTGGTGCTCAAGCGCACGGACAAGGCCGAGAGCGCCGAGATGTACGGTATGCAGACCGAGATCCTCTACGACGACAGCTTCTTCAAGCTGGTGGAGGGCAGCATCATGACCGCCCCCGGCGTCCGCTGGTCGGACATGGGCCGCCGCACCGGCGGCAGGGCGTTCTACCTGAACTTCGTGTCCTTCTCCGGCGGTGAGCCGTGGGCGAGCGAGGTGACGGTGGGCAGCTTCCAGATGGAGGTCATCGGCACGAAGGGCGTTTCCAGCCTGACGCCGGAAAACAGCATCGTCTCCGTCCAGAGCGGTACGGACCACTACACCATGACCGACAATCCGGTGACGGTGATCGTCACCACCGACTGCACGGTGACGTTCGAGTCGGCGGGCGGCAGCGAGGTGCCGGCCCAGTCCGTGCAGTACGGCGAAAAGGTGAAGCGGCCCGCCGACCCCGTGCGGGAGGGGTATCATCTGACGGGATGGTACACCGACCTTGACCACACACGGGAGTGGGATTTCAAGAACGATGTGGTCAAAGGGAACATGACGCTGTACGCCGGATGGGCGGAGGGCGCTGCGCCTGCGGGCGGCGGCAGCCCCACGCTGTGGATCTGCCTTGCGGCGGCAGCGGTGGTGCTGGCGGTGCTGGTGCTGCTGCTGACCGGCAAGCGGCGGGTGACGTTCCAGACCAACGGCGGCACGGCGCTGGAGACGGTGTATGTCAAGCGCGGCGGCGTGGTGGGACAGGTGCTGACGCCTGTGAAGCCCGGCGCGATGTTTGACGGCTGGTTCAGCGATGCGGCCTGCACAAAGCCGTGGGACGTGGAACATGACGAGGTGCGCGGCAGCATGACGCTGTATGCGCGCTGGAGGTGAACGAATGAAGAAAAGACTATGCACGCTCCTGCTTGCACTGACGGTGCTGCTGTCCGCGCTGCCGATGACGGTATGGGCGACCGATTTGTGCGTGGCAGTGAAGGCGGGCGCAGTCACCACCGGCGAGGTGGTGGCCGGCAGCCTGCTGGAGATCAAGCTGGGAGACATTTTCCAGGACGCGGACGGCCATACGCTGACCTACACGCTGACCAACGCAGCGCAACTCGGCATCCAGACAAAAATCTCCGGAACCAGCTTGTTTGTTTCGGAAAAAGACCCGGGCACTTATAACCCGATCGTCAAGGCCACCTGCTCGGACGGCAAGACGCTCACGGTGACCTTTACCATCACGGTGAAGGAAGCGCCTCACGGTCTGGACGCGCAGTACAACTACGATGAGACGCCCGCCAAGGAGGTCACGGTGTATGTGACCATCTCCAACGACGGCGTGCCCCTCAAGGGCCGTGACGGCACGGTGCTGTGCCACAAGGCCATCACAGTACCCTACTTCGATTTGGCGAACTACGGCTTGGAGGAGTTCTACCGCTATCACACCGAAAACGGTGAAGGCAAATACATCGACGAGAACATCGTGCAGCGGCCCACCGGCCTGCACCTGTACCTGTACCTGCTGGAGCGCTACTTCATCGGCCTGCCCGATGAGGAGTGCTGCAAGGGCAAGTACGACCGCGACAAGCTGGCGAGCTTTAAGCTGGAGGACGATGTTCTTTACATGGATGACGAACCGGCCTATACGGCGGACAGCTTTGCCGCTCTGACTATCACCGGCTCGCCCACCAGCCTGTATATGGCCAACTTCTGGGGTCATGACGAGAACCTGATGTACTACCGCAACCACTGCTATCCCTACATGAGTCCCGGCTGGGGCTCCACCTCCGACTACATTGTGCTGTCGGACGGCGACACGTGGGATGTGGCCATGTTCACCAACTGGAGCTTCTGGTCCAGCGGCGGTGCATTTACCTGCTTCGACCAGGACGCGTACAACGCCCGCCCCGGCATGGAGATGACGGTGAACACGCAGGCTTACGGCACGACCTTTGAGGGCAGCGACTTCTATCCCTTCTCAAACCTGGATGTGTTCCTGTATAACGACAAGTGGGAGCAAATCGAGCAGTACAAGGAAGCGGCTGACGGAAAGAGCACTTTCTCCTTCACCGCCCCCACGGAGGAGGGCACCTACTACCTCGTGGGCATGGACCCCAACCGGACGATCCCCAAGGACGACAGCGGCGGCACGAACTATGCCAAGATTGCACCGGCCACAGCCATCCTGAACGTGGCGGCGGACGCCGAGCTGGAGCGTCCCCTTCCAGGTCCATCCTGTCAACGGTAAAGCTGGAATGCAAAACATTACCAGCTACGAGGGCATCACCACGCTGACCGGCGCGGACGGCCAGGACGACCAAAAATGTCTATAAGGAGTGCCCAAGTACCATGTGACCGTGCCCGAGGGCGCGGAAACGGTGACCGTGACCTACAACAAGGACGTGGACATCCGTCACGACGGCACCACGGACGCCTACTGCATTCGCGGCGACTGCCGGAACCTTGCTGTAGATGGGGTGGCCCTCGGGGCAACTATCGGCTGGCTGTGAACCGTGCGGAAAAACAGCTATACCCTCAAGCCCATCACGCTGGAGAACAGCTATACCCTCAATGCGGACGGCACGCAGACCGTGCTCATATCCGTAACGAAGATGGAACGCGGACGGCCATGGCGATCACGCTGAGTGCCCCCAGCACTAATAATTTCCGTGCCCATCGCGCTGTTCACCTTCGAGTATGCCAAGGCAGACACGGAGCCGGATGTGAAGTACGGCGATGTGGAACGGGGATGGCATCATAAATTCCAGTGGCGGATGCAGCAATCGTCTATCGCTCGTTAATGGAAGATACACACTGACAGATTCTCAGAAGTTGTCGGCAGATGTTAACGGCGATGGTGCTGTAAACTCCACAGATGCTGCGTTGATCTATCGTTATACAAACGGGAAAATGAGTAAATTCCCCGTTCAGAAAAATACCATAATAGGAGGTTAAACACAAAATGAAAAGAACTCTTTCCATTCTGTTGACAATCGCCATGATTATCAGCCTTATCCCTGCTGTATTTGCTGCTGATGTTCCGACGATGTCAACAACAGTTGATAAGACAGAGGTTCAGCCGGGTGATACGATTACGCTTACACTGTCGATCGACAAGACCATTACGAACCTGAATAACTGGGAGTGGGCAATTTATTTTGACAAGACTGCTTATGTCAAAACCAGCGGCGAGCTTGAACCTGGATGTATGTCGGGCACGGGCACTACTGGCGCAGTGGGAGATAATGTTGATATCCTTGGTAAAAATGCCATCCGGGTATCCGGCCTGAGCACTACAGGCGACCCTGTCACTCTTAACACCGGCAAGATTGCCACTGTTACCTTTACGGCAACGGAGAACATCACGGCAGAAAACGCTCGTATTGAGGTCAAAACCGAAGCGCTACCTGACTATGATACGCTTAAAGACAACGATGTCAACTTAACCGGCAACATCATTGATGTCACCGTGAAGTCCAGTGAAGCCAAGGGCTACACCGTGTCCATGGGTGCGGACAAGCAGGTAGCTTCCGGCCAAATCGTGGAGATCCCTGTGACCATCGGCAACAACGACGGCAAGACCGCCTACAACGCCTACGACATGACCTTCTCTTTTGACCCCGCCATTCTGACGCTGAACATGGAAGACACCAACATCGAGGGTTATCGCGTGATCCCCGGCAGCGGCACCGTGCGAATCGTGCGTTACGGTAAAGCCGCCGAGCTGGGCGATGCGCTAACCCTGAAGTTCACCGCAGCCGGTCAGGGCCAGTCTGCGGTCAAGGTCACGGCGGCGTATGTGGATACCAATACCAATGCCATCGAGCTTGATGCCCCCGCCGCCATCGTGCTGAAGGATACGACCACCGTGACCGTCAGCGGCTACACCGTGACTCTGCCGGATGGCTTCACCCGTACCGACGCGGAGGGCTCCGTGATCGCAGCAGGCGGCACTCTGACCTTCAAGCCCGCAGACCCCAACTATGACTACACCGTGACTGTCACCGTCGGCGGCGGTGAGGCAACGACAGTTAGCCCGGACGAGAATGGCATCTACACTGTGGCGAATGTCAACGGCAATGTGGTTGTCACCAGCACCAAGACCCCCAAGACCTTCACTGTCACCCAGGGCAATGATACCACCGGTGCTGCGACTGCTACCTACATGAAGGACTACACCTTCAACCTGACCCCTGCGGATGGCTTTGTCTACAAGATGGCTGTGACCATCGGCGACAAGGCATACACCGGCTTTACGGCCAAGGTAAATGACGACGGCACCACCACCTACACCATCCCCGGTGCGGATGTGATCGGCAACATCGTCATCAACAGCAACAAGCAGGTCAAGCCGCTGAAAACCTACCAGGTCAGCTTTGCAGGCAGCGGCGCAGGTGAGGCTACCGGTGAAAGAACTGTTCAGGAAAAGGCTAACTACACCTTCACCGTGGCCAAGCAGAAGAACTTTGAGTACACCATCACTGCCACTATGGGCGGCAAGGATGTGCCTATCACCGAGGGAGCCGACAACACCTACACTATCGCCAATGTCACCGGCGATCTGGTCATCACCATCGAGAAGAAATCCACTCTGACCATGGAAGTCGCCGTCTCCGAGTACGTGCAGATGGATGACAAGACCGTGTTCCTGGTGACCGTGACCGGCACCCCCGAAGAGGGCAAGGCTTTTGCCTACGGCAATAATGTCATGTATAAGACTACCGCTTACGGCGAGAATGTGTACAGCTGGCTGGTGATCGTGGACAAGAATGAGACATTCACTGTGGCTACGGCTGAGGCCAATATCACCCAGGCCAGCGCCACAGCCGAGGAAGTGAAGCAGAGCTACGATGTCAACGAGACAGGCGTTGTGGACATCAACGATGCTCAACTCACCTACGACATCTACAGCGGCAAGTACGCCGACTTCGAAAAGGTATCCGTGCGGAAGTTCCTGCGCGCGGATGTGAACCGCAAGAGCCGGATGAACCGCAGCAGCCGGACGATCCGCAAGAACCGGATCAACCGCAAGAACCGGATCAACCCCAAGAACCGGACAAACCGCAAGAACCGGATCAACCACAAGAACCAGACAAACCACAAGAACCGGACAAACCACAAGAACCAGACAAGCCCCAAGAGCCGGACAAACCGCAAGAACCGGATCAACCACAAGAGCCTGACCAGCCGCAAGAGCCGGACAAACCCCAAGAGCCGGACAAACCCCAAGAACCGGACAATCCACAGCAGCCAGATAAACCGCAAGAGCCGGATAATCCCCAGCAGCCGGATACGCCCCAAGAACCGGATCAACCGCAGAACCCGGATAACCCGGGGCAAGGACGATGATACGCCCCGCATCTACACCGATCTGCGGACGCAGACCATCCGTAAAAAGGACTTGCCGGACGGCAAGCTGTCCTTCGTGGCCTATCCGCTGGGTAAGGGCGAGAACCTGTATGTCCGCGTCCGCCTGATGAACAAGACGTATACGGGCAACGGACGCCTGTTGACCGCCAGTGACGGGCAGAACTATCAGGCACAGCTGGATCTGAACACGGAGAACACCTTCGTCCTGTCGCTGTACGACGGCGGCACATTCCTGGGCAGCGTCCAGTACCGCGTCAGCTATTACGCGGATATGGCCAGCGAGGATGAACCGGACGTAGGCGACGGCCCTCCGTCCATCATGGCGTGGCTGAACAGCACGCAGCTGGGCAGCTCTCCCATCGAGGTGAAGGGCGATGGCGAACTGACGGTCCGCGTCACCACGCATCCCAGCTTGGGTGCAAAACCCATCTATTCCAATCAGATCAAAGTCACGCTGGACGGTAAGACCGTGGAGAAATTCAGCGGCGACCGTGAGCCGGAGTACAAGCTGTACTTCGCGCCGCCGCAGCGTGGTGATGTGGCCACGCATATTATCCGCGTGCTGGCATGGGACGGACAGGGCAACTCTGCCATACGCACCTACACCGTTACATATCACCAGATCAGCGAGGGTGACGACGCCGGTACGGTCACGGTAGTGCTGGATGCCACCACTGTGGGCATCGGCATTCTGGACAGCGGCGAGGTGGACATCAAAGAAGGCGACACGGTAGCCACGGCGGTGCTGCAGTTCCTGCAGGACTACGGTTATGAGGCCGATTATGCAGGTAATGCGGAGAGCAACTTCTATCTGCGCCGCATCATCAGCGGCGACATGGCCTACAACGCGGAGGTGCCGGAGCATCTCTGGACACTGATCCAGCGGGACGGCATCACCACCAACGATAACTATGACCGCGACAGTCTGGGCGAGTTTGACTTCACCCAGGGCGCCGGCTGGATGTACTCCATCGGCGGCACGCTGTTCCCCGGACGCGGCATGAGCGACTATAAGGCAAGCGACGGCCTGACCATCTATCTCCGGTTCACGCTGGCCTACGGCAAGGACGTGGGCGGCTATGAGTCGGCAGGCGGCAGCTACGGCAGCCTCAGCAGCTACTGCGGCCTGTGGGTCAACGGCTCGTATCAGCCGCTGAGTCATGACTTTGAGGAGGCGGAGCGCGTAGAGCCCACGGAGACAGAGGATGGCTACGTTCGGTATGTCTGCTCCAAGTGCCACGAGGAGAGCGAAGAAGTCCTGCCTGCCACCGGTGAAACAGAACCGGAACGGCCCGATCCGGAGCAGCCCGAGAAGCCTGATCCTGGAAACACGGATAACCCCGATACTCCCACCCCGGGCGGCGAGGACAAGCCGAACCCCGGTGGTACGGATGATAAGGACCCCAGCGCCCCCGGTACGACCGAACCGGATGACAAAGATCCGGATAAGCCGGACATAGGCAATGTCTGCTGGCCATCCTGGCACAGGGCCATGTGCTGCTGGAGGACGTGCCCGGTGTAGGAAAGACCACACTGGCCAAGGCGTTTTCCAAAACGCTAGGTCTGGACTCCAAGCGTGTCCAGTTCACCTCCGACACCCTGCCATCGGATATTATCGGGTTTTCCGTATTCGATAAGGCAGACGGCAAGCTGAAATATCAGTCTGGAGCCATTATGACCAATCTGTTGCTGGCGGACGAGATCAACCGTACCTCCAGCAAGACCCAATCCGCTCTGCTGGAGGCTATGGAGGAGTTGCAGGTCACCGTGGACGGCGTGACCCGGCCCCTGCCGAAGCCCTTTATCGTGCTGGCAACGGAAAACCCGGTGGGTTCTGCGGGTACGCAGATGCTGCCCGCATCCCAGCTGGATCGTTTCATGCTCCAACTGAGCATGGGCTATCCCAATCGGGCCAGCACGGCGGCACTGCTGAAGGATCGCCATCATGTGGACCCGCTCTCTGCCTGCCAGACAGTGACTTCCCCTGCCGAGCTGGAAAAGCTCATTGCAGAGGTCAGCAATATCCATGTGGCAGACCGAATTTATGACTATATTGCAGAGCTGGTGGATCTGACCCGCTCCAACGCCTATGTGACCCTGGGTGTCAGTCCCCGTGGCGCTTTGGCTGTGACCCGTGCGGCCAAGGCCAACGCCTACTAGAGGGCCGGGACTATGTGATCCCTGACGATGTGTGCGCCGTGTTTCCGGATGTGTGCGCCCACCGTCTGGTGCTGGACTCCAAGGCGCGTCTACATGAGTATACAGCGCAGCAGATCATCACGAACCTGCTGCAGACGGTGAAGAAGCCGGATGTGCGGGAATTTTCCAGCAAATGAGAAAAACGATCTTAGGCAGCGCCCTGTGTTATCTGATCCTGCTGCTGGCGTTGGCGGCGCTGCTTCTTACAAGCGGCTCCTTCTGGGCGCTGGCCGGACTCTGCTTGCTGCTCCTGCTGCCCCTGGCCTCCTGGGCGGTCAATTTCTATGTCCGCAGGCACCTGCAGGCGGACATTCTGACCCCGGCCACAGCGGCAAAACGCACGGCAGTCAGCTGTCGGGTGCGTATCCGCAACGGAGCGTTTCTGCCCGTAATGCGCTATGGCTGTCAGGTCTCTATCCGCAATGATCTCACTGAGGAAGATCAGACAGTGACGCTGACCGGCAGCATCGGAGCCAAGGGTGAAAGCAGCCAAACCATCCTGCTGCAAAGCAGCTTCTGCGGCAGAGTGTATGTGCAGATCAGCCGGTTTACCCTGCTGGACTATCTGGGCCTGCTTCCCATGAAGGCCCTCGTGAAAGCGGATGCCCGTCTGACCATCCTCCCGGACCTGTATCCAATGGAGGCGGACATGACCGCCCGACCGGCCTATGCCGACAACGGCACTTCCAATCGACGGGGTGAGGACCGCAGCGAGGTGTACCAGCTCCGGGAGTATCGCCCCGGCGATGACATCCGGCAGATTCACTGGAAGCTGTCCTCCAAGTTAGATGAGCTGATTCTGAAAGAGGCCAGCCAGCCGGAGAGCCGTTCCCTTTTGGTATTCTGGGATAAGCGCACCGGCGGTAACCCCCAGCAGATGGACGCACTGGCGGAGGTCGTGTCCTCCGCAGGCACGGCACTGCTGCAAAGTGGTGTACCCTATACCCTGTGCTGGACGGACCGGGACGATCTGCAGGTCCAGGACATTTCAGAGGAAAACCAGCTTTTGCAGGCTATCCCGGCTCTGGTAAAGACCAGGGGCAGCGCTGAGTGCCGCCTGCCCAAAACTGACGGTTACAGCCGAATTCTCTGTTTCGGCACAGCGCCGGAAGAACAGCTGCTCACGGACGGACGGGTGCATTTCATCCTCTGTACCGAAGAACAGTACCCCGGTGCGACCACCTTTGCCCCGCAGAATTATTCCGAGGCCATGCAGCGACTGGAGGTTTAACCCATCATGCGAAAAAATGAAAACGGACTCCAGTGGATTGTCACCGAAACGGCACAGAAAAAGCTGCACTTTCCCTGGGGCGCTTGGGTGGTCTGTGCCGTTCTGACGGTGGGCTTCTGCTTGCTTTTAACCGCTGCATTTCCCTCTGTTCCCTACCCATGGTGGGCCATGACAGCAGCTGCGATTTTGGTGCAGGCGGCGTTGCCGATAGTATACCAAACCAGAATCGGGAACTGGCTCGTTCCAGCGGGCATCGGCGTGTTGCTTCTTCTGAGCTTGGCACTGAACAAGTTTGTCCTACCCGGTTTTGGAACACTGGCAAATGATTTCCTGACCCTGCTGACGAAAAAGACCGGGAAGATCTATCTGGACCTTGCGGCAGCGGATGCCCAATTTCTGCCTCTGGCGGTAACGGTTCTGCTACTGGCAGTGTCGCTGCTTCTCAGCCGCAGCGCATGGAGCGGACGGATGCTGCTGGCCTTGCCGATTCTGCTGCCCTGCTATGCAGCCCTGTTGCTGGGCTTGTTTCCCATAGGCATCGGCGGTGGGCTGCTGATTATTGGCACGGTGCTGCTGATGGTGCAGCACACGGCAGAGGGAGAAGCCCTTGCAGGCGTTCCGGCGCAGCTGATCTTGCCGGTCCTGTGTGCAGCGCTGTGTCTGTTGATTGGCCTGTCCTGCCAAGACAAGCTGAATACAGACATGGTCGAGACGATGCAAACCCAGCTTCACCAGCGGCACTACGACAGCGATACCAATTCCATGCCGGAAGGAAACCTTAAGAACTTACCCGCCTGGAATAAAAGCGACACCCCGGCGCTGGAAGTCACAATGGAGCAGCCGGAAAAGGTGTATCTGCGTGGGCAGGTCTACGACACCTACACCGGCGCCAACTGGAAAGCAGCCGATAACGAAGAAACCGCCCAATATGAAGACCTCTTCTATTGGCTCCATGAGGCGGGTTTCTACGGCCAGAGTCAAATTGCACTGGCGGATGGCTATACGGAGACGGCCACACCGCTGTCCATGACTATACGAAATCTCTCCGCCTGTTCCGCCCACGGCTACTACCCCTACGCCGTCTACGGCAGCGAAACGCTGGCAGCGGACCGCATCGGGGACACGAATCTGCCCCCGGCAGAGAGCCTGTATTATCTGAAAGGCAGCGTCCCGGACTGGTATCAGATCCAGCGGAACCTCTCCACAGCCCAGGGCCGGGAAAACATCGAGACCTATCTATCCAAGGAGCAGGCCTATGCCGACTATCTCCGGGCCGTGGACCTGCAAATGACCCAGGACAGCTGGGCCGTCCTCCAGCGGCAATTGAAGCTGGACACCCAGACCCGGACCATCAGCGACATCCGCACCATCATCTTTGACTATCTACGGGAAGCCATGACCTACGATGAGACTGCCCGGACCATGAACGGCAGCGGCGACTTCCTACAATATACGCTGGAGCGCAGCGGACACGGCTACAGCGTCCATTACGCCACGGCAGCGGTGCTGATGCTGCGCTACATGGGCGTTCCGGCCCGCTATGTGGAGGGATATTACCTCTCGGCAGAGGATGCCGCCCGCTACAAGGCCGGTGAGACCATTACCCTGACGGAAGAAAACGCCCACGCCTGGGCGGAATACTATGTCAGCGGTGTCGGCTTTGTGCCGTTCGAGGTGACTCCCGGCTACATAGACGACGAGGAACTGTCCCTGGGCGGCGACAGCCCGGATGAGAATACCTATGAGAACAACACCCAGCAATTTGTAGAGGTGGAGCAGCCAGAGGAGGTCAACGAGCACAAGCAGGACCGATTTACCTTCTCACTGAATGCCCACTACCTACTGCTTCTTCCCTTGCTGCTGATCCTGCTGCTGGCCGGGTGCATTTTCCATCGCCGCAGGGTGTTTCGGAAGAAGATGGCCGCTATCGACGCCGCAAACGACCGGGAGGCCATTGCCATGCGCTATGGCTATGCCGTTTGCCTGCTGCGCCACAGTACGGTGCAGTTCTCGGAGGATGCTGCGGAGGCCGCAGAACTGAATCAAAAGGCGCTGTTCAGCACCCAGGAGATGACCCCGGAGCAGCGCAAGCAGGTTGACTCATTTGCCGTGCGTGTACTGGATGCCTGCAAGGGCAGCTGGACAACCTGGGAGAAAATACGGTACCGGCTATGGAACTGCCTGTATTGAAAAAAAGGAGGAAGGAAAATGCACAAAAGAGTAATGGCTCTGCTGCTGAGTCTGGTGCTTCTGCTCTCTGCCGCCATGCCGGTCACGGCGATGGCCGCAGAGGGGTACGCCGGTAGCTTTGTGCTTGTGGCTATGAACGCCAACAGCACCATCGTGGAGCCGACCCGTATCCAGTATAAATCTGGGCAAACCATTCAACAGGCGCTGGCGGATTCAGATATTGACTTTGTCGGCCTGGAAAACGGATTCGTCTATGAGATCAACGGCGTTTCCGCCAATTACCTGCTCTATTATGACAAGGGTGGCTATAAGCTGGACGCTCCGGCTTCTTCCGTCAAGGCCCTTTGCTTCCATGTATCTTCGACTTATTCGGACGCAGCTATCCAGCTGATTATCCAAATGGCGGATTACCTGGACATGACCAACCATGTGCAGAATTATCCGGCAGCGGCCAGTGCCTACGCAGCGGCGCTGAAGGGCCTGCGGACGGCAACTGCCGACTCGGCAGGACCATTGCTGAAAAACCTGAAAGACGCCATTGCCGAATATGCGGCCCTTCTGGACGGGACCAAATACACCGTCTCCGCCACAGCAACCCAAAACGGCAATGCGGTGGAGGCACCGATCCTCTCCCTTACGGATGTCTATGGCAATGTTACCACCGGCACCGGCAGCGTCCAGGTCATCGCCGGTGACTATAAGTTCCGTGTGTCCGACGGCGGATATAACCGCACAGAGGGAACGCTGACGGTTTCCGCCGACGCCCAGGTCTCTGCGACCCTGCCCTACGGCGAGTGGTTCGGCAATATCCGGCTGCTGGATGCCGATCAGGAACCCTACCGCGCTGCACAAAACCGTGAAAACCACACGGCGCAGTATTGGATCGAGGATACAGCCAATGCTCTGAGCAGCGTGTATCTGAATGCGGCGATGGGCAATGTCCCGAATACCAAGACCACCAAGCTCCGCACCATCTATACCGGCACCAACGGCAAGGATATGTCGGGCATATCCCGCAGCTGGAACAGCACAGCCACATCCCTTACTTATCTGCTGACCTCTGGCATGGAGGGCAAGACCTTCGCGCTGGAAGCACAGTATACAGGCTCGGACGGCTACACGCAGATTCAGTCCTACGATGTCACCGTGACCCGTGTGCCCACGCTGAAGGCTCTGGCAGCCACGGCGGAGGGGACCAAGCTGCCCCTGGAGTTTGCGCCCAACACCCGGGAGTACAGCCTAAAAACCGTGTCCTCCACTGTGGATATTGACGCCGCACCATTTGGTGAGGATTATACCGTCACCGGAACCGGGGCGGTGCAGCTGACCGGAGACACGCAGGATCACATGATTCAGGTAGCAGCGCCCAACGGGGAGCAGAGCACCTATACCCTCCACATTCAGAAGGTAGCTTCCGTACCGGTGACGCTGGCTGTGCCTTCCGGAACAACGGTGCAGGTGATCAATGGAGCAGGCTCCGAGATTGCCCCGGTGGACGGGATCTATCACCTGGTCCCCGGCGAGAGCTATACCTGCATCGCCACGAAGAACACCTGGTATCATACGCAGATCACCTTCACGGCCTCCAGCGGACTGAATGTGTCCGTCCCGGAGCCTGTCACCACCGACTGGCTGACCGATCTGGCATTCTACAACGGCACCTATGCTTCCAGCCGGATCGCCTACGCCGCCGACAAGACCTTCACGGCGGCAGACCACACCTACAACTATACGGTGTCCGACTGCAACAGCTCCGTTGCCATGCAGGCCACGGCAACCGGAACCGTGACGGCGCTGTATCGGACCCAAAGCACCGTGCCGGGGATTCATAATCTCGCACGGATGGAGACGATCACAACGCCTGTCAGCAAAACGGGTCTTGCTCAGAGCCTGACCTACGCCGTGGCCAAGGCCGGTTACGGCCAGACGGTGACGATCCGCATTTCCAAGACAGAAAACGGCACTACCTACTATCAGGACTACGATATTCAGCTGCTGCGGCAGCTGCACCTGTCCAGCCTGACTATTGCCACAAAGGATGAGACACTGCCCTTTGTAACTCCAAAGGGCGCAACGGCCCGCTTTGATCGAGATACCACGGATTATTATGTTAAGGTAGACCGGGAGACCGCCGCTCTCTACCTCTCCGGCACCTATCCCAACAGCAGAACAGACACCGCCTGCTGCGGCGGGTACTATGCCAAGGTCAACGGCGTACGCTATGACACGCTGGCCGGCGCGGAAGCGGTCCTGAACACAGACCTTTATAATGAGGATATTTCGGTACAGGTCTGCCACGCAGATACCGGCAGCATTGAACTGACCTACACCGTCCATGTTCAGAAAAGCGACCCCATCCAGTTGACCATCCAAACGACCCCGGCGGATGCCACGGTGTTCCTGACCAACGATCTGAACGGCAAGCGCATCGTGGAGAAAAACGGCACCTACAGCCTGACCCCCGGTGCCAGCTATTCCTACACTACCACCTGCGCCGAGTACATCGGTCAAACGGTGGAGCACTATACCGCCCCCGGCAAGGACGGTACGCTGACCATTACGCTAAAGAAGGCACCGGCCAACGACACGCTCGTCAACTTCGACTCCGCGTGGCCGCATCTGCGTCAGAACAATGAGAATAACGGCGTGGTGGACTACAAGACGCCGGTCTACGCCAAGGATGCCGAGCTGTACTGGGCTACCTCCATTGGATCCGGCTATGACGTCAACGCCTGCGGCTGCCCCATCCTGGTGGACGGCGCGCTCTACACCTACTCCGGCTCCCGCATTTACAAGGTGGACGCCATTTCCGGCGAAATTCTCATTGATAAGCCCATGGACCACAACTCCAGCTTCGCTATCAACCCGCCCACCTACGCCAACGGCATGATCTTCGTGGGTCTGTCTGACGGCACGATCCAGGCGTTCGACGCCAATACCCTGGACTCTCTGTGGATCTATCGGGACTCCATCGGCGGTCAGCCCAACAGCTCCATCGTCTACCACGACGGCTACATCTACACCGGCTTCTGGGTAGGCGAGATCAACGAGGCCCACTATGTGTGCCTGAGCGCCACCGACGAAGACCCCACGCAGACGATGGAAGAAAAGCTCCCCACATGGTACTACACCAGCAAGGGCGGCTTCTATTGGGCCGGCGCTTATGTGTGCGACGACTTCCTGCTGATCGGCACGGATGACGGCGCTTCCGGCTACACCACCGGCAAGCCCAGCCTGCTGTCCTTTGATCCCAAGACCGGTGAACTGCTGTCCTCCTACAAGATGAATGTGACCGGCGACATCCGCAGCTCTATCACCCATTACAACGGCAAGTATTACTTCACCAGCAAGGGCGGCTACTTCTACGAGGCCACTGTGGACGAAAAGGGTACCATTGAGGATGTCCGCACCTTGAAGCTCTACAACTATGCGGACGATCCCGCCAATCCCGCCATGTCCACCTGCACACCCACCATTTACAATGGGCGGGCCTATATCGGTATCTCCGGCACGGCGCAGTTCGGCGCATACAGCGGCCATAACCTCACGGTCATCGATATTCCCCACTGGGAGATCGCCTACACGGTGCGTACCCACGGCTATCCCCAGACCAGCGGTGTCCTGACCACGGCCTATATGGAGGAGACAGGCTGCGTCTATGTGTACTTCTTCGATAACTTCACCCCCGGCAAGCTCCGGGTGCTGGAGGACAAGCCCGGCCAAACCGAGGTGTCTCTGAAGACCATGGAGACCTACACGGCCAGCGGCAAGTCGGAGACCTATACAACGCCCTATAACATCTTCACGCCCAGCGGCGCACAGGCGCAGTACGCCATCTGCAGCCCCATCATGGACGAGTACGGCACGATCTACTTCAAGAACGACTCCGCCTATCTGATGGCGGTGGGCAGCACCATTGAACGCATCGAGATCACGAAGCTGCCGGACAAGATGACCTACAATGTAAAAGACACCTTCGACCCCACCGGTATGCAGGTAACGGCCTACTACGCCAACGGCATGACCCGCGATGTGACAAAGTATGTCACCTGGTCCGATAAGCCGCTGAAGGCCAGTGATACCGACTTCCAGATCACCTTCCCCTACGCCATGTACCAAAACCGAGAAAACAGCGACACCCTGGAGATGGAATACGGCGTCCACTGCGATAAGCCCATGACTACCCTGACCCTGACCATTGGGGACCAGACCGAGGTCAAATACGGTGATGTAAATGGGAATGGTAAAGTCGATTCCACGGATGCCGCCATTGTCTACCGTTATGCAAATGGAAAATATCAGTTGTCTGCGGATCAACTTTTGGCAGCTGATGTAAATGGTGATGGTGTCGTGAATACGACGGATGCTGCATTGATCTACCGTGTAGCAAACGGAAAGCTGTCAAAGTTCCCGGTGGAACAATAAATCATAGTGGTACACGGAAATAACCCGGATATGAAATGACCTCCCCAGCTTGCCCACCGTGCGCATTGTACGGTGGGTAAGCCGCACTGACGGCAAAAAAACATTTCTGCAAGGAGAAGACGCCTATGAAAAAACGTTCCATTGCGCTGCTGCTCCTGCTGGTATTGCTGACCGGCTGCGGCGCAAAGACAGAGGAAGCACCATGGCAGACCGCCTACCGTGAAACGGGTAAATATCTGCAAGAGCAGGATACGCTTTCCGCAGGTTCTGTTGGCGGTGAATGGTCGGTGATCGGCCTGAGCCGTGCCGGACTTCTCAGTGATGAGACTGCGCAGAGCTATGAGCAGACGGTAGAGGACTATGTCAAGCAAGCAGGTTCCGTGCGGCTGCACCACGCGAAATCCACTGAGAACTCCCGCGCCATCTTGGGCCTGACGGCTGCCGGATATAATGCCGCCAACATGGCGGGCGTTGATCTGACGGCGGGCCTAACCGACATGGCCTATCTGCGGGCACAGGGTACCAACGGCCCCATCTGGGCGCTGATCGCGCTGGACTGCCATGGCTACGATATTCCCCAGTGCGCCGATGGCGAGGAGCAGACCACCTGCGAGGGACTGGTGGCGGAGATTCTCTCCTATCAGTGCAGCGACGGCGGCTGGGCGTTGATGGGCGACGAATCCGATGTGGACATGACCGCCATGGCCCTGACATCTCTGGCCCCTTATCAGGAGGAGACAGACATCAAGGCGGCAGTTGACGCGCCGCTGACCTATCTGTCCGATGCCCAGCAGGCCGATGGCGGCTTCATGAGCTGGGGCGCGGCCAACAGCGAGTCCTGCGCACAGGTCATCGTGGCTCTGACGGCGCTGGGCATTGATCCCGCAGCGGACAGCCGCTTCGTAAAAAACGGCGCGTCCCCGCTGGACGGCCTGTGCGCCTTTGCCTGCGAGGGCGGCGGTTTCCGTCACAGCGATGAGGTATGGCTACTGAGCAGGGCTTCTACGCACTGGCCGCCTATGATCGCTTCCGGCAGGGGAAGACACGCCTATTTGACATGACGGATATTGAGGTGAAGTGATATGCGGCGCTCCAAACCCCTGTGTGCATTGCTTCTGACACTGCTCCTGCTGACCTGTGCCGGAGGGAAAACCGGCACCTGTAGAGCCACAGGACAGCGATGTGGATGCGGACACAAAGTATACCTGCACCATATCCATCTCTTGCGAGACGATCTTGGACAATATTGATAAGTGCGTTGAGAGCAAGAAAGCCCTTGTGCCGGAGGACGGTATCATCCTCCCAGCCACAGAGGTAACGTTCAGCGACGGCGAAAGCGTCTACGACGTGCTGCAGCGTGTCTGCAAGGAGAATAAGATACACATGGAGTCCAGCTTTACGCCGGTGTATAACAGTGGATCAGCGCTAAAACTCAGATTACAACGAGAACGCTATATAAGATCCGCAACCAGGCGGTCGAAGAACTGGCGGAAATGTATGCGCTGACTGCCGGTTTGCAGCGGTAAAGCCTTGATGTTCCCATCCTTTTCTCAAAGGCTTCACCTATTGTTCACCAAGTCTTACCTTGAAAGGGCATTTTGAAGCTGGTATTCTTTAGAATACAGAATCATAGACAACGCTTCCTGGCATTGCGCTGGGAGGCGTTGCTCTTTTATCAGCATTTTCATAAAACACCGAGATCTGGCAATACTACCGATAACACCATTGGAAAAGAGGAATCTTCATGGAAGCAAACCGTCCGAGCACAAGCCACACCACCCGTACAGCGCCACGAGATATTGCCTGTGTGAGTATCGACACCTCCGCCTCATGCGCTGAACGCATCAAGCAGTATGTGGAGCAGGTAGGCGATCCGTATTGCTATACGGACAATGGTATTGTCGTAAAGCTTGCGTATTCCAACACAGATGTAAGCCTGCAAGACCGCCTGCGGGCCTATGCGTGCAGCCTGTCCTGAGCCTCCAAAGTTTCCCTGTTGACAAAAGCAAAGTGGGAAAGCATAATAGACCCGTCAGTGAAAATAATGTTGCCGCACGGCAATGACAGCCAGAAACCGCTTTCCTGAATTTTTAGGAGGTACGTTTTATGGCTGCATTTTTTTGCCCACAAACTGAAGAGCTCTCAGGACAGCATTGGTATGGCATTTCCTATCTTCGCCTGTCAAAGTTGGGTAAGCGCTATGAGAGCGAGAGTATCGACAACCAGCGAAAGCTGATCCATGAGTTCGTACAGCGGCACCCAGAGATCACGCTGGTGGGGGAGCAGGTAGACGACGGTTATACCGGGACCAACTATGACCGGCCGGGCTTTCAGGGCGTTATGGATGCTATCCGCGAAAAGAAGGCGAACTGCGTCATTGTAAAAGACCTGTCCCGCCTTGGTCGTGAATATATCGAGACCGGCAAGTATCTGGAAACCATTTTCCCGGATATGGGCATCCGGTTCATCTCTGTCAATGATGATCTGGACAGTGAACACACCCCGCTGTGCGATGATATTTCCATCCCCATCAAGAACATCATGAACGAGGCGTACTGCCGCAGCCTTTCCCAGAAGCTGCGGGCGCAGTTTCGTGTCCAGCGCAAGGCGGGAGAATTTCTCGGTGCCTTTGCCTGTTACGGCTATCTGAAAGACCCTGCCGACAAGCACAAGCTCATCATTGACGAGTATGCCGCTATGGTAGTCCGCACCATCTTTCAACTGAAAATGGAGGGCTACAGCCAACAGGCCATCGCCAACTATCTCTCCTCGGAGGAGGGCGTTCTGCCGCCGGCGGCATATAAGCAGCAACAGGGGCTGAAATATCAGTCCGGCTTTCAGGCAGTCGGTGATAATAACGCATGGTCACCTGTCGCGGTGCGGGCTATTCTGGAAAATCCCATCTATATTGGAACACTGGTGCAGGGCAAGCGCGGAACGCCCAACTATAAGATCAAACAGATGAAACTGCGCAGCAAAGAGGATTGGTGTGTTGTGGAGAAGAACCACGCACCCATTATCGGCGAGGAACTGTTCACTTCGGTGCAGCACCTGCTGTCACTGGATACCCGCACTTCTCCTTCCGAGGAAGTGGTGCAGCCCTTGGCCGGAATGCTGTACTGCGCCGATTGCGGCCGCGCCATGTGCAGGCGCAGCGTAAAGCGCGGCAATCGCATGTTTTACTACTACGTCTGCTCCACCCACAAGCGCTCCAAGCTATGCAGTAGCCACTCCATTTCACAGACTGCTTTAGAGGATGTGGTGCTGCGGGCCATCCAGAAGCAAATTGAGATGGTAGTCGATATTGATCAGTTAATTCACGAGATCGGTCAAAAGAGCATCCAAGCCGCCAAGCATCGACAGCTCGACATAACCATAGAGGAAAAGGAAAAACAGATCACCGAGCAGAAAGAATACCGTATGCGTTTGTTGGAGGCTTTCCACGACGACCTGATCTCCCGCACGGAGTATGACATGATGCGGCAGCGCTATACGCAGCGGATCGACGCATTGCAGGCATCCCTCGCCAGCCTGCACGAGCGGCGGCAAGCCTTGGAGGAAGCGCACGGCAGACACCCGGAACTGGGTCGCCGAATATACCAAGTTCAGGAAAATTGATAAGCTTACCCGTGAAATGGTGGCCGGATTGATCCGCAGGATCACGGTATCCGAGGGCAAGCAAATTACGATACAGTTCAACTACGCCGACGAGTTGGAATCTTACCAGCAGATGATCACAGCAGCGGCGAAGGAGGTGGGGTAAGTATGGCACGGAAAAGCAAATATCTGTCGGCCCAACCTCTGCTGGAGACTTCAGTTCACTATCTGGCTGGGCAATATGGCCGGTTATCTGTGGAGGACGGCGACGATACCGAGAGCAACTCCATCGGCAACCAAGCAAAAATCGCCGACGCTTTCCTTGCGGAGTACCCCGATATCCAAATTGTTGAGCGGTACGCTGACAACGGCTATACCGGCATGAACTACAACCGTCCGGCATTCCATCAGATGATGGCGGATGTACGGAGCGGCAAGATCAACTGCATTATCATCAAGGACATCTCCCGTTTGGGCCGCCATTTCGTCGAGACCAGTGAACTGGTGGAGCAGATATTCCCCACCATGAACGTGCGCCTTATCAGCGTCAATGACAACTATGACAGTCTCGTGCAGGATGCCGGCGCCGCCGCGTCCCTCACCATGCCGCTGAAAATGGTCATGAACGAGAACTACGCCAAGGATATCTCCAGAAAAATCCGCAGCAGCATCCACGCGCAAATGCGCAGCGGCACCTATCTGCCTTCTTCCGGCAGCATCCCTTATGGCTATCTCCGGAATGCCGCTGCCGCGTCCTATGATATCGACGAGGAAGCCGCTCCGGTCGTCCGGCGTATCTTTACTCTGCGTTCCGAGGGCGTCAGCTTCAACGCCATCGCAAAGCAGTTGAATCAGGAACATATCCCGTCCCCTGCGCAACTGCGTTATCTGCGTGGAATGAACAGCTCCGCAGCATACCGTGACGCACTGTGGAGCAGGGCGACTATCCGCAAGATCGTCGGCAGCGATGTCTATATCGGCAATCGCACCTATGGAAAAAATAGCCCGAAACCATTTGAATGAAAAAAAAGAAACGTCAGCCCACTGAGCAATGGACGGTCATTCAAACGCACATCCGCCGATCATCAGCAAGGAACTGTTTGACGCGGTACAACAGGTCAATCACGAGGTTCGTGCGTCCCGCACCGCATATTGCACATGTGCTGATATTGGCGATGTGCAGGCCGATCTTTTTCGTGGTAAGCTGTTTTGTGCGGAGTGCGGCAGTCCCATGGGGGCTGGCAAGGGCTGCGCCCGGCACGGCGCACACTCCCCCAGCCGGCTGTTCTATGACTGCAACCGATACCGCTACTCCGCGCACACCGTCTGTGCCAGTCACTATATCCGCCACGAACGGCTGCTTGCCGCTGTCACCGATGCCTTAGACCAGCAGTTGACTTTGGCCGTTGATGTAGATCGGCTGATCCATGAGATCGACCACTCCGCTGAACTGACACAGGCAAAGCAGGAAAAACAAAATACCGCCACAAGCCTGCGGCTCCAGCGGCAGAGCCTTGACCGGAAGTTGGATATGCTGATTCATGACCTGTCCACCGGACTGATCGGCCGCGAGGAATTTCTCTACGCAAAGGAAAAATATCGGGCAGAGCTCAACCGCATTCTCTCGGCAGAAGCCGCGCAAAAGAAGCGGATCGAGCAGATGCAGAAGGGCTTATCCATCGCACAGGCCTGGGTACGCGCCATGCAGGAATATCGGCGGCTCCCGGTCATAACAAAGGAACTTCTTGATACGCTTGTCGAGCGCATCTCTATTCACGAGGATCGCAGCATCACGATCCAACTCAACTATGCCGACCCCTTTGCTGCACTACGCCCCTATCACACACTGACAGAGGAGGCTGCTTGCTGTGGATAAAGTAACTTCCGATCTCATGATCTGCTACTACCGCCTTTCTTCGGAGGATGGCGACGTCGCACGTGGAAATGCCACGGAGAGCTTCAGTATCTCCGCACAGCGTCTCTGCGTGCGGAACTTCCTCGCATCCCGCCCTGATCTGGAGGGAACCGTTGAGGAGATCGTAGACGATGGCTACACCGGCACCAACATGAACCGGCCCGGTATGCAGCGGCTGCTGTCGCTGGTAAAGTCTGGAAGCGTCAAGACTGTCATTGTACGTGATCTTTCCCGTTTTTCCAGAAACTTTCTGGAGGGCGGCCACTATCTGGAGTTTGTGTTTCCTGCGTATGGCGTCCGCTTTATCTCCATCAACGACCACTTCGACAGCGCCGACTACGGTGAATCCACTGGCGGTCTGGAGTTGGGCATCACCAATCTGTTGAACCAGCTATACAGCCGCGACCTGTCCCGCAAGATCAAAAGCGTAACAGACCGCAAAAGCTGAATGGCGAATATGCCTTTGGCGCTGTACCTTACGGTTATCAGAAGGTGCGCAGAAAAACACTATCGTAATTGACCCGCCTACCGCCGATGTCGTCAGGCAGATATTTCAGTGGGCCTCGCAGGGCATCAGCATCACACAGATCGCTCAGCGGCTGAATGTGGCTGGTACCGAGACTCCCTCCGCCTATCTGGCGAAAGTCCGGGGTCGCTACAAGGTGCGGAAGTTCTGGACATACGAATCCGTCCGGAACATTCTCCAAAACCGCATCTACACCGGCGATACGGAGGCGTTCAAATCCCATGTGGTCAAGGTCGGCAGCAACCGCACGAAGCTGCTCCCCGAAGCGGAGCGCCCCATCATCCCCCATACTCACGAGCCTATTGTGTCACGGGAGCTATACTATCTCGCCCGCAGTACCGTACAGAAAACGGCACCGAAAACGCCGACGGGAAACACGCCAAGCCTGCTGCAGCCCTATCTCGTCTGTGGCTGCTGCGGAAACCGTCTGGTGAAGGGCAAGGCCTCCAACAAGAACTGGCGTTGTGCGTCGGCGCGCTATGTACCGGAAAGCGGCTGCGCCGAGGTCTGTATCTCCGACGCCGACTTGCAAGCTATTCTGATCCGTGCGATCAACATGCAGTGCCAGCTGCGGGGTGCCCGTCTTGAGACCTTCCAGCGTCAATTTGAGAGTCACGCCTCCAAGCGCCGCGCCATCAGCGCAAGGATGCAGAGAGTACAGGCCGACATCCACCGCAAGCAGGAGGAGCTCATGTCTCTCTATGAGGAACACATCGGCGGCCAACTGTCAAAAGAAGCCTTCGCAGAAAAACGAGAAAGCCTTCTCCGAGCACAGAACGAAAAGAAGCGGCAGCTTGCCCAGTTGGAAAGCGATTGGGAACTGCTCTGCGCGGAGGCGGAAACCGCCAAAAAGGAAGAACGGCAAACCTCCGGCCTCTCTCCATACCATGAAATAAGTGCTTTAGACCCTGCTCTTATGCGAGAATTAGTTTGTGAAATTTTAGTTTTCCACAGGAAAAAAATTCAAATAAATTGGAAATTTCCGGATTTAACAAGTGAATTTGCAGAATAAAGTTCTCAAAAAATTATTTGTTGTCCCATATTGACATCAACCGTGAGCGGCAGCCCCATCCTCCAGAACGGCCGCATCGTCGGCGCGGTCACCCACGTCCTGCTCAACGACCCCACCCGCGGCTACGGCATATTCATTGAGAATATGCTCGACATGGCCGGCTGACAGACCCGGCGGGGAGGGCCGGGAAGCCCTCCCCGTCCGGCCTTTCCTATAAAAACGAGAGGAGCGTTTTTCATGCAGTCCCTGCTCATTAAGGACACCACCCGCGCCCAGCGGGAGGAGATCGTCCGCCGCGCCCTCAGCGCCTGCGGCAGCCCCTGTGACGGCTGCAATGGCTGCGGCAACGCCGGCGGCGGCCGGGTAGACAGTATCTACCAACCCTATATCGACGGCGAGAAGGAGTTGGCGGAGATAAACGCCGAATATTCCGCCTCCCGCGGTCTGGTAAGATAAACGTAAAAGCGGCCCGCAAGGGCCGCTTTTCTCCGCGTGCACATATTTGTCACTTCTGCGCCTGCTCCTGTTCATAGGCCTGCTGTACCGCCACCGCCAGCTGGTCGGCGCAGGAGGTGCTCCGCGGCCCGCAGGTGTTGCCCCGCAGCAGCGCCTCGATCTGCGCCACGCTCATGCCGTCCACCAGCTTGCTCACGGCCTTCAGGTTGCCGTCGCAGCCGCCCACAAAGTGCACATTCCGTACCTTGTCTCCGTCCAGCTCGAAGGAGATCTCCCGCGAGCAAGTGCCCTTCGTTCTGTATATATGCTCCATTTTGCCGCTCCTTTGCAGAAAGATTACATTATTTTCGAATAGCTTACAGGTTTTTTCTCGTTAAAACTAACCTGATATCCCTCGCCGGGTGCCAGCAGATAGTCGTACCGCGTTCCGCCGAACCAGTGCATCATCAGTCCCGACGTCACCCCGCCGTGGATCACGCACACCGCGTCCTCCCCCGCGTCGATAACGGGCTGTATCGCGGCCAGATTTCGTGCCAGCACCTGCGGCGCGCTCTCTCCGTTTGGGCACATATTGTGCTCTGAGTCCTCACACCACACAATAAATTGTGGATCGTGCTCCAGATCGCCGGCGTAGGCCCGCATCTCGAAATCGCCGAAATCCATCTCCCGCAGCCCCGGCAGCACCGTGTATGCCACGTCGCCGTATATGGCCCGCAGCGTCTGTATCGTCCGCGTCATTCCGCTGACGTAGTAGTGCTCCGCCGTGGGATATACGCCGGTCAAAGCTTTCTGCTGCAAGGCCTCCAGCGATTTCGGCAGCGCCGGGATATCCGCCGCGCCATAATACAGATTTTTCTGGCTGCCCTCGGTCTCCCCGTGCCGCAAAAGTGTCAGTTTCATTTCAATTCCTCCGCTATCCCGCAGAAAACGCGCGTCACATGTTCCGCTTTTTTCGCCAGCTGCTGTAAGAGCACGCCGTAGTTTTCCCGCCATGCCCGCTCCGCACCGTCCATGGGCACAATGCCCCCGTTGACCTGTCTGGCGATGACGACTGCGTCCTCGAACAGCGGCAAAAGCCTTGTGATATCGTTATTTCTGCGGCTCAGCGCCTCCAAATGCCGATAGCATTTGCAGCCTGGTACCGGATCGGATATTGCCAGATCGCATACGTCATTCTCTGTCAAATTATATGCTTTCAGCGCGTATGCCAGCTTTCCCTGGAACGCGCCTCCAATGATCAGGATCATATTTACCTCCACAACACCAGTACCGCTGCACCACCTAACTCCGCAATGGTCAGGGCGAAGCCTGACACATCGCCGGACATACCATCCAGCTGCCGGAAAGCGTACCATGCCGCCAGCCAATAGCACACCGCCGCAGCCAACGGAGCAAAGCTGTCCCACAGCAGTACGGAGAGCCCGCACACCGCCGCCAGCACAATGGCGGCAAATACCACAGGTGCGCCGCCGCGGGTCATGGCGCTGTACTGGCTGGTGGACATGGGCCGCAGCGTAAGAACGGCCAGCGCTGCACAGGCCCGTGATGCCGCAGGTATCAGCGTCAGCGGCCAAAGGGGCAGCGCCTCCGCCGACAGAAATACCGCCCATTGGCACAGGACCAGCAGCGCCAGACAGATCACCGCGAAGGCCCCGCAGTGGGAATCCTTCAGTATTCGCTGCCGTGTCTCCAGGTCCCGGCGGCTCAATACAGCGTCGCACACATCCATATAGCCGTCCAGATGCATAAAACCTGTGATCAGCCAGGGAGCTGCTGCACACAGCAGAGCAGCCAGCGGCTGTGGCAAAAAGCTGCCCAGCCACGCGCACAACGCCCATATGCCGCCGACGATCAGCCCTATCAGGGGCAGACAAGCCAGCATTTTTCGCCGGGCGCTCTCCCGCCATATTTTTTTAGGGCAGGGAATGGTCAGGAACATGCCCCACGCCATGAAAAAGCCGTATATCCAGTCAGACACGGGGCAGTTCTCCTTTCCACAGGTGGGGCAGGCCCGCCGTCATCTCACATACCACGTCAAATTCCGCTGCCAGCCCTTGACAGATATCCGCCAGGCCCCGAACATAAACTTCCGTCCAGTCCCGGTAGTCCTCGCCGCCGTGCCAGATATCGTCGCACACAGCGATAAAATGGTCGAGGTAACGGCTGATATCCAGCAGCTCCCGCAGTACCCGATTTGCTGCGCCGGCGTCCGGCGCGGGACCGGGAAACATCTGCTCCGACAGACAGGCAGTGACGCTGTCGAACAGCACCGTACCGTGCCTGTCCAGTGCCGGTAAGGCGGCGGGCAGATCGAAGCTGCGCTCGACGGTAATAAAATCCATGCCTGCCCGATCCGCCACATGGCGGTGGATACGTGCCAGGTCCTCATCGTCATGGGGGGTCATGGTGGCCCAATAATACCGAGGTGCGTCCCCGGACAGTGCGGCGGCCAGGCGTTGGGCCATGGTGCTCTTTCCGCTTTTTCCGCCGCCGATCAGCAGTATCCTCATGGCTTGTCCACCGTAAAGCTGTCGCCTGCGCGTATTTCGTCCAGATAGTCATCCTGTATGGCCGCCTGGGCAAAGGTGGCCATACCGGCCATTACGCCGCAGGCACCCTCTAACACCCGGAACAGCAGGGGACACCCGCTGCCCTCACCCAGCCGCATTCCCAGATGCAGGCAGGGCTCCAGACCCAGCCGGTCTGCTGCCAGGCGGTAGCCCACCTCATAGGAGTCGTGGGACAGAAACAGATAGTCCCGCACTTCGGGGCACAGCGTAACGGCACACAGTGCGGCCACCACGGAGATGAAGCCGTCTACCGCTGCCGGTATGCGCTCACGGGCACAGCCCAGGAAAGCCCCGGTCATGGCGGCGATATCCAGTCCGCCCACGGCGCACAGCACATCCAATACATCATCCTTGTCAACAGCCCGACGCGTCAGCGCACGGCGCAGCACGTCCTTCTTGCGGGCAAAGCCCTCGTTTGTCAGTCCGCCACCTCGGCCGGTGACGGCCTCGATGTCCGCCCCGGTCAGCGCGGACAGCACCGCGGCGGAGGTGCTGGTGTTGCCGATCCCCATCTCGCCGATGCCTAGGGCGGTGATACTGTCGGCTCTGGCGCGCGCCGCCTGCTCCATGCCGGCGGCCATGGCGGCAAGCGCCTCCGGCCGGGTCATAGCGTCCTCTACGGCGATGTTTCCGGTGCCTCGCCGGACTTTCCGGTCCAGAATGCCCACATCCGGCACGTCGGCGGCAATACCCACGTCCACGACGGCCACATCGTCGCCGAAGGCGGCGGCCATAGCGGACATCCCGGTCCTGCGCCGGGTCATGTTGATGGCCTGCTGCAAGGTCACGGACCGGGGCGCGCAGGATACGCCCTCGTCCACCACGCCATTATCGGCGGCAAATACCGCCACACGGCATTTTCCCATTTTTGGGCACACCTGGCCGGTGATGCCTGCCAGACGGATGGATATGTCCTCCAGCGCGCCCAGACTTCCCGGCGGTTTGGCCAGCTCTGCCTGCCGTTCCCGAGCCGCGTCCATCACCGCCCGGTCTGCCGGACGGATGGCCTGTATATACTGCTGCAATGCTGCTTCTGTCATAGCGGTTCCTCGATATACCCCTGCGCCGCCAGCCAGTGCAGCGACGGCAGGGCGTTCTGATTTTCAATGGTGAATGTGGCCTCCGGCGCGGCTTGCAGCACCGTGTCGATGATCTGCCGCATGGGGATGTTTCCCTGTCCCAGCGGGGCGTGCAGGTCCGTATCGCCCTGGTTGTTGTGCAGGTGAACGTGCCGCAGCCATGGGGCCATAGGCACGATCCAATCCATGGGCGGCGTTTCGCTGACGCAGGTGTTGGCGTGGCCCACATCCAAGCACAGCCCCAATCGGGGATCGTCTATCTGGGCGGCGATGGACACCAGTGTCTCCGGCGACGGCTCCATGACATTTTCCAGCGCCAGTGTCATGTCGGCCGGTACGTCCCGCAGGAATTCCCGCCAGAACCACACCGACTGCTCCACATACCACTCCGGAAAGTAGACATGGGGAATAAAGCCCCCGTGAAATACCATGCGTCGTATACCCAGCGCCTGCGCTGCGTCCAGTGCCTGCCGGAACCGCCGCATGGCTACATCCCGGGCCAACGGATCGATGGCGCAGGGGATCAGCTCGGCGAAGGGGCCGTGGAGCCACAGACTGCTGATACCGTGTATTTCCTCCCGCGTCCGGGGCAGGGCGGCGGAATCATCCAGCAGAGGCGCATAGGAGAAGGCGATGGTCTCCAGTCCCAACTGCCACTGTCGGGCCAGCGCCGGGGCACAGCTGTCCATGCCGGAGATATGCAGTTTTCCTTGCAGCAGGGGTGAGGCCATGTTCCGCGCTCCTTTTGTCGTTCTGCGGGGTATTATAGCATGAGTCCCGCAAAAAGAAAAGCCCCATAGGGCAGCAAAAAACCCGCTTGCGCGGGCAAATATCTCCGGACACCATAAAGCGGAGTGCCGCTTGGCGCTCCGCAGATATGGCAGGAAGAGAAGATGAAAAAAGTTTTTTGTTTCTTGCACTATTAGGATATCGCGGAGATGTGAAAAAAATTCGGTTACAAATATTAAAATTCTGTGAAATCTTCAACAATGTTTGCCGAACGATTCGTATTCTCGGCGTTTTTCTCCCGAACTTCCCGGAAAAAGGTCTGCAAAACGTCGCGGCATTCGTCGCCGCACACATTGCCCACCAGCTGTGGCGGACGGGGAAAGCCCTCCATAAACAGATTCAGCACGCCGCCGCAGGCGCCCATCTCCCGATCCCGGGCGCCGTAGTACACCCGCCGGACGCGGGCGTTAAGAATGGCCCCGGCGCACATGGGGCAGGGCTCCAGCGTCACATACAGGTCGCACTCGTCCAGCCGCCAACTGCCCAGCGCCGCATTGGCCTGGGCGATGGCCTCCATCTCCGCGTGAGAGACGGCGGCCTGCT
>VOFB01000723.1_pt1 | contig 118411 bp, 121 predicted proteins | sample 5384141 | NCBI WGS metagenome assembly VOFB01 (sample SAMN12384721, study PRJNA508395) | human gut metagenome | isolation source: healthy gut A | host: Homo sapiens
CGCAATCGTTTCGATCAGCTCTGCCGAGGATACCATGCCGATCTTGACGGCATCGGGGAAGATGTCGGTAAACACTGCGTCGCGATGGCGACAACGGGGATGGACACGGCCCCACAGATGGCCTTGAGCGTCTCATAGCTCACATCGTCGGCGTCGTCCTTCGAGCCGGTCGGGAACACCGCGCCGACGCCGAGGTAATCCGCGCCGTGCTTTTCGGCCAGAACGGCCTGCTCCACGGTCTGGGCGGAGACGCCCAGAATCTTGTCCGGGCCCAAAATCGCGCGGACGTCCTGCGCCTCCATATCGCTCTGGCCGACATGCACGCCGTCTGCGTTCATCTCGCGGGCGATCTCGACGTTGTCATTCACAAGGAACGGCACACCGCGCTCGCGGCAGAGCGTTTGCTGCTCCTTCGCTTCCTCGAGGAACTTCCCCTCCTCCAGCGTCTTTTCGCGCAGCTGGACCATCGTCACACCGCCGTCAAGGCTTTCGCGCACAACGTCGATAAGCCTGCGCCCGTCCAGCCAGTGGCGGTCCGTGACGGCATAGAGCAGCAGATCATTTTTATCGCAGTTCATACTTGGCGCCCCCATTCAGCGTTGCACCGTCCATATTGTAGATAGCATCAATGATGCGGTTACGGTAGGTGGAGTTGCCGTCGCCCTGGGCCATACGGCTCCAGCCGATCTCGCCGGCCAGGCCCATGGCGCAGACCGCCGCGGCGGCAGCCTCGAGCTTATTGTCGGGGTTTGCAACGACGAAGGCGGTCATCATGCCGGACAGCTGGCACCCGGTGCCGGTGATCTTGCCCATCTCCGGGCGGCCGTTGCGGATGACGTAGCAGCGGTCTGCGTCGCTGACCAGGTCGATGGCACCGGTGACGGCGACGATAGCGCCGCTTTTGGCCGCAAAGTCCTTGACAAATTTGACGGCACTGTCCAGATTTGCGTCGGTCACGGCGTCCGCAACGTCAGCGTCAACGCCCTTCGTCGTGCCGCTGCCCAGCGCCAGCGTCTTGATCTCGGAGATATTGCCGCGGATGACGGTGAATTTGATCTTCTCCATCAGCTCGACGGCGGTGTTCGTGCGCAGGGCCGACGCGCCCGCGCCGACGGGGTCGAGCAGCACGACATGGCCGAGGGCATTCGCCTTTGCGCCCGCGCGGAACATGCCCTCGATGCTGCGCTGGTTCAGCGTGCCGATGTTGATGTTCAGGCCGCCGCAGATCGACGTGATGTCCTCGACGTCCTCCGGCTCATCGGACATGATCGGGCTGCCGCCGCAGGCCAGCAGAATGTTGGCCACGTTTGGCGAACGGGTAATCCAGAATGATCTTTTTTGCAGCGGGGGCAGTTGAATGGGGGCCGACCGTGACATAGTTCGTGATATTGTGCACCAGCGGCACAGTGTTGCGCACATTTTCAAGACAGGTACCCGGTGCCCTCCCGGGGCCGGGTGATGATCAACGGCTTCTCCATGAGCAACATCACCCAGCGGCAGATCCCCCTGATGCGCCGGACCATCGGCGTGATCTTTCAGGATTTCCGCCTGATCGGCAACAAAACCGTATACGATAATCTGAGCCTGGCTATGCGGGCGGTGGGAGCCTCCGCCAGGGAGATCAGGACCCGCATCCCCTATGTGCTGGGCCTGGTGGGGCTGGACGGCAAGGGCCGCCGGTTCCCCGATGAGCTGTCCGGCGGCGAGCAGCAGCGGGTGGCCATTGCCCGGGCGCTGGTGAACAATCCCAGCACCATCGTGGCCGATGAGCCCACCGGCAACCTGGACCCTGCCCGCTCGCTGGAGATCATGACTCTGCTGGAGCGCATCAACGCGCTGGGCACCACCGTGGTGGTGGTGACCCATGAAAAGAGCCTGGTGAATCATTTTGACAAGCGGGTCATTATGATCGACCATGGCGTGGTGGCCGCCACCGGCGTGGGCAGATACGAGGTGTGAGCATGCATAATTTCAAGTATTTCTTCCGGGAGGGAGCAGGCAACATGCTGTCCCACGGGTTCATGTCCTTTGCCGCCGTCGGCGTCACCGTGGCATGTCTGCTGATCATGGGCACTTTCTCCCTGGTGGCCTACAACGCCAACATCAACCTGCAGGACCTGCAGAAGGAGAACGCCGTGGTGGCCTTCGTGGACGAGAGCCTGACGGACGACGAGGCAACGGCGCTCCAGTCCCGGCTGGCGGCGATTCCCGGCGTGGCGGACTGCACCTTCGTCTCCCGGCAGGAGGCCCGGGACGAATATGTGGCCCAGTATAACGAGGACGACCTGTACAGCGACCTGGACCCCTCTATTTTCCGCCACCGCTATGTCATGCACCTGACGGACCTGAACCGGATGGGCCAGGTGGTGCAGAGCCTGGAGAGCGTGGAGGGGATCGCCAAGGTCCGGGCGGACCAGGATATCTCCAACGGCTTCATCACCGTGCGCAACATCGCGGGGGTCATCAGCATCGCCCTGATCGCCATTCTGCTGATCATCTCCGTGTTCATCATTTCCAACACCATCAAGCTTACCACCTTTGACCGCCGGGACGAGATCGCCATCATGAAAATGGTGGGCGCCACGGACGGGTTCATCCGCTGGCCCTTCGTATACGAGGGACTGCTGCTGGGACTCATCGGCGCGGCGGTGGCCTTCGGGCTCCAGTGGCTGCTGTATGCCGCCGTATCCCAGGGCATCGCCAATTCCGACACCATGCAGCTGCTGCGGGTGGTGGACTTCCGTCAGATCTGGGCCCCGGTGGCGGCGGTATTCGCCGGCGTGGGCATCCTGGTGGGCGTGGGCGGCAGCCTGACCGCCATCCGAAAATTCCTGCGGGTATAAAAAGAGAGGAGACCGTCATGAAATCCAAACTGAAACAACTGACTGCCCTGGTGTGCGCCGCAGCCATGATGGCCGCCCTGTGTCTGGCCCTGCGGCCGGTGGACACAGCCTACGGCGCCAGCCTCAATGACCAGCTGGCCGAGACCCGGGCCAAAAAGCAGGAGATCCAGCAGCAGCTGGACAAGATCAAGTCCGACAAGGCCAAGGCCCTGGAGCAGAAGGAGCTGCTGGACCAGCAGGCCGCCATCATTGCCCAGCAGATCGACCTGCTGGAGGTGCAGATCCAGGACACCCAGGACCGGATCACCCAGAACCAGGCGGAGGAGGAGAAGCAGTACGACCTGTTCTGCCACCAGGTGCGGCAGGAGGAGGAACGGGGCACCGTGTCCTACTGGTCCGTGCTGTTCAAGGCCACGGGCTTTGCGGACCTGCTGAGCCGCATGGATTTTATCAACGAGATCGTGGAGCACGATCAGAGCGTCATTGACCAGCTGCGCACCCTGCGCCAGCAGCTGGCTCAGGATAAGGCGGACCTGGAGCAGCATCAGGAGGAGCTTACCGCCAGCAAGACGGAGCTGGACGCCCAGGTGGCCGAGGCTACCCGGGTGTTTGAGGAGTATGCCGCCAGCGAGGCAGGCCAGCAGGCGCTGCTGAACCAGCAGGCTGCCCGGGAGAAGGAACTCCAGGAGGAGATCCGCAAGTCCGAGGAGGCCAGCCGCAACAACCAGACCGCCGTGGGCGGCTTCATCTGGCCCACCGCCTGCCGCCTGATCACCGGCGGCTACGGCGGCCGTGACGCACCGTGCCCCGGCGCCAGCACCTATCATCTGGGTGTGGACATCGGCGCTTCCTGGGGCTCCGACATTTACGCCACCAAGGCGGGCACCGTCATGCTGGCCAACGAAGGCTGGAACTATGGCCTGGGCTATTGCGTGAAGATTCAGCATGACGACGGCACCAGCACGGTGTACGGCCACATGAGCCGGGTCATCGCCGTGACGGGCCAGCGGGTGGCCCAGGGTCAGGTCATCGGAAAGATAGGCTCCACCGGCGTTTCCACCGGCCCCCACCTGCACTATGAGATCCGCATCGGCGGCGTCAACGGTACCGCCGTGAACCCCCTGCCGTATCTGCCCGGCTACGTCCGCTACGGCTGGTAAAATTCCGTATATTTTCCCCTCCTGCCTTATAAAATAAGGCGGGAGGGGATTTTTATGCTGGGATATGTGCATCTGCTGCCGGAAACGCGCCCGGCGCTGGAGCGGCGCACCGTGGCCGGAACGGCCCTGTGGGTGCTGGAGGGGGACCTGGACGGCGGGCTGCTGCCCAGCCGCCGGCTGCGGCGATGGACCCGGCGGCTGGCGGAATGCGGTGTTTCCCACGCGGCCTTGCCCCCGGGCCGGGAGGCGGAGTTTGCGCCTATCCGGCCGGTGCTGCCGGACGGACTGCGGCTGGCGCTGCTGCCGCGGCTGCTGGACTGCCTGGCCCCGGCAGGGGACACGGCCCTGCTGCTGGCGGACCGGGCCGACAGCCGGACGCTGTGCGCCGCCCGGGTGCTGGCGGAGCGGTTCCGGCACCTGCGGCTTTCCGTGGGGCCGGGACAGGAGGCCCTGGAGCGGCAGCTGCTGCGGCAGCTGGGGCTGACTAACGGCGGGGGAGCCGCCGCCGTTACCGTGACCTTCGGGCCCCAGGCCCGGGAGGGCTGCGCCGTCTACCTGACCCCGGACTGCGCCCGGCGGCAGCGGGTGGACTATATCTGGCGGGACGGGGAGAGCCCTGCTCCGGAGGAGCCGCTGCTGGCGGCTCTGCATCGGGCGGGGCGGCTGCCGGATGTGGGTGTCAAATCCGCGGAAACGCTTGACATCGGCCCATAAAATTACTATAATGCAACGTGACATATTATAGGTATATCGTGGCCGCCTTCCGGCGGACACCCGAAAGGAATGGATCAAATGGCAACTGTTAAAGAATTCCGCATGAGCCAGGAGCGCTATGACGAGCTCAAGCACGAGCTGGAGTACAGCAAGACCACCCGCGCCGACGAGATCGCAGAGCTGATCAAGGAGGCCCGGGGCTTCGGCGACCTGTCCGAAAACAGCGAGTACGACGAGGCCAAAAACGAACAGGGCAAGCTGTATTCCCGCATCGCCGAGCTGGAGGAGATCCTGCTCCACGCCGTTATCGTGGACGAGAGCGATGTGGACTCCGATCGGATCTCCATTGGCTGCCGCGTCACCGTGACGAACCTGGATAACGGCAAGCAGCTGCCGGAATACACCATTGTGGGCTCCCAGGAGGCCAACGTCATGGAGCGCAAGGTGTCTGAGGATTCCCCCTTCGGCAAGGCGCTGATGGATACCAAGGCCGGTGACCAGATCACCGTGGAGGCCCCCCGGGGCGTTATCCACTATCGTGTGGATACCATCGAACGATAACCAGAGAGGAGAACTGCACCATGGCAGAACAGAATCATCAGCAGCAGGACCTGCGGGAAATCCTTCAGATTCGCCGGGACAAGCTCAAGGCATTGCAGGACGCGGGAATGAACCCCTTTGAGATCACCCGCTATGACGTGACCCACCATGCCCAGGAGGTCAAGGACCATTTTGACGCGCTGGAGGGGCAGACCGTGTCTCTGGGCGGCCGCCTGATGTCCAAGCGCGGCATGGGCAAGGTGTCCTTCTGCGATTTGCAGGATAAGTCCGGCCGCATCCAGATCTACGCCCGGAAGGACGAGATGGACGAGGAGGCCTATAACCGCTTCAAGAAGTACGACATCGGCGACATTGTGGGCGTAAAGGGCCAGGTGTTCCGCACCCAGAAGGGCGAGATGAGCATCCGCGCCCACGAGATCACCCTGCTGTCCAAGTCGCTGCAGCCCCTGCCGGAGAAGTTCCACGGCCTCACCGACAAGGAGCTGCGCTATCGCCAGCGGTATGTGGACCTGATCATGAACCCCGAATCCAAGCGGAACTTTGAGATCCGCAGCAAGTTTGTGGCCTTCCTGCGCCGTTATCTGGACAACCTGGGCTTTATGGAGGTGGAGACCCCTGTGCTCAGCCCCATTGCCGGCGGTGCCAACGCCCGGCCCTTCATCACCCACCACAACGCCCTGGATATCGACATGTATATGCGCATCGCCACGGAGCTGCACCTGAAGCGGCTGATCGTGGGCGGTATGGAGCGCGTGTATGAGGTGGGCCGCATCTTCCGCAACGAGGGCATGGACACCAAGCACAACCCCGAGTTCACCACCTGCGAGCTGTATCAGGCGTTTACCAACCTGGACGGCATGATGGACATTCTGGAGGGCATCCTCACGGGAGCCGCCAAGGAGATCCTGGGCACCTATCAGGTCACCTGGATGGGCCACGACATCGACCTGACCCCCAGCTGGCAGCGCGTCACCATGGCCGATGCCGTGAAGAACGTCACCGGGGCCGACTTTATGGCCTGCATCGGCGACGCCGACCGGGGCGTGGAGCTGGCCCGCAGCGTGGGCGTGGATATGGACGGCGTGCCCCACACCTGGGGCAACGCCCTGTATGAGACCTTCGACCAGAGGGTGGAGGAGACCCTGATCCAGCCTACCTTTATCACCATGTACCCCGTGGAGGTCAGCCCCCTGGCCAAGCGCAGTCCCGCCCAGCCGGAGCTTACCGAGCGGTACGAGATGTTCATCTGCGGCTGCGAGATGGGCAACGCCTTCTCCGAGCTCAACGACCCCATCGACCAGTATCAGCGCTTCAAGGCCCAGGCCGAAAAGCGCGCCAACGGCGACGACGAGGCCGACATGATGGACGAGGATTTCGTTCTCGCCCTGGAATACGGCATGCCCCCCACCGGCGGTCTGGGCTTCGGCATCGACCGCTGCGCCATGATGCTCTGCGGCACCGACTCCATCCGGGATGTGATCCTGTTCCCCACAATGAAGCCGTTGGACTCCGACAAGAAGGCTTCCAAGGAAGTTTCGGCTCCTGCGGAGGCTACTCAGACGGCTCCCGTTGTGGAAGAAAAAATTGATTTTTCCAATGTTCAGATTGAGCCTTTGTTTGAGGATCAGGTCGATTTTGACACCTTCTCCAAGAGCGATTTCCGTGCCGTAAAGGTCAAGGAATGCGAAGCCGTGAAGAAGTCCAAAAAGCTCTTAAAGTTCGTTTTGGACGACGGAACCGGCGTAGATAGGGTCATTTTGAGTGGAATTCACGAATATTATGAGCCGGAAGAACTGGTTGGAAAGACCTGCATCGCCATCACCAACCTGCCGCCTCGCCCGATGATGGGCATTGATTCCTGCGGTATGCTCATCTCCGCCGTGCATCACGAAAACGGTGAAGAAAAGTTGCATTTGCTGATGGTCGATCCTCACATTCCGGCAGGCGCAAAGCTCTATTGATTGCCCCTAAATTGTCGGTGCTTACGCCACAACTTACGCCAATTTACTCCGAGCTTACGCCAAAAATGCGTTTGAAATTCTGCGATTGCAGACAAGTTCCGATAGCATACGATAAGTTCATATGATTTAAGCCCGCTGATTTCGGTCAGCGGGCTTTTTCTATTTCTGCCCCTATTACATCCTCGTGATGTGATAGGGGCTTTTTTTGTCCCTGAAAGGCGGTCAGAAAGATTTTTTTGAAAAAATCCAAATTTGGTTCGTTCAAATCGAAAAAAATTTCCCAGTTGGTTAGTGAGGGCGAAAACCTCACGAACCTTGAAAATCGAATACACATTCAATAGGTACATTCCTGATCGGGGGTGAAAGCCCCAGCCGGATGAAGGTGCGCCACGAACTTCCTGCCCACAAGGGTTATCACGGAAAGCAAGGTTGGTAGCGATTCCGAACCATTCTGAAATATCCGCTTGCTACGGATAAGGCGATGAAACGATTCAGGGACAATGATACTTCCCTATGGGGCTGGCGGAGTACCCGGCAGAGGTGAGAGTCCTATGAGTTCGGTCAGCAGCCGAACGCCTGTTGATTTCCTTTTACGCATTTGGGGGATGAGATCGAGTTAAATGCGACCACCAAAGCACAGGACTGCGCTTCCTGTGTTTTGGTGGATCAAGCGATCCAAATCTAACAAGAAGGAGGAAAAGCGAAATGCCAAACTGTAAAACCATTGCTATCTGCAATCAGAAAGGCGGCACAGGCAAAACGACCACAACGGTCAATTTGGGTGTCGGTCTTGCACGACTCGGTAAGAAGGTACTCCTTGTAGATGCCGACCCGCAGGGCGATCTCACGACTTGCCTTGGATGGCGAGATAATGACAGCCTTACGACGACCATTACCGATAAGCTATCCGGGGTTATCCGTGAGGATCATTCAGACCCGCAAAGCGGTATTCTGCGTCACGAGGAAAATGTCGATCTGCTCCCTGCCAACATCGAGCTGTCCGCTATGGAAATGATGCTTGTCACCGCAATGAGCCGTGAAACCATTCTGAGAAGCTATCTGAGCAAGGTCAAAGACAATTATGACTATGTACTGATTGATTGTATGCCTTCGCTCGGTATGGTAACTTTGAATGCTTTGGCGGCGGCAGATAGCGTAATCATTCCCGTGCAGGCGCAATATCTTCCGGCAAAGGGAATGACCCAACTGATGCAGACCATTGGAAAGGTCAGGCAGTACATCAATCCGAGCCTGCGAATCGACGGTATCCTATTGAACATCGTAGATAACCGCACCAACCTCGCCAAAAGCACTGCCGACGCACTGCGAAAGAACTTTGGGAGCGTTATTAAGATATACCGTTCCTCCATTCCTATGGCAGTGAAAGCCGCAGAGGTTGCTTCCAAGGGCGTAAGCATCTACAAGTATGAGCCGAGCAGTCCTGTTGCAAAGGCTTATGCTGAGTTCGCAAAGGAGGTGTCTGCCGATGGCAGGAAGAAAGAGCGACTTCACTCTGCCGACGCTCGATGACCTGTTTTCTACACAGGAGCTTCGGGACGATGCCAAGCTCAGTAAAATCCGAGATATTCCCCTTGAGCTGATTGACGATTTTCCCGACCACCCATTTAAGGTACGGGACGACGAGAATATGATACAGCTTGTGGAGAGTGTCAAGGAGCGAGGAGTCATTACTCCGGCTACCGTCCGTCAAAAAGAGGACGGCAGATATGAGCTGATTTCCGGTCACAGGCGAAAACGGGCTTGTGAACTTGCCGGGTTTGAAGCGCTCCGTTGCGAGGTCGTAGACCTTGACCGTGATGCTGCTACTGTGCTGATGGTGGAGAGCAATTACCAGCGGTCGCAGATACTTCCCTCAGAAAAGGCGTTTGCCTATAAAATGCGGCTGGAAGCGATGAAGCGGCAAGGACAGCGTTCAGATTTAACTTCGTCCCCAGTGGGGACAAAGTTTGATAGAAGTTCTGAAGCCATAACAGAAGAAACCGGCGATAGCAGAAATCAAATTCACCGCTATATCCGTCTGACAAGCCTTGTGCCTGAACTGCTCGACCTTGTGGACGAAGGCAAAATTAAAATGCGTCCTGCGGTGGAGCTTTCCTATTTGGACGAGGGCAGCCAATGGGCGGTGGTTGATGAAATCGACCTGAACCAATGCACCCCGTCCCACGATCAGACCATTCGTATGCGGAAGTTCTTCACAGATGGAAAACTCACGCCGGAGGTGGTGTCCGCCATTATGGGCGAGGAAAAACCCAACCAGCGTGAGAAGATCGTCCTGCGTGGGGACAAGGTGCAAAGTCTGATCCCGAAAAATATCCCCGTAAGCCAAACGGAGGATTATGTGGTCAAAGCACTGGAGCATTACAGCCGCTTTCTTCGTCAGCGGGCAGAGCGTGACAGCCGATAGGTACACGGAGTATGTTTTCTACTATCCCCTTCCTCACACTCCATCCCCTGAAAACTACCAGACTATCCGAAATAAACTATCTCCTGATTTATCTCTATCTCTCTAAATTAAATCTATCTAAGAGCAAACGGAGTTCGCACAATTCGGAAAACTGCGTTTTGGCGGTATGATGAAAAGTTACGCTTCAAAACGCACCTTTGTCGGAGCAGTTCTCATCGGGTAGAATGTAGTCGAAGGGAGTGAAGCGTATGAAATCCAAAATCGCAGTTATTATGCTCGCCGTATTTCTGTGTCTGACTACGGGATGCAACAACTCCTCGCATATTGCAGAAACGCCTGACCCCATTTCTTCTTCGGACAGTAACATCGTCCCCAGCGAATCAGAAACGGCTCAGGCAGAAAAGAAAACGGAGGTTGACCGTCCCCAAAGCACAGAATCGCAAACGGATAGCCGTGCCGCAGAGTTCCCGGCAAGCGTATCGGAAAGTGCCACCCAACCAACAGAGGTTCCCGATCAGGCTGACCACAGTACGGCAGTGCTGCCACAGCCGAGCGAACCTGAAAAGAAAACAGACGAGTCCGAACGCCGACCGGAAACCGCTGCCCCGACAGAAAAAGAACAGCCCACACCTCCGGCAACTGAGGAATCGACGCCACCGGAACCGCCGAAAGAAGAACCTACTGAGCCGGTCTTTGACATTGACTACTGGATCAGCTTTGCCAAGAGCTACGCTGAGAGCATCGGACTTGCGCTTGACAGAGGAGCCGTGTATTGCTGGGATAACCCCATCGCAGCAGGTGAAAAATGCAAATACACCGAACGGGATATTCGTGGCTATCTCGACCGATATGCCAAGGACGACGAAATCACCGATGTGTGGATTTGGTATGAGCAGACCGGAAGTGGCTCTTATGAAATCTATATCGGCTACGCATAACAACAAAACACATTTCACCCGAAACGCATCGTCATTGCACGGTGCGTTTTTTATTTCCAAGGAGGTAACAAACAAAATGAAAAAGAACTTTTTCAAGCGAGGGATGGCGGGACTGCTTTCCCTCGTGATGTGCCTGACAGCCCTTGTGGGGATCGGCACAACTACTGCCTATGCCGCAGGAGAGAGAGCAGAGGTCTACCTTGTTTCTTTTCCGAGAAGCGGCGATGCTAATATTGATTACAGCGGTACTTGGGGGCATCCCAATCTCCGGTATATGAACGGCTGGCATTCCGGTGAGTCCAAGTACACTACCATTCGAGCAATGCACTCGTATGACGGTAACATCTGTTACTGCATTGAGCCGGGAGTACAGCAGGATACCGGCGACACTTATACCAGTAAGGACGAAACCTTTTGGGACAACCTGCCCTCAGACATCAACAGCACCATTTCTCCCTACGATATAAAGCTATTCATCGGGCGTATTATGCAATACGGTTACACGGGACCCATCAGCACCTCGTGGCGTTCACAGAACCCTGCTGATGCCGCAACGCTGGCGGAAGCTATGGCAACACAGGTTCTCATTTGGGAAACCGTTGTCGGTGAGCGTGACGAGGACTTCGATTATGTAAGCCCCGGTAGCTACGATGCTGTTAAGGGCGTTATCAGCACTGCCCATCCGCTGTATGACCTGTTTTGCGATTACTATGACAGTATTGAAGCAAGCGTTCAGCGTCACTCTGCCATCCCCAGCTTTATGTCAAAAAACCCGAACAGAGCGCAGAGCGTGGAGTTGGAATGGGACGGTAGCAGTTACACCGCTACCCTGACAGACCACAACCGAGTGCTTTCCGATTACAGCTTTTCCGCTAATGAGGATGGCATTTCTTTCAGCGTCAACGGAAACCAGCTCATTATCACAGCAACGGATGCTCCTTCTGACAGCGTAAGAATTACCGCCAATAAGGTCGGTTCAACCCGCCGAGGTATCATTACTTGGACGGATGGGAGATACGCTCCCGGAGGCGGTATTCAGGATGTTGTCAGCTATGCTCAAGAGGTTAATGACCCGGTGCAGGCATTCCTCAATCTTAAGGTGTCCTACGGCGCTGCTAAGATCGTCAAGACTTCGGAGGACGGCAAGGTGGATAACCTCACCTTTACCGTCACCGGTAACGGCATCAATCAGACAGTCAAGACCAACTCCAGTGGCGAAATTCAGATCGACAATCTAATGCCCGGCGTTTACACCGTGACCGAGATGGATTACGACAAGTATGAGCCGCAGGAGTCTCGCCGTGTGACGGTGGTTTCCGGTCAGGTTTCTACCGTAAACTTCAACAACAAGCTCAAGCGTGGAGATTTGCAGATCGTGAAGTCTTCGGAGGACAATCTCAACGAGGGTGTGACCTTCCACCTTTACGGAACTTCACTCTCCGGCATTGCCGTGGACGAGTATGCCGTAACCGATGCAAACGGCGTGGCGACCTTTGAAGATGTCCTCATTTCCGGTTCCATCCCCTATACCGTGGAGGAAGTGGACACTGCCGTTCGCTATGTTGTTCCCGAAGCGCAGTCTGCGCCTATCAACTGGAACGAAGTCACAAACCGCAGCTTCCTCAATATTTTGAAGAAGTTTTCCGTGACCGTTACCAAGAGCGACGCTGAAAACGGCACGGCGCAGGGTGATGCTTCTCTTGCCGGGGCTGTTTATGGCATCTATAAGGGCGAAACCCTTGTTGATACCTACACCACCGACAAAAACGGGCAGTTCGTAACCAAGGAGTATATCTGCGATAACGACTGGACGGTGCGAGAAATCACACCCTCCGAGGGTTATCTGCTTGATACCACCGTTCATAAGGTCGGTGCAGAGCCGCAGCTTTATACCGTGGAGCATAATCAGACGGCAAATGATGTGACCGAGCAGGTCGCAAAGGGCAATATCGCCATCATCAAGCACACCGATAACGGCGAAACGCAGATCGAAACACCCGAAAGCGGTGCAGAGTTTGCTGTGTACCTGAAAGCCGCAGGCAGCTACGAGGTTGCCGAGGACACCGAGCGTGATTATCTTACCTGTGATGAAATCGGCTTTGCTCAGACAAAGGATATGCCTTACGGCATCTACACCGTCCATCAGGTATCCGGCTGGGAGGGCAGCGAACTGATGCCCGACTTTGATGTGTTCATTTCTCAGAATGGGGCGACTTATCGCTACCTTATCAACAATGCACCTTTTAACAGCTTCATCAAGATCGTGAAGCAGGACGCAGAAACCGGCAAGACCATCCCTTACGCCGGTGCAGGCTTCAAGATTTATGATCCGGACGGCAACCCCGTAACAATGACCTTCACTTACCCGACGCCCACCACCATTGATGTGTTCTACACCAATGCAGAAGGTTCTCTTGTTACGCCGGAAAAGCTGCCCTTTGGAAAGGGGTACTCTATTGTCGAGGTACAGGCTCCCTACGGCTATGTCCTCGACGAAACGCCTGTGTACTTCGATGTCACGGAGGACAATTCCACAGAAGAAAGCGGGGTTACGGTAGTAAAAGTGGATAAGCCCAATATGGCACAGAAAGGCACCATCACCGTGGAAAAAACCGGCGAGGTGTTCTTCGGCGTTTCCGTCATCGGCGGCGTAGATGAAAGCGGAAACGAACTGCCCGCCATCTATCAGCCGCAGTATGAAAAGCGTGGACTCCCCGGTGCGGTCTATGAGATCATCGCCGCAGAGGATATTATCACGCCGGACGGCACTGTCCGAAATCAGAAGGGCAATGTTGTAGACACCGTTACAACCGATGAAAACGGTACAGCCGTGAGCCGTGAACTCTATCTCGGTAAATACGAGGTGCGTGAGATTACTGCACCCCACGGGATGGTGCTAAACCCGGAACCCCACTGTGTCGAGCTTGTTTACGCCGGTCAGAATGTTGCCGTAACGGAAACGGCAACTTCGTTCGAGAACGAGCGTCAGAAGGTGGAAATCAGCCTTGTAAAGTCCATCGAGCAGAATGAGCGCTTCGGCATTGGCACAAACGGTGAAATGAAGAATATCTCCTTTGGACTGTTCGCCGCCGAGGAAATCGTATCTGCAAGCGGCACTTCCATTCCCGCAAATGGTCTTGTTGAGATCATCTCTCTGAATGAGGACGGAACGGCGAAAATCAAGACTGACCTTCCTTTTGGAAGCTACTATGTGCAGGAACTTGCTACCGACAGCCACTACAAGCTCTCCGATACCAAGTATCCCGTAACTTTTGGGTATGCCAGTCAGGATACAGCGGTGGTGAAAATCGCTGTCAATGGTGGGAATGCTGTTGAAAACAAGCTGATCTACGGTTCTGTTTCCGGTAAGAAGATCGATGAAAACGGCGATTCCCTCGGCGGTGCGCTGATCGGACTGTTCCGCACGGATGACGGCGAGTTTACAAAGGAAAATGCTCTGATGACTACCGCTTCTGCTGAAGATGGTAGTTTTTCTTTTGAGAGCATCCCTTACGGCACTTGGTATGTCCGTGAGATCGAACAGCCCGCCGGCTTCGTGCTGGATGACACCATCTATCCCGTGACCATCGGCGCAGACGGGCAGGTCGTGGAGATCGAAATCGTCAACAGGTATGTCCGTGGAAACATCCATCTGACCAAGGTGGATTCCGAATATCCTGACAATAAACTGACCGGAGCGACCTTTGAGGTCTATAAGGACAGTAACGCAACCGGCAATCTGGACGACGGTGATGAACTGCTCGGCACACTGACCGAAAAGGAAATCGGAGAATACAGTATGAACGACTTGTTCTACGGTCGCTACTTCGTCAAGGAAACCAAAGCACCGGAGGGGTTTGTCCTTGATACCGGCGTGTATGAAGTGATGATCGACACCAACGGCAAGACCTACAAGGTGGAGAACAAGGCAGGCGTCGGCTTCGTCAATGATGCAATGCGTGGCAACCTGAAAATTATCAAGACCTCCTCTGACGGGAAGGTCAAGGGCTTCGCTTTCCGAATTACCGGAGCAAATGGCTATGACATTATCCTTGAAACCAACGACAAGGGTGAGATCTTCATTGACGGGCTTCGCATCGGGGACTACACCATTTCCGAGGTGAGCAACTCGGCTTCTTCGATGTATGTCATCCCTGCTGATAAGAAGGCAACGGTCAAGATCGGCTCCACTACCATTGTGGAGATGCACAATGTTCTGCGTGATACGCCCAAGACCGGCGACACAACCAATCTGCCGCTGCTCTATGCCCTTGCAGGACTGTCCGCAGTGGGCATTGCGGTGTGCGGCGTTATCGGCTTCAAGAAAAAGAAGAAGGAGGATCGTAACTAATGGAACCTAAAACCATCGTGGCTATCGTACTGGTAGCCTTTATCATCGGCGGCTTTATCTTCTTGCAGATTAGATCGAAAAACAAGAAGTGAGCTGATTATCCAAGGGGCGGAGCAAAAACTCCGCCCCTTTTCTATATCACAAGGAGGTACGCAATGAACCATCTCAAAAAGATTGAGGATAGGGTTATTTCCATTCTCAAAACCAATGTTGACGCACGAAGCGACGATATGATGTTGTATCTTCTCGTGTGTAACAGCTTTTACAGCAATGAAAACTCGGTTGGAAAAATGCCTTTTGAGGTCGTGATGAAGAACTACAAGGAACTCGAACTACCCCATTTTGAAAGTGTCCGTAGGACGAGAGCAAAAATCCAGTCTGAACACCCAGAATTGGCTTGTTCTCCCGAATGCCGAAAAGCACGAAAGAGGATGCAGCATCTTTATTCCAACTATGTTATGAACTAAGGACGGTGATTTCTATGGAAAATGAAAAGAGAAAGGTCGGTGATTACACCGTCCTCTGCGCCGTGAATATCGGTTCCCGTGAAATCATCCTTGCCGAGAATGAGCAGAGTACCAACGGAGAACGCTTCCTCTGCTGCTACGGAGAGCGCAACGACATATTTGAGAAGTTTACCGAATGCGCTGTTGGCGGCGATTATATTGATGCTACCCTGTTCTTTGCAGAACGCATCAAGCAAGACGCCGAAAAGTTCCGAGCAGAGGTTGAAAAGCTGGATATTCCCGTGACGGTTATCACCCAAGCGGACTGCATCCCCGACCACTATAAGAACGACATCAACGGCAAAATCATTGCCATTAACCCGGCAATCCTCAAGCCGGAGTACCAACGAGCTGACCGGCAACTCTATTATGTGACCGGCGGCTTCGGCGCTTCGGCAAACAGCCGTGGCAGTGCGGTGTTTTGCAAGAACCTTTATGACGGCAAGAATACCCGTTATGAGCGTATGGATGTGCTGGGTGAAGTAAAGCCGGAGTGTATGCCCGATTGGGCAGAAAAGAAAGCAATTCTTTTTCGGCATACGCAAAGCAGTAAGCTGATGTTTGATTATGGTGGCAGGATGTTCAGCCCATATCGCTTGTTCACAAAAGCTGAAAATACGCTTGATTTCATATCACTTCATACCGCAAGAGATTTTGAACTTGGCTTTATGAGCAAAGACTGCCCTGAAAGCAAAACCTCATATAGCTATGCGGAGTTCTACAAGAAGTCGAGTATAAAGAACTGTGATCTGTTTGTGTGTGCAGACAACGGCAAACTCTACTGTCCGGGAGAAAATGAACTATTCGAGTGGCAAGGTGAGGTCGGGAAAAGTGATTTCGACAGAAAGCTACATACGAAACCTCAGAAGGAGCACGAACGATAAGGAGGTAGATTTCTATGGCAACAAAGAAAACCGCAGCCGAGCAGGGCTTGCAGCAGAAAGTGAAGGTGCTGACAAAGCTCTTTGACGCAGGCTGTAAAACCGAAAAAGACTTGAAGGCGCTGACCTTGCCGACGATTCTGAAAATCCCCGATGTGACCGTGCCGGATATGACGGTCATCACCGAGCTTCAGGAGCAGGTCGCAAAGAATCGTCTTTTCTCATACTTGGGAGGTGGAACAGATGAGCCAAGCGACACGACCGAATGACCGCCACATCATTTGGAGCAACCAAAACCTTGATGTGGACGACTGGCGAGAGGACTACAAGGAGTTCCTTGAAGCGAATGAACTGGACGACGACCCGAATGATGAGCAGGCACTCTATGAGTGGATGGAGGAAACGAATTACGACTACCTCTCCGATGAGCGAGTCAACCTGAATGTTCAGCTTTCCCAGCCAATCATTGTCATTGGCGACATTGGCAGATGGAACGGCAGAGTGATGGGCTACAAGGACATCCCCTCCGGCAACATCCGAGATTGTCTGTATGCCGACACCGACTATACCGAATGGTATGTAGATAAGTATGGCGATCTTCGTGCCGATGCTACTCACCACGACGGCACAAATCACTATCTCTACCGTGTGTTCAAAGACGGCGTTTCCGAAACGCAGATGGAGAACCTGAGAGATAAAATCTATCACGGCAAAGCCACACGAGCCGATATTACCCGGCTGACCCGGCGACTTGGGGATGAGATCGCCGCCGTTTACGGCTTTGACATCCCGAAACAAAGAGTATCTCAAGAGAGGAGTGAACGATAATGACAGATTTCACACTGCGACCGCTGACCGTTCCCGAACGCAAATATACCTACGCTCAAAGCTCGCAGCTTCAAGGGCAGACAGGCAATATCGGTTATCTGCGTGGGGACTTCGGCTCAAGCGGCAATCAGTTTTATACCACTTGGTTTGATACCCGACCGCAATGGAAAAGCGATGAGTTCAAGCGGGACTTGGATGATGTAATCAATGCCCTGCGCTCCGAGGAGTACGGACTGCTTCAAAGCCGTTCTCAGATGGTGCGTTATGGGCGTGAGAACAAGGAAAGCGAAATGCAGGGTGCTTATACCACTGAGTTCGGCTTCCGAGCAGATACCGAGAAATATGCGTTCGTGCTTCGCTGTAATCCAACGAGGGGCGACTATAACTTCTACTGCCTCTGCTATGTAAAGGAATGGCTGGACAAGCACATCGAAGAAGCCAACCGGGACATTCGCTTTATTGACAGCCACTATAAAGAGTTGTTCCGTATCCCGGACGGAGAGCGCATCATTGTGACCGACCGTGACGGTAAGACGGAAAGCTATCCCTGCCGCTATATTGACAACTATCACACAGAGGTCGGACGCAATCTCTTTCACATTTGCGAGTTTGCCGAGCGTATGGAGCAAGGCGGCTGTACCTACGCACCAATGGAGCCGCCCTTGCCTCCGATGTGCTATTCCATACTCCCATCTACCGGCGAAGTCATTCAAATCGACCGCTGGCAAAAGGGCTATACCGCCACAAGTTTTAACGACGGGAATCGTGCGGAGAACGAAGCGATTAAGGATAAGTTCAATGAAAAGCTGGGTGTCAGCAAGGCGCAGGAGCAGGCAATGCTCGCCGGTTCTATGATCCGGTGGGACTCCATTGCCGCCAAGCCCAAGAGCTATGACGAGAACGGCAAAGCCATCAAACCCAAAGACTATGAACGATAAGGAGGTGTCTGCCGATGGCACGAAAATACGACTTCATCTCGGAGCTGTATAACCGAACCTGTAAAACGGTCGTTGCAAATCCCGCAAGCTGGGAAGCGTTTCTGCGCTCTGCCTGCTACAACTACCGTCTGCGTTTTGATGAGCAACTTTTGGTTCACGCACAGCGACCGGACGCCACCGCTGTTCTTCAGATCGACGACTGGAACCAGAAGTTCGGGCGTTGGGTCAATCGTGGAGCACACGGCATTGCCGTTTTTGAGGATGCCGACCAACGCCGCCAGCGGCTTGTCCACTACTTCGATATTTCCGACACGCATCCCAGCCGCTTTTCCCGCAGAGTTCCCATTTGGCAAATGCGGGACGAATACACGGCAGAGGTGATCGACACGCTGGAAAGCACCTTCGGAGAGTTGAACGACAAGGAAACCCTTGCCGTTGCCATCGAGTCGGCGGCGAGAAATGCCGTAGAGGACAACATCCCCGACTATCTCACCGACCTTCTTTACAGCGTGAAAGACAGCTTCTTAGACGGCGTATCCGAAGAAGAAATCACCCACATTTTCAAAACGGCAGTTAGAAACAGCGTTGCCTATATGACGATGACCCGCCTGGGCATTGAAGCCGGAGAATACTTTGAACCCGATGATCTTCGGGATGTGGTGAATTTTACGACCCCTGCCACGCTGAACGCCCTCGGCTATGCCACCAGTGATATTGCGGAGATGGGACTTGCGGAGATTTCCCGCACCATTCTTGCCCTCGACCGTCAAAATCGCATAATTGCAGAGAAAACCAAAGCCGATTACAATGTAGGCAAAGAAAAAACCGAAAGGAGTCCTGACGATGAACGAGATCACTTACACGAGGCAGGGGGATTATCTGCTCCCCAATCTGACAATGCCGGAACAGCCGGAGCTGTCGATGGGCAGGTACGCCCGGATGCGGAAGAAGTTCCTGAAGGAGCATCACAAGGTGCGCTACTACAACCTGCTGACGAGCTGCGCCCTGAACGAGCATCTGAACGACACGGAGCGCAGAGCGAACGAGATGGAACAGATGCTGACGGAGCAGATGGCAGCGTCGGAGGGCGTGACGGAGAATCTGAAAGCGACGGATATGATGAGCTGGGTTCGGAAGATGAACAGTATCCGGAGCCGGGTTCAGGAGATCGTGATGGCGGAGGTAATCTTCGCTTAGACTACTACGACCGAAGTCACGAGGATAAAAGCCTGCCGTTCTTTGGCGGCGATGATACGATTCGTGAAATCCTCGGCACTACGCCGCACCTGAAAGCAAGCAAAGACGAGATACGGGCATTCTTTGAAGCTACCGCTGATGAGAACGCCCGTATTTCTTATATCAAGCGCATTTTCAACAACGACTACACCGAGGTCATTCTGAGCGATGGACGGCGTGTGGGCTACAAGACCTATCAGAATGTGTTGCAGCTTTGGGAGGGCAGTTATCTCTCCCGCACGGCACAGAGTTTCTATGATTGGGGCGTAATTGCCCAGCATTTTGAAGCGATGCGGTTGCTTGGGGAGTTGCAGGACACGATGAAGCCGCTGCCGTCCATTGACGGGCAGTTGAGCTTGATGACAGCAGGAGCAGAGGAACGAAAGCCCTCTGCTTTTACTTTCTCTCAGGAGATCATCGACGCTGTTCTCACCCGTGGAAGCGGCATCTCTGAGGGAAAAATGCGAATCTATGAGCAGTTCCAAAAGAGCCTGTCTGCAAAGGAAAATGCCGACTTTCTGAAAAACGAATACGGCTGGGGCGGTGCTTATCCCGTAATCGTCGGAGCCGGTATTGATGAACAGCACGACGGTAAGGGTATCCGTATTTCTAAAGGCATCGGAAGCGATAAACCTCATATTGACCTGAAATGGAGTCAGGTGGAGAAGCGTATTGGCGAGCTGATAAAACTCGACCGTTACTTGAACCCCAAGGAAAAGGCACAGTACCCTGAGTGGCTGCAAAGGCAGGAGGAACGCCGTGCAGCACTTGCCGAGGAACGAAGGAACAGAGAAATCTTGTCTACCGCACCTTCCGAAAAGGCAGAGCCGAAAAATGAGCGATATGAGTACCACCTCGGCAGCACCGTCTATCTCGGCGCAAACGAGTATGAAATCCTGTCCTTTGATGATGAGCGTGTGATGCTCTATGATACGCAGTTTCCGCTTTTCAACAAGGAAATGACGAGAGCTGAATTCGACAGCAAGGTGCAGGAGAACCCGCTGAATGACCATTTGAAGGTCGCTAAAAAACAGCCCGAAGAAAAGGCGGTCGAGTATGACATCGGGATGGGCTATCTCGGCAACGGACTGACCGTTTGGAACCGTGCCGTGGAGGTCAATGGGGACTATCAGAACATTGCTCATATCTCCCCCGAAGGTGAGATCACCTTCTATGTGCAGGACTTGCCGCAAAGTGTTGTGGAGCGTATCGAGCAGGCGGCAGAAAGAGAAAAGCCATTGGATGCTGCTTTGCCGGAGTTCTATCAGGCGTATCTTAAAACCAAAGCAGACAATCCGAGTAGCCTTTTGCTGTATCAGGTGGGCGACTTCTTTGAAGCCTATGCCGATGACGCAGAGGTCGTCGGGACTGCTCTTGAGCTGACACAGACTACTCGTGCCAGTGGTCATAACACCCGTGTCCCTATGGTGGGATTTCCGCAGCACCGCTTGGAAACCTACCTTACAATGCTGACCGACAGAGGGTACGATGTAGAGGTCAACGCTTTGGAGGATGGCGAACGCATTACCCGCACCGTGGTTTCCACCACGAAGGAAGCGCCCATCGAGTCCAAACCTATCGGCAGGATCGACTATCTCGGCACGGACGGCAAGGTCGGTGAAAGCATCGAGTACACAAGTCCTTATCAGTTCGAGAAGGACATCAAGGAGGAAAACTACTACGGTGTGCCGATGAGTATTGTTCTGTATAAGGACAAGGACGGCAACACCATTCCGCACGGTTTTATCACCCAGCTTGACCCACCGCCCAAGGGCTTTGAGATCATCGGCAGCCCGTATTTGCCGGAAAACCCTCTGGACAAGGCGAAGCATCTCATTGATGATTTTTGCCGTGAGGAGTATCAGCGTGAGGTCGGTGCGGATTATTCCGACCCTTCCAATGTTGAGATCGCCTATACCACCACAGAGGATGACAAGCACGAAATACAGGCAAGGGTCAATCTTGTAGATTTCCGCATTGAAACTCTTGCAGACGGCAAGGTCGTCCGCAGTGTGCAGTATTCGTCCATTGAAGAACTGACCGAAAAAGGACTGCAAGCATTGTCCTTTGACGACCTTGTTTATCTCTCCGAGGAAGAACTTGCACAGGTGGAAGCACCTCTTACCCCTGTTTGGGAGCATCCGAAGAAAAGCCGGGTGCAGACCTTTGATATTCACCCCGAAATCCCGATGGCAGACCGGCATACCTTTGACCTTGCTTCTCACGAGGTCGAGGAGGTCAACAAGAAAGAACGCTTCCACCGCAACTATGCGGCGATCACCGTTCTGAAAAAATGTCAGGAAGAAAACCGCTTTGCCACGCCCGATGAACAGATCATCCTTTCCAAGTATGTGGGCTGGGGCGGTATCCCTGAAGCCTTTGACGAACGGGCAGACTCTTGGCGAACCGAATATGGAATGCTCAAAAATATCCTGACACCGGAGGAATACGCTTCCGCAAGAGAAAGCACTCTGACCGCTTTCTACACGCCGCCAACGGTTATCAATGCCGTGTATAAGGTGATGAAACAGCTTGGCTTCCGTGAGGGCAACATCTTGGAACCGTCCTGCGGCATCGGGCATTTTATCGGTATGCTTCCCGAAGAAATGAAGGAAAGCAAGATCTACGGTGTGGAGCTGGATACGGTTTCTGCCGGTATCGCACAGCAGTTATATCAAAAGTCCTCTATCGCCGCACAGGGCTTTGAGGAAACCAACCTCCCTGACAGCTTCTTTGATGCCGTTGTGGGGAATGTACCCTTCGGGGATTTCAAGGTTCCTGACAAGCGTTATGACAAGCACAAGTTCCTCATTCACGACTACTTCTTCGCCAAATCCTTGGACAAGCTCCGTCCGGGCGGCGTAATGGCTCTCATCACCAGCAAGGGTACGATGGATAAGGAAAACTCCGCTGTCCGAAAGTATATTGCTCAGCGAGCTGACCTGCTTGGTGCTATCAGGTTGCCGAACAACACCTTTAAGGGAAATGCCGGGACGGAAGTTGTTTCGGACATTCTTATTCTGCAAAAGCGTGACCGCATTGTGGATATAGAGCCGGATTGGGTACAGCTCGGCACGGATGAAAACGGTATCCTAATGAACAGGTACTTTGTTGAGCATCCCGAAATGATACTCGGAGAGATGAAAATGGTGTCGGGGCGTTTCGGTCCCGAAGCCACCTGCGTCCCTTACGAGGGGGCAGACCTTGCCGAGCAACTCGGTGAAGCCGTTTCCAATATTCACGGTGAGCTGACCGCATATGAGGTGGAGGATGAGCTTGCAGAGGAGGACAATTCCATTCCCGCAGATCCCACCGTCCGTAACTTCTCCTATACGGTGCAGGACGATAAAATCTACTTCCGAGAAAACAGCCGTATGGCTTCGGTGGAGGTATCCGCTACCGCAGAGAACCGCATAAAGGGTATGATCCGCATCCGTGATTCAGTCAGAACGCTGATCGAATTGCAGACGGAGGATTACCCCGACTCGGAAATTAAAGCGGAGCAGGAGCGATTAAATGTTCTTTATGATGCCTTTTCCAAGCAGTACGGACTTATCAACAGCCGTGCCAACATCTCCGCATTTTCACAGGACAGCTCCTTTTCTCTGCTCTCGGCTCTTGAGGTCTTGGGCGATGAAGGTCAGCTTGAACGCAAGGCGGATATATTCTACAAGCGAACCATCAAACCACACACCCCGGTCACTTCCGTAGATACCGCCAGCGAAGCACTTGCCGTTTCTATGGGCGAAAAAGCCCGTGTGGATATGGATTATATGTGCGAGCTGACCGGCAAGACCGAGGAAGAAATCTTTGCGGACTTGAAGGGCGTTATCTTTCTGAACCCGATGTACGGGTACGGCAATTCCACGCAGGCAAAGTACCTGATGGCAGACGAATACCTCTCCGGCAATGTCCGTGAAAAGCTGGTACTTGCCCGAAAGTCGGCGGAGCTTTACCCCGAAGATTACACCGTCAATGTGGAAGCACTGGAACGGGTGCAGCCCAAAGACCTGACCGCCAGCGAGATCGCTGTTCGGCTTGGTGCTACTTGGCTGCCGACCGAAATTGTCGAACAGTTTATGTTTGAGTTCTTGGGAACACCAAGGTACGCACAGTGGAACATCAAAGTTCATTTCTCTGCCTATACCGGCGAGTGGAATATTGAGGGCAAGTCCTATGACCGCAGCAATGTGAAGGCATACAGCACCTACGGTACGGGGCGCATCAACGCCTACAAGATCATCGAGGAAACACTGAACCTGAAGGATGTCCGCATCTTCGATTATGTAGAGGACGCAGACGGCAAAAAGAAAGCCATTCTGAACAAGAAGGAAACGGCAATCGCACAGGCAAAGCAGGAGCTGATCAAGCAGGGTTTTCAGGATTGGGTTTGGTCTGACCCTGAACGCAGAGAACGGCTCTGCCGCCTTTACAACGATAAATTCAACAGCCTGCGTCCCCGTGAGTACGATGGAAGCCACATCGTTTTCAGTGGTATGAACCCGGAAATCGAGCTTCGGGAACACCAAAGAGACCCATACCAATTCCGGCGAAGGGCTGCTGTTCTTCGGGAATACCACCATCCCGTTTGTTGACCGCTTCCCGCAGAATACCGAACTGTACGCCATTATGACCACCCGCCCGGAGGACAAAAAACAGGAAATGAACCGGGCGTAACACACTTCGGGTCATGATGGCCCGAGGTTTGGAAAGGAGGGATACATTATCGGAAAGAAACCGGACAAACGGAATTTTCAAAGGCCGGGGCCGACGGAGGATACCGGGGACAATCGCCCCGGACCGGCAGAACGGGAAGGACCTTCCCCCGCACCGTCCCGACGTCTGCGGTTTGAGGACGAGGATGCCGGGCAGGACAGTCCTTCGGGCCATGATGGCCCGAAGTCCAAAAGCGGCAAGTTTCAAGAGGACAGCCGCAAAAGCCGTCCCTCTGACCGCATGAGGCAGGAGGATGAAGCGAGCAGGCCGCAGGATACCGGCAGGGCACAGGAGCCGGAGGGCTCCGCCGAGAAGGCCGGGAGTAAAAAGGACAAGTACCAGAAGGCGCAGGCCAAAGCGGAGCGCGCCGGGGAAAAGCTGGGAAAGGCCCGGGAGAAGCTGGATAAGGTCGAGGCAAAACGGGCAGCGAAGAAGCCGCCGGGGCTTGCAAAAAAGGCAGTCCGGGGAGCCCGTACAGAAGCATGGTTCTATGTCCACAACAAGATACACGAGGTCGAGCATGAAAATGTGGGTGTGGAAGGAGCCCATAAATCCGAGCTGGCCGCAGAGGCCGGGACCCGGAAACTGACCCGCTATGCCAAACGCCGCTGGCAGGAACACCCGGCCCGGAAGGTGGCAAAGTGGGAACGGAAGGACATAAAAGCCCGGGCCAATGTGGATTTTCAGAAGATGGCCTCCGAGCACCCGGAGCTTACCAGCAATCCGCTTTCCCGTGTGCAGCAGAAATGGAAACTGAAACGCCGGTATTCCAAAGAGGCAAAGGCGGCTGCAAAACAGGGTGCAAAGGCCGCAAAGAAAACCGCTGCCGCTTCGGAAACTGCGACCCGTCGGGCGGCGCAGTTTGTGACCCGTCATCCCGTGGCGGTGCTGGTCCTGCTCCTGCTGTTGCTGCTCTGTTTTCTTGTGTCGGCGGTAAGCTCTATCTTTCCCACGCTTGGCAGCGGCCTTGCCAATGCGTTATCCGGCACCTCCTACGCCTCGGAGGATACGGACCTGCTGGGCGTGGACGAGGACTACACGGCACTGGAAAACGAGCTGGCGCAGACGGTAGCGAACATCGAAAGCACCCATCCCGGCTATGACGAGTACCGCTATTCCGTGGACGAGATCGGCCATAACCCCTATGAGCTGGCGTCCTATCTCTCGGCAAAGTACCATGTGTATTTCCGGGAACAGGTGCAGGACGAACTGCGGGAGATCTTCGAGGCACAGTATGAGCTGACCTTGACGGAGAAAGTCGAGATACGCTACCGCACCGAAACCAGCACCGACCCGGAGACCGGGGAAACCACCACCGAGGAAGTCCCCTATGAGTATTACATTCTCAATGTGACCCTCACAAACAAGACGCTGCCCGCCGTGATCCTGCCGAGGCTTAACGAACAGCAGCGGGAAATCTACACCGTTATGCAGCAGCTCAAAGGCAACAAACCCTATCTGTGGGAAGGGATTTACAACGGCGGCGAAGATACCGGCCCCAGCTATGAGATACCCGGCGAGGCGCTGGATGACCCGGCTTTTGCGGCGCTCATGGAAGAAGCCACAAAGTACATCGGCTGGCCCTATGTGTGGGGCGGCTCCAGCCCGTCCACCTCCTTTGACTGTTCGGGCTTTGTCTGCTGGGTGTACACGGCCAGCGGCGTCCACAACCTGCCCCGTACCACGGCGCAGGGCATTTACAACCAGTGTGCTATCATTTCCCCCTCCGAGGCAAAGCCCGGCGATATTATCTTTTTCACGGGAACCTATGACAGCCCCGGCCCTGTGTCCCATGTGGGGATTTATGTGGGCGACGGGATGATGCTTCATTGTGGTTCGCCCATCCAATACGCAAACATCAATTCAAGCTACTGGCAGACACATTTCTATGCCTTCGGGCGTTTGTGAGCCAGAGGAAAGGAGTCCTTGCATGAACAAGATCGACAAGCTCGATAAGGAACTGGAAAAAGCCCGGGAGAAGGCTGCCGAGTGGCAGGCCAAAATCCGGGAGCTGGAAAAGCAGAAACAGGAGGAAGAAAACAGCCAGATCGTGCAGGCGGTGCGCTCCCTCAAACTGACGCCCACCCAGCTTATGGCTTTTCTGAATGACCCCAAAAACAGCCTTACAGCTTCGGGTCATACTGACCCGAAGCCGGAGGCACCCGAAAAGGAGGACACGGCCCATGAAGAAAACTAAATTTCGCAGGCTGGCGGCGATGGCTGCCAGCCTTTTGTGTTGCCTGATCTTTACAGTCCCGGCTTATGCACAGAGCAGCGAGCCGCAGCCGGAGACAGCTCCCTCCCCGGCAGAAACCGAAGCGGAGCCGGAAACCCAGAACCCCTTTACCCCGGACGGGACGGGAACCGTGGCGGACAACGCCACCGACGAGGATGGAAAGGAGTTCTACACCATCACGACCGCAGACGAGAGCGTGTTTTATCTGGTGATCGACAAACAGAAAACCAGCGAGAACGTCTATTTCCTCAATACCGTTACCACAGACGATCTTCTGCCTCTTGCCGAACAGGGCAAGGAACCGCCCAAAGAAGTGACCCCGGAGCCAGAGCCAAAGCCCACCGAACCTGTGGAGGAAGTACCGGAACCCGAGCCGGAGAAAAAGGACAGTCCCCTTCTCTCGCTGCTCCTGATTGGCGCGGTGGTGCTGGCCGGCGGTGGGATTGGTTACTATTTCAAGATTTACAAGCCGAAGCATGAGGCCCCGGATTTGGAGGATGATTACTGCGAATATGAGGACGGGGAGTTGGAGGAGATCGCAGAGGAACCCGAGGACGAAGATACCCCGCCGTGGGAGGAAGATACGGAGGAATGAGAATGAATTTTACAAGCAGCCCTTTTGAACGAATGATGAAGGAAGTACCGCACCCCGGCTGGGACAATGACGACCCTTGTAAGGGATGCCGTTATTACAAGGAGTGCAAAGAAAAGAAAAAACAGTGCCGTAAGAAGTTCCGGGCGCTGATCGTGGAGCCCCGCCCTTCGGGCCATCGTGGCCCGAAGTCTTAAATGGACGCCCGGGAACTGACCCGTGACGAGAAGAAGAAAATCCGTTCTCTGGTCACGGGGATGTGTGCCAACTATGACAGGGAAAGCGGCCTGTGCCTTCCTCTGGACTGTGCCTGTTATATGCTGCACAAGTGCTGGACAGGGGCGTACTGCCGTTACTTCCGTGAGGCTGTCCTGCCCCTTGACCCGGAGCTTCAAGCGGCGCTGACAACGGAAGGCATCTCCCCGGAGCTGCGGGCCTGTGCGGTCTGCGGAAAGGCGTTTTTGCCCGAGGGGCGTCAAGCCTACTGCTCCGACGCCTGCAAGGCCGAAGGGAACCGACGGAAAAGCCGGGAACGCATGAGGAAAATGCGGGAGAAAAGGCCGGGCGGCTGTTACGATTTGCCGCCTCCAAAGGCTTGACATTCCGGGCTTTTTTGAGGGTGTTTCCGGGGTGGGAATATCTTATTATATTTCTCCCCGGTCTGCCCTCTTATTTCGTAACATCCAGCACTTCGGGTCATGTTGGCCCGAGGCACAGAAAGGAGGGATCTCTTGGAGACAGTACAAGGATATGTGATTTTGAAAGCTGCCACCTTTGAAACCGGACACGGCTTTGCGCTGGGGCATAATCCGGGAGCACCGAGCCCCTTTGTGACCTGGCAGTTTACCGAGGGGGAAAACGGCCATCGGGATTACTACTGGGGCCGCTATGGAACCAGTCAGGCGTGGGCGCAGAGGGACTTTGACCGCCGGGTGGACGACTATCAGCAGCTTTACCATGCGGCGGTCAAGCATACCGAGCTGGGACCGGAGGGCGTTTACCGCTATTATTCCACCCAGCGACCCGTGGACATAGGAACTTACCCGAAGCCGCCGGACAACCAGCCTCTTTCCATCGTCAACTACGACGATGACAGGCGGCGTCCTGTGGCAGACGGCAGTCTGATGGCATGGGGCGAACTGACCTACGCAAAGCCGCTGACCGAAAAGCAGATGGAGGATTATGAACTGAAACCAGCACCGGGCAATCCTGACCGGGTGCGCCCATCCATTACCGCCCGGCTCAAAGAAGGAACCAGAGGGCAGGCCCCCCCGAAGGAGCCCGGCCAGAAGCGGAGCCATCAAAACCATGAGGAACGATAAAGGAGGAACGCCATGCACGAAAAAGACAACTATCTGAAAACCGCCGAGCTCTCCACGGAGCAGAACTGCAACATGATCGACGGCGTACCCAACAACACGCCCATCCCGCCCACGCCCCCGGAGTTGGACGCAAAACCGCTGGATAAGGTAAAGGAGCCCAAAGAACGCCGGAAAGGCCGGGAGCTGGAACGCTGATGGAGAACCGCAAGCGGAATGTCCATCTGCACGTCATGGTAACACCGGACGAGCTGGCGGCCATCCATGAGCGGATGGCCGAGGCGGGCATTTCCAACGCCGGGGCTTATGTACGGAAAATGGCTCTGAACGGGTATATCCTGCACATCGACCTTACGCCCGTAAAAGAGCTGATCTCTCTGCAACGGCGCTGTTCCAACAATCTCAATCAGGTCGCCGTACACGCACACACCTATGGCGTGTACCCGGAGGAAATCGACGGATTGAAGCGGGACTATGAAAAGCTGTGGGGCGAGGTGTCAAAGGTGCTGCAGGGGAGCTTTCCGAGCTGGTGGCAAAAAGTAAGACGAGGGCGGCAGGCTTCCGTTGCGGGGCTTGCCGCCCTGCTCTTTTTTTACCACTTCGGGCCAGTATGACCCAAAAGTTTGGGACAGGATTTACTAATCTTTCGCAACATTTATGTCCCCGGGCAAGCATGATAAAATAGAGGTAGGAAGGATAGATAAAGGAGGTTTTGAAGATGAAGATACTGCTGAAAATATTGGTTGCTCCCTTTGCTTTAGCGTTGTCCCTTCTGGCGGCTCTGCTGGTGTTCCTATTTGATATTTGTGCCGTCCTGCTGACGATTGCCTCTGTGATCCTGACGGTGCTGGGTGTCGCTCTCTTTTTCACGCCGACGCCCATAGGCGGGATTGTATTTCTGTTTCTTGCCTTCCTTCTTTCGCCGTATGGACTGCAAGCGGCGGCGGGCTCCCTTCTTTGGGCGCTGGACGGAGGCAAATCCGCTCTGTACCGGTTTCTGGCAAGTTAAGCAGCCTCGGGCCATACTGGCCCGAAGTCGGGGCGGTCTGAATGGGCCGCCCCTTTCTCATGGAAAGGAGGAATGATTTTTGGCTACCACAACTTTGTTACAGCGCCATGCGGGCGAAGGCGAAACGATTGCTGAGGCTATCCGGGATTGTCTGGACTATGGCAAGGACCCGGAGAAAACAGAAAGCGGAAAGTATATCTCCGCTTATGAATGTGATCCGGCCACCGTGGCGGACGAGTTCCTTTTGGCAAAGGCCAGCTATGCCGCTATGACGGGCCGGGAACAGAAGAAAGAAAATAATGTGCTGTGCTATCAGATACGACAATCCTTCTATCCGGGCGAGATCACCCCGAAGGAGGCGAACCGTATCGGCTATGAGCTGGCTATGCGCTGGACAAAGGGGCGGCACGCTTTTATCGTTACCACGCACACCGATAAGCAGCACATCCATTGTCACATTTATTACAACTCCACCACCCTTGGCTGCACCCGGAAATTCCGAAATTTTTGGGGCTCCAGCTTCGCCCTTCGGCGGCTCTCTGACAGGCTGTGCCTTGAAAACGGGCTATCCATCGTGGAGAACCCGAAGCCCCGGAGCAAGGGCAAGTATCGGAACTATGGAGAGTGGCAGAAAGACCGGAAAGGGCCGCTTTCCTATCAGGACAGGCTGCGCCTTGCCATTGATACTGCGTTGGCGGAACGCCCCGCTGATTTGGACGAATTTCTCAATTTGATGAAGCGGGCCGGGTATGAGGTCAAGACGGTTCGGGGCGGCGGTATCAGCTTCCAGCTGACCGGGCAGGGACAGGAACGCTTCACCCGTCTGCGTGCCTCCACGCTGGGGGACGGCTACGACTTGCAAGATGTTCTGTCCGCCATTGAGGGCAAAGAAAAACGCCCCGGGCGCTCGGAGCGGAAAATCAGTCTGGCAGTGGATATTCAAGCAAAGCTGGCTGCCGGTAAGGGGCCGGGATATGAACGCTGGGCGAAGGTATTTAACATTAAGCAGATGGCCGCCGCTCTTGCTTATATACAGGACAATGGCCTGACCGATTATGAGCAGTTGGCGAAGAAAGCCACCGAGGCGGCAGACCGTTTCCATGTTATTTCCGAACAGGTCAAGCAGACGGAGCAGGCCATGAAAACCAATGCCGGGCTAAAGGCCGCAACGGTTCAGTATGCCAAAACCCGCCCAGTCTTTGAGCAGTATAAGGCGACGAAGTACAGCCGGAAATTCCTTGCGGAGCATGAGGCCGACCTTGAACTGTACCGGGCTGCACAAGCGGAAATGCGCTCTCTGCTGGGCGGGGCGAAGCTCCCTAAAATGGATGTGCTGAAGGAGGAAGGCCGCAAGCTCACAGCAAAGAAAAAACAGCTCTATGGAGAATACCAGAAGGCACGACGGGATATGCAGGAGATCGTCACGATCAAGGCGAACATTGACACTCTGATGGGCTACACCGAGCCGGGAAGAAAGCAGGAAAAGGGGCGTTAAGGTTATGAAAATAAGGAGCAAAGCGACGCTGACACTTCGGGCCATGTTGGCCCGAAGATACGGGTTTGGGGCGAGCCCCAACAAGCCGCCTTTGTGCCACTTGTGGCCACAGAGGCATTGCTTGCCACTTAGCGACAGCCCCTAAAATGGCGCAAAAAAACAGAGGCCCTTATTCTGGAACCTCCGTTTCTCTGGCTTTCTTAATGCCCTCGGCTGTGGCTTCTATCACGACAAGCTCTTTTTCATTCATAGAGTTTAGGAGCACATCAATGTGTTTTCTGCAAGAACTTGTCTGCGCCCCTCCGTCCGCATGAATAAACTGGTCAACTGAAACATCAAACATGGTAATGAGTTTAACAAAAAGATCGAAGCTGGGATATTGACCTTTGTTCTCAATATTCATAATGGTACGGGAGTCACGGTCTACTAATTCCGCAACATAGGCTTGTGTCCAGCCCTTTTCTTCTCTGGCTCGTTTGAGTGCCAGCCCGAGGCCGTGAAAGTCAAACCTTCTTTCATCTTGGTTCATTCTCATATCACCCTATATCATTCTACATTTCGTGTTAGATTATGGGAATGTAATGAAGTTTTACATTAGGTTGTATTTTATTTCTCGTTTCTTCCCAAATGTTGATTGTGGCGATCCACTTGACAAAACTGCTCTTTCTGACTATACTGTATATGTATAAAGAAATACAGTTAGGGGGATTGTATGCACATAGTAATATCAAACACATCAGATTTGCCGATTTATGTGCAGATAAAGGAGCAAGTCAAAGAACAAATTTTGTCGGGTGAGCTTGAGGAAGATGAAATGCTACCATCACTTCGACAGTTGGCAAAGGATTTGAAAATCAGTGTATTGACTACTACACGAGCCTACAACGAGTTAGAGGAAGAAGGTTTTATTACAAGTCGTCAAGGTAAAGGATTCTTTGTAATGTCGAGTGGTTCAAATCTCATTCGAGAACAGCTAATACAAGAGGTAGAAAAAAATCTTAACAGTGCAATATTGGCGGCTGAACGAGCTTCTATGACCGATGAAGAACTTATTAAGCTCCTACGGCTTTTATTGGAGGTAAACCATGAGTGAACAATGTTTAGAATTAAAAAATGTATGCAAAAGTTTTCGTGATTTTACGCTGAATAATATTAGCTTCACATTGCCACAAGGGTATATTATGGGGCTTGTCGGCCCGAATGGAGCAGGAAAAACGACAACAATTCAGCTTATTCTCAATATGCTTGAAAAAGATGCTGGCAGGATTTTGGCCTTTGGTAAAGATAATGTGGTTAGTGAAAAAGAGATAAAGCAGGATATTGGTATTGTTTTTGACAGCATATTTTATGTGGATAGCTGGACAGTAAAAGATACAGAAAAAGCAGTATCTATTTTTTACGATAACTGGCGACATGATATTTTTAACGATATGGTTAAACGCTTTGACTTACCGCTAAATAAAAAGGTTGGCGAGTTATCACGCGGTATGCAAATGAAGCTAATGCTTGCGTGTGCGTTTTCGCATGATGCCAAGCTGCTAATACTCGATGAGCCTACAAGTGGACTTGATCCTCTTACTCGAGATGAGTTTTTGGAAATTCTGCAAGATTATATCAGAGATGGTCAAAGAAGTGTGCTGTTCTCAACACATATTACCACCGATTTGGAGCGCGTAGCTGACTATATCACCCTCATCAATCGAGGCAATATGATTTTTACAGGTAGTATGGAAGATTTGTTAAGCAGTTACCGCCTCATTAAAGGGAAACCTTGCGATCTTACAGCCGATCTCGAAAAAAATATTTTGGGATTACGCAAAACAGCTATGGGGTTTGAAGGTCTTATAACTGCAAATGCGGCAGTCCAATACAAACATTGCGTTCTTGATACCGCAACTATTGATGACATTATTATCTGCATTGGCAAGGGAGGTACAAAGGCATGACAGGGGTTGCGAGAATTACAAAACTGGATTTTTTTATAATGAAATCACAAGGAATTTCATATTTATCATTGGTTGCAGTAATTTTGTTGTTCGGACTTATGGGTTCCTCCATAACTGTGTTATGCATTACAGGCGCATGGTTTATCGCATTGATGGCTACTAACATTTTTGCCATACAGGAAAAAAATCATCTTGACCGTTTATATGGTTCTGTTTGCGTGAGCTTAAACGAGGTCGTTCTTGGACGATACACCTTTGTGTTTCTGAATTACTTCACCAGCATGGTTGTAATTATTATCCTATATCTCGGCTTTGTGCTGTGTCGAAAAGCTACATTCGATGTGCCTGATATAATGCTTGGATTGGGGTTATCATTTTTAGTTTTCTCTACAATAACAGGAATACAAATGCCGTTATTTTTCAAAATGGGGTACACCAAAGCAAAGTTATGGTCTGTCATTCCTTTTGCAGTTGTAATGTTATTGGTGGTATTACCCTCTTTTGTATCTGCATTATCTGGTATCCTTGACTTTGCACAATCGCATAAGGAACTTTTTGCATTTGCCTGTATATTAACAAGTTGTATTATTCAATTTGTTTCATATCACATTGCTGTTATTTTCTATCGTAAACAAAGATAGAAGATTGCAATACCAACTGGAAAGGAGGTCAATCTATGTTTATACCGAAGTGTAAAAAATGCGGCGGCAAAGTGATTTCCGCATACACCAATATTGAGATTGAAACTAATGGTGTTCTGAAAACTGTAACAAATACTCCCGCAAAAAAATGTTCAAAATGCGGACATATTATTGTAGACGACATTACAATGGAAAAAGCAAAACAGTATGCCAATGATTATCCTGCAAATACAATCGACTATGCAATGTGCGAAGCCGAAGAAGTTGTAGTAATTCAGACCCTCTTATTGTAAGTAATAGGATAAGGGGGCTGTAATAGAAAATGGATAAAGAAAACTGGATATTATGTCCCGTTTGTGGAAATAAAACAAGATTAAAGATACGGAAAGATACGGAACTCAAAAACTTCCCGCTATTCTGTCCGAAATGTAGGCAAGAAACCTTGATCCATGTAAAACAATTCAATATAACCGTTATCAAAGAGCCAGACGCACAGACGCAGAGCCGATAACCCGTAGCCAGCAGGCATACGGATTATCGGCTCTTTTCTTTTGATAGCATCTGTGCTGACACACACAACAAGACCGTTGTGATCGACCTTGCGGCGCAGAACGGCGGTTTTGAAATATTGTATTTCAAGCCGCCGTTTTCCTTTTGAAAAAATGGATTTACGGAGGGTGTGTTAAAGTCGCCCTTTTTTAAGGATACGGCGGTATCCGAGGAGGTATCGCCGTGTCTATTTTTGTCTTTTTTCACAGTACCCATGACCTACATCAGTTAAAAAAAGCATAGCTCCCCCTCCGGGTTATTCCGGCTATGTATGCGAAATTTGTTGGAACCTTAACTATTATGTCATTTCATGCGTCCGTGTGGCTTCATGCCGCCCGGGCGCTTTTTCGTTCTTATGGGGCTGCTTCGAGTCATGTTGGCCCGAAGTCATTCCCCGGTGCCGCTCTCCGCCGCCTTCGTTTCGGTTACTCGTCAATCAAAAATCGAAACGGAGGTCAATATGGCTATTATCAATTTGCGGGACTATTACCCATTCTATACATCAGATTGCTTCATGGAAGTATCGGAAGAAGTTGCAGAAATGTTCAAAGAGTTTGATCGTAAAGAGGCGGCCTACCGGCTGCGTACATACCGCCACAAAGCCTACTATTCCCTTGATCGGGATGACGGGCTGGAGCATGAAGCTGTCTTTGTTGCCGTATCTCCCCATGAACTGTATGAGCGGAAAGTGACCATGCAGGAGCTTCACGCAGCGATTGCCAGTCTGCCGGACAAACAGGCAAAACGGATTTACGCTCATTTCATTCTCGGTATGACCAAACAGGACATTGCCCGGGCAGAGGGCGTCCATGAAAAAGTGGTTCGTGTTGCAATCGAGCGAGGTCTGCGGCGCTTAGAAAAAATTTTGAAAAATTCTTTGTAAGGCGTACCGATTTAGGCCGGAAAATGAAATGGCTTATGAGAGGCAAAACACTTCGGGTCACAATGGCCCAAGGTTCAGACAAGCCTCATGCAGATTGAAAATTGAATAAAAAGACACCCGGATACGAAGGGGAACGCGCTGTGTGACAGACCCGCCATGACCTCAGATTTCAAAGAATACAGTCTTTGTAAAACTGAGCGAGCGAACAGGTCCATGCCATAGGTGGGGCAAGGCTGGCTCCACCGGAACAGGCGCAGAACCCGGATACTTGCGTTTAGTCACAGTCCGAGCGTTGAAGCGGCCTTGCAAGCCGTGAGCCGTCGCAGGCAATGAGAACGCCTTGCCATCAGAATGGGGAGAGTTGAAATACTATGGGGCATGAAGCCTATGTCCGTCCGATGTGTCTGAAATGAAGTGAAAACCTATGGGGAGCCCCCGGTAATGCTGTCTGATGATAGGCCAACCGATCCGGCGTGGCTCCCCATCTTTTCAAAAAAGGAGCATTTTATGGGAAATGCGTTTGGAATGATCCCCGGCTTGGAAACGGACGAATGGAGCAATGACGCCTGCCGCGGTTATGTCATTATGGCAATGGAGAACTGCGGATTTTCAAAGAAGGATATACGGCGTGTTGTGGGGCAGCTTTATGAAGTATTTGACCTCAACAGCGTGGAGGACGCCAAAGAAAAGTACCATTCCAGTCCTTACTGACCTCGGGCCACATCGACCCGAAGTGGAGAAAGCTCAAAGGGCGGCACCTGCGGAGTGCCGTCTTTTGATATTTCCCCACGGGACAAGTGGGAAAGGCTGGCATATACACGCACTTTCGCAAAGGAGGTTTTCAATGACGCAAGCTGTCACTTATGAACGAGAAACAAAGTCTGTCGCATTTCAAGGGAAGATCATTGTGCTGGAAAGCCTCACGCCGGTACTTCCCCCGAAGGAGAAAGCACAGCGCAAAAAAGAAATTGAGCGCTGTCTTTTTGAGGTGTTCAGCAAATATGGGGACAGATTTCCCTAATCATTCGCAACATTGTTGTCCGGGGCTGCTGATGGTATAATATAGTTGTAAGGTTGGTAGCTCCATTCCAACAAGGAAAGGAGCCCAATATGGAATTTATCAGAGAAGATTGTATTTACGCAAGACAGTCAGTAGACCGCAAGGACAGTATCAGCATTGAAAGTCAGATCGACTTTTGCAAGTATGAATTGAAAGGCGGGAGCTGCCGGGTATTTAAGGACAAAGGCTATTCCGGTAAGAATACGGACAGACCGGAGTTTCAAAAGCTGCTGGGCGAGATCCGCAAAGGAAAGGTCCGGCGGGTCATCGTGTACAAGCTGGACCGTATAAGCCGCTCTATTCTGGACTTTACAACGATGATGGAGCTGTTTCAAGAGTACGATGTGGAGTTTGTATCATCCACGGAAAAGTTTGATACTTCGACCCCGATGGGCCGGGCCATGCTGAATATCTGCATTGTATTCGCCCAGCTTGAACGTGAGACAATCCAGAAGCGCGTCACGGACGCCTACTATTCCCGTTGCTTGAAAGGCTTTCACATGAGCGGGCAGGCTCCATACGGCTATCAGTTGGAGCCCACCGTGGTAGAGGGTATCCGTACAAAAAAGATGGTTGCCGACCCCGTAGCCGCCGACCATGTACGGCTGATGTTTGAGATGTACACCGAGCCGGAAACCTCTTTCGGAGACATTACCCGCTACTTTGAGGAACAGGGTATCAAGATTTACGAAAAGTCAATGGTTCGGAGTTTCCTTTCCCAGCTTTTACGGAACCCTGTTTACGCACAAGCCGACTTGGAACTGTACGAGTTTTTCAAGAGCCAGGGCGCAGCGATTGTCAATGACGCTTCCGATTTTGTCGGAACAAACGGCTGCTATCTCTATCAGGGGCGGGATGTTAAGGAGGACAAGGACAGGTGCCTAAAAGACCAGATACTTGTTATCGCTCCCCATGAAGCATTGATCCCCTCGGACACATGGCTGAAATGCCGGAAAAAGCTCATGGCAAATACCACCTTCCAGCAAGGGCGGAAACCGAAAAACACTTGGCTGGCCGGAAAAATCAAATGCGGGCATTGTGGGTATGCGCTGAAAGCCACCCATGTACCAAACAGCACAGGCTATTTCCGCTGCACCAAACGGACGGAAAACAAAGGCTGTCCGGGATGCGGGAAAATCCGCAAAGAAGAATTTGAGCAATTCATTTTCTCGGCCATGCAGGAGAAATTCAAAGATTTTCAGATACTCCACGGCAGGGAGGAAAAAGTCAATCCGAAACTGACAGCCTATCAAGTGGAACTGGCACAGGTGGAGGCAGAAATTGAAAAGCTGCTGGATACGCTGACCGGAGCCAATGCGACCTTGCTTGCCTACGCTAACAAAAAAATTGAAGAACTGGACACCCGACGCCAGACCATTTCAAAGGCAATCGCCGAATTGAGCGTTGAAACCATATCGCCCCAGCAGATAAAGAAGTTGTCCTATTATCTCGACAACTGGGAGAGCATAGATTTTGACGACAAAAGAAAAGCCGCCGATGGTTTGATCTCTACGATCAAGGCCACCAGCGACCGTGTTCAGATAGAGTGGAAAATCTGATATTTCCGCTCTATCGCCCCTCATTTCTATTTTATCTCGTTTGTACCCCTTGTACACCGATGCTTACGATGTTTCTGAAACAAGAACAGGATTCTGTTAAGTTCATTCTGGAAGATGAAGGACCAGGAATAGAGGATGATGTAAAATCCAGAATATTTGACAAGTTCTATCAGGTAGATGGATCTCATAAAGCAGAAGGAAATGGCCTAGGTCTTGCACTTGTAAAACGGATTGTAGATAGTGCCGGAGGAACAATCAAAGCGGAAAACCGTGAATATGGTGGATGCAGATTTGTTGTAGAGCTTCCAATACAGAAAGATGAGGCCATATAAGTTTAAGAAAAACAGATAGAGGAGGAATTACATGACATTTTATCAGGAGTTGCAGTTAAATCAGGCAGGTTCTAAAAACCTGTTGAAAAAGAGTGAAACACTAAAAGAAAAACCATATCATATGTGGGTATATCTGGTGAAGATAGCTGCTACAATGGCATTTTGTTTTTTCTTTGTTAGTATTTTCAGCATCCTATTTGGAAATGAGAACAGCATTGTAGGTGTAGTAGTCTTATTATGTCTCATGGTGTTTAGAAATGCGGATCTGGGGATCCACACCGGACAATCTACGATGCTTTTGGCTTTGTTCTTTGTAATTATGACTGTATGTCCGCATTTAGCAAATCAGTTTTCACCGGTATTGGGAATGCTGTTAAATATTGCGGCACTGGCTGTGTTGATTCTGTTCGGATGCCATAATCCATTCATGTTTAATCAATCTACATTGGTTCTTGGGTATCTGTTGCTATATGGTTATGATGTTACGGGAAAAAGCTATCAGATGCGATTAGTCGGAATGGCTTTAGGTGCAGCACTTACCTGCTTCGTATTTTATCGAAATCATAAAAACAGAACTTATAAAATAAATCTGAAAGATCTGATACAAGAATTTGATATCACTTCTTCCAGAACAAAATGGCAGATATGTCAGATTTTATGCGTACCGATTGTCCTTTGTATTGCAGAACTTTGTAATATGCCACGTGCAATGTGGGCTGGTATTGCGGCCATGTCCGTGATTTTGCCGTCTATGGAAGATATGCACTACAGAGTCCGTAAAAGGATTGTCGGAAATATTGCAGGTGTTATATGTTTTACAGTATTATATTTTCTGCTTCCTTCGTCAATCTATGCATATATAGGAATTCTTGGTGGAATCGGTGTAGGATTTTCAGCACAATATGGCTGGCAGGCAGTATTTAACACATTTGGTGCTTTAGCCATTGCTGCAGAGACATATGGACTACAAGGAGCGGTTAGTCTTAGAGTGAGTCAAAATGTTTTTGGTGTTGTGTTTGCTTTAGCATTTTGTGTTATATTTTATTGGTTTATGCCTAAAAAAAAGGAAAGTGAGGTGACCGTACATGCAGAGTGAAGTGAATCAGGAAGAAAATTTGAATAGAATTATTACGGTTCCTAATCTTCTTTCTTTTTTCGGCTTTGTCTGATTCCGGTAATTATATGGAGTTATTGTGTAAAGAAAAATCCTCTGTTAGCTGGTGAAATCTTATTGCTGTCTGGTCTTACGGATCTTGCTGATGGATATATCGCAAGAAGATTCCATAGGATTAGTAATTTAGGAAAAATACTTGATCCGGTGGCTGATAAGCTGACACAGGCAGCGATGTTAATCTGTCTGTTTACTCGTTTTCCGCATGTGCTTCTTTTAATCGTAATAATGGCAGGTAAGGAGCTGTATATGGTAGTCAGTGGATGTCTTGTGATACGAAAGACAGGAAAAGTACATGGTGCAGACTGGCATGGAAAGATAGTAACCTTTTTATTATATGGAACTGCAGCGGTGCATATTATATGGTTCCACATTACACCGATGGTATCAGATCTGTTGATTGGTTTGTGCGCTATAATGATGGTCATATCGGTCGCTCTGTATATTATCCAGAATACCAGGACTCTTAAGGGAGAGACTGTATAAGCAATTTTATATTGCAATGACTAGAAAAATATTTAGGAGAATATTGATGAGATAAAGAAGGATAAAAACTTAACCTGGATTGTGGATTGTTCAGAACATTTCAAGAGAGCAGCCGACTCAAAGACCCCTCATTTACTACCCCGTGCACAAAAGAGAAGGTTATTTCTCTACATACCCTTTGCTGAAAGATAGCGGCTGTATCGGATGTAGCGAGCTTCAAGATTGTTCTCGAGCCGTAAATATGGTAATGGACAAGCTTCAATGTGATGAAAAGGAAGCTAGTAGCGTAATCCTTGAATCAATTCCTACCGAAAGCATTGATACGCTTATAGAATCCGGCCTGAATAGTGCAAATGATGATTCTTTTGATGATGTCCACCTCGCTGATGGATGCTCAACTTGTAAAACGGAAATTTTTCGCTCATTCCTCACACATATGGCAACAAACACTGATGAGATCTTCTGTGAGCTGTCAAATAAGCTTCTCAGACAGGCTTTAGATGAACAACTAAGCAAGCTAACTTCGAAAGAAGCTGAGGTCATTAAGCTACGGTATGGTTACTACGGAAGAGAAAGAACGCTGGAGGAAGTTGGAAAACAGTTTGGCGTAACGCGAGAACGAATCCGCCAAATTGAAACTAAAGCAATTCGAAAGCTAAGACATCCATCTTGCGCAAAACACCTCAGAGATTTCCTATAACAAACAAGAAGCACTTGTGCTCACTCGATGAGCACAAGTGCTTCTCTTCATTTGTTGTATCTGAGAAAATCGTTACAATGCTCCTGCTGGCGCAAACGGTAGCCCTGAGAAATCAGAGTATCGGCTTTTAGAGCGACAAGGTTAATATCTGAATTCAATGTCCGTGCGATCTGTTGCGTGTCGTATCCTCTTTCCGCAAGTTCAAGGAAGTCCTCATCTGATAGGGAAATCTGTGCGGCAAAGAGATTGGCTTCGTACTCCATACGGTTGTCCCGCATATTGAAGATCTCAAACTCTTTGAATCCCCCGACTTTCGTGGCTTCCTCCCGGTGTAAAGCATCGTGCCCTAATTCGTGAAGTAGCACGATGTTCTCCATAACCGGATGCAGATCATTTTTGACAAAGATGAAGCGATTACGCATCAAGACTTTATATGCTCCACGCTGTTCATTGAACGGATAATACATTACCTCGATTCCTAAGTCCCTTGCTCTTCTGAGAGGATCACGGGTTCCGCATTGAGCAACGATGGAGTTTGCTTTTTGTACGATTTCCGAAGTGCTTACATACATCGGCTTCACCCCTTTTCAGTTTATTCCTGTTTCCATTCTAACATACAATGTGTCCCATAAACAGGACTCAGTCCTGCTTGCCCTTAGAACGGTACTTCTTTGGGGTGTACTTTTTGTTTTTCTCTTTCGCAAGCCAATAGGCATCCATAATAGCTTGCATCATAACATCCATATCATCCTGTGCCAACTCGCCGCCGGTAAACAAACCGGTTACTTCATCTGTGAGCTGTTGCGCTTGTTTGGCACCTCGTGCGCCGTACTGCTCCGCAGCCTGAGCAACGAGCATACCATCCGTACCGAGAAGCTGATCCACGGAAATATTAAGTGCCTTTGCCAGCTTCTCCGCTGCATCCAAGCGAGGACGAGAGGTTCCGCATTCGTATCTCTGTATGGTACGGGGGGAAACACCGGAAACCTTAGCAAGCTGCTCCTGCGTCATATCATTTTTTTCTCTCAGCCCTTTTAATCTGTCGCTGAACTTCATTATCAATTCCCTCCATAAGATTTCTATTTTTAGCAGCACGACACTTTTTTCGCCGTTTCTTATTGACACGACATTGGTGTCGTGCTATAATCTGAATCACAACAACGACACTTATGTCGTGTTCATATGATACAACACGACACTTTGGTTTGTCAAGAGGTTTCGCAGAATTTCCACGAAATAAGGTGATTTAGTTGAGCAGAGCAATACTGCATTGTGATATGAATAACTTCTATGCCAGCGTTGAATGTATGCTCGACCCGTCTTTGAGAAAGTATCCGGTCGCTGTCTGCGGCTCGGTGGAAGAAAGGCACGGTATAGTCCTCGCCAAAAACTATGCCGCCAAAGCATTTGATGTAAAAACAGGCGATGCAGTGTGGCAAGCGAAGCAGAAGTGCAGAAACCTTGTTGTTGTGCCTCCGCACTTTGAGGAGTACATCAAATATTCCAAGCTGGCAAGAAGCGTTTACAGCCGCTATACCGATCAGGTCGAGCCTTACGGAATGGACGAGTGTTGGTTGGATGTGAGTGGTACAGAGAACATCTTCGGTTCACCCGAAAAGGTGGCAAATGACATAAGAGAAACTATCAAGTTTGAGCTGGGATTGACCATCTCAGTCGGTGTGTCTTTCAATAAGATATTTGCCAAGCTCGGCTCGGATATGAAAAAGCCGGATGCTGTGACGGTCATACCGAAAGACACTTTCCGAGACAAAATATGGGGACTCCCCGCAGCGGACTTGCTCGGTGTGGGACGGGCAACGCAGCGTGTATTAGATAAGTTCAAAGTTTCTGACAAGCCATTGGATGGCTACCGTCATTTTGGTAGGCTGGTTGCCAGTATGAAGAATTATGAGGTGTAAGGATGGAAGAAGAACGGCGCAAGGTATGAGTTATATGTAAATAAAGCATCTATGCAAATGAAAAAAGGTGATATAGAGGGTGCTGTTTCTCTGAACCGGAATGGAGAGCAGCTCTCTTGTGCGCTCTCCAAGCTGTTTTTCAATGGCTGTCAACCGCTGCTCCGGCAAATTGAGGGACGGATGACGGGTGAACTTGAAGTCCACCATTCGCCGCAGCTGCGCTTTCTGCTTTGCACCCATTACCTCTTTACACACATCCTCATAGGAAATGCGGTAGGGATTGGAACGGGTCTTTGCATACGCACTCAGGTTCTTGAAATCATCCGGCATTGCATAGTTGAACAGCGACAAGCCGTTATCGAAGATGGGTGCCGGGGCGATAATTTCGCCCGTGTGATTGTTCCGCAGTAAGCCGAAGTTGCCGAAGTGTCTGTCCTCGTTGTAAATCAAGGCATCGAAAACCAGCATACTGCAAAGCTGCTCGTAGAACTCGTCGCCCAAGGTCTTGTAGTAATCAAGGCAGGCTTTCAGCGTCGTCTTGCGGAGAATACGCCCGATAGGGACGAAAGAGGTATCAATATCCGTGAACAGCCGGCACTTGGAAGCAAGAATACCTTTCCAGTTTTCCAAGTCGTACTGTACGCAGCCGATGCCCATTTTGTCTGCGATCTGACAGGCATAATACTCGCTGTACGGCTCGTTTCCGGTGTTCACAGCCCCTTCCGTGCCGCCCTTATACAGATAGATGCCGTCACCCTCCACGAACCTCCAAGCCTTCCGCAGCATACCGTTGGTAGTCAGCTCCGGCGAGGTGGAGAATGCCTCCCGACTGCCGCCCACGCCGGTATAAGCCACCAGCGACAGCGCTTCGGAGAAGCGGTTTTCATAGAGGTTATAATCGGCATATTTGCCGTCAAAGTCGGCGGGGACGACCCAATAGCTGTCGTTGAGGGACAGTCCCATACAGACATCAATGATGCCCTTCGTGTTGTTTACGCTCAGCCCCAGCGTCTTTAAGATCTCATCTACAAACTGCCGGTTCTTCGGAATCACCCGCCGTTCCAGCCACTTCACAATGCCCTCGTTTGTCAGCTCCAAGCCGAGGGGAAACAGCTTTTGCTTTGCCGTTTCGGAGTGAAGAATTGTCGCCTGCAAGCCCTCCAAGCCTCTTTCCTCCAGCGTGAAGGTCAGCAGTGTTTCATCATAAAGGCGCAGGCTATATACTTTTTCCATTGTGCTGCTCCTTTCCTCAAGCATTACGGACACATCCTTGTCAAGCGCTCTGCGATCTTGATCATCAGGTCAAGGGAGAGGTTTTGCGTTCCTTTTTCGATGCGGCAGATATTGGAACGCTGGGTTCCGATCCGCTTTGCAAGCTGCTCCTGCGACAATCCTTTTTCCAGTCTTGCCTGCGTCAGCTTCTGCACAATGCTCTGTCTTGCCGTCAACAGTTCCTTTTCGGTCATACAAAACCCTCCCTTCCGATCCACTATAATGTTATCATATATGATAACGATTGTCAAGAGGTTCGGCTATCTTTCCAAGTCCCTCGGTTTCTTTTCGGGCAGTTCTTCACCCTCATCGGGTTCACCGCCGACGATTTCGTTCTCACGCTTATCCACATTGAGCAGGGCGTTGAGTTGATTTCAACCCGTGCAGGAGGAAGTCAGTGTCCCTATTGTAGTGGGATAAAGCTACTCAAAGGCTTTAATGACTTAAAAACAAAGTACCCTTCCCTTGCCGCAGAGTGGTCGGAAAAGAATCTGTCGTTGACTCCCGATGCGGTCAATGAGAAGTCAACTAAGAATGTTTGGTGGAAATGCAATACCTGCGGCTATGAATGGAAAGCCGTCGTCAAAGCACGGGTCAAAGGCGGTATGTGTCCTGTTTGTGCTGAGAGAGCCGTTCTGCAAGGCTATAATGACCTTGGGACAACTGATCCTTACTTGCTTTCTGAATGGGACTATGAAAAGAACTCCAAGTGGACACCGAGCAATGTATCGAGAAACTCGATGAAGGTCGTTTGGTGGAAATGCGGAGCAGGACACTCTTACCGTGCCAAAATCACAGATAGAACTATTGAGCAAAAGGGTTGCCCTCAATGTGAAGCGGAGTTTCAACAGGCTCTCCCGCAGATGCTGATAATGATGTATGGAGCACAGAACGGCATTACGGTCAAAAGCAATAGCGACTCGGAGCTTGGAATGCGACTTGTTGCATACCTCCCTGAATTACATTGTGCGGTCGATATTGCCGGAGCAACCGTGACGGAGAAAAGAGAGCAAAGCGTGAAAGCCCACATTTGTCAAAGTAACCGGCTGGGTTACTACCTTATTAAAAGAACTGCGGATGCTTCGCAAATGGCAGCGGAAATCAAAACGCTATTTATCCGCAATCATATCTATCTCCATACGGATTCCGAGAAAGATGTTCAAGTGCTTCGAGAGAGATTTTTAGAATGGAAATATCGAAATGCTTGTAAACTGAACGGAAAATATTGAGTTTCGTTAAGCCGTGTGTTATACTGTTTTAGTCGTAAGTTTCAGTATAGCACACGGCTCGTTTTCAATAAAATGAAGCCACCTTACGCCAGCTTACTCCACGGCTTACGCCATTAGATTTTCCGCTATCTGAATTAGGCGTAACTGAGCTTACCCCAGCTTCAAACGAGTAGATGCCGGTCGGGACTTATAGACGCTAAGCGGAGCTTATCTAAGGCTGGCCACGAAAATCCCGACAATGAAGCCATTGGACAAGGATAAGACCGAAAAGGCCGAGACCAAGGAGGAAGAAAGCCCGTTGAGGCTGCTCCTGTGGTCGAAGAAGCTATCGACTTCTCCAATGTCGAGATCGAGCCGCTGTTCCAAGATCAGGTGGATTTTGACACCTTCGCCAGGTCTGATTTCCGTGCCGTGAAGGTTAAGGAATGCGAAGCCGTGAAGAAGTCCAAGAAGCTCTTAAAGTTCGTTTTGGACGACGGAACCGGCACAGATAGGGTCATTTTGAGCGGAATTCACGAGTATTATGAGCCGGAAGAACTGGTCGGTAAGACCTGCATCGCCATTACGAACCTGCCGCCCCGCCCGATGATGGGCATTGATTCCTGCGGTATGCTGATCTCCGCCGTGCATCACGAAAACGGCGAGGAAAAGCTCCATTTGCTGATGGTTGATCCCCACATTCCGGCAGGTGCAAAGCTCTATTGATTGCCCCAAAATTGTCGGTGCTTACGCCACAACTTACGCCAATTTACTCCGAGGGTGCACCACAGAGACAGAGAGAAATGTACAAATGAAAACAGCCCTGCAGAAGCGATTCTGCGGGGCTTTTCAGTTTGTCAAAAAGGCATTTTGACAAACTGAAAACCACCGTAATCCTATCAGAATTACGGTGGTTCTTGATGGCAGCGGGAGAAGGATTCGAACCCTCACATACGGAGTCAGAGTCCGCTGTGCTACCTTTACACAATCCCGCTATGTTCCTGACGAACAAGATTTATTATACTCGTTTTACGGCGTTTGTCAACACTTTTTTTGTACTCCTGGAAAAAATTTTCCAGGGCCGGCACACGCCGGCCCTGGAGGGGAAAGGGGAGGGGACAGCGTCAGGCCGCCAGCAGGTCGGCCGACGTGAAATACTTGCGCAGGGACTTATACAGCAGAGCGAACACCACCAGGCACAGGACGATGCTGGGCAGCATGTAGCTTCCGTTATAGATCAGGGAGTAGATCCAGGGGCTGGTCATGGGCTTGCCGAGGAACGTGTCGGGCATCCACTTGCCCCACACAAAGACGCCGATGAGGAAATGCGCCAAAAAGCGCAGCACGCCGCCGATGACCGTGCCATAGTAAACGCTCCACTTGCGGCGGGACAGCAGGCCCGCGCCAAAGCCCAGTGCCACAAAGGCGATGAAGTAGTCGCAGATGATGGTGGTCCAGTCAATGGAGAACTTGTTGCCGATGAGGTAGGTGATGGTGCCGTACACCAGGCCCGCCAGAGAGCCCCAGCCGCAGCCGTACCGGGCGGCGAACAGGATGATGGGCAGCATCTCCAGGGTGATGGAGCCGCCGTTGGGGAACTCATAGAGCTTGATGAGGCTGAGGATCTCCGCCATGGCGATGAAGATGGCAGCCTCACAGATCATGCGTGTTTTGCTGACTTTCATGTGTTTTTCTCCTCCGTGAAAAAAATATCCGCATCGCGGGCCGCGCAGGCGTCGCAATGCGGATACAAAGCGGTATGGTCGCATTCCTACGCCGGCATTACCCGGATCAGGTCTGAGGGACCGGACGGCAATACGTCGCATCTCAGCCGGCTTGCGCCAGCACCCCTTGGATTATGATAAGATTTTATCATGCCCGGCGATCTTTGTCAAGATATAAACGCACCGGTCCGGTAGGAAAAGCGCCCCTCCTTACCGCACCTGAACCCCCTCCGCCACCTGGGCCAGGTCGTCCACGGAGAAGCCCTTGCCGGTGACGGTCAGAACGGAGCTCCAGTCATCCAGCGTGCACACGACGGTGGACATCCCGTTTTTGTGGGTGGTGAATGCGGGATAGCCGTTGATGGTCAGCCGGTGCATACCGGCGTCCTCCGTGTCCACGCACATGACGCCGTCGCCGCTGAAAGCCATCAGCCTGATCTCCAGCCAGCAGCCGTCGCCGTCGGCATAGCGGTAAAACCAGATCCCCTGGCTCAGGTTTGTTTCCGTCAGGGTCACCCCGGTAGGCAGCCGGCTCACCGTCAGCCCGGAGGGGAGGGAGGACCCGCCGCTGCGGTCCGCCCGGGACCCGGGGCGCAGCAGGGTATGGGTGTCGAAGGTTTCCACCACCCAGCGAACCGTCTGGGACCGCAGGGTCGGGGACACGGCAAAGGCTACCGAGAAGCACAGCGCCGCCACTGCCAGAATCACCGCTGCCCGGCCCGCCAGCCGCCGCAGCACCCGTCCGGCGGAGCGCAGATCCCGGCGCAGAAGGCCCCGCTGAATGGTCTGCATGCACCGCCGCTGCGAAAGCGCAGGCACCGCAGCCGACGGGTCACGGGCCAGGCGCTCCATGGCCTCCCGGGCCTGTTGGTTTTCCTGCCGCGCGACCTGGTCCATCAGCAGCGTAAACAGGGCCTCCTCCTGCTTGCTATTCCTCTCCTGCACGGTGCACCCCTCCTTTTCGCAATTTTGCCCTTTTTACAGACGTATCTATATACGTAACACCGTAATCCGCAAAATGCAACCGATTTTTTTCGTTTTTCTTGTTTTTTTCAAAAAAACTATTATAATATAGAATGTTGAATCTTTAGAACATCTTGCCGACTGCGCGAAAGGGGGGACCATATGCTGCCGATTTGCATCCTTACCATCCAGGATGAGGACGACCGCGCGTATATGTCCCGCCTGTTTGTGCGGTATCATCGCCTGATGTATCAGTGTACATATGAGGTGCTGGACGACAAATGGGCCACGGAGGATGCCGTCCAGACGACGCTGCTGCGGCTCATCGACCGGATAGACGTTGTGCGGCAGCTGGACGAGAGCAAGCTGCCGGGGTATATCGCCGCCGCCTGCCGCCACACGGCGTACAACGTGCTCCGCCATAACCGCCGCCACCCCCAGGTGCCGCTGGAGGACGCGCCAGAGGCGTCGTCCGCGCCGGACATGGATGAGCTGCTGTCCCGCCGGGTGGAGCTGAATGCCCTGGCCCGGGTGTGGCCCCGGCTGGATGAGGACACCCGCTGGCTGCTGGAGGCCCGGTACATTCTGGACTATTCGGACAGCGAGCTGGCCCGGGAGATGGGCGTAAAGCCCACCAGCGTCCGCATGGCCCTGACCCGGGCCCGGAAAAAGGCCCGGGCTATGCTCCGGCCGGAGCTGGAGAAAATGTGATAAAAGGGGGAGAATTCTATGCTGACCGGTCTGACGGGCTTTTTGCCGGAGTCAACCTTGACCCTATACGATAACCTGGAATTTCTGTTCCGGATCCTGCTGTCCGCTGCCCTGGGCGCGGCCATTGGCCTGGAGCGCACCAAGCGCCAGAAGGAGGCGGGGGTGCGGACCCACTGCATCATTGCCTGCGCCTCGGCGGTGTTCATGATCCTGTCCAAATACGCATTCGTCGACACTGCCGCTCTGGCCGGCTCCCGGGGGGCGGACACCGCCCGCATCGCCGCCCAGGTGGTCAGCGGCATTTCCTTTCTGGGCGCCGGCGTCATCTTCAAAAACGGCAGCTCCATCCGGGGCCTGACCACTGCCGCCGGTATGTGGGGCACCGCCGCCGTGGGCATGGCCATCGGCGCGGGTATGTACTGGCTGGGCCTGATGGAGGCTGTGGTGCTGGTGGTGATCCAGCTGGTGCTGCACCGGTTCCGGGTGGGCGGCGATGCGGAGATCACCCAGGAGGTCACGGTGCACATGACGGACAGCGACGGCCTGATGCAGGCCTTTGACTGCCTGGTCCGGGAGCACCGGGGCAAGATCACCGACAGCACCCTGACCCGGGAGGACAGCATGCTCTGCCTGGAGGTGTCCATCCGGCTGCCGGACCCCATTACCCATGAGGAGGCCCTGCGTTTTCTCAGGGAAAACCCCGGCGTCCGCAAGATTTCCGTATAACAGAGGAGGAAGCCATGAAGATCGTATGCCTGGGCGACAGCCTGACCACGGGATACAACCTGGCCCCCGGAGAAGGCTGGGTGGACCTGCTGAACCGGGAGACGCCCCATCTGTGGGTCAACGCCGGCGTGGCCGGCGATACCTCCACCGGACTCCTGGTCCGGCTCCAGAGCCAGGCCCTGCCCCAGAAGCCGGATATGGTCCTGTTTATGGGCGGCGACAACGACATTATGCTCACCGGCTCCGCCGACCAGGCCAAGTCTGCCGTCATGGCCATGGTCCACCAGTGCGTGGCCGCCGGGGTCCGGCCGGTGGTGGGCATTCCATATCCCGTGCGCACCATCCCGGCCCAGTGGCAGCCGGTGTGCGACATGGACCGGGCTCTTGAGGCCTCGGCGGAATACGTCCGGTGGCTGCGCAGGCTGACGGACGCCATCTCCCTGCGGCGGGTGGATTTCGGCGCGGCCTTCGACGCCGCCGGGAACACGGCGGACCTGTACCAGCGCGACGGCATGCACCCCAGCCGCCTGGGCAGCCGCGTCATGGCGGACGCCGTGCTTCACGACCTCCACTTGGTCAGATAGCCCAAAGACGGACCTCCGTTTTTTACCATTTATCCAAATGTTACCCGGGCCCAATGTTTCGCGTTGACACCATTTCCCGCCCCGTGATAGAATGGACATAACAACGGAATAGGGATCATCGGTGGATGGACTCGGGAGAGACCGCGCTCTGCGCGGCGCCGAAGGGGAACGCAGAAGCTCTCAGGCAAAAGGGACCGGGTCCGGACGATACTCCGAAAAGGCCGGATATGTCCGGCCACCGAAGGTGCAACTCGCCTCATCCGGGGCGGGGAATCTCTCAGGTTAGGATACGGGGGCGCAAGGCAATGGCTTTGCGCCCTTTTTTGCTGCCCAAAAACAGGAAGGAACAACTTTGAAGGAGGAGCTTAGAAAATGAGCGAACTGAAGCGCACGCAGCTGTACGACGTGCATGTTTCCGCCGGGGCCACCATGGTGGACTTCGGCGGGTGGGAAATGCCCATCCAGTATCCGTCCGGCATCATCGCCGAGCATCTGTACACCCGCCAGGTGTGCGGCCTGTTCGACGTGTCCCACATGGGCCGCCTGCTGATCGAGGGGCCCCAGCGCAAGGAATTTCTCCAGCATGTGCTGACCAGCAACGTCAGCGCTCTGGACCTGAACATGGCCCAGTACTGCATCATTCCCAACGAGAACGGCGGCGCCGTGGACGACGCGTATCTGTACCTGTTCCAGGAGGACAGCTATCTGCTGGTGGTCAACGCCGCCAACATCGACAAGGATCTGGAGCATCTGAACCGGGCGCTGGCGGGCTTCGACTGCACCATCACCAACATCAGCGCCGAATGGGCCTCCATCGCCGTCCAGGGCCCCAAGAGCAAGGAAATGCTCATGACCCTCTCCGGCGGCGAGTCCCCCACCAAGGAGCCCACCAAGAACTCCCTGGGCACCGTGTCCCTGGAGGGCCGCCAGGCCCGCATCGCCAAGACCGGCTACACCGGCGAGCCTCTGGGCTACGAGGTATACGTCCGCAGCGAGGACGTGGTGTGGCTGTGGAACCGTCTGGTGGAGCTGGGCGCGCGTCCGGCGGGTCTGGGCGCACGGGATACCCTGCGGATGGAGGCATCCTTCCCCCTGTACGGCCACGAGATGGGCGTTGCCCCCGACGGCACCGAGATCCCCATCTTCGCCGTGCCTCTGGCCAAGTTTGCCGTGAGCTTCTCCGCCCAGAAGGGGGATTTCATCGGCCGCGCCGCTCTGGAGCGTCAGCACCAGGCATTTATCCGCCACATGGACCGGGACTTCTCCGACATGTCCGCCCTGCCCCGGAGGATCGCCCCCATCGCCCTGCTGGACCGCGGCGTCATGCGGGCCGGAATGGAGATCTACAAGGGCGATAAGCTGGTGGGTTGGGTCACCAGCGGCACCATGGTGCCCTATTTCAAGACCCAGGGTGAGGGCCTGTCCACCGTGATCCTGGAGGCCAGCGGCAAGCGTGCTATCGGCCTGTGCTATATCGACAGCGACGTTCTGGTGGACGACACCGTGGAGGTGGATATCCGCGGCAAGCGCCTGAAGGCCGTGATCCCCGCCCGCCACATGAGCGTGGGCGCGCCTCCCTTCGCCCGCCCCCTGCTGTACGGTGAGCAGGAGGAGGTCCGCACCGTGGCCGGCGGCGACCGCACCGGCAAGGCCCTGACCCTGCTGCACAAGGCCATCGAGAACCACGTCTGGCGTCAGGAGCAGTGCGTGAACCTGATTCCCTCCGAGAATACCCCCAGCCGGGCCGTGCGCCTGCTGTCCGGCAGCGACCCGGCCTGCCGCTATGCCGAGCACAAGAAGATCCTGGCCTTTTATGAGAAGGAGGTGTTCTATTACCAGGGCACCAAGTTCATCGACCAGGTGGAGCGGATGCTGGCCGAGGAGATGCGGGCCTATTTCGGCTGCACCGAGGTGGAGACCCGGACCCTCAGCGGCCAGATGTCCAACATGGCGGTGTTCTCCGCCCTGATGGACTGGAAAAACCGCTTCGACCGCAAGAAGGACGCCAAGCGCCTGGGCTACGTCATGAACAACCACATCATCAAGGGCGGTCACCTGTCCGCCCAGCCCATGGGCGCTCTGCACGACTACATCGCCGTGGACCCCGTCACCGAGAAGCCCGCCGTGGTGAACTTCCCCGTGTGCCGGGATAACCCCTATAAGATGGATGTGGAGGAGACCAAGAAGCTCCTGGACCGCTATCGTCCGGAACTGATCATCTTCGGCAAGTCCATGGTCCTGCACAAGGAGCCTGTGGCCCAGATCCGGCAGTTTGTGGATGAGCAGAAGATCCCCACCACCATCATGTACGACATGGCCCATGTGCTGGGCCTTATCGGCGATCACTTCCAGAACCCCTTCCAGGAGGGCGCGGAGATCGTCACCGGCTCCACCCACAAGACCTTCTTCGGTCCCCAGCGGGGCGTCATCGGCGTGAACTATAAGGAGGAGGACCTGAAATACGGCCTGTGGAAGACCATCGAAAGCCGCACCTTCCCCGGAAGCGTCTCCAACCATCATCTGGGCACCCAGCTGGGTATGCTGATGGCGGCCTATGAAATGAACCAGTTCCGGGACGCGTATCAGAGCGCCATTATCCGCAACGCCAAGTCCTTCGCCCGCAGCCTCAGGAGCTATGGCCTGGACGTGGTGGGCGATCCCGCCATCGACTACACCGAGACCCACCAGGTCATCGTCTCCGTGGGCTACGGCGAGGGCGCGGAAATCGCCGAGCGCCTGGAGCAGAACAACGTCATCGTCAACTATCAGGCCACCCCCGATGAGGAGGGCTTCACCGCCTCCGGCGCCCTGCGTATGGGCGTCAGCGAGATGACCCGCTTCGGCTTCGAGGAGAAGGACTTCGACCAGCTGGCCTCCCTGATGGCCGACTGCATCCTCCGGGGCCGCGAGATCAAGGCCGATGTGGAGCAGCTCCGGGCCCGTCACACCGAAATGCGCTACTGCTTCGACGATGCCGCCATCAACGACGCACTGGAGCAGCTGGCCGGCAAGCTGGACATTTGAACAAACAACAAAACATATTAAATTTGGAGGTAAATCATCATGCTGTATCCGACTGATCTGAAGTATTCCAAGTCCCACGAGTGGGTGAAGATGGAGGACGGCGTGGCCGTCATCGGCATTTCCGACTTTGCACAGGACGCCCTGGGCGATGTGGTGTTCGTGAACCTGCCCGGCGAGGGCGACGACGTCACCGCCGGCGAGGCCTTCGGCGATGTGGAGTCCGTCAAGGCCGTGTCCGACCTGGTGTGCCCCGTTACCGGCACCGTGTGCGCCGTCAACGAGGAGCTGCTGGACCAGCCTGAGCTTCTGAACAAGGCTCCCTATGACGCGTGGCTCATCAAGGTGGAGAACATCACCGACACCGAGGAGCTGCTGGACGCCGCCGCTTACGAGGCATTCTGCGCCGAGGAGGGCTGAGCATGGGCAGCTATGTCCCCTCCACCCAGGCCCAGCGGGAGCAGATGCTCCGGGCCGTGGGGCTGGAAAACATCATGGATCTGTACCGGGATGTGCCGGAGCAGATGCTCCTGCGGAAGCCCCTGAACATCCCCGACGGCATGAGCGAGCTGGAGGCAAGCCGGGCGGTGTCCGCCATGGCCGCCGAAAACCGCACCTACGCCACCGTTCTCCGGGGCGCAGGGGCCTATGACCACTACATCCCCTCCATCGTCAAATATATCCCTGCCAAGGAGGAGTTCCTCACGGCCTACACCCCCTATCAGGCGGAAATGAGCCAGGGTCTGCTGCAATCCATCTTCGAGTATCAGACCATGATCTGTGAGCTCACCGGCATGGACGTGTCCAACGCCTCTGTGTATGACGGGGCCACCGCCGCCGCCGAGGCGGCGGCCATGTGCCGCGAGCGCAAGCGCCGGGTGACCCTCATTTCCGGCGCGGCCCACCCCGACACCATCAACACCGTCCGCACCTATTGCTACGGCACCGGCGACGAGCTGCGGGTGGTGCCGGCCAAGGACGGCAAAACCGACCTGGAGGCCCTGGCCTCCATGCTGGATGAGGAGGTTGCCTCCTTCTACGTCCAGCAGCCCAACTTCTTCGGCCTGTTTGAGGACGCCGAGGCCCTGGGCCAGCTGGTGCACCAGGCGGGCGCCAAGTATATCATGGGCTGCAACCCCATTGCCCTGGCCATTATGAAGCCCCCCCGGGACTGCGGAGCGGACATCGCCGTGGGCGAGGGGCAGCCGCTGGGCCTGCCCCTGGGCTGCGGCGGCCCGTATCTGGGCTACATGGCCGCCACCGACAAGCTCATGCGCAAGCTCCCCGGCCGCATCGTGGGCGAGACCACCGACCATCAGGGCCGCCGGGCCTACGTCCTGAGTCTCCAGGCCCGGGAGCAGCACATCCGCCGGGAGAAGGCCAGCAGCAACATCTGCTCCAACGAGGCGCTGTGCGCCCTGACCGCCGGGCTGTACATGGCCACCATGGGCCCCGACGGAATGGCACAGGCGGCGGAGCAGTCCATGGCCAAGGCTCATTATCTGGAAAAGGCCCTGTGCGCCCTGCCCGGGGTGGAGCCGGTATACGGCGGTGCGTATTTCCACGAATTTGTCCTGAAAATGCCCCGCAGCCAGGAGCTGCTGGAGGCCCTGGACCGCCGGGGCATCCTGGGCGGTCTGCCTCTGGGCGACGACCGGGTCCTGTGGTGCGCCACGGAGAAGGTCAGCCGCCGGGAGCTGGACGAAGCCGTATCCATCGTCAAGGAGGTGCTGGACAAATGAAGCTGATTTTTGAAAAGAGCGTGCCCGGCCGCCGGTGCACCATCCTGCCCCCTGCGACGTGGACGCCGTCTCCCTGCCGGAGTCCCTGCGCCGGGAGACGAAGCCCGACCTGCCCCAGCTCAGCGAGACCGACATCTCCCGCCACTATACGGAGCTGTGCCACCAGGTCCACGGCGTCAACTGCGGCTTCTACCCCCCTGGGCTCCTGCACCATGAAGTACAATCCCCGCATCGACGAGGAGATGGCGGCCCTGCCGGGCTTCACCAACTGCCATCCCCTGGCCCCCAGGGAGTCCCTGGCCGGTATGCGCCATGTGCTGGACACCGCCCGGGAATATCTCTGCGAGATCACCGGCATGGACGGCATGACCTTCCAGCCGGCGGCAGGCGCTCACGGCGAGTTCACCGGCGTCCTGCTGATCAAGCAGTATCACGACGCCCGGGGCGACCACAAGCGCACCAAGATCATCGTGCCCGACTCGGCCCATGGCACCAACCCCGCCACGGCGGCTATGTGCGGCTATGAGGTGGTGAACATCGCCTCCGGCCCCGACGGCTGCGTGGACCTGGACAGCCTGCGCTCTGCCCTGGGGGACGATACCGCCGGCCTGATGCTGACAAACCCCAACACCGTGGGCATCTTCGACAAAAACATTCTGGAGATCACCCGGCTGGTCCACGAGGCCGGCGGCCTGTGCTACTACGACGGGGCCAACCTCAACGCCGTTATGGGCATTGTGCGCCCCGGCGACATGGGCTTTGACTGCATCCACATGAACCTGCACAAGACCTTCGCCACGCCTCACGGCGGCGGCGGACCCGGCGCAGGCGCCGTGGGCTGCAAGGATTTCCTGATCCCTTATCTGCCCCATTCCGCCCTGGCGGAGGAGCCCGGCCATATCCAGGTCCGCAGCTTCATGGGCAACTTCCTAGTGGTGGTCCGGGCGCTGACGTACCTGCTGACCCTGGGCCGCCAGGGCATCCCCGAGGCGGCGCAGAACGCCGTGCTCAACGCCAACTATCTCCAGGCCCGGCTCCGGGGCACCTATACCCCCGCCTATGACCGCATCTGTATGCACGAGTTCGTGCTGGATCTCAGCGGCCTGAAGAAGGAGACCGGCGTCTCCGCCCTGGATGTGGCCAAGTCCCTGATCGACGAGGGCATTCATCCGCCCACCATGTACTTCCCCCTGATCGTCCATGAGGCCCTGATGCTGGAGCCCACGGAGACCGAGGGACCCGAGGTCCTGGACCAGGCGGCGGAGGTGCTGCGGATGCTGTACCAGCGGGCCTACGATGCCCCCGAAGCCATGCACGATGCACCCCACCATATGCCCATCGGCCGTCCCGACGAGGTAAAGGCCGCCCGGCACCCGATTCTGCGTTGGAGGAAACCATGATCAAGCACCTGTATACCTATTCCGGCAACGGAACCGATCCCTATCGCAACCTGGCCCTGGAGCAATACCTGACGGAGCATGTGGCGGACGACGCCTGCATCCTCTACCTGTGGCAGAACCAGAACACCGTGGTCATCGGCCGCAACCAGAACGCCTGGCAGGAGTGCCGCACCGGCCTGCTGGAGCAGGAGGGAGGCACCCTGGCCCGCCGTCTGTCCGGCGGCGGTGCAGTGTTCCACGACATGGGGAATCTGAACTTCACCTTCTCCGTGTCCACCGAGAATTATGACCTGCCCCGCCAGCAGCGGGTGATCCTGGAGGCCTGCCGTCTGCTGGGCATCCAGGCGGAGCTGTCCGGCCGCAACGACCTGCTGGCCCAGGGCCGGAAATTCTCCGGCAACTCCTTCTACAATCACGGCGGCCGCTCCTTCCACAACGGCACCCTGCTCATCGACGCGGACATGACCAAAATGGGCCGCTATCTCAGCCCGTCCCCGGCCAAGATCGCCAGCAAGGGCGTGGCCTCCGTGGCGTCCCGGGTGGTGAATCTGCGGGAGCTGTGCCCCGGTCTGACGGTGGCGGGCATGACCGACGCCATGAACCGGGCCTTCCAGCAGGTATACGGCCTGACGGCCCAGCCCCTGGAGGAGAAGGATTTTGACCAAGAGGCCCTGGAGACGCTGTACAGGCAGTTCAGCAGCCGCGACTGGGTATACGGGGCCACGTTCCCCTTTGATTTTTCCTGCACCGAAAAGTTCCCCTGGGGCGAGGTCAGCATCCGGCTGCGGGTGGAGCAGGGCATTTGCCGCCAGGCGGCGGTGTATACCGACGCCATGGATGCCCACCTGTTCGACGTTCTGACCCGGAAGCTGGAGGGCTGCGCCTTCTCCGGCGCGGCGTTGTGCGGCGCGGCGGAGTCTGCGGGCCTGCCAGCGGACGTGGCCGGGGATCTCTGCGGCCTGATCCGCAGCCAAAACCTATAACGAATAACGGAGGATGGACCAATGTCCGATTATCAGCTCATTGTCATCGGCGCGGGGCCCGGGGGCTACACCGCCGCCCTGCAGGCGGCCAAGCGCGGCCTGCACACCGCCGTGGTGGAGCGCCGGGAGGTGGGCGGCACCTGCCTGAACCGGGGCTGCATCCCCACCAAGACCCTGCTCCATGCCTCCCAGGTGTACCGGGACGCCGTGGACGGAGCTCCTGCCGGGGTCCACGCCGGAGACATCACCTTTGACCTGGCGGAGATGTTCGCCTATAAGCGCGGCGTCTCCGAAAAGCTCCGGGGGGGTATCCACGCCCTGCTGAAGGGGGCCAGGGTGGACCTGCTGGAGGGGACCGCCCGCATCGATGTTCCGGGCCGGGTCACCGTCACCGGCCCGGCAGGGGAGACTGCCTACACCGCCGACCGCCTCCTGATCGCCACCGGCTCCGTGCCGGTGCGCCCGCCGATTCCGGGGCTGGACCTGCCGGGGGTCATGACCTCCGACCAGCTGCTGGAGGGCAGCGACACCCTGTATGAGTCCCTGGTCATCATGGGCGGGGGCGTCATCGGCGTGGAGTTTGCCACGTTTTATGCCAACCTGGGCTGCCGGGTCACCCTCATCGAGGGCATGGACCGGCTGCTGCCCACCATGGACCGGGAGCTGGGCCAGAATCTGGCGCTGATCCTGAAAAAGCAGGGGGTGGAGGTGCTGACCTCCGCCATGGTCCAAAGCGTGGAGCAGGCTCCCCAGGGCCTGACCGTCCATATTGACCAGAAGGGCAAGGAAAAGGCCGTCTCCGGCGAAAAGGTCCTGTGCGCCATTGGCCGCCGTCCCTGCTGGGACGGGCTGTTTGCCCCGGACCTGACGCCTGAGACCCGGGGCCGCAGCCTCCGGGTGGACGATGATTTCCAGACCAGCATCCCCGGCGTATACGCCATCGGCGACGTGTCCGCCGTGATCCAGCTGGCCCATGTGGCCGCCGCCCAGGGCATTGCCTGCGTGGACCGCCTGTGCGGCGCGGCCTCCGCCACGGATCTGAACGTGGTGCCCAGCTGCATTTACAGCAGCCCCGAGATCGCCGTGGTGGGCCTCACCGAGGCCGAGGCCAAGGAGCAGGGCATCAACGCCGTGTCCGGCAAGTGCACCATGTTCGGCAATGCCCGCACGGTCATTGAGGACCCGGGCCGCTGCTTCATGAAGCTGGTGGCCGACCGGGATACCGGACGACTCATCGGCGCGCAGCTGATGTGCCAGCACGCCAGCGACATCATTAGCCAACTCAGCGCCGCCCTGGTCAACGGTCTGACGGTGCGCCAGCTGCTGGCCGTTATGCGTCCCCACCCCTCCTTCGAGGAGGCCATGACCGAGGCGCTGGAGCGCCTGGCCGAAAAGCTGTAACCTCCCCATAATAAAGCATGCCCTGGGCGTTGTGCCCAGGGCATGCCAGTCTGTCAAAAAAGTAGGATTCCCCCCGCCTTCGGAAAGGAAGATAGTTACGAAAGAAACCCATCAGGGGTGTCTTTCGTTTTCAATCATCGCATTTTCAGAACTTTTATGAAAGTTTTGAAAATGCTTTTCAGCCTGTCAAAAATTTTTTTGACAAGCTGAAACATGCCCTGGGCACAACGCCCAGGGCATGCTCTTGTCATTTTTTCAGCTTTTCCCAGATCACCGGCTGCCCGGCGGCCAGGGTTTTCGGCAGGTCCAGCACCCGCTGGTTCCGGCTGCCCCGGAATTGCAGACTGATGTCCTTTTCCGCCGCCACGAACCGTCCGTCCACCAGCACGTCGATGCAGGAGAGCAGGTCGTCCGTCACGGCACACCGGGGATGGGACCCCTCCCGCAGCAGCTCATCCTCCAGCCGGAAGCCGGTGAAGCACCAGATGGTCTTTCCCGGGTACCGCCGCCGGACCTCCCGCAGAAAGGGCAGCAGGTCCCTCTGGTTTTCCGGCTCGAAGGGCTCGCCCCCCAGCACCGTCAGCCCGTCCACATAGGACTTGTCCAGCTCGGCGAAAATCTCCCGCTCCGTGTCGGCGGTGAAGGGCCTGCCGAAGTGGAAGTCCCAGGTCTGGGGCTGGAAGCAGTCGGGGCAGTGGTTGGTGCAGCCGGACACAAACAGCGTCACCCGCACCCCGATGCCGTTGGCAATATCACATTTTTTCAGGTTGCCATAGTACACGATATTGCTCCTTTTGGGTAATATATACTACCAAACAGCGACCGAAGCGGGAACCTCTTACAGGTGCAGCACCCGGTCCTTGATCTCCTGGGTCCGGCCCTGATTCCAGAACTGGGTACCGATATAGCCGCAGGTCCGGCGGGCCACGTTCATCTTGTCCTGGTCCGTGTTGCCGCACTGGGGGCACTTCCAGATGAGCTTGCCGTCCTCCTCCACGATCTGAATCTCGCCGTCCCAGCCGCAGACCTGGCAATAGTCGCTCTTGGTGTTCAGCTCGGCGTAGATGATGTGGTCATAGATGAACTTCATTACCTCCAGCACGGCGGGAATATTGTTCTGCATATCCGGCACCTCCACATAGCTGATGGCGCCGCCGGGGGACAGGTGCTGGAACTGGGCCTCAAACTCCAGCTTGGTGAAGGCGTCGATCTCCTCGGTGACATTGACATGATAGCTGTTGGTGATATAGCCCTTGTCGGTGATGCCCTTGATGACGCCGAAGCGCTTTTGCAGGCACTTGGCAAACTTATAGGTGGTGGACTCCAGAGGCGTGCCATACAGGGAATAGTCGATGTTCTCGGCGGTTTTCCACTCCTTGCACTTGTCGTTCATCTTCTGCATGATGTCCAGGGCGAAGGGGGTGGCGGCGGGGTCCGTGTGGCTCTTGCCGGTCATGTATTTCACGCACTCATACAGGCCCGCATAGCCCAGGGAGATGGTGGAATAGCCGTTATACAGCAGCTTGTCGATGGTTTCGCCCTTTTTCAGCCGGGCCAGCGCGCCGTATTGCCACAGGATGGGGGCGGCGTCCGACGTGGTGCCCAGCAGACGCTCGTGGCGGCACCGCAGCGCCCGGTGGCACAGCTCCAGCCGCTCCTCGAAGATCTGCCAGAACCTGTCCATATTTCCGTCGGAGGACAGGGCCACGTCCGGCAGATTGATGGTGACCACGCCCTGATTGAACCGGCCATAGTATTTGTGCTTGCCGGGCTCGTAATTCCCGGCGTTGGCAACGTTGCCGATCCCGGCGTCGGTGAAGCGGTCGGGGGTCAGGAAGGAGCGGCAGCCCATGCAGGTATACACGTCGCCCTTGAGCTCCTTCATCTTCTTTTCGGAGATGTAGTCCGGCACCATGCGGCGGGCGGTGCATTTGGCGGCCAGCTCTGTCAGGTACCAATAGGGGGCGTCCTCGTGGATGTTGTCCTCCTCCAGTACGTAGATCAGCTTGGGGAAGGCGGGGGTCACCCACACGCCCTGCTCATTCTTCACGCCCTGATAGCGCTGAAGGAGCATCTCCTCGATGATCATGGCCAGGTCCTTCTTCTCCCGCTCGTCCCGGGCCTCGTTCAGGTACATGAACACGGTGATGAAGGGGGCCTGTCCGTTGGTGGTCAGCAGGGTCACCACCTGATACTGGATGGTCTGCACGCCCCGGCGGATCTCCTCCCGCAGACGGGCCTCCACCAGTTCATGGATCTTCTCCTCGCCGGGATCCACGCCGATGGACGCCATCTCCGCCAGGACGATGCGGCGGATCTTCTGGCGGCTGACCTCCACAAAGGGGGCCAGGTGGGTCAGACTGATGGACTGGCCGCCGTATTGGTTGGAGGCCACCTGGGCCACGATCTGGGTGGCGATGTTGCAGGCGGTGGCGAAGGAATGGGGCTTTTCGATCATGGTGCCGGTGATAACGGTGCCGTTTTGCAGCATGTCCTCCAGGTTCACCAGGTCGCAGTTGTGCATATGCTGGGCGAAATAGTCGGTGTCGTGGAAATGGATGATGCCCTCCTCATGGGCCTCCACAATATCCTGGGGCAGCAGCAGACGGTTGGTGATATCCCGGGACACCTCGCCGGCCATATAATCCCGCTGGGTGGAGTTCACCACGGGATTCTTGTTGGAGTTCTCCTGCTTGGCCTCCTCATTGTTGCACTCGATGAGGGAGAGGATCTTGTCGTCGGTGGTGTTGGCCCTGCGCACCAGGGACCGGGTATAGCGGTAGGTGATGTAGTGCTTGGCCACCTCAAAGGCCCCATGGGCCATGATGTGGTGCTCCACCATATCCTGGATCTCCTCCACCGTGGGAGCGCGGTTCATCTTCTGGCACTGCAGCTCCACGGACTCGGCGATGCGCCCGATCTGCACGGGAGTCATGCGGTCCGCCTCGGTCACAGAGTTGTTGGCCTTGGTGATGGCCCGCTCGATCTTCTGAATGTCAAAAGCAACCTCCGCTCCGTTGCGCTTGATGATCTTCATGTGTAACGTCCTCCCTCTCCTCAGATTTTTCTCTCTCCACAGGAAAAGCTGCCTCAATGGGCAGCGGTCAATCAGCCTCTTAATCATATACCATATCCTGTGCTGATGCAAGCCCAAAGCCCTAAATATGGGGAAAATGCCTGACGAAAATCCCCGGGATATTTTGTCCATTCTGTACAATGGACACAAGATATGGGAGTATTGACCCCTCTGTCACCTACAATATATAGTATGACAAGACAGTTTGCAGCTGCAAATGCAACAAAAGAGGCCGCCGGGAGGATATTTTCCCGGCGGCCTCGCTCATTTGATAAATTGTATCACGCCGCAGCCAGCGTCCGGTTGGATTTCCAGAAGCGTACCATGAACGCCAGCGCCATGACCAGACACACCACCTCGGAGATCACCGGTGCAAACCAGATGGCCTCGCCGCCCCACAGGGCGGCCAGCGCCAGCAGGGCTCCGGCCTGCAGCACCAGCCCCCGGCCGGTGGAGATGCAGATAGCCGGACGGGGCTGCTCCACCGCCGTCAGGAATCCGCCCATCAGCACGTTGAAGCCAACCAGCAGATAGCACAGGCCGTACCGCCGCAGAGCGCCCACGGACACGTCGCTGAGAGCGGCGTTGTTGTCGCCCAGGAAGATGTGGACGATCTGCGGGGCGAACAGCTGCACCGCGCCGAAGCACAGCACCGTCATACCCGCCAGCGTCACCAGGCCGTATTGCAGCAGGCGGCGGCAGCCCTTCCGGTCCCGCTGCCCGTAGTGATAGCTGACCAGCGGCTGAGACCCCTGGGACACGCCCAGCATGATGTTCAGGATCAGTGTATTGATGTAGGCGATGATGGTGTAGCTCACCAGACCGTCCTGGCCGATGCAGCGCAGGATGGTGCGGTTGAACAGGAAGATCATCAGGCCGTTGCACAGCTCCGTGGCCCCGTCGGCCACGCCGATGGGCAGCAGGCGGCGGTAAATATGCCGGTCCGGCCGGAAGCGCACCAGGTGGAAGGTGGTGTGCTTTCCCAGAAAGTGGGTCAGATACATGACGCAGGTCAGCAGCTGGGAAAGACCCGTGGCAAAGGCCGCGCCCCAGGCGCCCCAGTCCAGCACGAAGATGGCCACATAGTCCAGCACACAGTTGGTCAGGCACCCGGTGATCACCGTGACGATGGCCAGGGTAGGCCGTCCGTCGGTTTTCACCAGGATCTCCATGTTGTACGACACGATGAAGCACACGGCGAAGGGCGCCAGTCCCCGCAGATAGTCCTTGGTGTACTCCAGCGTTACGTCCTTGGCGCCCAGCAGCATGGCGAAGGGCTCCAGAAACACCAGCACCAGCCCGGTGATCACCAGGCCGATAACCACCAGAACCGCCAGATTCTGGGAAAACAGACGGTTGGCGTTTTCCCGGCGGCCCTCGCCCAGATAGATGGCGATGATGGTGCTGGTGCCCACGGCGAACAGCACGGCAATGGAGAACATGACATTCATAAAGGGAACGGCCAGATTGACAGCGCTCATGGCGTATTCGCCCACGCCCTTGGCCACGAACAGGCCGTCTACAATGGAGTACAGGGAGAACACCATCAGAGAGGCCACCGTGGCGGCGGAGAAGTGGAGGAACTGGGAGAGCAGACTGCGCTTGTTCAGCATTTTGGATGATTTTCCTTTCCTTTCAGCGGCGTACCGCAAATTCTACCGCCATTATATCCGAAATTTTCCAGCCAGTCAAGTCCCGGGACGCTTGAAAACCGGCGCAGAGTTTAGTATAATAAATAAAAAGAGAGTTTGGGGAGGTTTTTGCCGTGAAAATATATGTCATGGATGCATTCGCCGCCAAGCTGTTTGGAGGCAACCAGGCAGGGGTAGCCCTGCCGGAGGGGGACGTCAGCGATGAGACCATGCGCCTGATCGCCGCCGAGCTGAAGCATTCGGAGACGGCCTTCGTCCGCCCGCAGGAGGACGGCAGCGTGGACCTGCGCTATTTCACCCCGGCAGGAGAGGTGGAGCTGTGCGGCCACGCCACCATTGCCGCCTTTGCCCTGCTGCGGCGGCTGGGGCGGCTGTCCGACGGACGCCACATTGCCCGCACCAAGGCCGGGGAGCTGCAGATCTCCGTGGACGGCGACGTGGTGTGGATGGACATGGCCCCGCCCCGGTGGCTGGGGGAGCTGACCCGGGTGGAGTGGGAACCCCTGTACCGGGCCTTCGGACTGACCGGTGCGGACCGGCCCCGGGACCTGACGCCCCAGATCGTGTCCACGGGCCTGGCGGATATCATGATGCCGGTGCGAGACCGGGAGACGCTGCTGCGGGCCCGGCAGAACGAGACGCTGGTGGCGGAGCTGTCCCGGCGGCAGAAGGTCACGGGCGTGCACATGTTCTGCCTGGGGGACGACACCTGCACCGCCTGGTGCAGCAATTTCGCTCCGCTGTATGACATTCCGGAGGAGTGCGCCACCGGTACCTCCAACGGAGCCCTGACGTATTATCTGTACCGCTGCGGCCTGGTGCAGCCGGACCGGGAAAACGTGTTCCTCCAGGGGGAGCATATGCGCCGCCCCTCGGAAATACGCAGCCGTCTGACGGTGGAAAAGGGCGACGCCCTGATCCGGGTAGGCGGCCGGGCTGTGCTGAGCCTGGCGGGAGAAATTTTCGCAGAATGACCTTCAGCTTGTCAAAAAAAAGGCATTGCCTTTTTTGACAAGCGAACAAGGCCCGCAGGCTTTTGCCTGCGGGCCTTGTTTAGGATTCCGCTTATTTTCCCAGCCATTGGCGCAGCTTTTCCCACAGCTCCACGGACCGGAACCGGAGCTGATAGCCCTGGTCCTCCTCCGCCATCAGGGACAGGTCGTCCTCGGCCAGCCCGGCGTCCCGTCCGGCGTCCTGCCAATCGCAGGCGGCGGCGGTGCACAGCGGCGGAAACACCACGCACCACCAGTTCTGTCCCCGGCCCTCCCCGATGATGACCCGCAGGGCCAGGTATTTCCCGGCGGGCAGAGAGAAGCCGTCATAGTCCTTGGTGGGGAACTCTGTCGGCTCCAGCCGGGCCCGGACGCCATCGCCGCAGCCCGCCGCCGCCAGGACCTGTTGGGCTTCCCGGGTCAGCTCCGGCAGGGCGGAGGTCAGGACCTCCCGGGCCTGGGCCATGTCCGCCGACTGCTCCAGGAGCTCCTGGGCCCGGGCCAGCACCTGGTCCCGGACCCGCAGCTTCAGGGCCTGATCCTCCGGGCTGTCGGAATTGGCGATCACATGGAGCCGGATGACCTTTCGCCCCAGGTCCTCCTGGCGGCTCAGGGACGCCGCGCCCCACAGAATGGCGGCGGCCAATGCCAGCAGCAGCGCCAGCTCCCAGACGTGGAGTCTTGTATTTTTCGCATTTTTCATAAGTAAACACCGTCCAGACTGTAGATTTTTCTTTGGTTTCCTACAGTTTAGACGGCGTTTTTTATTTTTATACCGGGATTTACAGCCGGGGGGCAAAAAAGGTCAGGGGATAGGCCTTTTGCAACTCCCGGGCCGCCAGACGGGCGGTTTCCTCCTGGCGGAACAGGCCCATGACCGCCGAGCCGGAGCCAGTCATACACGCTGCGTCGGCACCCAGCTCCGAAAGCTGGCGGCGGATGGCGAAAACCTCACTGTCCGGCGGCAGGGCCTGTTCAAATACATTCCCCACCAGGCGGCAGACTTGCGCCAGGTCGCCGTTTTTCAGTGCGTCCACCATTCTATCGGAATCTGGGCGTTCAGAGATGGAAATTTCGTCCAGCTTCCGATACATGGCGGCGGTAGAGTTGGCCACCGGGGGCTTCACGATAACGAACCAGCACATAGGCAGTGCTGGAAGAACGGTAAGCCGTTCGCCCCGGCCCTGGGCCAGAGCCGTAACGCCCCGGATGCAGTAGGGAACATCACTGCCCACCCGGGCGGCCATGGCTTCTAACGACTTATCGGATACATCTGCGTGAAACAAACGACGCATTCCCCGCAGCACGGCGGCTGCGTCGCTGCTGCCGCCGCCAAGACCGGCCTGGGAGGGGATTTTTTTCTCCAATCGGATAGAAATCCCTGCGCGGGGGATATTCGTCTCCCGGAAAAAGACATCCGCCGCTTTCCAGGCCAGGTTGTCGGGGCCGGTGGGCAGATCCGTGCCCGGGCATTCTATCGCAATACCGCCTGCTTCGGAGAAATCCAGCGCCACAACGTCATACAGGGCGGCGCTCTGCATGATGGAGGTGATGTCGTGGTACCCGTCCGGGCGGCGGGCTCCCACGTCCAGGGTCAGGTTCAGCTTGGCCGGAGCCAGCTCGGTGATGCCCATCATTCGTCCTCCTGTTCGTCAAAATATGCCTTCATATTGCGTTCCACCGGCAAAATCAAGGCAAATGCCCCGATTATTTGCAGAATAATGGCGATGTACAGCAGGATCTGCTGGCCGCTGCTTCCCATCAGCCGCACGGAACGCATGATCATAAACGACAGGGCCGCAAAGGCAAGGCCGAACTGCCACAGCAGCTTCAGCAGCAGACGGTCGGCAAATTCCTGGCGTTCTTTCGTCAGCGGACCCAGGGGGCTGCGGTATTTGCGGCCCGGCAGCAGCCGCCCCGCAAGGCCGCACAGCACCATGATACACGGAAAGACATATGCGGGCCACCAGATAGAGAACATAATATTACCTCAAATATCGTAAAAATTGTCCCGATACACGGCGGGATGTCCCGCTCCTGTCCCGGTAAAGCGCCGGGACAGGCCGGGACAAGGGCGGGTCAGTGCATGCGCTTCAGCGTTTCCACCACCATGGCGTATACCCGCTGCACGGAGGACACGGACAGGGACTCCCGGAAGGTGTGGATCTCCTTCAGGTCGGGGCCGAAGGACACGCAGTCCAGACCCGGCAGCTTGGCGGAGAACAGACCGCACTCCAGACCGGCGTGGATGGCCTCCACCTTGGGGGCGTAGCCGTACTGGTCGGTGAACACCTGGACCATCAGGTCCCGCAGGGGGGACTGGGGCATGAACTCCCAGCCGGGGTATTCGCCGTGGGTGCTGACGGAGCCGCCCAGGCTTTCCGTCAGGCAGCGGAGGCGGTCGATGAGCATCTGCTTCTGGGTGGCGACGCTGCTGCGGACGCTGAAGGAGGCGTGGACCGCATCGTCACCGGTGGTGAGGATGCCCAGATTCAGAGAGGTCTGGACCAGGCCGGGCATGTCGGCGCTCATGGCCTGGATGCCGTTGGGCAGGCAGGCAAGCAGGCACACGGCGCTGCGGCTGGAGGCCTCGTCCATGGGCAGCAGAGAGGACTCCGCCGGACGGGCGGAAACGGTGATGGCGGGGTCGTTGACCCGGTATTCCTTTTTGAAGGCGGCGTCCATTTCGGCGCAGACGGCCTGGACGGCGCCGGCGTCGGCGGCCACCAGGGCCACAGAGGCGGTGGGGATGGCGTTGTCCTTCAGGCCGCCGCTGACGGAGATCACCCGCAGGGGCGTTTTCTGCTCCAGGGCGCACAGGACCCGGCCCAGCAGCATGCTGCTGTTGGCGCGGCCCTTGTCGATCTCCGCGCCAGAGTGACCGCCCACCAGGCCGGTGACGGCGATCTCCTGCACCGGGGCGCCGAACCGCTGGCGGCGGATGGGCAGGCAGCAGTCAGCCCGGGCGCCGCCGGCACAGCTGACGGTGAAAACTCCCTCGTCCTCGGAGTCCATATTCAGCATCCGGCGGCCCTTCAGCACGGAGACGTCCAGCCCCTCGGCGCCGTACATGCCGGTTTCCTCGTCCACGGTGAAGATGGCCTCGATGGCCGGGTGGGACAGGGAGGTATCGTCCAGGATGGCCAGGGCCATGGCCACGGCGATGCCGTCGTCGCCGCCCAGGGTGGTGCCCTTGGCGGAAACGGTGTCGCCCTCCAGCACCAGGTCCAGGCCCTCGACAGCCATGTCCTTGGTGCAGCCGGGCTCCTTTTCGCAGACCATGTCCATGTGACCCTGGAGGATCACCGGCTCCGCCGACTCATAGCCGGGGGCGGCATCCTGGAAGATCACCACATTGTTCAGCTGATCCTGGACATACCGCAGGCCCCGGGCCTTGGCAAAGTCCACCAGCCAGTCGCTGACGGCCTTGGTGTTGCCGGAACCGTGGGGAATGGCGCACAGCTCCTCGAAGAAGTGAAAGACACGCTGGGGCTCCAGATGATTCAAAACGACCATAATGCATGCTCCTTTGTTTGAATTTCAAGGTCAGTATATCCTATTTGCCCGGGATTTGCAAGGGGCGGGGAGAGACAGGAGTTGCTATTTCCAATACAGGATGTTATCATAGAGGCATATTCATACAGGATGTATTCTTTATGCGTGAAGCTTCCGGAGAAAAATTCTGATTTTCTCCGCTGCCGGTGCCGATCATCGCCACCGATAGCGACGACCTGACGCTGAAGCAAAGAGAGCATAAAAACTTGTCATTGGGCGACCAGTCCGCAGACTGGCCGCGGCAATCCGTTTTGGCATCAAACGACTATTTCACAGTCCCCTTGATGAGGTGCAACCGCTGGTTGCTAACTTTTCAACCCCGCTTGGTGGACTTTTCGTGCCCCATTTGGTAAACTGAACACAGAAAATCTGCGAAGGAGGATCCCCCCATGACACTTGGAGAGAATATCGCACGCCTGCGCACACAGAAAGACTGGTCGCAGGGCGACCTTGCCGACGCACTGGGCATCTCGCGCCAGAGCATTTCCAAATGGGAGACCGACACCTCGATCCCCGAACTGGAAAAGCTCATAAAGCTCTCGGAGCTTTTCGGCGTGACACTTGACCAGCTGGTGCACGGCGAAGACGCGCCGGAGACAGAATCTGTGCCTGCGCCCTCTGCACCGCAGGCGGCACCCGAGCGGGAAAAGCGCCATACCATCGCCGGAACAGCTTTATTGTGTACCGGTGCGGTCATTTTGGTTCTCTGGCTGCTGCTCACCGGTGATCTGCTGACGGGACTGATGTTCGCGTCACCGTTTCTCATCTGCGGCATCATCTTCCTTGCGGTGAAGCGGCACACTGGTCTCTACTGCGGTTGGGCGGTCTATCTCTGCGTGGATTTATACCTTCGCTGTGCGACCGGTCTTTCATGGATGGCCATCTTCGTGACGCGCTTCTGGACGGCGGAGCTGAACTATGGGCGTCTTGCCATCGCGTGGGCGCAGTTCCTCGTCATGGTCCTGATGATCGTCTGCACGATGCGCTCCTACCGGACGCTTCGGCTGCCCGCGACGAAAAAAGAGGTCACATGGCTTATTGCCGGATGGCTTGCTGCGCTGGTTGTGCTTCCGCTTTTGATGAGCTGCGGCATCATGCCGCTGTGGAGAGATAATCTGCACAACGACAGCGATTTCTCCCTGTATTCCTTCCTCAGCGTTCTGTACAGCTATGGGCGTTTGGCGCTGGTCAATGTTTTGCTTGTGCGCACACTTGCCGTCTGGCGCGTGAAGCGGGAAGAGAAGAAAGCAAACCGCAATGGGGCAAAGACTTAGGAGAGCATGACGCATTGTCGGTTGTCCAATGGGTTTGGGACTACCCCGAAATCAAAACCTCCGGCCTGGATGGGTGTTCATAAAACAGTCAATGGAGCGTATCGATACAGATACGCTCCATTTCTCATGTCAACATACTATGTAATGGGGCGCAGCCCCTTGGCTCTCCCTTTGGGAGAGCTGTCACCGCAGGTGACTGAGAGGGTCTTGCAGCCTTTTTCGAATGATAAGATCAATTTGTGCACACACCACGAAAATCCCTGTCTATATCCCGGTTGGAGAATCGCAGAATCTCCAACCCAAGAGACATCAGGAATTGAGAACGTTCCGCATCATAAGCAAGCCCCTGAGGTTCATAATGTTGCGAGCCATCCAATTCAATGACCAGTCTGGCCGAAGCGCAGTAAAAGTCCACGATGAATCTGCCGATAATCCGCTGTTTGTAAATTTTTGCTGGATATTTGCGCAGAAAAAGGTACCAGAGCTTCCGTTCGTGGGGTGTCATCTCCCTGCGAAGCCGCCGGGCATTTTCTAATTGAGCATTGTCTTTTGGTATGGTCATTGGTTGCCCTCTCCGTCCTCGCTACGCTCGGCCACCTCTCCCAAGGGGAGAGGCAAGGGATGCTCGCACGGTACACCGAAAGGTGTAGAAGTGCGCCCTTTATCAGTTCGGCAAATTGGAGTTTACTGCATCGTTCCGACTTATTACTTTGTTTGATTCTATCATGTGGCTTTGAAATATGCAATAGCAGTCCCGGCAGACATTACTGCCGGGACTGAAACTGTCTTACGACCACCCGCATTTGGCCGGAGGTTTTGGTCGTTATTCCGGCACACGGATGTAGGACACAGGGCGGCCGTTTTCAAATGTGACGGTGAAGCCCGTGCCGGGCTTTACGGAGTAGTCATACCGCCCACCGCCGAACCAGGTCATCATCAGCCCCGCCGTGACGCCGCCGTGAATGACGCACACCGCATCCTCCCCGGCTGCCAGCACCCGGTCCATGGCGGCCCGGTTCCGCTCCAGCACCTGGGGCGCGCTTTCCCCGTGGGGGCAGGGGTTGTGCTCCACATCGGCGATCCACGCCTGATACGCCGGCGTGTCCTTCAGCTCCTGATAGCTTTTCATCTCGAAATCGCCGAAGTCCATCTCCCGCAGGCCCGGCAGCTGCACATGGGGTACGTCGCCGTACAGCGCCTGGAGAGTCTGCTCCGTCCGCAGCAGGCCGCTGGTATAGTACCGCCTGGCCCGGGGATAGGCCGCCGCGTTTTCGTGCAGGGCCGCCAGGGACTCCGGCAGGGCCGGAATATCCGCCGCGCCGTAGTACAGGTCCCGGCGGCTGCCGTCGGTTTCCCCGTGGCGCAGAAGGGTCAGCTTCATTTCAATTCCTCCGTCAGTCCGCAAAATACCCGGTACACATGACCGGCGCTTTCCGCCAGCTGCCGCAGCAGCCGCCCGTGGCGCTCCCGCCACGCCCGCTCTCCGGCGTCTATGGGCACCACGCCGCTGCCGATCTCCCGGGCCACCACCACCTCCGCCGCCAGCAGCAGGGGCAGGGCCTCCGCTGCCTGGCCGCGCCGGGTCAGGGCCTCCAGGTGGACATAGCACCGGGCAGGGGCGGGAGCGTCTGCTGCCAGGTCGCAGATGTCCGCCGCCGTCAGGCGGTATTTTTCCGCGGCAAACGTACACTTTCCCTGGTACGCGCCGCCGATGATCAGATCCATGCCGTCACCTCCACAGAATGGCTGCCGCGCAGCCGCACAGCTCGCCGAGCGTCAGGGCAAAGCCGGAGATATCCCCGGACATGCCGTCCAGATTCCGGTAGCCGTACCACACCGCCAGGCCATAGCCCGCCGCCGCCGCCAGGGGGGCGAAGCTGCCCCACAGCCACAGGGGCAGTCCCGCCGCCAGCACCAGCAGCACCGCAAGAGCCGCCAGATAGCCGCCCCGGGACGCGCCCATGGCGGCGTATTGACTGGTGTCCATGGGCCGCAGGCCCAGCACCGCCAGCCCGGCGCAGGCCCGCGCTGCCGCCGGGATCAGCAGCAGCGCCTGCCAGACAATGCTCTCCGCCGACAGGAACAGGCTCCACTGGCCCAGGGCCAGCAGCACCAGGCAGATCACGGCGAAGGCCCCGCAGTGGGAGTCCTTCAGAATGCGCCGGCGGGTGGGCAGGTCCCGCCGGGACAGCACCGCGTCGCACACGTCCATGTATCCGTCCAGGTGCATGAACCCCGTGACCAGCCACGGCACGGCGGCGCACACCGCCGCCCGCACCGGCCCCGGCGCGCCCCGCAGCAGCAGCCACGCACCGGCCCATATGCCGCCCACCAGCAGGCCCACCAGAGGCAGGCACACCAGCATTTTCCGGCGGGCCGTTTCGCTCCATAGCTTTTTGGGGCAGGGGATGGCCAGAAACATTCCCCAGGCCATGAAAAATCCGTATACCCAATCACGCATCCGGCAGCTCTCCCTTCCACATCCGCACGCAGCCTGCACTCAGCTCCGCCACGGCGTCAAATTCCGCCGCCAGGGCCCGGCACACCGCCGCCAGGCCCCGGCGATACGTCTCGGTCCAGGTCTCGTAGGTCACGCCGTCCCGCCAGATCTCGTCGCACACGCACACCAGGTGCCGGACGCGCCGGCTGACGGCCAGCAGCTCCTCCGCCGTTCGCTCCGGAGCAGCGGCGTCCGGCGATGGGCCGGAGAACATCTGGCAGGCCAGACACGCCGTGACGCTGTCGAACAGCACGGCGCTCTCCGGAGGCACCGCCGCCAGTCCCCGGGGCAGCTCCCGGCCCCGCTCCAGGGTCTGGAAGCCCCAGCCCTCCCGCTCCGCCAGATGGCGGCGGACGATGGCCCGGTCCTCGCCGTCCCGGGGCTCCAGGGTGGCCCAATAGATCATGGGGCCGCCGTCTGCCAGACGGCGGGTCAGCCGCTGGCCCAGCATGCTTTTGCCGCTTTTGCTGCCGCCCAGAAGTAAAATTCTCATGATTTGTCCACCGTGAATGCGTCCCCCTGCCGGATGGGGGTCAGATATTCGTCCGCAATGGCCGCCTCCGGGAAGGTGGCCATCCCGTCCAGCACCGCGCAGGCCCCCTGCAATATCCGGAACAGCAGGGGACACCCGCTGCCCTCGCCCAGGCGCATGCCCAGCAGCAGACACGGCTCCAGCCCCAGCTCCCGGGCTGCCAGCCGGTAGCCGATCTCATAGGAGGCGTGGGACAAAAACAGATAATCCCGCACCCGGGGGCACAGCCGCACGGCGCACAGGGCCGCCACGATGGAGATGTACCCGTCCACCGCCGCCGCCAGCCCCTCATGGGCGCAGCCCAGAAACAGCCCCGTCATGGCGGCCAGGTCCAGGCCGCCTACCGCCGCCAGAACGGACACCGGGTCGCCGGGGTCCGGATGATGCAGGGCCAGGGCCTGCCGCAGCACCCGCTTTTTCGTGGCGAAGCCCCCATCCGTCAGGCCGCCGCCCCGGCCTGCCACCTCCTCCACGGAGGCCCCGGTCAGGGCCGCCAGCACGGCGGCGGAGGTGGTGGTGTTGCCGATGCCCATTTCCCCCACGCCCACGGCGTCTATGCCCTCCTCCTTGGCCATGTGGGCCAGGTCAAGGCCCACGGACAGGGCCCGGAGGGCCTCCTGCTCCGTCATGGCGGGCTCTGCGGCAATGTCGCCGGTGGAGAAGCGGACCTTCCGGTCCAGCACCTGGGGGCAGGACACCGGCACGCAGATGCCCACGTCCACCACCTGGACCTGGTCGCCGAAGTACGCCGCCAGGGCGGACATGCCGGTTTTGTGCCGGGTCATGTTCACCGCCTGCTGCACCGTCACCGACTGGGGGGCGCAGGATACGCCCTCCGCCACCACGCCGTTGTCCGCCGCCAGCACCGTTACCCGGCACCGCCGGACCTCCGGTCGGGCCGTCCGTAGGACCCCCGCCAGCCGGATGGACATATCCTCCAGGGCCCCCCAGACTGCCCGGGGGCTTGGCCAGCTCCGCCTGCCGCCGCCGGGCGGCGTCCATGGCCTCCCGGTCCGCCGGGAGAATGGACTCTATATATGCTGTCAATTCTTGCCTTGTCATTGTTTCGCTCCGTATCCATGTTCCCGCAGCCACGCAAGAGACGGGCCGCAGTCCTGATTTTCCAATGTGAACGTGGCCGCGGGGCACAGGGTCAGCACCGTGTCCAGCACCTGCTCCATAGCCAGGGTCCCCTGGCCCAGGGGGTCGTGGAGGTCATTGTGCCCTGCGTTGTTGTGCAGGTGGACGTGCCGCAGCCACGGGGCCATGGGGGCCACCCATTCCAGAGGCGGAACTCGGCTGACGAAGGTGTTGGCATGGCCCACGTCCAGGCACAGGCCCAGCCGGGGATCGTCCACCTGGCGGGCAATGTCCGCCAGCAGCAGGGGTTCCGGCTCCATGACGTTTTCCAGGGCGATGGTCATATCCGGCGGCAGCTCCGCCAGAAGCTCCCGCCAAAAGAGAACCGACTGCTCCACGTACCACTCCGGAAAGTACACCTGGGGCACGAAGCCCCCGTGGATCACCAGCTGCCGGACGCCCAGGTCCCGGGCCAGGGCGATGGCCTGGCGGTACCGCCGGGCCGTTACCTGCCGCACCAGAGGATCAATGGCGCAGGGGCAAAGCTCGGCAAAGGGGGCGTGGAGCCAGAAGCGGTGAAGCCCCGCCATATCCGCCCGGACGGCGGACAGCACCGCCGGGTCCTCCAGATTGGGGGCATAGCAGAACGCCGCAATCTCCAGGCCCAGCCCGTTTTCCCGGGCCAGGTCCGCCGCCCGGCCGTCGATGCCGGACAGGTACAGTCTATTCCATAGCGCTTGGCGCTGCATAGGCAAATTCTCCTATATTCCTGTTATAGTGATGTGTTTGACAGAAGGCGGCCTGCCAGCCTGCCCGAGGCCCAGGCCCATTGCAGGTTGAAGCCCCCGCAGTCGCCGTCTACGTCCAGCACCTCGCCGCAGGCGTAAAATCCCGGCGTCAATCGGCTTTCCATGGTCCGGGGGTCAAACTCCCCGGTGCGCAGGCCGCCGGCGGTGACCTGGGCCTGGTCAAAGCCGCAGGTGCCGGTGACGGGCAGGGCAAGGTCCCGCACCCGGCGGCAGAGCGCCTCCAGCTGGCGGTCCGTTACCTCCGATATCGCCGCGCCGCCGTTGATGCCCGCCGCCTTGCACAGCACCCGTCCCAGCCGGGGATGGACGCTGCCGGTCAGCAGCGCACCGGCCTCCTGCCGGGACAGGGCCGTCCGCCGGCTATGCAGCCAGGTCAGGGTATCCTCCCGGCTCCACCCGGGCAGAAAATCCAGGTGCAGGGCGATGCCGTCGCCGCCGGTGGAAATCCGGCGGGACAGGTCGAACACCGCCGGGCCGCTGACGCCGTATTCCGTAAACAGCACCTCTCCCTGACCGGCGGTCAGCGTCTCACCCTCCCGGGTCAGGGTCAGGGCAGCCTGGGCCTTCACGCCCTTGAGACCCCGGGGATAGGTGGGGTCGGTGCACACCTGCACCAGGGAGGGATACAGAGCCGTCCGGTGGTGGCCCAGCTGCCGGGCCAGCTGATAGCCGTCCATGCCGCCGCCCAGCTTTCCTCCGGCAGCGCCGCCGGCGGCCAGGATGCACCGCTGGGCCGTGATGGTGTCGCCCTCCTCCGTCCGGGCCAGGAACTGTCCCTCCCGGCGCTTCAGCTGGCGGATGACGCAGCCGGTGCGCACCCGGATATTCTCCTGCTGCTCCAGGGCGAACCGCAGCACATCCAGCACCGATGCCGCCGCATTGCTCAGAGGGTACACCCGGCCGCCGGACTCCGTGACGGTGACCAGGCCCAGGCGCCGGAAAAAGGCCAGCGTTCCCGCCGCCGAAAGCTCCGGCTCCTCCAGGGCGAACCGGCAGAAATCCGGATCCTCTCCGTGATACCGGTCCGGCCGGGCGTTTTCGTTGGTGAGGTTGCAGCGGCCGTTGCCGGTGGCCAGCAGCTTCCGGCCCACCCGGGCCTGCCGCTCCGCCAGCACCACCTGGTGGCCTGCCCGGGCCGCCGTCAGGGCCGCCGCCATGCCCGACGCGCCGCCGCCGATAATCAGCACGGTCATCTCTCCGCCTCCAGCCGCTTCCGGGTGAGATAGCCCTCCAGCATCAGGGCCGCCGCCACGGCATCCACGGTTTTCTTCCGCTTTTTGGCGTTCTGCCCGTTGTTGAACAGAATGTTGTGGGCGTCGATGGTGGTGCGCCGCTCGTCCCACAGGGTCACCGGCAGCCCCGTCAGCTGACGCAGCGTCTGGCCGAAGGCGGCGGCCTTCTCCGCCCGGGGACCCACAGTGCCGTCCATGTTCTTGGGATAGCCCAGCACCAGCTCCGTGACCCCGTGCTGGGGGATCAGGGCGCAGATCTCCTGGGCCACCGTCTCTGCCCGGCGGCTGTTGATGACCGTGGAAAACCCCGCCAGCGTGCCGGTGGCGTCGGATATGGCGATGCCGGTGTGGGCGTCGCCGTAGTCAATGGCCATGATCTTCATGGGAAGTACCTCGCTTCTTAGTCGTTCCCCTTTATCATACACGATTTTTCTCCGGCCTGCAACCGGAAGAAGGTCTCGTTGGCAAGCGGAAGCCACCGGTTCTGTTCCGAACAGAACCGGTGGCTTCCTACATTTGTGTCTGCTGACGATGGACTGCTTCCGTATCCGCGGCATGGAGCTTTACAGCGGCCTGCCTGGAGCGTCCATTTCCGGCAGGCTGGGATTTTATGCCGCTTTACGGGCGGAGCTTGTCCCACCAGTCCTGCCAGGAGCCGAAGCCACTGTCGTCATCGTCGTCTCCGCCGGGGATGGGGAAGATGGACGGCTTTTTGTTATGGACCGGGCACAGCTCGCCGTCCTTACCGGTGAGGGTCTGGAGCAGGTACTCGTCGTCCTGGGCCTTGATGTTCCTGATGATCTCGCGGTTCCAATCCAGGGCGGCGATCTCCACCACGCTGCTGGCAGGGCAGTATTCCGTGGCCAGGTGCTTGCCGTCCTTGCAGTAGCGCACCATCTTGTGAACATTACAGGTCTGGGTGGGGGCGGTGTCCGCCGCCACGGTGACGGTGGTGACGCGATTGCCGCGCAGATCGTGGGTGCAGGCCTCGGTGGCCAGCAGGCCGCTGTCCTGGCACACGGTGACCTGGGTCAGGCCGGAGCAGCTGTTGAAATCCTTGTTCTCCAGCCCGTCGTGGATGCGGCGCATGACCTCGCGCCACAGAACGGCGGAGGGGTTGCCCAGGGACTCGGAGAACCGCTCGTTGGACTTATAGCCCGTCCACACGGCGGCGCTGTAATAGGGGGAGAAGCCCGCGAAATAGCGGTCGCGGTTTTCGTCGGTGGTACCGGTCTTGCCGGCGATGGTCATGCCGGAGAACCGGGCCTCGCCGCCGGTACCGCTGGTGATGACGCTCTTGAGGGTCTGGCGGATGATGTAGGCGGTGGTCTGCTTCATGGCCACATGGGATTCCTTGTTGTTCTCACACACCAGGTTGCCCTGGGAATCCTCTACCCGGTAGAAGGTCCGGGGCGGGGTATACACGCCGTCGTTGACGAAGGCCCCATAGGCCGCGGCCATCTCCTCGGTGGTGACGCCGTATTCGTAGCCGCCCAGACCCATGTTGCCGGATTGCTGACTGTCGGCCTGGGTCAGGGTGGTGAAGCCCAGCTTCTCCACCATAAAGGTATAGGATTTATAGGTGCCGTATTGCTCCACCGTGCGCACGGCGCAGGTGTTCAGCGAGCGGACCAGGGCGGTGTAGAACGTGGTCAGGCCCCGGAAGCCGCTGCCGGAGTTGGAGGGCCACGCGCCGTAGCCGGGCAGGTCCCGGACGGGATAGTCGTCGATGGCGGAGGCGGCGGTGATGGTGCCGTCATCCAGAGCCGGGGCGTATACGGACACGGGCTTGGTGGCGGAGCCCGGCTGCCGGGCAGAGGTGGCCCAGTTCCAGCCCCGGTCCACTTCCTTGGCGCCGGTGCCGCCTACCATGGCCACCACGTCGCCGGTATAGGGGTCCACAATGGTGATGGCGGCCTGGAGGGGCTCGCCCTTGGAGTCGGTGTAGTTCGCATAGTTGGTGTTTTCAAACACGGACTCCGTAATATCCTGGATTTTGGGATTCTGGGTGGTGTAGATCTTGTACCCGCCGTTATAAACCTTGCTGACGGCCTTTTCAAAGGCGGTGCGGACGTAGCCGTCGGCGTCTGCCGGATCGTCGGTGAGGCCGAAGAGCTCCACAAACTTCTCCGCCACGTCGGTGATGACCTCGTCGGTGAAATAGGAGTTGTTGGCGGTGCTGACCACGGCGGGCTTTTTGTCGTCCTCCTCCTGGGGCCCCACATAGTTGCCCAGATTGGTGTAGCCGTTGGTGAACACCACCTCCTGGGCCTTGGCGGCGTCATAGGCGGCCTGGTCGATCTTTTCCTGGGCCAGCATGGCGTCCAGCACGTCCAGCTGGCGGTTGCGGTTCTGCTCCCGGGTCCAGTCGCTGCGCAGGGGGTCATACTGAGAGGGGTTGTTGGTGATGCTGATGAGACAGGCGGCCTCAGCCAGGTCCAGCTCGGACACGTCCTTGTGGAAGTACATCCGGGACGCCGTCTGCACACCGTAGCACTGGTTGCCCAGATAGATGGTGTTCAGGTACATCTCCAGGATCTCGTCCTTGCTGTAGTCCTTCTCCAGGGCCAGGGCCCGGTACACCTCCGTCACCTTGCGCTTGACGGTGTTCTCGTTGTTGCCGGTGACGTTCTTGATGAGCTGCTGGGTGATGGTGGAGCCGCCCTGGGTATTGCCGTTGGTGAGGGTGCTGAACACGGCCCGCAGGGTGCCGTGCCAGTCCACGCCGTGGTGGGTCTCGAAGCGCTTGTCCTCAATGGCAATGGTGGCGTCACGCAGGACCTTGGGGATGGAGTCGAAGTCCACCCAAATGCGGTTTTCATCGCCGAACAGGGTCTGGTACATGACCGTTTGCTTGGTCTCGGGGTCCTGATAGTACAGCTCCGTGGACACCTTCTGGTCATACTCGGACATGTCCACCTCCACGTGCCCCTTCAGGGACGTGTTGACGTAGGTCATGAAGATCCCCACGAAAATGGAGGAGGTCAGCACGATGACCAGCAGGATGGTTCCCAGGACAATACCGGCGGTCCGCCCGATGCGGCGGCCCTTTCCGGGTTTTTTCCCTGTTCTGGCGCTCTGCTCTGTCTTTTTGGGCTGATGGTCTTTGTTCATGGACAGGGCACCTTCCTTTCTCTGTTACTGGAATATATGCGCCGCACCTGTGGCGGCAGATAAAAAAACATTTTATTCCATAATAAAAACTATTGTACCATACCTGTCAACTGCTGAAAAGCTCTGTTTTGCCGGAAAATAAAACTTTTGCACCGATTTTGCGTGGAAATAGAGGAAGAAATGCCAAAAAACCGTATTTGAGCGGTGCAAAACGACGGACGGCAAAAGACCGCGCCGCCCCTTGCTTTTTCCGGAGGAATCGGGTATGATACAAAGGAAAGCTATACCAATCAGGAGGTAAACGGCAATGAGCGAAGAATTCGGCCCCAATTTCATTACCCTCACCGATGAGGACGGCAACGACATCGAGCTGGAATATGTGGACGCCCTGGAGGACAACGGCCAGACGTATATGGCATTTTTCCCCACAGTGGACGACGAGACCGACGAGGCAGCCGCCGAGGATTTCGGCCTGGTGATCCTGAAGTCCGTGATGGAAAACGGCGAGGAGCTGCTGACCACCCTGGATAGCGACCAGGAGCTGCAGCGGGTGTATGACCTGTTTATGGAGCAGCTGATGGATGAGGATGACGAAAATTCCTGACCCGATCCCCGGTCTATGGTGCCCCCATCCGGCATAACGCATACAGAAGACGCCCTGTGAGGGCGTCTTTTGCGCTTTGAGAAGGGTTTTGTGCAACGCAGAGCGGCTTCGTGAAAATGCTGAACAGGGGAGGCAGCTTCCGGAAAATGGAAGGGAAAATCTGCGCGATTCCCCTTTTATTTTCCCGTCGGGTCTGTTATACTATGGGTGTCGTCGAGAGACGGCTCCCTGCGGGTGTGACGGGCCTTTTTTATCCTCACATTTTGTTATAGGGGATGTCGGATCAGTATGTGAACAGCAGGCCTCCCGGCTGCCGTCTGCGGCTGGAAGTTGGAAGCTACGAAGCACGCTGGAGACAACCCACCTGCTGAATCGGTGCAGGTTATAACGCGGCCCCCACGGCCCCGCAGGCTTGTGCTTACACGCACGCAAACACGCCGCGATCAGCTTGATCGCGGCGTGTGTTTTTATGTCTCGTTTACCAGGGCCAGCAGCTCACGGCGGGTGGCCGCCTGCTCCAGCCCCGCGCCGGTGAAATGGTTGAAGGCCAGAATGGCCTGCTGCACCAGCAGCTCCATGCCGGTGATGGCGATGAGACCCCGGGCCCTGGCCGCCTGATACAGCTCCGTTTTCCGGGGGGCGTAGATCAGGTCAAACACCGCCGCGCCGGCGGGAAGGCTGCCCAGGAAGGACAGATCCGCAAAGGGCGGGAAGCCCTCCATGCCCAGGGGGGTGGCATTGACCACCACCCGGCACTGCCGGGCGGCCTGGGGCAGCTGGTCCATGGTCACGTCGCCGCCGCGGCGGGCGGCGGTGATGACGCCCGGACTGCCAGGGCCCACCGGGCCGCCCGGGCCGCGCCGCCGTTGCCGATGACCAGGGCCCGGCCTGTGGGGGCGGCGCCCCGGGCGGCAAAGCCCGCCCGGATGCCGGGGGCGTCGGTATTATAGCCCACGGTGTGCCCGTTCCGGAAGCACACCGTATTTACCGCGCCGCAGGCCTCCGCCTCCGGGCTCAGCTGGTCCAGATAGCGGATGACCTCCTGCTTTAAGGGCATGGTGACGTTGCAGCCGTCCCATTCCCCGGCCCGGCCTGCCGCCATAAAGTCCGGCAGCGTCTCCCGGGTGACGGTGACGGCCTGATAGTCGCCTTCGATCCCCGAAAGGGCCAGCATGCGCCGGTGCAGCACCGGGGACATGCTGTGACCCACCGGGTCGCCGATCACACAGAGCTTCATTTCATATCCTCCTTGTGTATGTTTTCCAATAACTCCATGGCCTCCAGGTAGCCCCGGAAGCCGTGACCCACGATCTGGCCCCGGCAGGCCGGGGCGGTGACGGACGTCCGGCGGAACGCCTCACGGCGGCTGATGTCGCTGATGTGCACCTCCACCGCCGGAACACGGACTGCCAGCAGGGCATCGTAAATGGCGTAGCTGTAATGGGTATAGGCCCCGGGGTTGATGACGATGCCGTCATACACTCCATCAGCGGCCTGAATTTCGTCGATGAGCACCCCTTCATGGTTGCTCTGGCGGATATCCGCCCGAATCCCCCGGGCGGCGGCATAGGCCGCGATCTCCGCGCAGAGGCCGGCGTAGGTGCCGGTACCGTAGACGCCGGGCTCTCGCTTGCCCAGCAGGTTCAGATTGGGACCGTTGAGAACAAGAAATTTCATTGCTGCTCCTCTCTCCACAGCCGGACGGCCTCCTCCGCCGCCTGACGGGCTGTGGGCTTGTTGACGGCATGGTGGGCGGCGGCCCGGTACAGGCTCCGCCGCTGGCGATACAGGCGGAAGATGGCGTCATCATCCGTCAGCAGGGGGCGGCCCTGCCGCCGCAGGGTCCGGCGGATGGCCCAGGGGGAGCGGTCCAGAAAGATCACCAGGCCGCTGCCCTTCAGCAGCGTTCGGTTCTCCCGACGCAGCACCGCCCCGCCGCCGGTGGCCAGGACCATGCCCTCCCGGCGGCACAGGTCCGTCAGCACCCGGGTCTCCAGAGTGCGGAAATATGACTCGCCGCCGTCGGCGAAAATGTCCGATATGCTGCGGCCCTCCGCCTGCTCCAGGGCCTTGTCCGCGTCCACGAAGGGAAGCCCCAGGGTCCTGGCCGCCAGCCTGCCCACGGTGCTTTTGCCGCTGCCGGGCAGGCCCACGAAAATCAGGTTTCTCACGACTGCTCCTCCCGGCTCAGGGCCATCAGCGTTTCATACAGCCGCTCCACCTGCTCCCGGCGCTCCGGGGCCAGGTCACCCCGGCTGCGCAGCACCTGGGCCTCCCGCTCCGGGTCCTGCACCGGCAGGCCGCAGGCGGCCTTATAGGCTCCGATGTCACGGGACAGCTCCTGCCGCCGGACAAACAGCTGCACCAGCTGCCGGTCTATGCCGTCCAGCCGCAGCCGCAGGGTGTCCAGATCGCCCGCCTGGGGGTCCAGCACCCGCCACAGGGCCAGGGCCGCAGCCGCCTCCACAATGGGGGCCGCCCGCAGGGCAATGCAGGGATCGTGGCGGCCCTGAACCGTTACGGTGCAGTTTTCCATGCGGGCCAGGTCCACGGTGTCCTGAGGGATGGCGATGGAGGGGGTGGGCTTGAAGGTCACGGTGAAGGTCACCGGCATGCCGTTGGTGACGCCGCCGTTGATGCCGCCGTTGTGATTGGTGACGGTCCACACCCGGGTCCCGTCGGTGCGCAGGGCATCGTTGGCCTGACTGCCCCGCAGGGCGGCCAGGGCCGCGCCGTCGCCGAAGTCCAGGGCCTTCACCGCCGGGATGGCGAACAGGTGACGGGCCAGCTCCGATTCCACCGCCTCCCGCCAGCCGGGACCGCCCAGTCCCGCCGGAAGGCCCGTGACGGTGCAGCGCACCTGACCACCCACGGAATCTCCGGCGGCCTTGGCCGCCTCCGCCTGCTGCCGCAGCTCTTTTTCATCAATAAGCTGCGCTTTTATTTCAATATCCTGTGCTTTCAGCCAGCTCTTTACCATGGCTCCCGCCGCCACCAGGGGCGCGGTTAGGCGGCCGGAATAGGGGCCTCCGCCCCGGGGGTCGTTGCAGCCACGGCTGCGGACATGGGCGGCGTAATCGGCGTGGCCGGGGCGGGGCTTGTCCGCCAGAGCGGCGTAGTCGCCGGAGCGGACGTCCCGGTTTTCCAGAATCAGGCAGATGGGGTCCCCTGTGGTGTGTCCATTGTATACGCCGCTGAGAATGCGGAGCCGGTCCGGCTCCCGCCGGGCGGTGGCCAGGGGGCCATGGGGGGCTCGGCGCTGAAGCTCCCGGGCGATGAGCTCCCGGTCCACCGGCAGGCCCGGGGCCGCACCGGTGACCAGAACGCCCACGGCGGGGCCGTGGGACTCTCCGAATATGGTGTAATCCAGCATGTTACAATACCTCGAATTGCCCGCCCAGGCGGCGGTAGTCCGCCCAGAAGCCGGGATAGGATTTGGCGGTGCATCCGGCGTTCCGCAGAACCACCGGGCCGGTGCAGAAGGGGGCGGCGCAGGCGCACAGCATGGCGATGCGGTGGTCGCCGCAACTGTCGGCTTCACCGCCGGAGAGCCGCTCCACGCCCCATACGGTGAGACCCTCCGGCTCCTGCCGGACACGGCCTCCCAGGGCGGTCAGCGCCGCCGAAACCGACGCCAGGCGGTCGCTCTCCTTATCCCGCAGCCGGGCCGCGCCGGTGAAGCGGGTTTCCGTTCCCGGCCGCAGCGCCGCCAGCAGGGCCAGCGGCGGCAGCAGGTCCGGGATATCCGTCAGGTCTACCTCCTCCGGCAGACAACGGCACAGGGCCGCCGCCGCCCGGTCCCCCTGGAGGGAGTCCCGGCGCAGGCCCGTGACGGCCACAGCACAGCCCAGGGCCCTTACCGCCAGCCAGAAGGCCGCTGCGGACCAGTCCGGCTCCGGCTCCATGGGAACCGGGCGGAACCTTTGCCCGCCGGGGACGAAAAAGCCGCCGGGGCTTTCCTCAATGACAATGCCGCAGCGACGCAGCACCGCCAGCGTCAGGTCCACATAGGGGCGGGAGGCCAGGGGGCCGGTCAGCGCCAGCTCCGAGTCTGCCGCCAGACCGGGCAGGGCCATCAGCAGGCCGGAGAGCAGCTGAGACGTCCGGGTCCCGTCCACCGGAAGCTGCCCGCCGGACAGCGTCCGGGTCACCCGCAGACCGCCCGCCGTGGCCGCAAGGCCCCAGTCCCCCGGCAGGGGCCGCTCCAGCAGCCGCTCCGTGCCGGTGAACACCGTGCCCACCTGGCCCCGGGCCATGGCCAGGGGCAGCAGAAACCGCAGGGTGCTGCCGCTGGCCCCGCAGTCGATGACGGGGGCCTTTTCGTGATACAAGGCCCACAGCCCCCGGACCGTGGCCTCCACATCGTCGGAGGGGTCCGGCGGGCAGGGAAACTCTCCCGCCTGGGCCAGACAGATCAGCTGCCGGTGCAGCAGGCTTTTGGACGGCGGCGGCGTCACCGCCCCCCGCAGCGGGGCCGGAAGCAAGCGCACGTCCATCATACGTCCTCCATCAGGGCCGCCAGGGGTACCGTCAGCAGACGGCCCTGGCCGGCCCGCTCCGCCACGGCGACGGTAATGCCGTCGCCGCCGCGCTTTTTGTCCCGGGCCAGATAGTCCGCCGCCCCGTCCCAGGGCAGCCGGGTGGGCAGGTCCCACCGCCGCAGCAGGGGGGTGAGCCTGTCCAGCAGCTGCCCGCCGCCCAGACCGTGCCGCACCTGCCAACGGAGCATCTGCATCATCCCGGCGGCCACGGCCTCGCCGTGGGTCCGGGTATCGTATCCTCCGGCGGCCTCATAGGCGTGGCCGAAGGTATGGCCGAAGTTCAGCACCCGGCGCCCGCCGCCGTCCCGCTCGTCCCGGGACACCACCGCCGCCTTATACCGGCAGCAGCGCGCCACCAGCCAGGGAAGATTCGGCTCCTCCGCCGTTTCCAGGTGGTGCAAAATGGCCTCGTCGCCGATGACGCCGCACTTGATGACCTCCGCCATGCCTGAGGACAGCTGCCGCCGGGGCAGGGTGGCCAGGCACGCCGTATCTGCCAGCACCAGCCGGGGCTGGTAAAAGCAGCCGATGAGGTTTTTCCCCTCCGGCAGGTCCAGACCGGTCTTGCCGCCGACGCTGCTGTCCACCTGGGCCAGCAGGGAGGTGGGCAGCTGGGCCAGAGCCACGCCCCGCAGCAGGGTACCGGCTATAAAGCCCGCCAGGTCACCGGTGACGCCGCCGCCCAGGGCCGCGATGCCGTCCTGCCGGGTGAAGCCGTCCGCCAGCAGCCGGCGGCACAGGTCCTCATACACCGCCAGGCGCTTGCTGCCCTCTCCGGCGGGGAAGGTGTATACCGGCAGGTCCAGGGCCCCGGCGTACAGGGCGGCGGTGTTGTCGTCGGCGATAACGGCCCACCGCTTAACCGGCAGAGCCTCCAGCCGGCGGCGGGCCTCCCGCAGCAGGCCCGGGCCGATCTCAATGGGGTAGGACCGCTGCCCCAGAGATACCGTGATTTGTTGCATAGACCATTCGCTCCTTTGCCGGTCAGTTGTCCTCCACCAGCCGCCGCCGGCCCAGGGCGGCCCTGCGGTAATACAGCAGGGTGGCGGCGCTGCACACCAGCCATCCGGCGGGATAGCCCATGGCCAGAGGCAGCAGGGCGTTGGTAATGTAGTGGGACATGATGTACAAATAGATCTGGCGGAACACCACGAAGGAGCCCAGCATGATGACCATGGGCACCTGGCTGTTGCCTGCGCCCCGCAGCGCGCCGGAATAGATCTGGTTGATGCAGCACAGCAGGTAGAAGGGCGAAATGTACCGCAGCAGCAGGGTGCCGTAGGCCACCACCTCCGCCTTGCGGTTGAAGAAGGCCGTCAGCTGGGGCGCAAACACCAGCACCGGCACCATCAGCACCGCCGTTACCGCCAGGGAGATCGCCAGTGCACGACGGGTGCCCTGGTGGGCCCGCTGGGCGTTCCCGGCTCCCAGATTCTGCCCCACGAAGGTGGTGGCGGACAGGGCCAGGGACTGCATGGGCAGGAACATCAGCTGGTCGATCTTGGTATACGCCGTCCAGCCGGACATGCAGTCCGGACCGAAGCGGTTGATATAGGACTGGACAAACACATTGGAGAAGGCGGTGACGGCCATTTGCAGAGCCGCCGGGATGCCTACCTGCATGATCTTGCCCAGCATGTCCCAATGGACCCGCAGCCGCCGCAGCTCCAGGCGCACGCAGCTGTCCGTCCGCAGCAGCACTGCCAGCACCAGCACCGCCGACGCCGCCTGGGCGATGATGGTGGCCCAGGCAACGCCTGCAACGCCCATGCGGAAGCGGATCACGAACACCAGGTCCAGCACCGTGTTCAGCCCCGCCGACACCACCAGAAAGTAGAAGGGACGCCGGGAGTCGCCCACTGCCCGGAGAATGCCGGAGCCCATGTTGTAGATGAGCAGCCCCGTAATGCCGGAAAAATAGATGGACAGATAGGCCGTGGACTCCGGCAGCACCTCCGCCGGGGTGTTCATCAGGGCCAGCATGGCCGGGATCAGGGCCAGACCCAGGGCCGTGAACGCCCCGCACAGCACCAGCGTCAGCACCATGGCCGTGTGGACGGTGTCCCGGACTCTGTCCGGCTTATGGGCCCCGTAATACTGACTGATGACCACGCCTGCACCGCTGGACAGGCCCATGAAAAAGCCAATGAGCATATTGATGATGGGTCCCACGGTGCCCACGGCGGAGAACGCCTCGTTGGACACGAAGTTGCCCACCACCCAGGTGTCCACCATGTTGTACAGCTGCTGAAACACGTTGCCGGCCAGCAGCGGCAGGGCGAACTCCACCAGGTGGCGGGTGATGCTGCCCTGGGTCATGTCCACGTCCCGACGGACGGCCGGATGGGCGTGGTGATGGGTCCATGTCATAGATGCGATCCTCTGTTTCTCTGTATTCAACAATAGGATAGCACCATTTGCCGGGGAAATCAACTGACCCGGGAGGGGAAACGGCGGCTCTACAGCAAGAATTCCTCCGGCTCCGCCGGACGCATGATGGATACCTCATAGGCGGTGCGCTCCTGGCCCACGCCGTCCACGGTTTTCGTATAGCCCCGGCTCTGGACCCGGCCCTCCACCGTCAGGCGGGAACCCACCGGAAGCCGGGCCGTCTGCTGGGCGATGGCCCCCCAGGCGATGCAGGGCAGATAGTCCGCCCGCCCGTACCGGCGGTTCACCGCCAGGATCAGGTCGCAGATCTCCCGGCCCAAGGGCGTCCGCCGCAGGGAGGGGGCCTTGCACAGCACGCCGGAGAGCTGAATCTGGTTAAAGGGGGCCGCGCCGCCGGGAGTCAGCTCCCGGACAAACACGGAGATCACCAGCCGGGGCCCCTGGCCGCTGCGGTTGTTGAAGGAGCGCAGCTGACCGGTGAGGGTCAGCGTGTCGCCGGTATGTACGGGGTGCTCCTCCAGCAGCCGCCGGGGCAGAATCACCGGCAGCAGGTCCTCCTGGCCCGACAGCCGCTCCACCGACAGGGGAAAGCGGTAAAAGTGCTCGCCGTGGTTTATATGGGACAGGGCAGGCTCCCCGGCGGCCCGGCCGCACAGGCGCACACGGTTGAAATTGTTGTCCATAAAATTCCTCCTCGTTTGTTGAAGCTGGTCCAGCTTATGCCGGAGCGGCACAAAATAGACCCTTTTCAAACCGGGAGAAATATGCGATAATGAACCAAAAGACGAGAAACAGGAGGAATACCCCATGCGATACAAGGGAAAGGTCTACCGTCCCCCCAGCGAGGCATACAGCCTCATCATCCAGGTGACCTATGGGTGCAGCCATAACCGCTGCGCCTTCTGCGATATGTATGACGATAAGCGGTTTGCCCTGCGGCCTATGGAGGAGATCCGGGAGGATTTCCGCCTGGCCCGGCAGGTATACCGCCGGGTGGAGCGGGTCTTTCTGGCCGACGGCGACGCCCTGATGCGGAAAACCGATGAGCTGCTGGAAATTCTGGCCATGGTGTACAGCCTGTTTCCCGAGTGCCAGCGGGTCACCTGCTACGCCTCGCCCCGGAGTCTCCAGGTCAAGACGGAGGAGGAGCTGCGGCGGCTGCGGGAGGGCGGCCTGAAAATGGTGTATATGGGCCTGGAATCCGGCTGTGACGCGGTGCTGGAGCGGATGCAGAAGGGGCACACGGCCGCGGCCATCGTGGCGGCAGGGCAGAAGGCCCGGCGGGCGGGACTTGCCCTGTCGGTGACGGCCATTTCGGGCCTGGGCAGCCGGGAGCTGCTCCGGGAGCACGCCGTGGATACCGCCCGGGCCCTCAGCGCCATGAACCCGGAATACATCGGCCTGCTGACGCTGATGGTGGAGCCGGGAACGCCGCTGGAGCGCTGGGTCCGGGAGGGCAGCTTCCAGGTGCTGGGTCCGGCGGAAATTTTGCAGGAGACGGCCCTGCTGCTGGACCATATGGACAGCCCGGGCAGCGTGTTCCGGATGAACCATGCATCCAACTATCTGACCCTGAAGGGAACCCTGAACCGGGACCTGCCTGCTCTGCGGCAGCAGGTGCAGGAGGGACTTATGGGACACGGCCTGCGGCCGGAGAGCTGGCGTGCTTTGTAAATACAGAGAGAATAAAAGGAGACGAGAGATGAAAAACAAAACTGCGGGGGCGGCATACAAGGCTGCACGGGGCAATCTGCTGGCGATGCTGGTCCTGACGGCGGTAAATACCCTTCTGGCCCTGACGGGGTCGGACAGATACTATCTGTTCACGGATTTTGCCGCCTACATCTGGGCGGTGTTTGCCCGGGGCTTTTATGACTTTACCGGGGAGGCCAAGTGGCTGGTGCTGGGCGCGGCGGGCGCGGTGCTGGTGATGGCGGTGTATTTCCTGTGCTGGCTGCTGTCCAAAAAGCGGCGGGGCTGGCTGACGGCGGCGCTGGTGCTGTTCTCCGTGGATACGGCGGCGCTGGTGGCGGGCCTGGTGACGGCCTTCGAGGCGTCCAGCATCCTGGATGTGGTGTTCCACGGCCTGCTGCTGTGGTATCTGGCCATGGGCGTCCGCCGGGGCCGGGAGGCCATGGAGGAGCCGGAGGGGCAGAGGGAGACGCCGGAGCCGCTGCCCCAGAATACGGAGTTTTACGACGCGTCCATGGGGGAACGGCCCAACAGTCCCTCTCTGGGCCAGCCGGCGGAGGGGAAGCACCGGACTCTGCTGACCGCCGCATACGGCAGCCATGAGATCGAGGTCCGCCGCAGCTATGGCCTGACGGAGCTGATCGTGGACGGAAGGGTCTACGGACGGCAGGAGGGCGTCGTGGAAACCGGCTATACCATCCGCGCCCGGGTGAGCGGTCACGATGTGGAAACGGAGTTCACTCCCACCGGCAAGCAGCTGCTGCGGGTGGACGGCCAGGTCATTGCCCGGAAGCAGCGCCTGTTCTGAGTCCTGCATGAGTCCTGCATAGGAAAAGCACCGATGCGCAGCATCGGTGCTTTTTTGCTATTGCTTTCTATTGCTTTTTCATTTGACGCAGGAACAGCAGCACGGCGGCGGCCAGGGCTGCGGCGGCATAGGCCAGCACCCACCACAGATGAGGCGTGAGCCCCGCCCAGTCTCCGGCCAGCGCCGCCCGGTCCAGCTCCACCGCGTGGACAAAGGGCAGGGCATAGGCAATGCGCTTGAAGGCGCCGCCTACCAGCTCCAGATCGAACCAGGTGCCCGACAGCCAGGCCGTCAGATTGGTCAGCAGAGCGCCGCAGATGCCGCCTGCCTGCTTGACGTTCAGCACACTGCCGCACAGCAGGCCCAGGCCGATGAACAGCAGCGCCGCCGGCAGGTCCAGCAGCACCGCCCACAGCATCCGCACCGATACCGTCAGTCCCAGGGGAATGGCCGCCAGGTAGCAGACTGCCACCTGCACCGCCGCCATAGGCAGCAGCGGCAGCACATAGCCGAAGATGAAGTCCCCGGCGGTAAGGGGCGTGGTGTACAGCCGCTGCAAAAGGGCGCTCTCCCGGTCACGGGACACCAGAGTGGCGGAGAACAGGGCCACAAACGCCAGACCGAACACGGTGATGCCCGGGGTCAGGCGGTCGATCTCAAACAGGCTTACGGGGATGTTGGCCTGGATGGCGCTGAGCAGAAGCAGCAGCACCAGGGGAAAGCCCAGGCCGAAGCCCAGCGTCAGCGGATCCCGCACCAGCTCCAGCGTGGTGCGGCGGCAAAGTGCGCGCAGCTTCATCTTCCCGCCTCCCTTACCATGGCGATAAACGCGTCCTCAAATCTGTCACAGCCGGCCTGGCGCTTCAGCTCCTCCGGCGTGCCCAGGGCCAGCAGCCGGCCGTCCTTCATAATGCCCACCCGGTCGGACAGGGCCTCGGCCTCCTCCAGGTAGTGGGTGGTGAGGATCACGGTGATCTGGCCCTTCAGCTGGCGGACCACGTCCCACAGCTCCGCCCGGGCCAGCACGTCCAGCCCCAGGGTGGGCTCATCCAGAAACAGGATCTCCGGCCGGGCGATCAGAGCCATGGCGATGCTCAGCCGCCGCTGCCAGCCGCCGGAGAGCTTCCCGGCCCGGCGGGCCAGAATGGGCTCCAGCCCCAGGGCCCGGGACAGCTCCTCTGTGCGGGCGGCGGTCTCCTGCCGGGACAGACCGTGGACGCCGCACAGCAGCGCCAGATTCTCCCGGGCGGTGAGGTTGGGGGCCACGGCGGTCTCCTGGGGGGATACGCCGATGCAGCGCTTTACCCCGGCGGCATCCGACACAATGCTGCGGCCCAGCAGCCGGGCGTCGCCGCCGTCGGGCCGGGTCAGGCACGACAGCATTTTGATGGTGGTGGTCTTGCCTGCGCCGTTGACGCCCAGCAGGGCGAACAGCTCCCCCTGACGGACCGTCAGGTCCAGGCTGTCCACGGCGGTGATGGCCCCATAGCGTTTGGTGAGACCCTGTATTTCAACGGCGTTCATTCCTGCGCCTCCTTTTCCTTGAATCGAGCCAGCAGGCCCCTATAGGCGTCGGTCAGCGACGCGCTGATGAGCTCCGTGTCCCAGTCCAGAAACGACGTGGCCGCCATGGCGGCGATGCCATGGACATAGATCCACATCTCCAGGTGGAACATCCGGGCGCTTTCCCGGCTGATGCCGGCGGCCTGCTGGATCAGGTCCAGCAGGGGCTCCACATCGTCTCCCAGACGGGGAGACGCGTCCTCGTGGCTGCGGTCCCGCATAAACAGCAGCCGGAACAGGGGCTTTTCCTGCTGGGCAAAGGCAATGTAGGCCATGCCGGAGGCCTTGTAGGGGGGATATTTCCCGGCCTCCATGGCCTGGGCGATGGTTTGGCCGTACAGCCGGTATCCGGCGGCCAGAACCTCCTGCTGCACCTCCTCCATGCTCCGAAACAGACCGAAAATAGGCTTGACGGAGCAGCCCAGCCGGGCGGCCAGACTCCGGGCGGTAAGGCCCTCCGGCCCCGTCTCCCGGACAATATCCAGAGCAGCCCGGATGATCTCCTCCCGGGTAAATTTGACCTTCGGCGGCATAAATGCTCCTCCCTTCATGATGAAAACTCATGTTGCGCAACAAGTGTTGCTTATTATAACAGAGAAAAATGCCCCTGTCAAGGGGCGGAATGGGAGAAGGCGCGGCCCGGAGCGGGCTGGGGGCAGCCTAAAGAATAGTTAAAGGCGAAGAAAAAGCGGCATAGGGCAGCAGCCTGAATAGAAGCATACGCCCCCTGGAACCGATTTCTCCGGTTCCAGGGGGCGCTTTGTGTCGATAGAAAGACGGTTATTCCGCCTTGAGCTTCTTTTTCTGAGGCATGGGGATCTGGGCCAGGATCACGGCCGCAAACATCAGCACGCAGCCCAGATATTCCCGGGCGGTCATCTGCTGGTGCAGGACAACGGCGCCGGCGATGACGGCGAACACGCTCTCCAGGCTCAGCAGAATGGTGACCACCGTGGGATTGGAGCCCTTCTGAGCCAGGATCTGCAGGGTGTAGCCCACGCCGCAGGAGAACACGCCCACATACAGCAGGGGCCAGATGCAGTCCAGCAGCACCTGGAAGCTGATGGTGTCGAAAAACAGGGCCAGAATGGTGGACCAGGTGCCGGCAAACAGGAATTGCAGGCAGCTGAGCTTCACACCGTCACAGGTGGCGGTGAAATGGTCGATCACCAGGATATGTACGGAAAAGCATATGGCACATACCAGCACCAGCAGGTCGCCGGGGGCCAGGGAGAAGCTGCCCTTGATGCACAGCAGGTACAGAGCACCCACGGACAGAGCCACGGCGATCCACACCGGGCCGCTGACCTTCCGGCGGAAGAACAGGCCGAACAGGGGGACCAGCACCACATACAGCGCCGTGATGAAGCCCGCCTTGCCGGCGTCGGTGCCGGCCACAAGGCCTGCCTGCTGGAAGTTGGAGGCAATGGCCAGCACCGTGCCGCAGCAGAAGCCGCCCAGCCACAGCTGCCTGCGCTGGGCCTTCTTCTCCGCAGGGGAGATCTGGGGCCGGTCCTTCCTGAAGCCGCTTGAAACGGCCAGAACCACCAACAGGGACAGCACGGCGATGTAATACCGGGTGCCGTTGAAGGTAAACGCGCCCATGGCGTCGGCGCAGACGTCCTGGGCCACGAAGGCCGTGCCCCAGATAAAGGCCGCCAGAATGGGAAATACCACCTGGCGAAGCTGATTGTTTTTCATACGAATGCTCTCTCTCTCTCTCTCTTTCTTCTTATGCTTGCGGGCCGTCCTCGCCCCCGGCCGGGGCGTCGACGTGCCAATGAAACTTCTTTTCGGTGCCGGACAGCAGCCGCTGGATATTGCCCCGGTGGCACCAGATCACAAGAGCCGCCACCGCCGCCGACAGGGCGGTATACAGCCAGTTATGGCCCATCAGCAGGAACACCGACACCGGCATGCTGGCCGTGGCGGCGATGGAGCCCAGGGACACATACCGGGTGGTCAGCCACAGCACCGCAAACAGGCCCCAGGCGATCAGAGCCACCCGCCAGTCCAGCAGCAGCACCAGCACGCCGCCGGAGAGGATGCCCTTGCCGCCCCGCAGGCCGAAGAACACCGGGAACATGTGCCCCAGCTCGCAGCCGATGCCTGCAATCAGCAGGCCCAGGGTCCAGTCGCCCACTACCCAGTGCATCAGGTATCCGCCGATGAGGCAGGCCAGCACGGTTTTCCCCATGTCGCAGATGATGACGCACAGGGCATACCGGGCGCCGTAGGTCCGGTAGAAGTTCGTCAGGCCCGCGTTGCCGCTGCCGTGCTGGCGGACATCGTCCCGGATGATGAAATGGGAGGTCATCACCGACCCATTGAAGCAGCCCAGCAGATACGACACCAGCAGCGTCAGGGCCACGGTAAATACCACAGACACGTCAGCTATCCTCCTCGCCCTTCTGACGCACGGTCATGATGATGGGGGTGCCCTCCAGGCCGAACACGCTGCGGATCTGATTTTCCAGATACCGGCGGTAGGAAAAGTGGAACAGCTTCTTGTCGTTGCAGAACACCACGAAATGGGGGGGACGGATGCCCACCTGGGTCATGTAGTAGATCTTCAGGCGGCGGCCCTTGTCCGTGGGGGGGCTGGACCCGGGTCTGGGCATCGGCCAGGACGGAGTTGAGCATTCCGGTGGTGATGCGCATGGACGCCTGCTCCCGGACATAGTTGATCAGCTCAAACAGGCGGCTGACCCGCTGACCGGTCATGGCGGAGATGAACACGATGGGGGCGTAGGGCATATAGCTCAGGTCCCGGCGGATGTCCTCCCGCATACGGTCCATGGTCTTGCCGTCCTTTTCCACCAGGTCCCACTTGTTCACCACAATGATGCAGGCCTTTCCGGCGTCGTGGGCCAGGCCCGCCACCTTGGTGTCCTGCTCGGTGACGCCGTCCTGGGCGTCGATCATAATGAGGCACACGTCGCTGCGCTCGATGGCCATGGTGGCCCGGAGGACACTGTATTTCTCGATGGCGTCGTCCACCTTGGACTTCTTTCGCATACCGGCGGTGTCGATGAAGTTATACTTGCCGGTGGCGTTTTCAAAGTAGCTGTCGATGGCGTCCCGGGTGGTACCGGCCACGTCGCTGACGATGACCCGCTGCTCGCCCAGGATCCGGTTGGTGAGGCTGGACTTGCCCACGTTGGGCTTGCCGATGATGGCCACCTGGACCACGTCGCTGTCCTCCTCCTCGTCCGTTTCCGGGGGGAAGTATTGCAGACAGGCGTCCAGCAGGTCGCCGGTGCCGTGACCATGGACGGCGGACACGGCGATGGGGTCGCCCAGACCCAGGTTGTAAAACTCATAGAACTCCGGGTCCGTGACGCCGGTGGAGTCCATCTTGTTCACTGCCAGAACGATGGGCTTTTTGGACCGCTGGAGCATTCCGGCCACCTCCTGGTCGGCGGCGGTCATACCGGTCTTGATGTCCGTTACCAGGACAATGACGGTGGCGTTGTCGATGGCGATCTGGGCCTGTTGGCGCATGAAGGCCAGGATCTGGTTGTCGGTGTTGGGCTCGATGCCGCCGGTGTCCACCAGGGTGAACTTGCGGCCGTTCCAGTCGGATTCACCGTAAATGCGGTCCCGGGTGACGCCGGGGGTGTCCTCCACAATGGAAAGACGCCGCCCGATGATCTTGTTGAACAGCATGGACTTGCCCACGTTGGGCCGGCCCACGATGGCAATCAGGGGCTTGGACATAAGGGTTTACCTCCTTCTATTTGGATGCGGCGGTCATTCCGCCACGAACATGGCGTCCACCAGGGCGAAGCCGTCCTCGTCCACCACCTGGACGGGAACGCCCAGCTCCCGGCTCAGACGCTCCACGGTGTAGTCGTCCAGAAACACGGTCTCGCCGTGGCGCATCATGTGGATGGGGATCAGCACCCGATCCCCCAGGTCCCGTCCCCGCAGCTGGGCGGAGATATCCTGCCCGGTAAGCAGGCCCGCCACGTCGATGGTGTGGCCGAAGAAGTCGTTTTCCACGGCGATGACCTGCCCCCGCAGCCCGGGATAGTCCGCCTGGGCCCGCTGCACCAGGCCCCCGAGAAACGGAGCCGCCGCCGTGCCGGTGGCGATGGTGAAGGGGGAGAAGCGAACGGGCACGTCCACAGTGGAAAGGCCCGCCAGGAAATCATCCTCCAGAGAGCGCATGAGGCCCACGCCGTTTTCCAGCTGACGGTAGCCCTCGTAATACTCTGCCCGGGGCAGGGGACGGCCTGCCCGCAGGTACAGCTCGTCGGCGCAGAAGAAGCGCCGGGTGCCGAAGCGCTCCAGATTCTCCCGGCCGTATTCGTCGGCGATGTCGATGATCTCGGCGGCGGTGGCCGCGTCCACCGGGCGGAGCTTAGCCAGGCCCTGGCGGTATTTGGTGATGCCCACCGGCACCAGGGAGCAGCTGGAAAACTGCATCTCCGTCAGGTCCCGGAGGGTGCGGCGCAGCTGGTCCCCGTCGTTCCAGCCGGGGCAGACCACGATCTGCCCGTTCATCACGATCCCTGCCTTGCAGAAGGCCCGGATATAGTCCAGGGAGCGCAGGGCGTTTTTGTTGCCCAGCATGGTGCAGTGGAGCTGAGGGTCCGTGGTGTGGACGGAGACGTTGATGGGGCTGATGCGCAGGTCGATGATGCGCTGGGCCTCCCGGTCCGTCAGGTTGGTCAGGGTGATGTAGTTCCCCTGGAGGAAGCTGAGCCGGGCGTCGTCGTCCTTGAAGTACAGGGTCTCGCGCATGCCGGGGGGCATCTGGTCCACGAAGCAGAAGATGCAGTGGTTGGCGCAGGAGCGCATTTCGTCCATGAGGACGGTGTCAAAATTCAGGCCCAGGTCCCGGCCCTCGGGCTTGCGCAGGGACACGGTGCGCTGTGCGCCGGAGGGCTCCCGCAGCTCCAGGCAGCAGTCGGTATCGTAGCCGTAAAAGCGATAGTCCAGCACGTCGATGATCTGGTGCCCGTTGATGGTCAGCAACTGCTCCCCGGGGGTGATCCCGGCCCGCTCCGCCGGACTGTGCCGGTCCACGGAGGTGATGATGGTGCTCATGTGTTGTTCCTCTTTACCTCAGGCGGCATAATACCGCAGTTTATCCAAACTATTATACCCAAGTTCTGCCGGTTTTGCAAGCACGATTCCGAGTTTTTGGGTAAGGGCAGTGTAGGACTACAAATTTGCGAACTATTTTGTAGTTGACTTCACCACATTTTGCGTGATATACTATAAGAAAATTGGGGGGGTTGCTTATGATTAACTGATCTAAGGCCAATATTATCAATGTAGTGCCTGTGGTCATCAACAAATATACCCGGAGCAACGAGATTGCAGAGTATCCCTTTTCCGGTATGATTTCGATTAGAAAGGAAGGTAAATGAAGATGAAAAAGCATTTATTTGCCCTGCTTGCGGCCCTGCTGTGTATGGTGATGCTGATGGGCTGTACGGCCCATGCGGGGCCGGAATCCAACAAGTTGACGGAGGCGGAGTCCAACAAGCTGACGGAGGCGGAGCTTCAGGAGCTCCAGGAGCTGTTTGCCCCGGGCAGCTGGTATGCCCAGGCCTGCACCAGCTACTATGAAGGGGCGGAGGCCGTGAATCTGCGCCGTCTGTTCTACGATGGCATCGGCTACGCGGGACTGATCTATGGACAGTGCTATGTGACCGATCGGGAGCGGGACTGGGTGCTGGAGCAGGAACCTGCGGCAGAGAATTATGGCATTTTCCGGGCGCCCCGGGCGGCCATGGATGACGTTCTCCGGCAGTATTTTGACATCTCCCTGGACGATACCCGGAAAATGGGGCTGGATAACCTGCTCTATTGGGAAGAGGCTGACGCCTGGTACGTCACCCACACGGATACGGGCCTGAATACGGTGACGCTGACCGGTGGTGAGCGCACGGACGATGGCCTGCTGAAGCTATTCTATTCCGGCGGCTGTATCACCCTGCGCCCCACGCAGGACGGACAGAGCCCGCAGCCCTATTTCATCGTTTCCAACCAGCCGGAGAGTTGATGCTGGTATCCCGGATATAATAGATATAGTAGTAGATATAGGAAAGGGGAGAGCGATCACGCTCTCCCTTTCTTTTGGTTTACAAAGTCAACCAAAAGAAAGGGTTCCGAGCATCTCTGCTCAGAACCCTGACAACATGGAGGTGACACCCAGATTTGAACTGGGGAATGAGGGTTTTGCAGACCCTTGCCTTACCACTTGGCTATGTCACCATATAAGAGAAACGGCTTTTTCAGGCCGTTTCTCTGTTTGGAGCGGGCGACGAGGCTCGAACTCGCTACCTCGACCTTGGCAAGGTCGCGCTCTACCAGATGAGCTACGCCCGCGTATGGCGCCGGTATTCCAGCACCATGGTGCCTCCGGTCGGAGTCGAACCAACGACACGCGGATTTTCAGTCCGCTGCTCTACCAACTGAGCTACAGAGGCAAATGGCGACCAAGATGGGGCTCGAACCCACGACCTCCAGCGTGACAGGCTGGCGTTCTAACCAACTGAACTACTTGGCCATGAAATTTGGTGGGAACAACTGGACTCGAACCAGTGACCCCCTGCTTGTAAGGCAGGTGCTCTAACCAGCTGAGCTATGCTCCCGTCCTTGCCGCCGGGGCACATCAGCACCGCAGCGACAAGAGAGATTATACTAAAAAGAGGCTGTTCTGTCAACACCAAATTTCAAATTTTTAACTAATTTTTTCGGGCATCGGCAATGAGCTGCTCCAGCTGCTGGCGGTCGAACTCATACACCGCATCGCAGAACTGGCACGTCATATGGCAGGAGCCCTGGTCCCGCAGGATGCCCTCCAGCTCATCGGCCCCCAGGGACAGCAGCGCCCGCTCTACCCGCTGGCGGCTGCAATAGCACTTGTACGACACCGGGCACGTCTCCAGAAGCTTCAGCTCAAAGTCGGACATCACCGTGCGCAGCAGATGCTCCGGGTCCGGGTCCCGGTCCAGAATGGCGGAAACGGGATCGGCGGCCATAATGCCGCCCTCTACCTTGGCAATGGTGTCCTCTCCCGCGCCGGGCATCAGCTGAATCAGATAGCCTCCGGCGGCCTTGACGCTGTGGTCCCGGTCCACCAGTACGCCCAGAGCACAGGCAGTGGGGATCTGTTCGGACTCCACAAAGTACCCGGCAATATCCTCGGCGATCTCGCCGCCCAGCAGGTCCACAGTGCCCACATAGGGCTCCTTCATGTGCAGATCCTTGATGACGGTGATGGTGCCCTCAGCGCCCACAGCACCGCCCACATCCAGCTTGCCGTCGTCCCGCAGGGGCAGATCCGCCTGAGGATTTGCCACATAGCCCCGGACGTTGCCCTGGGCGTCGGACACCGCCAGCACGGTACCCAGAGGCCCGCCGCCCTTGATCTGAAGGGTCAGGCTGGCGCCCTGGCCCTTCAGGGCGTTGCCCATCATGGATGCGCCGGCCAGTGCCCGGCCCAGGGCCGCCGTGGCCACAGGGCTGGTGTGGTGGATCTGCCGGGCCCGCTCGGTAATGCCGCGGCTGCAGATGGCCGCAGCCTGCACCAGGCCGTCGGTGGAAATTGCTCGGACAATATAATCACTCATACTCACATAACCTCTTTTATTTGCGAATGCACGTAAAATAAACCCGGTCCTCCCCGGGCACAGGGCGGCGCAGCTTGCCGTCGCCCCAGGTGCGGATCTCGGTGAAGCCCGCCTCCTCCAGCCACTGGGTCAGCTGCTCCACGGAATAGCCCCGCTGGCGGTGCAGCTCAAAGCTGCGGTCCCAGGACCCGTCCTCCGCCAGGGTGAACAGGTCCATATAATAGGTGCACAGCCCCCGGCAATACTCGGTGCGCCAGACGCAGTAGGTATCCTCTGTCTCGTCCAGAAACACCTGCCCGTCCAGAGCGGCCAGCCGCTCCGGCAGCCGCACGTCAAAGGTCAGCAGCCCACCGGGACTGATGAACAGGTGCAGCCGCCGAAGGGTACGCTGCACATCCCTGGGATCCGTGAGATAATTCAGACTGTCCAGACAGCAGATGGCGGCGTCCACGGTGCCGTACAGGTCCAGCCGGGGCATGGACTGGTGCAGAAACAGCGGCGGCACCTCTGCCGGAGCGTTTTTCTCCCGGGCGGCGGCCAGCATCTCCTGGGACCCGTCCACGGCAATGAGCTCATACCCCCGTCCGGCCAGCAGCCAGGTCATGGACCCGGTGCCGCAGGCCAGATCCAGCACCGTATGCACCGGGATGCGGCTGCGGCGGAACAGCTTTTCCAGAAAGTCCGCCCGCTTTTCATAGCCCACGTCCCAGGTCAGCTCGTCATAGGCCCCGGCCAGCTGCTGGTAGCTGCTCATTTCTCCTCCTGCTCCTTCATGCGCTCCAGGACGTTCTCATACCCGCCTGCGCCGTTGAGCAGGGACCGGTTCACCCGGCTGATGGTGGCGCTGGACGCGCCGGTTTTTTCCAGAATATCGCTGTAGAGCATTCCGTCATTGAGCAGAGTGGCCACCTCATAGCGCTGCTCCATAGAGCGCAGCTCGGAGATGGTACACAGATCCTGGAAGAAGCTATAGCACTCCTCCTCGTTTTTCAGCGTCAGGATCGCCCGGTACAGCAGGTCGTTTTTCTCCTTCTGGGCAATTTTAGACTTTGCGGCTCTCACCATAATTGTTTTTCCTCCGTTTCCAAAAAACGCAGCGTTTGTTTTCCTACGAAAGTCATTTTACCATTTTAACCTATAAAAGTAAACCGTTTGCGGGAAAATTTTTGAAACTTTTTACGGTTTGTTCATATCTGCGGGTCTGCCTGACAAATTGGGACGGTATCGTTACCGACTCCCTTTGCGTTGTGTCCGCTTAAACCCCACCAACCTACCAGTCTGGCGGCAGTCATTTTTACCTGCCTGTCGACAATTCTCGATTCTGTGGCTATATTTTAGCCTATTTCTCGCGCCAATTTCGGTAAATTCGTCTGTTTTCGATTTCCTTTACGGGAAATCTTTACAGCGGCGGGGCATATCTTTATGAACCTTTTATGAGCGAACGGCATTCATTGGCACCATTTTTACAAAATTTGTGCTATACTCTTTCCATAAACCAGAGCTGTCCGGGAGCTCTGAAGCATCACAAAAACGCTGTGAAGGAGTGTGTGTTTGTGGCAACATTTATCATCGGTCTTGTGATCCTGTTCGGCGGCGCTGCGCTGTACGGACGCTTCTGCGAGAAGGTTTTCGGACCCGACGACCGTCAGACCCCGGCCTATGCCAAGCAGGACGGCGTGGACTTCATCCCCATGCAGGGCTGGAAAAACAGCCTGATCAACCTGCTGAACATCGCCGGCACCGGCCCCATCCTCGGACCCATTCAGGGCATCCTGTTCGGGCCCATCGCATTCATCACCATCCCCATCGGCAACGTCATCGGCGGCGCCATGCACGACTATTTCTCCGGCATGATCTGCCTGCGCGATGGCGGCACCCAGATGCCCCAGATGATCAAGCGCTATTCCAATAAGGGCATTTTCAACGTATACAATGTGTTCTGCTGCCTGCTTCTGCTGCTGGTGGGCGCTGTGTTCGTTTATACCCCCGGCGACATTGCCGCCACCTCCGTATTCGGCTTCGACGGCAAGCCTACCTCCATCTCCACCTGGATCATTTACGGTGTGATCTTCCTGTATTACCTGATCGCCACCGTGTTCCCCATCGACGCCATCATCGGCCGCATTTACCCCATCTTCGGCGCGATCCTGCTGTTCTCCGCTGTGGGTGTGTTCATCGGCATCTTCGTCAAGGGCTATCCTCTGCTGAACGTGTGGGACGACTGGTCCTCTCCCATCCTGCAGCTCACCAGTGCTGACGGCGCGGTCGAGAGCTTTACCTATGCCGACTACTTCAAGGGACACAATTTCCTGCCGATCTTCTTCGTCACTGTGGCCTGCGGCATTCTGTCCGGCTTCCACTCCACCCAGACGGCTATCATCTCCCGCACGGTGAAGAACGAGCGTCAGGGCCGCATGACCTTCTACAACATGATGATCCTGGAGGGCTTCATTGCTATGGTATGGGCCGCCGGCGCTATGGGCGTGTACAATCTGGCTCTGCAGGAGCCCAACGCCTCCCTGGCTACCGGCACCATCGGCGTGGTGTGCAAGGATATCCTGGGCCCCGTGGGCGGCATCATCGCCCTGGTCGGCGTCATTGTTCTGCCCATCACCTCCGGCGATACCGCTCTGCGTGCTCTGCGCCTGTCCCTGGCGGAGACGTTCCACCTGGACCAGTCCACCAACGGCAAGCGTATGCGTCTGGCCATCCCTGTGTTTGTTCTGGCTGCCGGCATCATCGTGTTCGCCAAGTTCAACAAGGACGGCTTCAACATTCTGTGGCGTTACTTTGCCTGGTCCAACCAGACCCTGTCTCTGTTCGCCTTCCTGTGCATCACCGTGTGGATGTTTGAAAACGGCAAGGGCAAGTTTGCGTGGATGCCGCTGATTCCCGGCGCGTTCTACGCCTTCATCTGCTCCACCTACATCGCCAATGCGCACATCGGCTTCAACATCCCCTGGACCGCCTCCTACATCATCGGCGTGGTGTTCGCCATCGCCTATGTGGTGGCTCTGTGCCTGTATGGCAGAAAGCGCGGCGCGGCTGTGAAGCTGAAAATGAACAAGTAAACGGAGATAATTCCGGTTTTCGACAGGCTCACGGCGGGGCCCCGGAAGGGCCCCGCCGTCAGCTTGTCAAAAATCCTTAAAAGGGACGGGGCCCTTGCGGACCCCGTCCCTTGCCTATGGTGTCACAGCCCCTGCAGGGCCTGCCGGTCAGCAGCCGCAGCCGCAGCCGTTGTTGTTGCTGTTATTGCCGCACCCGCAGCCCCAGCTGCCGCAATTGCCGCACAGCAGGAACAGGATGATGATGGCGATGATGATCCACCAGCAGCAGGAAGAACCCTGATTGCACATATTTATTAGCCTCCTATGAAGAATATGGACCCATGGTGGGGTCTCATTCCCATAGTATGCCGGGGCCGGGAAAAGGTGCGCTCAGCCGCGGGAAATGCGGTAGCTCAGAGTCAGCAGCGTGTCCACGAAGTGGACATCCTCGAAAAACACGCCGGGCACGTCGGTGGACAGCTCCACATTGGTGAAGTTCCAGAAGCCCCGGATGCCCAGGCCGATCAACTGATCCGCCAGGGGCTGGGCCACGTTCTGCGGTACCGTCAGCACCGCCACGTTGGGCTGATACCGGGCTACATAGTCCGCCAGCTGATCCATAGCGCGGATGGTAACGCCCCGGATCTGGGTGTCGATCAGCGCCGGGGACACGTCAAAGGCGGAGTCCACCTGGAAGCCCACCTTTTCAAAATCGAAGTTCTGGAGCAGAGCGTGACCCAGATGGCCCGCGCCGATGATGATAAGCCGGTGGCCGTTATCAATGCCCAGGATGTGAACGATCTCGGCCCGCAGCTCGGCTACGTTGTAGCCGTACCCCTGCTGGCCGAACTCACCGAAGCAGCTGAGATCCTGCCGGATCTGGGAGGCGGTGATGTCCATCTTGCTCCCCAGCGAGCTGGAGGAGATGCGCACCACGCCCTTGTTATACAGGTCATCCAGATACCGGTAGTACCGGGGCAGCCGATGGATGACGGCATCAGAAATCTTTTGCTTTTTCATGATCATCTTCCTCTTTATACCGGGTTGTCCGGCAGATATAACCCTCCTCTGCCGGACGCCCTCCACAAAACCCACTGATATTGTACAACAAACAGGCCCACTTGTCAACTTTTTTAACAATCTTTCTGAAAAATTTTTCTTTACAACCGAGGAAAAACCTGCTATAATTCATGAGTCGGGATGAAATCGACATGCATGCGCCCGTAGCTCAGCTGGATAGAGCGTTAGACTCCGACATTTCAGGTGTCTCCAGTTGAGATATGGCGCAAAGCCTTGCCGCACCTGCGTTTGCGGGAATGGCAGAGAAAAAATGCGTAGTCGTTGACTACTATTTGACGACTATCGCAGAAACCCACAACCAAATATGCGCCCGTAGCTCAGTTGGATAGAGCGTCAGACTCCGACTCTAAAGGCCGCTGGTTCGAATCCAGTCGGGCGTACCAAATTAACGAAACGGTATAGATGCGTCTGGCGAAAAGTCAGGCGCATCAACCGTTTCCGGGCTTTTTCAAGCCCGGATTTCTTCTCTCAAACCATAGATGCAAATCGCTGTTTCAGAGCGTCTGCCCCGATTCGAACCGGGCGTTTTCCCTTTTCGGGCAGATGCGTTCAGCCAGCGCCCTTTTTCAGCGGCGTTTTTCCGGCTGGCAGCGGTATTTTTCTCAAAAAAAGAATCATAAAGATTTGGGCGTCGTTTTGTTGGTCCTGACGGACTAAGAAAGCGGCGCCCTTTTTCATTTCAAAAAGGGCGCTGGTCGCAGCGCCTGCATTTGTAGGTCGGAGCATGATCGCTCCGGCCTTATTTTTTATGCATGGGAGGAGCTATATGAGCATCAGCGCAGAAGAAAAGGTCTGTTACCTCAGAGAAGCAGCAATCGTCCTTGCCAAGGAGGGTTTCCAGTTGGACGAAGTTCACACTGACAGGCTGTGTATCCAGCTTGACGGTACGCCGCTTTGTGAAGTAACTAAGAGCGGTGGTGTTGCCTACCGCAATGAGGATATTGACGAGCCAGAACGGATTGCTGCCAAGGACAAGGTGTATGAGATTGTCAGGACCACAGCGGAGTATATGCGGCAGATGGAGATGGCGCCCTTTTTGAAAGCCGACGGTCTGGAGGACGGCTACAAGGTGCTGGCGGATTTCAACGGCACTGTGCTGGCTGGAGTTCAGAGCAAACACGGAGTCCACTTCGTCACATGGGATTGGGCCTATGGGCACACAGGCGTATGTCATGGGCACTATTTCATGGAGAACTATGCAGGAGCCAAACAGGACTTTGCCATCCGCTCCGGGCTGATTCAAAAGGAACGGCTTTTCACCCCAGAGCAGATGACCGAGATTTATCGCTGCTGTGCGGACTCTGTAGACGGAGATTTCTTTGAACTCACGGGAGAGCAGGAAAAAATGATCCGCAGTGTTCAGCAGCAGATCGAGGAGTGTGTGCCGGATTTGGACGAGCGGATCCGGCAGCAGGAAGAAGCCTTGGAACAAGTCGCGCAGCAACAGACAATGTAATATCAAACGGAACGGGCCGGAGTCTTAGCAATAAGATTCCGGCCCTTTTTTCATTTCAGAGAGGAGTTCACTTATGCCGTACTATTTCATGCGAGACACGCCGCTGCAGGCGTTGGAGCAGTTGATGATGTCTCAACCCGGTCAAAAAACCAGAGGCGGTGGAATATACCGCAGCCCATTTCATTACACGCCCAAAGATGTGGCGTGCGAATACTGCCAGAACTATGTCCGCAAGCATCCGTGCCGTCTATGTGAATGTACCTGCCTGGAGGAGCGGATCGAGGCAGGTGTGCTGGAGCTGAATGCGTTCATGTGGGACTGCTTCACCCCCTCTATGGGGCCGCAGTTTCGAAAAAGGATGCATCAGCAATTCAGAGAGAGGAAACCTCAATTCTTCCAATTCTTCCTGTCCGATGCCCACCGGCGAAGATGGACACATTGGCGGGAACGCTGCTGGCGTTTGTCCGACCGGAACAAAGCGGCCCTCTTCCTGCTCACGGCATACGAGAGCCTTTGGCGCAGGATGGTCTGGAAATGCGGGAATGACGGCTTTGACTTCCAAAGCGTCCGGCTCGGAGGAATCGAGCCGGAGCTATACAGCGTCTACCAAGCGGCGAAGGCCATTGCGGTCGGCTGCTGTAATATCACTCTCGCAGACCTTGCGTCTCCGGAATTGGTCACAGATGAGGCGTTCCACCTGATCACTGGCGCACTACTGATGGCCAAATACGGAGATGCGGTTTTGAATTTGGAAAAAGGAGTTGACGAAATATGATGATACAAGCGGTGCTTGGCAATCCGCATCACCCGGAATACGGCGTGGCGACCATTCCGTTTCCTATTCCCCGCGACCAGTACGCACACTGCATGGAGATGCTGGAGGCGTTGGAAATCGGTGACGCGGTCAAGGCGGACTGCAAGGTGGAGAAGATCGACAGCTTCTACACCGTTCTCAAGCGAGTGGAAATGCTCACGGTCAATGTGGAGGAACTGAACTACCTCGCCAAGCGGCTGGACAGCTTCGACACCGGCGAGGCCGCGCAGTTTCAGGCGATGGCCCACAAGCTGGAGCTTTTCGAGCTGAAGGATCTCATCAACCTTACTTTCTGCTGCCAGCAGGCCACGGTCATTACTGACTTTTCCGACCTCGCCGCTGTTGGCCGTAACCACTACATGAACCTGCACGGCGGCAGCGCAAGCGTGGATGAGCTGAACGCGCTGGACGGCAAGAAAACCGCACGGCAGCTCATCGAAAGCGGCAGCGGCACGATCACGCCCTACGGCGTAGTCTACGACAACGGCATGAAACTGGAGCAGGTCTACGACGGACGGTTCTTCCCCTGCTACTACTATGAGCCGAACGCCATCACCGTTGCGGTGACCTCCAAAAGAGAGCCGGAGGACACGGAGCATATCACATGGCTGCACCTTCCTATGGAGCGGGAGGAGATCGACCGCGCCCTCCTTCGCGGGGGCATCACAGATCCCGCCGATGTCCGCCTGCGGCTGGAGGACAGCCAGCTCCCCGATGAGGTGGATGTCCTGTTGGATATGGAGTACGAAAACCTCTCCGACCTCAACGAACTGGCAGAGGCAACGGACGGGTTATCAAAAGCGGATATGGAAAAGCTGGGCGCCGTGGTCATGCTGGTAGAGCCAAAGTCCGCAGCACAGATCAAAAACCTTGCGGAAAGCCTTGACCTCTTTGACTTCGCCCCCGGCGCACACTCTCCCGCCGAGTACGGCAAGTACATGATCCGGCAGTCCGGGCGTTTCGACTATGACGAAAATCTTGACGCTTTTTATGACTATGAAAAGTATGGCACGGAGCGCATGAACGCGGAGGACGGAATGTTCACCGACCGAGGTTACATCGCCTATAAGGGCTATTACAGCATGGAGGAAGTGATGAACGGAAGCCAGAGCAGCCGCATGGAGATGGGAGGAATGATGTGATTATTCAAGCAGAACTTAGACGGAAACAGTCCGAGTACGAGGGGGAGTCCTGTGCCGTGGATAAGGTCATAGAGCTGCCAAGCCAGCGGTTCCAGCAGTTCAGCCGCGCGCTGCTGGCTGACTATGATTTCATCGCAGAGAATAAAAACGCCATCCGGCACGATGAGGATGCCAGGCACTGTCTGCTCATCCTCGACGCGGAGGGAAAGGACGGTTTCCTTGTTGACCCACAGGGATATAACTACGCCCGGTACAGCGCTTTTGTTCCCAACGCCCGCAGCTTGCTGACGCCGGATATGGGGATCGACCGCAGCTATCTTTCGCCGGCAGAGCCATGGCGTAATGAAAATCGGGATGAAATGCTCCGCGTGACGCTGCGCGTCGATGGAAAGCCGGACTACACCCTCGTCCTCCCCGCTGACGAGGAATACCTGGACGCTGTGAAGGATTACCTCGATATTGATGTTTTCGCGGATGCCATGCTCTGTGATATACGCTTCAAGGTGCCTTACATCGGCGAGCTGATCCGTGATACGGATTGCCCCGCCGTGGAGGATTACAACGATTTTGCAGAAGCCTTGGAGGATATCTGGCAAAAGGACGGGATGCTTTTGACCTACGCCGCCGTGCTGGAGGCTGAGAAGCCGGATACCCTGCGCGGAGCCTGTGAGCTCCTGCGAAATCTGGATAACTACCAGCGCATCACGGAGGGTGCTTACGGTTACGGTCAGCAGCGATTGCAGGAAACGCTGGGGCTGGACGATGAAGCCATCTATGAGCTGGACGGCTACATGGATTTTGAGCAATACGGTCAGGACTGCATGGAAAACGACTGCGTGACAAAAACAGAGTTCGGCCTGCTGCGGCGCTTGGACCCGCCCTTCCCGGAGCAGCGGCAGGGGCAGCAAATGTTTCAGTAGACTTTGCGGCAGATGTGTAGTATGTTTGCCGTTACCAAAAAGGAAAGGAAGGAACACCAAATGGCTGTAAACGCAAGAACAGAGGAATTCCAGCACATTGAAGTATTTGATAAGCCCGCGCTGTTCACCAACGGGCGCATCGCCCGTGATACCGTGCCGAAGGGCTGGTACTGCTATGACATTCGCGGCTCTGACGATGATCCCGGTGAGCTGTGCTACATGGAAGAAAATGTTGTGGTCAACCACGCAGGCTCGGTACTGATGCCGGAAAAGCTGGCGATGCCTAAGTTCGGACGGCTGGATGTGCGGGATGAGCTCGGTTTTCTCGATGAAGGCAACATGACGCTCCGTGAGTTCTGCGAAGCACATCAGCTCCCGTATCCCGCGGAGAACATGAAATTTCATATCCGACCCGCCCGCCCGGAGGAGGCGGGCTTATTTTATACCCCGCACCCCGAAGAAGATAAGCGGCTGGGTACCGTTGGCCATGTCCGCATGGACTTCGGGCGCAGCGGCAACGAGTTCTGGCATACATGGTGGCCCCGTGGCCCGGAGGAGCTGAACAGCCCTGTGTTCAAAGCGGAGCTGCAGGAGGTCGTGGACACGCTGCGGGAGAGTGTGCTGAAAAACCGCTTTGCCATGGAGCGTTTCTGTTATGCCCGCGGTGGCAAAATCAGTGGCGGCTGGACACAAAACTACGGTTACATCGTGGAAACGGAGCATTACCGCTACTGCCTGCGTTGTAATCCGTCCCCTGGTGACTATAACGGGTATCTGACGGCCTATGATCTGGATGTCCAGCGGCAGAACATGGCGCGGGAAGAAGCATCCCGCATGGAAATGGGCGGCATGGCATGAGTTGGAACGGAGCTCGTGCCAGAGGGCCTCCCGTTTTCTATGGCAGCTGCGCAGATTCCCGTTGACTTGTGGGCGATCCTGTGGTAGTTGTGTTGTGTACCAACACAGGACGGAAAAGAAAAATAAAAACTGGAGGTACAAAATGAAAAAACTGCAAATCATGGCGGGTATGCTGAGCGTGCTTCTCCTCGCAGGCTGCGGCGGAGCCGGAGCATCTGCGAAAACGACAGAAGGAGATCCGCCGCAAGTGGCATCTGCCGCCGCTTCCGGGACCACAGCGGCGCAAAATGGAAACGAAAACCCTTCGGAGGTCGTAACACAAGATGAGGCAGAACGCCCCGGCCCTGTCGATGCGGAGCCGTCGGGAGAAAAGAAAACCAATTCCTCTGCCGGAGAAGCGAAGCCTGCGGCGGAAGTTCCTCCGGTGCAAGTGCTGCCTGCCGAGACTGTGCCGCCTGAAACTCCGCCCACAGGATCCGCCCCCTCTGAACCCGTGACGGATGAGGCAGCTCCACAGCCGGAGGAGAAAGCCTTTGCCATGGACTACTGGCTGGCCTACGCCAAGGACTATGCCGTGAGCATCGGGCTGGTGCTGGATCCTGCGGCAGCCGGCACATGGGACACTCCCATCCGGTGCAGCAGCAAGACGGAAGATGTTTTGGCCGCCTATATCCGGGATGATCTGACGTACTATAAGGATCAGGAAGGCTGCACCGCCGTCTGGATCTGGGCAGAACAGATCGGAGACGGACAGTACGAACTGTTCATCGGTCGCGGATAACGGCAGCCATATTAGAGAAAAGGCTCTCATGGAGGGCCTTTTTCTTATGTAAAAATTTAGGAGAATAGGAGGTCTATTTTGAAACGAATCATCAAGTGCGGGACGGCTTTTCTGCTGGCGTTGGTGCTGTGCCTATGCCTGCTGCCTACCACAGCCTTCGCCGCATCCAAACAGGTGTATATCTGGAATTTTCCCCTGTCAGATGATACCTTGAAGTCCAGCGGTAACTGGGGCCACGGTGTGCTGGATCTGCGGTTTGGCTACCGGGTAGGGGCTTCCAGCTACACGCAATTCCGGTGTCTGGACTCCTGGCAGGGCGAGGTAGCTTACTGCATCGAACCCGGCGCACCGCAGAAAAACTACGATTCCATCACAGACCACGACGATACCTGGTGGGATCACCTGACTCTGCCTGACGGGCATCCCCTTACGCCCCGTGAGGTGCAGCGGCAGATCGGCCGCATTATGAGCTACGGCTATCACGGCACCATTGGCGGCGGCTGGTGGGCAGATGTAGAGAGTACAGCGGAGAAGATGGCCTGGGCCTATGCCACGCAGGTCCTCATTTGGGAGGTGGTGGCCGGTGAGCGGGACAGCAGCTTCCACCATATTGATGTGAAATCTATGGGCTATGACGAGGCCTTGGAGCGGGTGGATGCAACCCACCCCCTGCGGAGCAAGATCCTCAGCTACTATGATTCCATTGTGGATTCTGTGCAGACCCATAGTAGGCGCCCCAGCTTCTGCGCATCTACTGCCACCAATGCAGAGACGCTGGAACTGACTTGGGACGGCAGCAAGTTTACCGGCAGCATCACCGACACCAACGGGATGCTGGGAAAGTATAGTTTCAGCTGTGAGGACGCCAACCTGACTTTCAGCAAGAGCGGAGATGTGCTGACCATCTCAGCGGAAAAGCCTATCTCGGATGCCGTTACCATTACCGCCGCCAAAGAGGGCACCACCAGCGCCGGTATGGTGGTATGGGGCGATGGCGTGTGGGGCGAACCTACCGGTATTCAGGATGTGGTTACCTACTCTGCCAGCGTCCGTGACCCGGTAACGGCTTACCTGAAAATCAAGACTGCTGACATCCCCGGCAGGATCACGGTGAAGAAGGTGGATGCCGAGGGTGATCCTCTGTCCGGGATCCGGTTTCTGCTGGAATCCTCTGCGGATCAGGTGAACTGGCAGGAGGTGAGCGCGGCGGAAACAGGTGCGGACGGGGCGGTTTGCTGGGAAAACCTGACAGCAGACGGCAGCACCTACTACCGGGTGACAGAGGTGCAGACGGCGGAGGGAATGACGCTGCTGACGGAGCCGCTGTTCGTGGGAACGCTGGACGCAGGCAGCCATGATATCACCATTACCGCCTGCAACAATGCGGGCTTTGCACTGCCCTTTACGGGCGGTACAGGCTTCACGATTTATATTCTGTTTGCAGCACTCATGCTCTGCATGGGTGTTTATTTTTGCAAAAAATCCACGACGAAAAAGGAGAACTGAACCATGAAGAAAACGAAACGACTTTGGGCGCTGCTTCTGGCCATGGTCATGGCCTTGGGGCTTATCAGCACAGCGTTCGCAGCGCCGACCATTGACTCCGGACGGAAAGCGTCCCTTTCCCTTTATAAGTACGACATCACGGCGGCCAGCGAGGACGGGGCGTGGAATACGGCGTCCTATGTCAGCACCGGTGTGCAGGACGATGCCGTTACCGACAAGCTGGCGCAGTACGCTATTCAGGGCGTGGAGTTCACCTATCTGCGGGTAGCTGACATCGCCATGAACAATGAACTGGTGGACGGGCAGCGTCAGGTAGGTGTGCTGTACGGCTTTGCCGAGGGTACCGTGCTCCAGGCCATCGGCCTGACCGCCGCAGATGCACACAAGAGCGAAAACGGCACCCGCTACTATACCGCCGACAAGCTGAACAAGGCCATGAGCGATGCACTGACCGCCAACGCCACCACCGTCAAAAATGCGCTGGAAGCTGCTGCCCGAAATGGCGGCAAGGCCATGCCCGAGACGGATGAAAACGGACACAGCAAGGTCAGCGGACTGGAGCAGGGGCTCTATCTGGTGGTGGAGACCCGTGTACCGGAGAATGTCACCAGCACTTGCAATCCGTTCTTTGTCTCTCTGCCTATGACCACCATCGACGGCAAAGGCTGGAACTATGATGTGACCGTGTACCCCAAGAACCAGACCGGTAGCCCGGACCTTGAAAAGACCGTCCGGGAGGACAAGAACAGCACCGGCAAGAATACCGGCAGCCTGACCGACATTGCGGATGGCTATGCACACACCGCCACCGCCTCTGTGGGCGATGTGGTGGACTATCAGATCATCAGCACACTGCCCACCATTACCTCCAAGGCTACCAGCCTCACGACTTATACTTTTGTGGACACGCTGAGTAAGGGGATCTGCTACAACAAGAATGATGTGGTCATCGAGTTCTTCCGGGATGCCGGATGCACAGATAAAATCACCACTTGGGACGAGGATTCCGGCAAGTTCGCCGTTAGCTATGATGATGCTGCGAACACCATGACCATTGGTATGACAGAGGCCGGGCTGGCGGACATCAACGAATCCGAGAGTGTCTACACGGACAGCGTGAAGCGTGGTTACAGCGACTGTACTATGCGGATCACCTATGCGGCCACTCTCACCGCCGACGCAAAGCTGGGCGATACCGACAACCCCAACGAGGTGGTGCTGACTTGGAAGCGCACCAACACCAGCTACTATGATACGCTCCAGGACTGCTGCCATCTTTACACCTACGGCGTGGATGTGCTGAAGCAGTTTTCGGACGGCAAGGGCGACCTGATGAATGTCAGCTTCTTGCTGCACAACGACACAGACGATGTGTATATCATTGCCGAGCAGAGGAATGGCATGTACTACGTCAAGGGCTTTACCGACAAGAAGGCCGATGCAACCACTCTTGTTCCGAATGACAGCGGTCATATCATCGTGAACGGTCTGGAGGACGACACCTATACGCTGACAGAGATCGCCACCGACAAGGGCTATGTGCTGCTGAAGGACGGCGTGGAGATCGTCATTGCTGCCGCAGAGAGTGAGAATGCCTGCGAGACCTGCGGCGCAAAGCTCCTGACTGCCAGCGGTACCGTCAACGGCGAACCTGCGAACATGGAGAGCGGCAATGCCATCGTGCCCCTGATGGTCATCAATAATCCCGGCTTTGACCTGCCCAAGACAGGCGGCTACGGCACTTGGATGTTCACCGTGGGCGGCTGTATGCTGCTGGGCGTGGCAGCGTTTATTGTGATCCGTGGCCGGAAGCACAATAAGAACGACCAGTGAAATGGCGACTGCTGGCGGTGTCCTGCGGCATTCTGGCGCTGGGACTGCTGCTTTACCCGCTGATAGGTGAACTACTGAGTGAGCGATATCACTCGGATGTGGAGACGGTGTATGCCGCCGCCATTGCGGACGCCGACGATGCGGAGCTGACGGCCCAGCGGCGGGCGGCGGAGGTGTATAACGCCATGCTGCGGGGTGAGGCGTCGGTCAGTGCGGGAGGGGCTTCGGCCCCTCCCCTGCTCTATGCGGAGCAGCTCACGGTGGGCGGGGCTATGTGCACCATCGATATCCCGAAGATCGGCGTGTATTTGCCGGTGCAGCACGGCACGGGAGCGGAGACGCTGGAACGGGCCGTGGGGCATGTGGTGGGGACTTCCCTGCCTGTGGGAGGCAGCGGCACCCATGCGGTGCTGTCGGCCCACAGCGGTATGGCCAGCGCCAAGCTGTTTTCGGACATTGACCAACTTGTGGAGGGCGACACTTTTTACATCCATGTGTTGGACGAGGTGCTGGCCTATGAGGTGGACCAGATCGCCACAGTGCTGCCTTCGGACACATCACTGCTGCAAATCGAGGACGAGCAAGATTTGGTGACGCTGGTGACTTGCACGCCCTTTGGTGTGAATACCCACCGATTGCTGGTGCGGGGGCATCGGGTGCCGTATGTGCCGGAGCTGGTGACAGAAAGCAGCACGACGCAGAAGGCCGCTTCCTCATGGACGCAGCACTATCTCACTGGCTTGGGCGTTGGCCTTGGCGTGTTGGCTGGGGTTGGTGGTATCTGCTTTTTTGCAAGGAGGCGATGCCGTGGATAAGAAAGCTGCTTTGCTGGCGGTGGTGCTGGCGGTGGTGGGGCTGTTGGCTCTGCTGTGGCCGGTGGTTTCCGGGCATAGGCTGCAAGGGGATATGAGCGAGACATCGCAGGAATTTTTGGAGGAAGCAGATCAGCCATACCCCGAGTTGCTGGCGGACTTGCGGGAATATAACGAGCGCATTTATGCGGAGCGGCAGGCGGGACTGGCCGATGCTGCGGCTTGTGAGGAGCCTGCGGTCGAGCTGAGAGACTACGGCGTGGAGGACGAGGTCATAGGGGTGCTGGAGATCCCTGCGCTGGAGCTGGTCATGCCGGTTTACTTGGGCGCATCTGATTCGCATCTTGCCGCAGGAGCCACCGTGCTGGGAAACACTTCGGCACCCATTGGCGGCATAAATACCAACTGCGTCATTGCCGGGCATAGAGGGTGGTACGGTGCGGACTATTTCCGCCACATAGACCGATTGCAGGCGGGCGATACCGTAACAATTACAAATCTGTGGGAGACGCTCACTTATGCCGCGGTTGACATCCAGATCATCCAGCCCTATGAGGTGGAGAAGATCAAAATCCAGCCGGGGCGTGATCTGCTGACACTCATCACCTGCCACCCCTATGCCAGCGGCGGGCGGCAGAGATTGGTGATCTATTGCGAAAGAAGGAAGTGATGTAATTATGGAGCCTATTGGCAAAGCCACATTTATTGGAGACGATGATATTCTCTATTACGATGCAGAGTCGTTTCTGGACTGCATCCGGGCAGAACTGCCCTACCGGGATACCACCGGTTTTCGTTATGAAGTCCTGACGGACGATCCTGCCGTCCGCAAGGCGGCAGATGATATTTTGCTGGATTTCTTCGGTGAGGATGATCCATATACGCTATCCGAATACACACAGAAAATGGGAGGGATCTAAAGATGTTTACATCCGAAAAAATGGTGAAATTCCTGCAGGAAAAATATCCACCCGGCACCCGCATCCGGCTGGTTTCCATGGAGGACCCCTATGCGCCGGTAGCACCCGGCACAGAGGGTACGCTTGTGTGCGTAGATGACGCCGGGCAATTTCAGATGAAATGGGACAACGGGCGGACTCTGGCCCTCATCCCCGGCGAGGACAGCTTCACTGTCCTGCCGCCCGAACGCAGCGTGCTGAAGTTGTATATGCCCCTGACTGCCGAGCTCTACGAGCCGGATGAGTGGGGCGATATGCCGGAGGAGGCGGAACGGCTCACCGGCGGCGAATTGGCATCGTATGAGGACAAGATCCGCAGCGCCTTATTCAAAAACCGCATGCAGGAGGAACAGGTCAGAGGCATCATGTACTGGTACAGAAAACCGGACAGCGTCAACGACAAGGTACATTCCGTTGTCTTCGATGTGGAGCAGCGGCACGGCAGGCTGTGGGGCGTGGCGGAGTGTCAGATCAGCGGCGAACTGTCGGCTGGAGAGCTGGCTGCGCTGAAGAAGTACATCTCCGGCCAAGCCTCGGATGGCTGGGGTGAGGGCTTCGAGCAGCGGGAGATCGCACTGGACGGTGGCCGGGAGCTGTATGTCCACCTGTGGCAGGATGAGGACTGGAGCATCCGGACGGAGCAGGAGCGGTTCGAGCCTTACCGGGACAAGCTGCCTCAGCTGTGTTTTACCCTGCTGCCGGGTACGGGGCAGCTCATCTGCGTGAAGCGTGGGGAGAGCGGGTACTATCCCAGCGACTGGTCTACGCCGGATGCACAGGAAAACCGCCGCATTGCGGATGAGCAAAACCGGAAGCTGGGTGTGACACCCGCTCAGGAGGAAGCTATGATGATCGGCAGCATGTGCGGCTGGGATGTCCCCGGCGCAGACCCGGATCACTGCGTGGACATCGTGCAGCGGAGAGGAGGTATGGAGCTTGGGTAAAAAGGTATTTTCCATATATATGGGCAATCCGGATAGCAGCAATCACGCAGAGCTGGATCTGCCCGCCACGCCGTGGGAACTGATAGATGCACTGGATAAGCTGCGGCTGGAGGATGGGCGGGAACCCTATTGGCAGGTGGAGGACATTGGCCGGTACGGATTTCTTGCACCGCTCCTTGATGGCAGCGACCTGTATCAGTTCAACGCTCTGGCGGAGCAGCTGAGCACATTCGACCATGTAGAAGCCATTGCCTTTGAGGGACTGGTGCAGATGGAGGTCGACGAGCTGTGCCAAACCAATGGCGACGAACTGACCCTCCAGCGATTGCTGGATCTGGCGTACAGTGTGGATGGCTGTCATGTGGTGGCGGAGGTCCGGGATGATGCGGCACTGGGCCGGTTCTATGTGGAGAACGATTTCCTGCCGGAGCTGGAACAAATGCCGGATGGTGTGCTGGAGCTGTTGGACTATGCCAAGGTCGGTGAAAAAATGCGCCGGGACGAACACGGCGCTATGACCCCGAACGGCTATGTAGTACGGGAAGCCGAGCTGCGGCAGGCTCCGCCCAACTTGGGCAGGCCGCCACGAAAGCCGCCGTATATGATCCATTTCCTCTGTGTCAGTGATGTCCGTGCCGTAAAGTTGTACCTGCCCGCAAAGCAGGCGGAGTTGGACGCCGTGCTGGACTGTCTGGAGGTGGATAGCTGGCAGGAGGTGCAGCTGGAGGAATGCGACACCGCCATGCCGGAGATGTGGGCCTTCGTAGATATGGCTCACACCAGCATGGAGCAGGTCAATCAATTTGCGCAGTGTCTCGAAATGCTGGATGCAAATGGGGAACTGGCGGCGTTCAAGGCAGTGGCCAGTCAGCTGGATATTTACAAGCTGGAGGATGCCATGGCGCTGACAGAGCACCTGAGTGAATACGCCTTCGAACCGAATATCCACTCGTTGGAGGATCGGGCACGGGAGGAACTTTCCCTTATAGCAGACGGGCCAGAGCTTGACCTGCTCATCCGGAATTTGAATCTCACCGCCTACGGCGCAGACCTGATGTATAGAGATAGGGGCATCCTCAGTGACTATGGCTATGTCCATCGTCCGGATGGACAGCCTATGCATCTGCCGCAGCAGGGCATGGATATAACCATGCAGTAAACTGAATCAATAATGGGGCCGCTTTCCGAAAAGGGACAGCGGTCCCACTTTTTGCACCCTTTTCGGTGAGCGGTACCCGGAAAGGAGTGCAAGAATGACGAAGGAGACCATCTCCCGGTATCTGGAGAACGGATGCAAGGGACATAAAAATGTGGTCAGCAGCCGGGAATTGGAGCGGGCGCTGGGCATCAGCGGAAACGAGCTTCGCAGGCACATCAACCGCCTGCGGCGAGGCACTGTGCCGATCGCAGCAGATCAGCGGGGGTATTACTATGCGGAGACGGCGGCAGAGGTCTATGCCACCATCCGAAGCCTTGAGAAAATGCGCAGCGGGGTAGACGCCGCCATCTCCGGACTGGAGCGGGCGCTGGAGAAATTCGGTGAGTAGGCAGATGACGAAGCTCATGCCGTGGGTAGGCGGCAAGGCCCAGCTCATGTGGGCCATCCAAATGCTGCTGCCTACCCACTACAAGACACTGGTGGATGTGTTTGGCGGCAGCGGCATTATCACCATGAATACTTCCGTCCCCAGCGGGTGTCTGCAGATCTACAACGACCTGAACCACGATTTATATAACCTGCTCTTCTGCGCCAAGGAGCGTCCGCTGGAGCTGGTCAGGGAGTTGGGCTTTCTCCCCATCAACGCCCATGACGAATTCGATGTGTTGCAGCGTCAGCTTCGGGGCGAGGACTTCACCATGGAGTACATGGAACGGCAGTTGGATCTGACGGAGGTGTTTTTTGAACCACCCCAGGCGGAGGTCGTGCGGCAGCTGCTTTTGGAGCGTGGCAGTTTAGGCAATGTGCGCCGTGCCGCGGCGTTTTATAAGCTGCAGCGCTACAGCTACAATGGCAGCGGAGACAGCTATGGCGTAGGCTCCTGCGATATACGGCGGTTTTTCCGGGATCTGTGGGAGTGCTCCCATCGGCTGAAGGATGCGGTACTGGAAAATAAGGATTTCGAGAGCATTATCACTGCCCGCAACGACCCGCAGACCGTGGTCTACTGTGACCCACCCTACTATGAGGCGGAATGCTATACGGTGGAGTTTCCACGCAGCGACCACCAGCGGCTCCACGATGTACTGGTAAAGCATACGGGCTTCGCTATGGTGTCCTATAACAACTGCCCATACATCCGGGAGCTGTATGATGATTTCTTCATCTACGAGGTGGAGCGCCCCAACAGCCAGTCCAAGAAGAAAAACAACAAGTACCGTGAGTACATCATGACCAACTACGATCCCCGTACCTTTGCGCCGCAGATGTCCTTCTTCGGCGACTATGACAGCCGGGGCAAATCGTGCAGGCTGGTGCATACACCGCAGCGGCCTTTAAAAGTATAGGAGGATCTTCGCATGAACAATGAAATGAAATTTGAAAAGAACGGCCTGCTCATTCCCAACGGTGCGCTGGAGGAACTGGGCTTGGCGGGTATCTCCCTGTCTGCGTGGCTGGGACAGGACCACATCCTGCTCATGCCGCAGGAAATGACGGCAGAGCAGCTGCTGCACGCACTGGATGGCTTGTCTCAGGCTTCCGTAGAACTGCTGGGTGTGCTGCAGGAGGCATGCAGGATGCCCTGCGCAGCCGACTGCGAAAAAGACATGGAGGATGTGCCGCAGGTACCGGAAAACATTCGCCCCCTGCTCATGCTGAGTGGATGCTGCCCGTCTGCACTGGCGCAGCTTTTGGAGGAAGGAGACATTGTCTATGCTGCCGAGTGAGGCACTGTACCCCTACACGGCCAAAGAGGCTCGGGAACGGGGCGAGTTGGAGCTGTGGCGTGCTAACTTCCGCACCAACTGTGCCTGCGCCGGGGCCATAGAGCTGGCCATCCGCAAGGGCTTTGATGGGATGCATCTCAGCACTGACTGCGCCAAAAGCGTTATCGACCAGTATGGCTACAAACGGGTGGGCTTTGTGCTGGCCAACACTTTGCAGGAGCAGTCCTATGACGGCCGCTACCACGAGACTAATAAGCAGTGGAGCCGCTCCATCTTCGTTCCCGAAGATGGAGGACACCGGCATACCTTCCTCATAAACAGCCACCCCGCCGTGTTGGACGGATTCGTCAGCGAATACCGGGCAGAGCTGGCAAAGCTGCACCTGTTTGGCGCAGAACACTGTGAATCCAATTCCGGAGAGCAGGACTTCACCGGCAGGGTGCTGATCCTGTCGCCGGATACGCTGCGGGAATCCTACTGGCAGCCGGAGAATCAGCTATGGCTGGCCCTGAGCGGCTTTGGCTGTCAGCCCCACGCCCGTGGCCGCTCGGTACTCTGCACCTGTTTGGGAGACGGCGAGACCACGAGATGGAACCGCTCCGAGTTCGTGGGCATTATCCGTGACGAGTGCATCCCTGACTGGGCAGCGGAAAAATTGGCCGAGCTGCAGCACGGCATGCATGAAATGACACTGTAAGGAGGATGCAAAATGAAAACTGCAAAGCGTATCATGCTCATGCTGAGCATCACGGCGCTGCTGTGCTGCCTACTGTCTGTGGCGGCTTTTGCCGCAGGCAGCGGCGATGTGGCGGGTGCGGTGGAGAGCACCTGGACGGCAGCGTCCGGGCAAATCAAGTCGGTGGTCAACAAGGTGGTTTTTCCCGCTATCGACATGATTCTGGCTATTTTCTTCTTCGTGAAGCTGGGGACGGCGTATTTTGACTATCGGAAAACAGGGCAATTTGAATGGACGGCTCCGGCCATTCTGTTTGCATGCCTGGTCTTTACGCTGACGGCGCCGCTGTATATTTGGGGGATCATCGGGGTATAACGGCGCAAGTCAATATTCCTCTTGCATAATAGCAGTTTAATGGTATAATATAGTTATAAAACTGCTATGTAAGGAGAGCGAATATGTATATCAAGCCAAGTGCCGCCATTCGGCAAAACTATAATGATATTGCGGAGCTGTGTAAGACGACCGGCGAACCCGTTTATCTGACCAAAAACGGTGAGGGCGATCTGGTAGTCATGGACATCGAGGCGTTTACCCATCGGGAAAAGATGCTGAAGCTGCGGGAAGAATTGCTTGCCGTGGAGGAAGATCGCCTGCACGGCGCTGTGGATCATTCCGTAGATGAGGTGGCCGCCATGATGGAGGTGGCGATCCAGGAGGTACGCCATGCCGGAGCATGAATCGTATCGAGTAGTCGTCTCGAAGCGGGCCGCCCAGCAGTTGGTGGAGCATGCGGCATTTGCCGCAAGGCTGGATGAAAAATTGGCGCACAAACTGGTTTCCGGTTTTCGTCAGGCGGCAGTCTCTTTGGAACGATTTCCGTTCCGCAATCCTGTGCTGCGTTCCGAGGTTTTTACGGTCGAGAAGTATCGCAAGCTCATCTTTGACAAATACCACATTTTGCTGTATCAAGTAAAAGATCAGGTGGTCTATGTGGAGTATGTGATCGATGGGCGGCAGGATTATCAATGGTTGCTCACTCCGTGAAAGGCCAAGGGCGTTGGAAACAAAATGGAACTGTGGCCAAAAAAACGAATATAGACAGAAGCACTCTGCTGGATCAGTAGAGTGCTTTTTACATTCTGGGAGGTGATTCATTGTTTATATGGGACTTTGTAGCGGACAAAATACTGGGCCAGATCGTGGACTGGTTTTACAGTCAGGTGGTTGGTTTTCTCGGGAATTTCTTTTCGGAGATGGGCAGCATGGGCGCTGAGCTCTTCGAGATGAACTGGGTGCAGAGCGTGGTGCTGTTTTTCTCCTATTTGGGCTGGGCCCTGTTTGCCACGGGACTGGTGGTGGCTGTGTTTGAATGCGGCATCGAATATTCCGCTGGGCGGGGCAATGTGAAAGAGACGGCGCTGAATGTCCTTAAGGGATTTCTGGCCGTCTCTCTTTTTACCCAGGTGCCGGTGCGGCTCTATTCTTTGGCAATTTCTTTGCAGGGCACCTTGACGGCGGGCATCACCGGCTTCGGGTCCACCAGCATCGGGGATGCGGCAAAGGCGGCGCTGGCAGATCTTGAAAACCTGGAAAGTCTGACGGAGTCTACCTATCCCCTGCGGGGATTTGGGCGGGAGACCAGCGGGCTTATGGTTCTTTTCTGCCTTATCCTCATGGCCTATGCGGTCATTAAGGTGTTTTTCAGCAATCTGAAGCGCGGCGGTATTTTGCTGATTCAAATTGCCGTGGGGAGCCTTTATATGTTCTCCGTGCCCAGGGGGTATGGAGATGGATTCATCCAGTGGTGCAAACAGGTCATCGGCCTGTGTCTCACGGCTTTCTTGCAGGCCACCATCCTTGTGGCCGGGCTGATGGTGTTCAAAGACCACGCCCTGCTGGGCTTGGGACTCATGCTCTCTGCCGGGGAAATTCCCCGCATCGCTGGGGCCTTTGGGCTGGACACCACCACGAAGGCCAATCTTACCTCGGCGGTT